>Ga0210391_10002264_pt1 | contig 16791 bp, 18 predicted proteins | sample IncBWC12OmetaG_FD_160573 | JGI IMG/M metagenome (GOLD analysis project Ga0210391, IMG submission 160573) | Forest soil microbial communities from Barre Woods Harvard Forest LTER site, Petersham, Massachusetts, United States - Inc-BW-C-12-O ... | reverse complement strand
CCAAAATTAAAGTAAAGTTTTTCTCCGATACCGATCTTGCGTCCGGGGCGCACCAGGCACTCCCATTCATTTGGATCTTCTGATATTTGGCGAGTCAGCAGGACTTCGATTCGCCCGCGTAAGAAATCTTGTGCCGCCGGGTTCTGCTGGCTCAGAGGTTGGGCGCGTTGTCCGCTCCGGTGGCCGTAGAGCCGGGCTGGGAACACCCGGGTATCGTTTAACACCAAGAGATCGTCCGGACGCAATAAGTTGGGTAATTCGCTGAACCTCCGATCTTTCCAACTTTGACCCTGCCAGTTCCCGGACTGCCGGATCAGATGCAGCAGACGCGATCCCGCGCGGTCCGGCAATGGCTTTTGCGCAATGCGTTCTGGCGGCAGATCATAGTGGAAGTCGGAGACGAGCATTGGGGAAATTATAGGGTTTAAGCGCGGCTCCCGAACGCCATATCGTGGTGCGAACGGCATCTAGTATCGAGTGGCCGGACGGGGACGCCTGGCGCTCCACCAGTTTTTACACATCTTGACTCTCTAAATGGTTGTAAGGTTTCCGAGGCGTGCTGTAACATGGCCGCGTCAGGGATTTGCATGTCCAGCGACCGCCAATATCGGCTTGCGATTGTGCAGTTCGGCCGCATGCTGTACGAAAACGGTTTTGTTGCGGCTACCGATGGGAATCTGTCTGTCCGTCTCGGCGACGACCGTTTGCTGGTGACTCCTACCTGCATCAGTAAGGGCAGGATGCGCGCTTCCGATATGGTCATTGTGGATATGGACGGAAAGCGACTTGCCGGGAAGCGCCGAGTTTCGAGCGAGATCGGCATGCACCTGCTGATTTATCGCATGCGTCCCGATGTGCAAGGAGTCGTCCATGCGCACCCACCTACGGCTACAGGGTTTGCTGCTTCTGGTTATGATCTGAACCGTCCGCTGGTCTGTGAGGTTGTTGTTGGACTGGGTTCGATTCCCCTGGCACGCTACGGCACCCCGGGTACGCCGGAACTGGCCGATGCACTTGAACCTCTGATTCCGAGCCATGACGCCATCCTGATGGCGAATCATGGTGTGGTGACGTTTGGCTCCTCACTCGAGGGTGCCTACATGAAAATGGAAACAGTAGAGCACTTCGCGAAGATCGCGTTGGTCACGCACCTGCTCGGCAATGAGCAACCGCTCGGAGAAAAAGAAGTCCAGAAGCTCCACGAGGTAAGACACCGCTATAACGGCGGAGGATTGGCGATCCCGCCGCGCAGACCCGTGGCTGGAGATGATCTTCGTGCGAATGAGTTTCAATCCGACGACGAGCCCAGAGAGACGGCTGGCAGCCGCCGGTAAAATCTATTTACGCCGCTCGGGATTCTTCTACATGAGACAACAACACTCGCGAAAGAGCCTTTTGCACGAGTCGCGCCATGCGATGAGTGCCAACTCCGGAAAGATGTAACCCGTCGGAAGTCGCGTCAGGGCCGCCGATTACCTCAACGAAATATCGCTTCGGAACTAGCCAGATACCGTACTTCGAAGCCAGATGTCTTTGAATCTCTCCGTATTCGATTTTGTGGGGCAGCAGCGGCAACTCGAACATAACTATCGTGCGTCCAGGTATGGCCAATTTCGATAGGGTCACGTCGAGGTTTTTCTCGAACGCGGCAGATGGTACTCCACCTAGCAAATCATTCCCGCCGATCTCGATTAACACGACCCGGTCGTTGGGTGTAACTTTCTCGGCCATGTCCGGCCCCTCGATCGTTTGGGCTCCGGGTCTTGAGAGATTCTTCACCGGTATGCCGGTCAATTGCTGCATAACAATTGGCCACGCCGGCACGCGCGGATCGATGCCCGAAGAGATGGAATCGCCGATCACCACGAGATGATCGGCTGGAACACCTATTATCGCTGGCATCCGACGATGGGAAAATTCCAAGGCAGTGAGCGTCATGAGCACTATCAGTAAGAACGCCGTCGAAACTGGACGACAGTAAGACGCTCGCCACTTCAACCGATGATTTGACAGAGCAAGCCACAACACAAAAGCCGCAAGGAAGATCGCACCCGCGGTCAACGAGAACGGCGGGCAGGCCATAACCATCAAGGCCAATCCCAGCCACGCTGCCAGATTTCGCAAGTGCAATAGCCAACTTCGCTCTATGTATTGGGAGACGGCCATGGCCAGCAAGATCAGGCCTGCTCCTGCGTATAGGGATTCCCCGGATACGAAGTACAAAACGACCGGATTCATTCCGGAGATCGTATCAGGAGCGTTTCGCGGGAATTTACTCTCCTCCGATTCGAAATCTCATGCCAGCACGGAAGTTCGCTGTTAGAGCTGGATATCCCACTACCTCGTTGTAGTGATCGTTGAGGGCATTTTGGACATTCACGTAGGCCGTGACGCGGGAGTTGATTGAGTACCATCCCCCGAGGTCGATGCGCGCGTAGCCGGCGGCGTGATCTATGTTGAAGCCATCAAAATCGGAATCAGGGCGGCGTCCAACGAAACTTCCTCCCAGATTTGCACCCCATCGCGTTCCTAGATAACTGAGGAGAGTGGTTGCCGAGTGCTTGGGGCGACGGAGCAAGGGATCCCCCGGAGCGTATGGGTAAAAGCAGGGATTTGTTGGCGTACACAGCGGATTTTGGAGTATCTCAGTCGAGGTATAAGTGTAAGCCGTGTTCAGCGACAATTTCTTCCAGATCCTTCCTTCTATTTGAAATTCGGCGCCTTGAGCGAAGGATTGCTGCACGTTGAAGAACTGGCCCAGAGTGCCCGGCGGATTGCCTGCATAGGGTTCGGTGTTCAGGCCGTACTCAATTTGATCGTGGAAGAGGTTATTAAAATAGGTTGCATTCAGCGACCAACGTCCTCTGAGAAATGCCTGCTGCAAACCGGCTTCGAAGGCTCGGGTCCGCACCGGTAACAGGCCGGGGTTGGGGGCGTAGTAGGGAAGGCTGGCGAAAGTCTCATAGAGGGCAGGCTCCATGAACCCGGTAGCATAGGAAAAACGTAAGCGCGTTCCAGAAAATATTTCTCCGCCGCGTAAGGCCAATAGGGTTAGAGCGACGCGCGGCAGGCCCGAGTTGCCGTACTCGCTGTTGTGAACAAAACGGCCGCCCGCGATTACCGAGAGCCTGCCCAGTGTGAACTGCTGTTGCAAGTAGGCCTCCTGAGTCAAACGCTGCCCGGAAGTCGAGGGAGGGTAAAGCAAATCTCCAATGGTGCCGTTTTCATTTTCGATGCGGTAACCGAAGGTGGAGTGCGCCCAGGTTCGCTCGGAATAATCGCCTTGGTATTCAAATCCCACGCGATTGATGTGATCGTACTCGTGTGCGGGAAAGTCGTCGTAGTAATTACCGGGAATGTTGTTGGTGTTCACGTCGGTATAACGGTAGAGATAGTCGAAGCCGGTGAAGCGGTGCTGCCATCCTGAGGGCTCCGCAACGGCCAATTCCACGCTTCCCAGAAGATTGTTCTGGTGCGACCATTCGTTGGGATTGGGCTGAAGAAGCGGATCGCCGTTGAAATTCCACTCGCCGGGTACACCGGTGTAGCTGTTGGAGTGGCGGACACGGACTCGTAGTCCAATTTGATCGGTAATCGCCGCGCCGACGTTTGCGCCTTGCAGCGAATCGGAGTTAGCGTTGTTCACACCCTGTCCGTTGGTGTTGAACTGGCTGCCAAAAAAGTTATAGTCGAAGCGGTTGTGAGCGCCGGCCAGAGAGGCATAACCGTTGGCGGTTCCGAAATTTCCTCCATCGGCGCCGAAGCGGAGTTCGGGGATATTGGTGCTTCCGGTACGCGTCCACACCTGGATGACGCTGGTCATGGCATCAGAGCCGTATAAAGTACTCTGCGCGCCGCGCACAAATTCAATGCGATCCGCCTGGGTCAGAGGCAGAGTGCCAAAGTCAAAGGTTTCGCCGGGATTATCGACGGCCACTCCATCGACAATCACTTTGTTGTAAGTAGACTCGCCGCCACGAACAAACAGGGAGGAGATTCCGCCGCGTTGTCCGGCAGTGTTCATGACCGCGCCGGGCAGAAAACGGATGGCATCATCGGCCGCGATTGGTTGCATTACTTCCAGTTGTCCGCTGCTCAAACTTGAAACTTCGGCGCCCGCAGTCTGGCTTGTAACTGGAGTGCGGGTCGCGGTCACGACCACAGTTTCCGCTGCCGTCGCTACTCGGAGCTTGACGGTGATGGCATCGGAGGTTGAGGAAAGGTCTGCTGTCTCTTCCGCGAATCCGGGAGCTAGTACATGGACACGATAGGAACTCGATGCATTTTCGCGAAAAATCACCAGTCCTTCGGCGGACGTGTTTTGAACGGTCACAGGCTTTCCTAGCTTCAGCAATTGCACCTGCGCACCGGCGACGGCTGCATCTTGCGGATCGATAACCTTGATTTTGATTTCGGCGGAAGCGATGGACACCAGGGAGATGAAAGTCAGGCAAAGGAACAATGGAAAAAGAACACCAGCAAGTCTACGGGAACAGCGCATGCACGTCTCCTTTATCACGCGAAAGGGTTGTGTGGGCGGTTCACGCTGGTCTCCTGGCTTTGCGAGTGAGGATGCGAGCTTTCGCTCGGCATCCGGTTACTACAATCGGCCTTCCCAGGGTGTCTTTCAGACATTCCCAGTGACCGCTTGCGATGTCCTCGCTTACAGTTGCGCGGCAGCGCGGGAATTTCACCCGCTTCCCGTAGCGCCAGCTTCTTGCTGGACTACGATTATGCGCGAACCTAATTTTGAGAAAGACCTAAAACATTTGCCCAGCAAATCTACCGGGAGCTCGGATACAAAGTCAAACGCTAGCGGCGAATGATGGGAAACTCCGGCGATCCGACTTGTGCGACGTGTTCTTCGGCGAAGCGGGTGACACGTTCTAGCGCAGCCTGGAGTTGTCCTTGATACTCCGCGATCTGCGCATCGGGCTTTTCGTCTTCCTCCGCATTGTTTACCGCGTTGCGGGCTTCGGGCGAAACGTGCATTTTGGCGCTGAAGCGCACCAGTGCCTTTGAAAATGGTTTCGGGATCGTTAGCGCATCCCACGTATTCAGCACCCAGGCATCGCTGAGCGCGACATAGAATGCCGCCATCGGCGCAGCGCTGATACGCGACAGCAGCACCGGGCCGGGTTTGGCTGCGTACTTCGGGCCGCGTGGACCGTCGACCGTAAACGCGACTAGGTTGCCTTGATCCAGTTGGGATTTCAAGCCGAGCAGGGCTTTTGCGCCGCCGCGGCTGCTTGATCCTCGGACGGCGACGAAGCCAAGTTTTTCTATAGTTCGAGCAATGTATTCTCCGTCGAAGCTGCGGCTTACGATCACTGCGATTCCAGCCTTCCTCCATAACCATGCGCTGGCGAATACTGCCCGGTGCCAGAAAGAGTAGATCACCCGTTTTTCATAAATTGTGCCGGGCATCGAAGGCGGTTCTTCCCAAGAGATTGAATAGCGGAGAGTGGGACCGATCAGCGCAATTGCCAGATAGCTGGTCCAACTGATGAGCCACAAAAGCAATTTTTGGTGCAGAGAGAATGGCCGTGTTTCGAGAATCGGGGGCTGCTCAGGCTCAAGCATGGCTGAAGAAGAACTCACGCCGATATTGTAGAGGCATTTCGCTGAAGGCTGAAGCTGACGGTCGCCTAACTGTCCAGGTAGCCCACTATCCACTCTTTCAGCTTTTGTCGCCGCACGTCGGTTGAGTCGAATCGAATCCCAAAAGTCTTGTTCGGTTTCTTCCAAGTGACGTTTCCGCGTACCCATACGCGCGGCAGCGTAAGCAGAGAAAACGATACTTCGACCGGGGTTCCTGGTTCCAGCGCCTGATTGGCCTTGAGCGACATCCCGCCCGAACTGATTTCCTGGCTGGTTGCGGTCATGCGGCCGCCGTCGGTCATCACGATTCCGACCTCAGTCATTACGGGAATACGGACGTAACGCCGGAATTCATGGAGCACGAGCATTTTAGTCGAGCGCACCAGTTTCATCGCCGCTGAGCGCTCTAACGGTTCGTGGAACACGGCGTTGATACATAATTTCGAGTATCGCATCGCGTCTTGCGCGGTACCGCCCAGGCCGTAGATGATGATTCGGCCGTTGGAAGCCGATCCGCGGGCTAATTCAATGATGCTGCCGGCGTTTTCTCCCAGGGGCAGAACGCAGGCTTCGAACTTCTCGCGTTGCAGTCGTTGCGCGTGTTCGCGCGCAATCGAAACCGTTTCGATTCCAGATTGACGGAAACACTCCGTTACTAACTGTGCGGAGGCTTCGGGCAGATCAAACAGCGCTACCCGCGCGGAAGATTTTCGATGAACGGGGAGAGGGGCGGTTGCGGTACCAAGCGAAGTAGACATGAGTCCCAGGGGATGAACTCCTCCAAAACCCCATTCTGACGCGCCTTTTCACGGTTGCATAGGTTTCGAAAGGGCGTAGCACCTGTTAAAAAGGGGCCATTACGGAAGTAGTACCTATACACGTTACCGCTGCTCCCTTCGTTCCGTCAGGTAAGATTGTTGCCATCATCGTGTCAGTAGCCGCAGTCGAAAAATGATCATACTCAATGACATCCAGTCAGCCCTGCGCCGCATTCGAAACTCTATCTACCTTTCGCCCTGCGCGCGCTCGGAGACGTTCTCCGCGTCCACCGCCAACCAGGTTTATTTGAAGCTGGATAACCTGCAGCGGACTGGAGCGTTCAAGGAGCGGGGAGCGCTGAACAAGTTGCTCTCGCTCAGCACGGAGGAACGCGCCCGAGGCGTGATCGCGGCTTCGGCTGGAAATCACGCACAAGGAGTTGCCTACCACGCTGGCAAGCTCGGAATCCGGGCCCAGATTTGTATGCCTTTGACGACGCCTCTGATCAAGGTTTCGGCGACACGCGGTTATGGCGCGGATGTAATTTTGCACGGTGCCAACTATGACGAAGCGTTTGAAGAATCCGTTCGCCGCAGTCGGGACGAGCACCTCACCTTGGTGCATGCCTTCGATGATGACGCCGTTATTGCCGGGCAGGGAACGATTGGACTGGAGCTGATCGAGCAGCATCCTGACCTTGAAGCGGTTGTTGTCCCGATCGGTGGTGGGGGTTTGATTGGAGGCATCGCTTGCGCGCTGAAAGAGTCGAATCCGAAGATTCAAGTTTTTGGAGTGCAGCCCTCACGGCTACCGTCGATGAAAGTTGCCCTCGCTGAGGGCAAGCCGGTGACGCTCAAGGCGGCTTCCACCATTGCCGACGGCATTGCTGTCCGACGAGCTGGTGACCGGACCCTACCGCTGGTTCAGAAGTACGTGGACGACATTGTTACGGTTGAAGAAGAGGAGATCGCCAATGCCATCCTGCTGTTGCTGGAGCGCGAAAAAACTCTGGCCGAAGGGGCGGGCGCGGCGGCTCTCGCAGCTCTGGTTAACCGCAAGTTGGCATTGGTCGGGAAGAAAGTAGCCGTGCTGGTATGCGGCGGAAATATTGATGTAACGTTGCTCTCCCGCATCATTGAGCGCGGCCTTGTGAAAGACGGACGTCTGGTGCGCTTGCGTGTCCATCTGCCCGATTACCCAGGGGCACTTAATCGTCTTACGTCGATTCTGGCGGAGCATCGAGCCAATATTGTTGAAACGGCTTACGACCGCGCTTACCACGGCGTGGGCCTGGGTGAGACCGCGATTGAAATTACTATGGAGACGAGAGGGCCGGAGCATATTGCCGAGATTATCTCGGCGCTGGGTGCGGCGGGATATGCTCAGGAACGGGTGCTGTAGGTTTCTCCGCCGAGACGCCGAAGAACACCAAAATCTTAACCACAGAGAACAGGGTAAAACGGGGGAAACGATGAAACTCTCGGTGCTCATCGCGTCTCAGCGGTGATATTCACTCAAACTGCCTTCGGAATCTTTCCAACTGATCTTTCACTCCCGAAAGTTCTCGCCGCAGTTCCGTTACTTCCTCTTCCAGCCGGGCGACGCGGTCGGTATCTACCCAGTTGCGATCCGCCGCGGCGCTAACCTGCACCGGTGCATCCGCTTCCACATCTCCGGCGAGTAGATGGGCGTAGCGAGATTCCTTTGTTCCGGGCTGTCGCGGCAATACCGTCGCCAGTGGCGGATCGCGCTGCATCAACTTCTGCAATGCCGCTTGGACATCGTCGAGCGTTTCGAAGCGGTGCATGCGTTCAGCGCGTCCGCGCAATTCGCCTGGCGTTTGCGGACCGCGCAATAGCAGGACGCACAGTACTGCGGTCTCCGCGCGGGTGAAGTTAAAGACCTCCTGCAATCGCTGCTCGTATTTGGTGACGCGGCTGTCGGTGCCGCGGGCTGGTCCGGCCATGCGAACCTGCTGCAGACCTTCCAGCGCGTCGCGTACCGTGTCCTCATCCAACTGCATGACCGGTTCGCGATTCGACTTCTGGTTGCAGGCGTTCATTAGTGCGTTCAGCGACAGCGGATAGTAGTCCGGTGTAGTGATGTCCTTTTCGATTAGCGAGCCCAGCACGCGGACTTCGGATTCGGTCAGCTTGTATTCCATGGATTTGATTCATTGTATAGAGTCGCCAGTACCGTGGTGCGTTGGGCGTTCCTGTCCGGCAGGCGTCCATATTAGACGGGCGAGACGCCCGTCGCTCCAGGAGCACCGGCGCTCCACCGGCGGGGCACGGTATACTCAATAGTTTGTCGCAGGTATTGTTATGACTGAACTAACCAAACCGCAGCGCGTCCCGATTGACCGGCTCATAAGGGAACTTCAATCACTTCCAGCGTCCGCCTTCGGCGAGACAGAGGAAGTCCGATCTTTGCTTGCTCAGATGCCGGTTGAAGAGGCCAGCCTCTCGGCTTATTTAACCTGGGACCGGCAGCACTATACGCGCAACCTTATCGACAAAACAGATCTGTACGAAGTGATGGCCATTTGCTGGGAGGTTGGACAGTGCAGTTCGGTGCACAATCATCGTGACCAGAATTGCTGGATGGCGGCTCCAGTGGGTAAGTTGCTGGTCGAAAATTTTCACGTTGAATTTGAGGACAACGACGCCGGTAAATGCCAGTTGGTCGCATCTAACACGGTGGAGTTGACGGTGGCCAATCCGTGCGCGGTCGACCCGCAGGAGCCGGTGCATCGGGTGGTGAATCCGCGCGAAGCGAACCAGCGCGCGGTGTCGCTGCACGTTTATTCGCGGCCGTTTGATACGTGCGTGGTCTATTCGCCCGAGCAGGGAACCTGCGGGGATATCAGGCTTCACTACAATACAGTTTTCGGAAAACCAGTACCACGCACACAGTAGCCAGGATCGAACGTCGAGGTGTTTCGAACCCGCCGCTGCCAGCTATGCACGCGTCAGAAAAAATCACTGCCAGCGCCCACTGACAAAGGGCATTGGCGACTATATTCCTTAAGGAGGAATCGTGAGGAAATACCTGGGAGTTTTGGCCGGCGTGGCTGCGCTATGTGTGATGTCCTGGGCACAGGCTCCGGCACAGGCTCCTGCTGCTCAGCAGCAAGCTCCGGCTCAAACTCCGCCTACCGAGGCAGTCCCGATTCCGACAACGGCTCAAACGAACGGGACCGCGGCAGCAGTGCCGTTTCCGCGCCTCGAGTTCTTTGGCGGAGGTACTTACGCTGAGGCTGGTCTTTTCAACGCCGGACATTGGGCGGGTTTATATGGATGGGACTCTTCTTTGAGTCTGAACGCGACTCATTGGCTGGGATTCGTGGTGGAAGGCGGCCAATACTTCGGAACCTCAAAGATCCCGACGGCCACGCCGGCGCCATTTCCGACGTGTTCGCAAGGCTTCTGTCCGCAGACTACACCCACGTTCGATGTGGCGACGCGAGAGTACAACTTTATTTTCGGCGCACAATTTTCGCGTCGTAATAAGTGGGAAAGCTGGACACCGTTTGGCGAGGTACTGTATGGGCATCAGGGCACGCGCGGCCAAGCTACTGCCGTTGGGACTCAGTTCACAGAGGTCGGCACTGGCCGGGCGGTGGTGGTCGGCGGAGGTTTTGACCACAAAATCAATCCGCGTTTCGCCTTGCGGTTTAAAGCTGACTACTTCCAGACTGCAACAGCGTTTCCTGGGCAGCCCCACCAGATACAAGACAACTTCCGGTTCTCAGTGGGGGTTGTCGTCCGCAGTGTGCATAAGAAGAAGCGCACGCTGGAGGACGAAGGCCAGGTTGAACCATGAGCCTTAGTGGTGAACGCTGATAGCCCCTAAAGGGGCGTACGATTTTGGGCGACTTGCGGTATCGCTAAAGCGATACCCTGATACGAAGCGACAAAATGCGGGCTTGTCATCGGCACGGATATCATTCGTGCCGATATCGTTCGTACCGATATCGTTGCTAACGGTATCGTGTCGCGGCAGCGCATCCTATGAGCGACGCAGCATATCGCTGAGCGGCTTGGTCTTGGCCCGCAAATCGTCGGCAAAGTCGCCGCCTTTTTCGACCACATCCTCCAAACGGCTTTTCGCTTCTTCCGTCCAGTCGGAAGCGGTTTCTAGGGCGTCATCATAAGAACGCCGCAGGTCTTTCCGCAATTGCCGTCCCGTCTTCGGGGCCAGCAACAGGCCAAGGGCGGCACCGACGCCCAGCCCGATCAGTAGAAAAGTGATTGCCGTTCCAGCGGTACCCTCTGAACTTTCGTATTTTCCAATGCGCATGAAATCCTCCATATCGCGATCACTTCCATTCTAGACCCATAGTGGGTCATCTCCACGTCAGATCGGCGAGCCAGTGAAGAACATTACTGGGTCGGCCTCTCTGTTCTTTCGCGAAGGTCGTTTATGTCTTGCGTTCAGGTCCAGGATGATTGCGATCTTGATTGCGCGTTTAGTCAGGTCACGCCCGGTTCCCAGAACCCTCCCGGCCTGTGTAAAATGGAACGTTGATTCCAAGTGCGGCGGAAAGCTTGGCGACCTGCCCCGCTGCCCAGAATTCCTAGCAGACTGAAGGAGATGTAAAACAGCAATGTCGATTCCAGCGACCCAACTCCGTCCCGGCATGATCATTAAGCACAACAATGATCTCCATTCCGTGTTCAGCGTCGAGCACCGCACTCCCGGCAACTTGCGCGCATTCATCCAGGCTAAGCTGCGCAACCTGCGTACTGGCGCCATGTTTGAACACCGCTTCCGCTCGCCTGACCCGATCGAGAAGGTCAATGTGGATGAGGAGAACATGGAGTTCCTCTACAGTGACGGGGACGATTACTACTTTATGAACACTGAAAACTACGAGCAGACCCATCTCACACGTGACACACTTGGCGACGCGGTGGATTACCTGACACCGAATCTCCAGATCAAAGTCGAGTTTTTTGACGGCAAGGCCGTCGGCATTGAGTTGCCGCAGACTGTCGTGTTGACTGTGATGGAAGTCGAGCCGGGCTTGAAGAGTGCAACCGCGTCGAGCGTGACCAAGCCGGCGAAGACCGAAACCGGGCTTATTGTGCAGGTGCCGCCGTTTATCAACGAAGGAGAAAAAATTAAAGTCGACACGGCGGAAGGTACGTACTTGTCGCGGGCGCAATAAGGTCAGAGGTTAGAGGTCAGATTGCAGAGGTGCAAATCCTTGGTGAAGATTCTTACCGCTGTAATCTAGCCTTTGACCTCTTCAATTGAACGTTCATCGAGACGATGGCTCCCACAAACGATCAATCTCGCACTCGAGCTCGCCGCTTTGTGGTGCGCGGGCGGGTTCAGGGTGTCGGGTTTCGCTGGTTTGTTGAGCGCGAGGCACACATCTTGGGCATTGTTGGATGGGTGCGTAACAATGCCGATGGCAGTGTCGAAGTGCTGGCCATGGGAACGTCGGAGCAACTGGCTGGATTGCAGTCGCGTCTGCAGGAAGGGCCGCGAGCGGCGCGGGTGGATGGAGTAGCCGAATCCGAAGCCGAACCAGTCGCAGGACTCAATTCATTTCAAGTTCGAGGAGCCTAGCATCTGATGTCAAACCAGAAGGTGTCGAGCCAGATGTCGACCAAGCCAGCCGATTGCAATGGCCTGAAAAAGCTAATTCGCGAGGTGCCTGATTTTCCTAAGAAAGGCATCCTGTTTTACGACATTACGACGCTGCTCAAGGACAGAGTGGGCTTCGCTCGTCTGATCGATGCGCTCTCCGAAAACTATATCGGCAAAGAGATTGACCTGGTTCTCGGCATGGAGGCCCGCGGATTTATCTTTGGACCGGCGCTTGCGTACCGGTTGAATGCGGGCTTCGTTCCTGTCCGAAAGCCGGGGAAATTACCAGCCGAAACCCTGAAGATCAGCTATGAGCTCGAATACGGTAGCAACGCGCTGGAAGTACACAAGGATGCGATCAAAAAAGGACAGCGGATTCTGATCGTGGACGATCTGTTGGCTACGGGAGGGACAGCCGTCGCTACCGCGGAGTTGGCTGACGGTCTTGGCGCGGAAATCACAGGACTAGCGTTTGTCGTGGAGCTCGACTTCCTGAAGGGGCGCAACAGGCTCGCGAAGTATAATGTGTTCTCGCTGCTGCACTATGACCAGTAACTATGATCCGCAACTGCTGTAGTCTTACTTCATCAGATGTTCAACGACCCGGAATAGACCTCGCCAAATCACCAAACTGACCGCTAATGACGCGGTGTAAGAGAAGATCGCAATCCAGTTCCACTGAACATACGTATCGCTTTCACGGATCCACATGGGGGAGGGCTCCTTGATTCGCCTGTCGGGCGAGCAATTATCTAACCCTTTTGCGTTTTTGCGCAAGTATCTGAAAATATTACCGGGACACGGCAGCCCGCTTGCTCAAACATGGGTGAAATTTCCATCCGAGGGTGATATTTGCATGGTCGCTGCCGAATCCGGTGCCGAATCTTTGACACAATTGCCGCTCCGCCGTCCGATCCACTGCTCGGACGAGGTTACCTGGCGATGGTGATAATCTAGCGCTTACGGATGATGTATGCGCGTAGTCTTGAGTTCGGCTAAGGGTTCGACTCGAAGCTCAGTTCGAAGTTCTATCGGACTTTTCCTCTGGCTGATAGTCACGCTGCATGGCATCTGTTGGGCCGGTGCTGATGCGAACCCGCTCCCACCTTCCATCACTACTGCGCCGCTTTCCGTCGACCAGGTGGTCGATAATCTCATCCGCAAAGATGCAGAGCGTGCACGGGCGCTACGCCACAGCGAGTCCACCCGCGTTTATCGCCTTTCTTATCGCGGATTCCTTAGCGACCGTGATGCTGAAATGACGGTGGAGGCGACTTACGACAGCCCTTCAACGAAAAACTTCAAAATCATTTCACAATCCGGGTCGAAGCTGATCATCGACCGCGTGTTCAAACGGTTGCTGGACAGCGAAAAAGAAGCCGCAGACCCAGAACAGCACGCCCGCATGCTGTTGAACCGGGACAACTACGACATCTCCCTGGTCGGTTTCGAGCCCTCGGCTTCAGGCAAGGGCGGCCAATACGTGCTCGCCGTTTATCCGAAGGCGAAAACTAAGTATGTCTATCGCGGCAAAGTGTGGATCGACGCAACCGATTTCGCCGTGACCCGGATCGATGCAGAGCCAGCACAGAATCCTTCATTCTGGACCAAGAAAAATGAAATTCATCACGAGTATGTGAAGGTGCAAAATTTCTGGCTTCCAAGGCGCAACGAATCTGTAAGCGACATTCGGCTCGGCGGCCGCGCCACGCTGACGATCGAATACAACAACTACCGCGTTACCGATTCAAGGCAATTACCGAATGCCACGAAAGCATCTTCCAGCGTGGGCTCCCATTAGCAGCAATTCGAGGTCATAATTCATAAGCAGTTGAGGGTAGTACAATCCCGCCATGGATGGACTGATCCAGCCCAATCTAAATCCCACGACAGAGCGGCAAGAGTCCAGCTTGCGTCCGATTCTTGTTGGGATCGTTATAGTCGGCGTAGTGGTGGGCGCTCTAGCGCTGATTTTCCGTGCCGAGCAGAAAAAGCCTGTCGCACCTCCAGCATATGCCGCGAATTTGAAATTCTCAGACCTCAAGACAAGTGCGGCACAGAACTTTGTTGGCGCTACGGTCAGCTATATCGATGGCACCATTACGAACACTGGCGATAAGACGGTCATCCACGCCGTGGTGCAAGTCACATTCAAGGACGACATGGGCCAAACGGCTCAACGCGAAGAACTTCCCATTCGCGTTCTGCGTACCAGCGGACCCTACGACGAAGCTGTGGATCTTAGCCTGTCGCCGCTCGCGCCAAGCCAGAGCAAACCTTTCCGCCTGACCTTCGAGAACATCTCCGCCCAGTGGAACCACGCCTATCCGGATCTGCAGATCACGCAGGTCAGCGCGAAGTGAGGTCAGAGGTTCAAGGTCAGATTGCAGAGGTGAAACCCGACCCGGAGGTCCCTACCTCTGCAATCTGACCTTGAACCTCTGACTTACTTCACTCCGGTACAATTTCCTCATGCCTGACGTAAAACCAGTTCGTCTCACCGAGACTGTAAGGGCCGGGGGGTGTGCGTCGAAGCTAAGCCCGGCGATCCTGGACAAGGTGTTGGGGAAATTAACCCGGCAACAGGACCCGAATGTGCTCGTCGGCTTCGATCACGCCGACGACGCTGGTGTGTATCTGCTCACGCCGGAGATGGCGCTGGTGCAGACGGTCGATTTTTTCACGCCTATTGTGGACGATCCCTACACTTTCGGCCAGATCGCCGCTACCAACGCGCTCAGCGATGTCTATGCCATGGGCGGAAAGCCGCTGACTTCGTTGGCCCTTGTGTGCTTTCCCGAGAGAAGCGACTTGGAAATTTTGGAGCGCATTTTGGCTGGCGGCTTGTCGAAGATGATCGAGGCGGGATGCACAATAGTAGGCGGTCACAGCATCCGCGACGAAGAAACTAAATTTGGATATTCGGTCACTGGCGTGGTTCATCCTAAGCGCCTGCTGGCCAATCAAGGTGCTCAGGTGGGCGACCGGTTGCTGTTCACGAAGGCGCTCGGCACGGGAGTAATTTCGACGGCAATCAAGAAGGGTGTCGCGAAACAGGATTGGATCGACGCAGCGGTGAAGTCGATGACGACTTTGAATAAAGCAGCGGCCGAAGTGATCACCAATAGCGCTTTCACCGTCCACGCTCTGACTGACGTGACCGGCTTCGGGCTGATTGGTCACGCGCGCGAAATGGCGCTGGCTTCGGACGTTAGCCTAGTCTTCCACTCTGCCAACATTCCGGTGCTCGGGGGCGCGTTCGATTGCATTCGTGCCGGCTATATTCCGGGAGGACTCAAAGCCAATCGGGATTTTGCCGAATGCCTGGTTGAATATGAAAACGGAATCTCCCAGGAAGTGAAAACGATCCTCTTCGATCCGCAGACGGCTGGTGGATTGTTAATCTCGGTTACCGGCAATGATTCCCCAGCCGTCATTCGAGCGCTTCATGCCGCCAATGTTCCCGCCGTTGAAATCGGCGAAGTGGTAGCGCGCACGAAGCCTTTGATTCGGATCACCGCGTGATGAGTGTACTGCACTAGCTCGGGTTGATCGATCCTTCTTGATCAATCTCTCTTGATCAATCCTTGTTGATGAGTGCCCAGATGTGGGCCAGATGATGGTCGTCGTGCTCCGCCACAAAGTACAAATGGTCCACTAGTCGCATCGGCGTTTGCAGCCGTGGGTGGGGAATCGTGCGCACAAAAAACGCGGGATCGATCTTCTCCGCTCGCCTCACTAGTTGTATGCGTGCATTTCGAAAGTCGGCTAGTATCCTGCTGATCGAGCGCTGGTTATGCTGCGCTTCGTATGTCTTCCGATTGGTCAGGTCGGCCACGGTAAGCTGGGATTCTTCCGCTAGATAATCATCGAACCGCGCCATCCATAAAGGTTCGAGGTCCAGCAGGTGGCCGGCATGTTCCTGGGCGGACCACTTTTCGTCCGGCTTCGTCACCAGGACGTTACTATCAGCACCACGAATGATTTCTTCCAGCCGGGCTGGCGTGCCTCGCAAACGCGCGCACAGGTTCGGATGCAGCTCCAGGGGAAACGTGAACTCAAATTTTCTTTCGAACCAGATGGGTGCTCGATTCATGGCTATAGGTGCATCAAGGTTCTGTCTCTGTAACAAGATGTGAAATCAAGCAAACGCGATGCAATTTGTGGGCACACTCCTGGTCTTCGGAACCTTCGCCAATGTCGTCGCATCTATTGAATTGGATCGCGGGCGGCTCATCTTAAATTTTTGGCGGCAGGTCTCTCGCGGTTGATTTTTGATTTCCGAAAGGAAATGGTTGAATGAAAACCCGCAATCTTGGACGTTCTGGTCTCAAAGTTTCCGCCCTCGGTCTGGGCTGCATGGGCATGTCGGAGTTTTACTCTGGACGCGATGATGCTGAATCGATCGCTACTATTCACCGCGCCCTCGAACTCGGCATCAATTTCCTCGACACCGCGGACGTCTACGGGCCGTACAAGAACGAAGAACTCGTCGGACGCGCGATTAAAGGTAAGCGCGACCAGGTCGTGCTGGCCACTAAGTTCGGGATTGTTCGCGATCCCAGCAATCCTAATGTTCGCGGTGTGAGCGGCAAGCCTGACTATGTGAAGAAGTCTTGTGAAGGAAGTTTGCAGCGGCTGGGTGTTGAGTATATCGATCTCTACTACCAGCATCGGGTCGATCCGAATACGCCGATTGAGGAAACGGTTGGTGCTTTGGCGAAGCTGGTCAAAGAAGGGAAGATCCGCTACATCGGCTTGTCAGAAGCTGCGGCAGACACTATTCGGCGGGCAGCGAAAGTGCATCCCATCGCGGCCTTGCAGACGGAG
>Ga0210391_10002262_pt1 | contig 16793 bp, 9 predicted proteins | sample IncBWC12OmetaG_FD_160573 | JGI IMG/M metagenome (GOLD analysis project Ga0210391, IMG submission 160573) | Forest soil microbial communities from Barre Woods Harvard Forest LTER site, Petersham, Massachusetts, United States - Inc-BW-C-12-O ... | reverse complement strand
CTCCGGCGCTTTCCCGCGCTCGTCTAAATGTGCTGGCGAAGATTGGAGCGGAGCGTCAGGGAACCGTCTTCGTTCAGCTTCTGGCGGCATGCCCAGCGCATCGGATACCGTTTCCCCTTTACTTCAATTTCGGCTTTCAGCCTCAATTCCTGCCACTTTGTTCCGCGAGGCAGCACGAACTGCGCCTGCCGAATCCTGCCGGGCAGCGGATATCCGGCATCGAGACAACCACTTTTCAGAAGCCGGCGGTTTTCGTCTTCCACGCTGACGCGCAACACTCCGGGGACGCCTGCAATTCCATCGTTAGTAAACCCGGCAATGATGCCGACATTGCCATCACCCTCATAGCTCCAGATCCAGGACGGACGCACGCGATAGCCTATGCGGCGGTTGATCCGGTCGAACCATTGCGGGTAAGCGCGATAGAAGGCGGCCAGAGTTGCAGGGTTGATTTCGTGAAAATTCCAGAGCGACCAGTAATTCGCGCCGACGTCGATCACGTGGGAAATCATGTTTTCGGCCGGAGAGATTCCTTCCTCTTGTTCGGCGGGATCTGAAAGATTGCCTGGCAGCCCCTGCTCCAACAGCGCTCCGATCCACGGAGGGCGGTTGCTCAGGGCTTCGATCTGCTCGTTCTCGATAAAGATGGTGTCGCTGCGAATCCAGTTATTGCTGCGCACGCTGCGATCGAGCACCTCGGAGTTGCCGACCCGGCTGAAGTCAGGCTGCGTATTCGTGAGCAACGGCGTTTCTGTGAACTGGTCCATCTGGACTTCGAGCATGCGAACCCACGTACGCTCAGCTGTCTGATAGTCGGAGAATGGATTATTGCTGAATGGCCAGGTGTGCCCTTCTCCCCAGAAGCCGTACATGAAAGTGTCCATGAACTCGATGTCTGGACTGCCGTTGAATTCGGCAGCAAGAAGGCCGACGAGGTCCTCGAAGGATCGCTGGAAAAACGGATCGTCAAATCGCGGCTGATATCGGGCGTGAGGATTCTTCAAATACCGCTGAGCGGCGGCCTGATCCTCCGTATTGCTGAGAATCAGATCGACCTTCGGAACCCGGTCCAGCACAAAATCGGGGAGGGCGGGCGCATGGGTGTAGTCGGGCGCGCTCATCTGAATGCGAAATCCGAGCCGCTTGTTGTTTCGCCGGCCGAGTTCCAGTGTGAGTTTGAAATAGTCAGGCAATTCCAGGCGGCCTGGGCGGGGCTGCACTTCTCTCCAGGTGGGACGCAAATAGAGCAATTGTCCAAGGGGAAATTGAACCAATTCCTCGATCGCTTTCGGGACGTTATCGGACTTGATCTCGTCCGTCCCCATGTCGCCGGTAATGTAGGTGATGAGTCCCATGCCATAGTTCGGCACCGGATCGTCAGACGGCGTGGTGGTCATCACAACGTCGTCGCCAGGAATGACTGCATCGGGAGGGTATTGCGGAAAGGGTCCCTGATTGAGCCGGTCTCTTACAGGAGGACCGGAACCGAAATCGTATTTACCCCAGTTATGCGCCGGGACAAAAGCCTGCGCCCGGTTTGCTCCCACTCCCGCAGCAGCAGCGAGGACACCGCCTTTCAGGAAATCCCTGCGACGCATTGAATTCAGTCTCCCCTCATCACCCATTGACGAAGCGTAGCGAAGAATTGGGGCGTTCCGCCGGATACCAACGCGCCCCCTTCTCGCGCCCGCTACTCAAACCATGCCACTCCGCCTCGCTGCAGAGCAGGAAGCGTGAAAGTGATTCCATCGCTCGAAGCCTGGCCCTCCACAGTTATTTCTGTTTCCATGAATGGTAGCCAGTGCAGCTTTTTCCCCAGTGCGGCCTGTGCCTTTACGTGAATGCCGCTCCGTGCCTCCGGGGTTTCGTTCTGACCCGGTTGCAGACCGGCAAAATTCGCCAGGAACAAATACGTGTGGCCTGCGATCTGTGCCTCGTGGACCACGACGTCCGGGGACGCGTCAACTCGCACATCGTTCTCCGTCTCGATCGCATGGAGCAACTTCGGCTCGCTCGCAGGATTCGCTCCGTAAAAGTCCTTCTCGGCTGCATGCAGGAATCGCAACTCCGGCTGATCCGGAAAGCGCGTTGCCGCCTGCAGATTCTGAAGCTGTGGATCAGTCTTGCCGGTGAGAACCACGCGGCCGCCCTGGGCGGCAAACGCTCGTACGCCAGCTGCTTCGGCGTCGCTCAGCACCTGGACATCGGGCAGGGTCAGCACCTTTCCGCGGAAATCTTTCAGCGTACGCGCGGTCACAATCCGGAACTGCACGTGGTTCTCGAGCAGCATCAGCAGAACGCCGCGATAAGCGTCGACAAATTCCTTTGGGTAATAGTTGCGCGTGGTGTCGGAGAAGTAGACTCCCGTTTCACCCTCCGCCTGCCGCTCGGCTCCGAAAATGTCCTCGTGCGCCGCGATCCAGTGGAAGATCTGCTGACGAGCCGGCATGTCGTTCGAGCCGGACATCACATGCCCGCGCGCATCCCAGAACTTCGCGTCCGCCGTCAGCTCGGAATTGGCCAAAGACAACATCGCATCGCGAGGAGCTACATTCTTCGCGCCGTCCCAGGAATAGTTCAGGATCCACGTCGGCTTCTTTTCGCCGGCAAAGGCGCGGAAGCTGCGCATTCCGATCTGATACATGAACCAGTCAAAGGGCGAGCGCGAGGCCGCAGTATGGTCCTCGCTGTCGCCGAATTCGTACTCGTGAGCGATGGCATCCACGATCGCATAGAGCTGGTAGACATCCGACCCCACCCGCGGCGCGGAATCCTCGATGCCTGGATAGATCTCCGGGATTAGCGCAATCTTCGGGTTCACCGCCACCGCGTTGCGCCGAATCTCCGCGAGAAAATCGTCGATCGCCTGAATGCGGAAATCGATCCACTGCCGGAAGTGTGGATCGCCGGGATCGCCCAGTTTAATGTCCTTGCGCGCATCCAGTCCTGTGGCTTTCCTGAACGCTGCGACGGTTCCATCGTCGAAGCTGGCCCAGGTGTCCTCCCATCCGGTGAAGTGCGTCATCCAATAGGGAATGTCCACGTAGATTCCGTCGATGCCGGTCGCTGCGATCTGCCGCACCCGCTGCATGTAGGTCTTCCGCCACGGCTCAGCGAAAGGGCTCACCCATACATCCTCCTCGCCCGGGCGGATCCAGAAGGCTGACTTTGCGTCGAAGATCGCTGGCTCCCCGGTGATCTTGCGCTGCAGCCACTCCGGATGATCTTTGGCCAAAGTGTGGGGACCGGAAGCGTTCAGGGATATGCACTCAGTTCCTGCGATATAGACGAATGCCTTGTTTCCCGCCTTGTGCGCCGCCTCGGCGACGCGACGGATGGCCTCCAACTTCACAGTGGGATCGAGGAAGCTCTCGTAGCGTCCGGGTATATCGTTGTCCACTTCGATGCCATAGATGCCGCTGGCCTCTGCCTGCTGCACGATCTGCTGTGCATTGTCAGGCGTCAGCGACCAGGCCCCGATCCGCACCTTGCGCATCCAGGCCCGCGCGGGATCATCCTGCTGTGCAGTCAGGGCCGCGCTGCACGTGAAACCAAGAATCATACACAGAGCGGCACGAGAGACAAATCCGCGAGCCTCGACAGACATAGCAAAGATCCTCAATGGCCTGTGAATGGAAATGGACAGGCGAGGCCGGCCGCGGCCTCGCCCCGCGTCAGAACTGGTAGCGCACGCCGAACTGCAGATGGCGCGGAATGTAACCTGCCGCCGTCGAGCTCACGATGCCGAAGGTCGAGTCCTCATACCCGAAGTCCGGAAACGCGAAGCGCGGCGTGTTCGTGAAGTTGAACAGATCCACGTGAAATTCCAGCTGGCTCTCGCGAGGCAGCTTCTCCGACTTCATGAACGACACGTCGAAGTCCCGGATGCTGTCGCCGCGAATGTTCGAGAAGTAGCGCGGTGCGTTGCCCGGCTGCTGGTCGCCCGGATCCGCAAAGCACGTGGAGTTCAGGTAGGGCTGTTGGGTGAACGCGGCATGATGGATGCTCATGCCGGTCGTCACCTGGGGGCAGGTCACGTCTGGCCGCTGGTTTCCATCTGCCAGGCGCGGATTGCCCATCGAGATCGGCATGGGTGTGCCGGTCTGATAGGTCATGAGGGTCGATCCCTGCCAGCCGCCAACCACATAATCGACCACGCGATTCATATTGGAGCCGACGGGGCGACCTCGCCCAATTGGCGATTCCGCGACCACTGCGGCCGCCAGCCGATTGGTGGCGTCATTGGCGCTGATCGACCACTCCGCCTTCAAATTGTCCAGCTCCTGCGGGTTGCCGGTGTCCAGATAGCCGACGAACGCGTTGAAGCCCACCGACGAATCGTCTTCGGATTTCGACCACGTGTAGTTGCCCTCAAACGACAGATATTGACTCTCGCGTTTCTGGAATCGGATCTGCATGGAGTTATACCAGGAGCTGGCCGCCAGCTTCGGCAGGCCGGCAAAGACGCCATCGTACTGCGGATAAGGCCGCAGCAGATTCAGCAGTGGCAGCTGCGGATCTCCGTAGCGCGACTCCGGCTCGTTGAAGCTCGCGCTCGGCCCGCTAAACAGCGCCTGGAACGGATTGTCGACCAGTTGGCTTAGCTGATCGCTGGTGTATTGCTCACGTACATTCGAGGAAATGAAGTTGCGGTTGCTGGTGCTGCTGTAGCCGCCCCACGGCAAATGCGTCGACCGGTTTGCGGAGTAATCGATGCCGATCACCACTTTCCATGGAAGTGCCTGCTGTATGCCCAGATTCCACTGATAGATCTCTGCATTGCGCGCTGGTTCCAGGTCGAGGTTGTTGCTGTCCGCGAGGCCCCAGTCTGCCAGCTTGCCGTACTTCTTCCCCTGCGGCTGCTCAATCCCGCCTGGAAATGGGTTCTCCAGGGTTGCAAAGCGCGTCTGATAGTTGTCCTTGGTGAAGAACACCGATGGGCTCGCGCCAAACGCCGGGCCCGGATACTGGTAGTTCGTCGCCACATTCAGTCCGTAGTAGATGCCTGCTCCGCCGCGTATCACCAGGGTTGGATTCATCTGCCAGGCGAAGCTCAGCCGCGGCGCGACGTTGTTCCGGTCGACCGGGACGGTCCGGTCGCCGCTGCCGGCAAAGATGGTTGCCCCGGGCGGAGTATTGCTGGGCCGATACGCGCTCAGCCCTGGTACGGCTTGTCCGCTGCTGGCCGTAAAGTCGCTGAACTCCTCATAATTGTGCCGTTCCGAATAGGGAGTGCTCCACTCGTAGCGCACACCCATATTCAGGGTCAGTTTGGAGGTCGCATGCCAGCTGTCCTCGGCATAGAACGCCGTTTCCCGCGACATATCCGCCACCGCTGGCTGCACGTTGATGCCGCCGGTGTCGCCATAGCCAATCAAAATGTTCGCGAAGGAGTTTCCCTGCGTCCCGTTTGCCGTGTCGTACGGAGTCGCCGAGCTGACGGTCTGATCGAAGCTGAAGAAGCCGGTCGGATAGTTCGGCTGATCGAAATTGTTGTAGAAAATGCGTTGCTCGCCCCCAAATTTCAGGCTGTGCTGCCCTCGCGTCCACGAGAAGTTCGACGAGTAGTTCAGCAGTGTGTGTGCGAAGTTCGTGTCCACGCAACACTGGCTGAACAGCGGCGTAAAGCGTGAATAATCTCCATAATCGTTGGGCAGGATGGACGGCATGCGCGTGATGCCGTTGGCGGCATCGAGATAAGACGGGAACCCAAGGCCGGTGGGATTCGGCGTATGCGAGAAGGAAGGCTGCCACACTCGGTCGATGCCAAACGTGCTCACCCAGAGCGTGTTCGCCGTCGGGGAATAGGTATATTCCAGCCCGTCGTTGTAGAAGGCCCCCTTGTATGCGGTACCGTCATTAAAAATGTCGTCGGTGAATACGCCGGGCGTATTTCCGTCGTTGTGCTGATAGCTGTAGCGCGCACTCAGCCGCGACCGCGCGCTGAAGTTCTCGTCGATCTTGATGTCGAACTGTTGACTGTTTGACGCCGCCAGCACCACGTCGCGGAAATTATTCGTGCCAATCCCCGGATCGCCGGGGGTATTCGCTTTCGGGTAAAGGGCCAGCACCGCCTGTCCCACCGGATCCCACTCCTTCTGCGGAATCATGTTTTGTCCGTATGGCTGCCGGTTGCCATTCGCGTCAGTGGTGAACGGATCGAAAATCTGGTTCAGCACCAGATTGCCATTCGCGTCATACGCCATGGTCTGCGAGAAGTCGCCGTTGCGCTCTGCATCTGTCGGCACCGTCGCTACAATGTTCACCGGTTCCAGATCGCGCACGATCGACAAGTCGCCGAAGAAGAAGGTTTTGTCCTTCCGGATGGGGCCGCCCAGCGTGAAGCCTTCCTGATCCTGCTGGTGACCCGGCACCGGGCCGCTGTTGAAGAAGTCTCGCGCGTCAAAGGCGGCGCGCTGGCCGTACCACCATCCGCTGCCGTGCAGTTGGTTCGCTCCCGACTTCATCACCGTGTTCACCACGGTTCCACCGTTGTTTCCGTATTCTGCGGAGAAGCTGTTGTTCTCGACCTTAAATTCCTGCAGCGCCTCCACCGAAGGCTGGTAGTAGACGTTCGTCGTGCCCCCCTCGCCCTGCTCCGGCGCGCTCAGCAGATCGCCATCAAGGCGGATGTCAGCAGTAGCGTTCCGCTGCCCGTTCGAGACGAAGTTGGTGCCGCTCGGATAAGAATCCTGAGTACCCGATCCAGTCGTCTCGGTTACCCCGCCGGCCAGAAACGTCAGACCGAACGAGTCGCGGCTCAGCAGCGGAATCTGTTCCAGATATTTGCTGTTCACATCGGTGCCCAGCGTCGCATCCTCTGAATCCAGCAGAACGGGAATGGCGTGCACACTGACGTTGGTCGAGGTGCTGGCAGGCTTCAGCGTGGTATTCAGCGTCGCCTTCTGATTGACCGTCAAGACGATATTCTCCTGCTCGACGGTTCCGAATCCCTTCGCTTCGATCACCAGTTTGTAGGTCGCGGGCGGCAGCGCGCGGAAGAAGAAATCTCCTTCGCCATTGGTTTTGAGTGTCCGCGCGATGTTGGTCCCGACATTGGTAAGGGTAAGGGTCGCGCCTGGAATAACCGCGCCACTGGCATCGCTTACCGTCCCGGACAAAGCACCTTCATTCGTGGATTGCGCGGATGCCGGCGAACTCAGGAAAAAAAGCGTCAACAACGCCGCGCACACGAGAAAGCAGCACTTGCGCATGAAGCCTCCAGATGATTGCATACGAAATATGGCTTTGTTTCTTCTTGTTTCGTATTAAGGCTTTTTAGTCCTCACCCGACCGGCTGTCAAGAGGGAATTGCCACGGTTGTTGACGTCGGGACTGGTTCCAAACAGCATCGGCGCGGTCGAAGTCATTGCCACAAATCTGCCCAATCGAAACAGCATATCTATTGCAATCTTTTGCTTCATACCCCATACCGGCATGACGTTAAAGATGAAGTCGGATCCTCACTCGGATGGGTAATGAAGAGATTCATCCAGCAGTCCGGTTCCCCGATCCCGGTAAAGAGCAACGCCGCCATCGCGGAGTACGGTCCAGGCAGGTCGTCAAACTTATCGCGGTTGATAGGGCGCTGCGTAACTACCCCTCTCGATCTCAACAAAAGTGTGAGCGGATAGCTCCTGCAAAATCGGCCGCATCCAGCGAAACAGGACGAACGACGGGAAGGGACGTGCTAATGCTTCGATAACGTGGTGTTAGTACCTCGATAACGTCCAGGACTTCCCTAACAGAATCAGCAGCTTGCAACAGTCCCCCCATAAAAAGGGAAAGGGCGGGAATGTCTTCGCCGACCCGACCCTGGCTGGCTCCTAGAACGACTCCACAATGTCCGCAACCGCCGCGCTGGCAAACTCCGTCGCCAGCCGCCGCGTCGCAGCCGAGTCTTCCTGAATAAAGCTCGCAAGGTCCTGCGTCTGCTCGTACTGCTGCCGGAACATCATCGACGGATTCTGCCAGATCACTTTTCCGCTCCGGTCCGTCAGCGTCAGCCGCGTGGTGATCGTCACCAGGTAGCTCGAGGTCTGCCCAGTTGTGTTGTCGTAGGTCAGCGGAATGATCGCGAAGCTGGTGATCGTCCCACGCAGCGTCGCATCCGCATCCGCGTCCTCGCCGGATACGATCCGGTACGACGTCCGGCTGGTGAACTCCTTAATCACCGCCTGCGTGAACACTGCTTCCGTGTGGTACGACTGCGACGTGTTCTTAAACGAGGGAATCGCAAGCGTATGCACATCGCCCGGCAGATGTATCGCGGAGTTCGCTGTGTGGTAGTCGCAGCCGCTTAGTAGCAGCAGCGGCACGAATAGAAAAACTCGAAGGCGATGAAACATCGTGAAGTCATTTTCGCAGAACGCGGCTCGGCTGACCCCGCGTGCAATAGAAAAGGCAGCCCGCAGGCTGCCTTTTCTTCCATGGTTTCGCTTAAGCAGGAGAAGGGCTGCCTTCCGGCAATCCACCCGTGCGGCCCGGTTCCGGCTTCAGAACCTGCTGCACGTCGACTACCGGTGTTCCCGATCCGCCCGAAGGCTTCAGCGGCGGCAGTTCCTTGCCTTCGATCAGCGCCTTAATGTCGTTCGCATCCAGCGTCTCGCGCTCCAGCAAAGCCAGCGCCAGCTTGTGCATCACCGGCTGGTTCTTGTCCAGAATGTCCCACGACGCCCGATAGGCTTCATCCACCAGGCTGCGCACTTCAGCATCGATCTGCCGCGCCGTCTCCTCAGAGAAGTCGCGATGCTGCGCAATCTCGCGGCCGAGGAAGATCTGCTCTTCCTTCTTGCCGAAGGTCAGCGGACCCAGGCGGCTCATGCCGTACTCGCAAACCATCTTGCGAGCCAGGTCGGTCGCCCGCTCAATGTCGTTGCCGGCGCCCGTGGTCATCTGGTGCAGGAAGATCTCCTCAGCGATGCGGCCGCCCATCAGGATGGCCAGCTGCGTCTCGAGATAGTTCTTCGTCACCGTGTGCTTGTCGTCTTCCGGCAGCTGCATCGTCACGCCCAGCGCCATGCCGCGCGGGATAATCGTGACCTTGTGCAGCGGATCGGCGTGGTCGCGCAAAGCCGCTACCAGTGCGTGTCCGGCTTCGTGATACGCCGTCACGCGCTTTTCTTCGTCGGTCAGCAGCATGCTCTTGCGCTCGGCGCCCATCAGCACCTTATCCTTCGCCTGCTCGAAGTCGTACATCAGGACCGACTTGCGATTGGCGCGGGCGGCATTCAGCGCAGCTTCATTGACCATGTTGGCCAAATCGGCGCCGGAGAAGCCCGGTGTGCCGCGAGCCAGAACCCGAAGATCGACGTCGTCCGCAATCGGCACCTTCCGCGCATGAACGCGGAGAACCTCTTCGCGGCCGCGTACATCGGGCCGTCCAACCACCACGCGCCGATCGAAACGTCCGGGCCGCAGCAGCGCGGGATCGAGCACGTCAGGCCGGTTTGTCGCAGCGACAAGGATTACGCCGTCGTTCGACTCAAAGCCGTCCATTTCCACCAGCAGCTGATTCAGCGTCTGCTCGCGCTCATCGTGTCCGCCGCCGAGACCGGCGCCGCGATGGCGGCCGACCGCGTCGATTTCGTCGATGAAGATGATGCACGGAGCGTTCTTCTTGCCCTGTTCGAACAGGTCGCGGACACGGCTTGCGCCCACGCCCACGAACATCTCAACGAAGTCCGAGCCGGAAATGGAGAAGAAAGGAACATTCGCTTCGCCGGCCACAGCGCGCGCCAGCAGCGTTTTGCCGGTTCCGGGAGGTCCGACGAGCAACACGCCCTTCGGAATTCTTCCGCCCAGCTTCTGGAATTTCTGCGCCTCGCGCAAAAACTCGATGATTTCCTTCAGCTCTTCCTTGGCCTCATCGACTCCGGCCACATCCTTAAAGGTGACCTTCTTTTGCTGCATCGAGAGCAGGCGAGCACGGCTCTTCCCAAACGACAGCGCCTTATTTCCGCCACTCTGCATCTGCCGGATCATGAAGAACCACAGCAGCGCGATCAGGATGAGCGGAGAGAACTGGATCAGGATCGCCCACCAGCTGTTCCCGTTGTCGTTCTTCACCGTCACGCTGACCTTGTTCTGGTCCAGCACGTCGTAGAGGTGTGGGTAATTCCCTGGAACGGAAACGTGGAACGCGCCCTTGTCGGTGCGGAAATGGCCCTGGATCTCGCTTCCGGTGGTTCCGGTCGTGATGGTGGCATCGGCGACCTGGTTCGATTCCACGTCGGCCAGAAACTCAGTCCAGTTAATAGCCTGTTCCTTGCCGCCCATGACGTTGTTGTTCGTCGTGAACAGCCGGTACAGCACGAACAGGCACGCAACGATGAGGATCCAGAACAGAGCTTGCTTGACGGTCGAATTCACCTTGGGGAAGACCTCTCTCTTCTTAAACGCGTCCTTCGCGGCAGGGAACGGCACTTTTGCCGGTTACCTGCTGCCCGCATCTTGCACGTTAGACGCCAACGAACGGCCCGAGGAGTCAGCAGACAGGCCGGAAACGTAAAGATAATTCCCTGGGTCGTCCGCGCGGCCGGACGCGTACCAGTAATTGTACTCCCCGCTTCGACGCGCGCCAGCCCCGTTTTGACCTGCTTCGGGACATCCGCTGGCCGTTTGGGGGGCTTGGGACCGCCATGTACCATAAAGACAGCAGATGTCCGCGTCCGCACCAGCCATCCTCAACCGATCCGCAGGCTCCGTCACTCTCAGGATCCTGCCTACTTCCCTGCAAATCTTCCTTTGCTACTTTGCCATTGGCCTGCCTATGGCCGTGCTGCCGGGCGTAGTTCACCTGCAACTGCACTTCAACACCGTCCTGGCTGGACTGGCAATCAGCGCCCAATACGTCGCTACCGTCCTCAGCCGCCCCCAAGCCGGACGCATGGCGGACACCGTCGGGGCGCGGCGGACGGTGCTATCCGGGGCACTGGCCGCGGGCGCTTCCGGCTTTTGCCTCTTCGGCTGCGGATTTCTGGGCCAGCTGCCGCTGGCCTGCCTGGCGCTCATGCTGGTCAGCCGCCTCATCCTCGGCTTCGGCGAAAGCTGGATGGCCACTGGCTCGTCGCTGTGGGGCATCGCCCGCGTCGGCCCGGAACACACGGCCAGGGTCATCTCGTGGAGCGGCATTTGCTCCTACGGCGGCCTGGCCATCGGCGCACCGATCGGCGTCTGGATTCAACACGCCTGGGGCCTGCACGGCGTCGGGTTGGTTATCGCGATCACCTCCTGCATTGGCCTGCTCGCGGCTTATCCGCTGCCGGAAGTGCCGGTTGCGGAAGGAGAGCCGCTAGCGTTCCGCCATGTCCTGAACCGGGTGATGCCGCATGGCATGAGCCTGGCGCTGGCCACCACAGGCTTCGGCACCATTGCCTCGTTCACAGTGCTGTTCTATGCCCACAATCACTGGGCTAACGCCGCCTTCGCGCTGACCACTTTCGGCACGTCGTTTGTGCTGGCGCGCCTGCTCTTTGCCCACAGCATCGACCGCTGGGGCGGATTTCCGGTTTCTTTTGTCTGCCTGTCGGTCGAGACGGCTGGATTGCTCTTCCTGTGGCTGGCTCACGATCCGGCGATGGCGTTTGCCGGCGCGGCGCTCACCGGCTTCGGATTCTCCCTGGTCTTTCCGGCGCTCGGCGTCGAAGCCGTGAACTCCGTTTCCGCGGAGAACCGAGGTTCGGCGCTGGGCGTTTATACGGCCTTTGCGGATCTGTCGCTGGGGGTGACGGGACCGCTCGTCGGCCTGATTGTCGTCGGCCTCGGCTATTCGCCCATCTTCCTCTTCGCCGCGCTCATGTCCGCCTGCGCTCTGGGTTTAGCCGTCATGCTCAACCGTCGGACCGCGCTGGAACAGCCGGGCGTCTTAGCGGCCGCCGACTGACGCCCCTCAAAACCAGCGCGTCATCAACACCTTTTGCTCCGTGTAAAACAACACGCCATCTTTGCCATGCGCGTGCAGATCGCCGAAGAACGAGTTCTTCCATCCGGCAAATGGGAAAAACGCCATGGGCGCGGCGACGGCCATGTTGACCCCAACCATGCCCACCTCAACGCGGCTCTGATACTCTCGCGCAGCCTTGCCGCTCTGCGTGTAAATCGTCGTCGTGTTGCCGAAGTCGGAAGAATTGACGATCCGAATCGCCTCGTCGAGGTTTTCTGCGCGGATTACCGAAAGCACGGGCCCGAAAATCTCCTCGCGCGCAACCGTGGCCGATGGCTTCACGCGGTCGAGGACAGTTGGCCCCAGAAACGCACCCGCAGGATCGGCCTCGACCGAGCGCCCATCGCAGAGGACGTGTGCTCCTTCGGCGATGCCCTTCTCGATATAGCCGACGACGCGCTTCTTCTGGTCCTCACCAACCAGCGGACCGACTCCCACGCCGGATTCCATCCCATCACCCACGCGCAGAGCCGTTGCTTTCCTCACCAGCAGGTCGAGCAACGGCTCCGCCACGTCTCCAACCGGAACCAGCACGCTGCCTGCGAGGCAGCGCTGCCCGGCCGCTCCAAAAGCAGAGCTGAGGATGGCATCCACAGTCTGCGGCAAGTCGGCGTCGGGCATCACCACCAGATGATTCTTCGCTCCGCCCAGCGCCTGCACTCGCTTGCCGTGCGCCGCCGCCTCTTTGTAGACGATCTTCGCGACGGGCGACGACCCGACAAAGGAAATGGCTTTGATGAGCGGATGGGCGAGCAGCGCTTCGACCACTTCGCGGCCGCCATGGACCAGCTGAATCACGCCTTCGGGCAACCCCGCTTCCACCAGCAGCTCAACGACGCGCGTCGGCGTCATCGGCACCCGCTCTGAAGGCTTAAGCAGGAAAGTGTTGCCCGCCGCGATCGCGAATGGATACATCCAGAGCGGAACCATCGCCGGAAAATTGAAAGGCGTAATGCCCGCACACACGCCGATGGGCTGGCGCACAGTCCGGCAGTCGATACCTTTTGCCACGTCGTTGAGCGAGTCGCCCATCATCAGCGACGGCATGCCGCACGCGACCTCGACCATCTGGATGCCGCGCTTCACTTCTGTCGTCGCATCTTCGAGGGTCTTGCCATTTTCACGCGTCAGGATTGTAGCCACGTCGCCCACATTCTTTTCGAGCAAGGTCTTGAAGCGATAGAGCGGTTGCACCCGATCGACGACCGGCACCTCGCGCCAACTGAGCCACGCGCGATGGGCATCCTGCGCCGCGCGATCCACATCGGCCGCGCCGCCGTAGGGCAGAGTTGCCAGCGTTTCGCCATTGGCTGGGTTCACGATGGCATGCGACCCTGCACCTTGTGGGGCCACCCAGGCTCCCGCGATGAGGGACGAGGTCACGGCGACTTGCTTTGCTTCCGATACAAGGGTGCTCATACTTCTTCTCCTGCAAGTTCGTTGACTGGGGACTGGACGGTGACGCCGCGCATCAGCATGACGTAGAGGCCGCCCGCAATGAAGAATCCGACAAACCAGGCGTAGTCATAGAGCCAATGGACGGCCGGAACAAAGCGTCCCACCAGAGCGCAGGCGACCCCTGCAGCCAGCGCTGCGATGGCACGCGGATTGATGCCGCTGTGGTATTCATAAATGCCGTCGCGCATATAGAGCGACTCAACATCCAGCTTCTTCGAACGCAGCACAAAGTAGTCCGCTACCATGATGCCGGCAACCGGGCCAAGCAGGCCAGAATATCCGGTGAGCCAGCCGAAAATGTAATTGTGAAAGCTGGCGAGCAGCTTCCACGGCATCATGGCGAGGCCCAGAAAACCCGTAATGAGGCCGCCGGTGCGGAACGAAATCCACTTCGGATTCAGATTCGAGATGTCGTTCGAGGGCGAAACTACGTTCGCCGCAACGTTCACATTCAGCGTCGCCACGAGCAATGCGATCATGGCGATAAACGCCACGACTGGCTGATGGAAACGGCCCATCAACTCAATGGGACTCCAGATAGGATGGCCAAAGATGACCGCGGACGCCGACGTGACCGCGATGCCGATGAAGGAGTAGAGCGTCATAGCGATCGGTAATCCGACGGCCTGGCCCAGAATCTGCGAGCCCTGCGACTTCGAATATCGCGTGAAGTCCGGGATATTCAGCGCCAACGTAGCCCAGTAGCCCACCATCGCCGTTAAGGATGGGAAGAAGAAGCGCAGAAACGAGCCTGTGGAGTGGAACTGGCTCGGCGCAGAAAGCATAGGGCCGAATCCGCCAGCCTTATGCAGCGCAAAGAAGAGCAGCAGCAGTCCCATCACCAGCATGAAGGGCGCGGAGAATCCCTGCAGGAAGCGGATGCTCTCCACGCCGCACCACACGACGAACATATTGAGCAACCAGAATCCGAGAAAGCACGCCCAGACGGCCGAGGGCACGGCTGCCACTCCGGGCCAGATCACTATCAGCATGGCGAAGATCGCCTGGCCGCCGATCCACGATTGGATGCCGAACCACCCGCAAGCGACAATGGCCCGCAGAACCGCCGGAACATTCGCGCCGCGCACTCCAAAGGATGCGCGCACGAAGACCGGGAAGGGAATGCCATACTTCGCGCCGGCATGCGCGTTGAGCAGCATCGGAATGAGAACGATGAGGTTGCCAAGCGCAATGGTGCAGATCGCCTGCTTCCAGTTCATGCCGCCGGCGATGAGGCTGGAGGCGAGCATGTAGGTGGTCACTTCCATCGACATGGAGAACCATAACGAGATGTAGTTGTAGGTAGCCCAGGTGCGGCGCGACGGCGGCGTGGGCGCGAGATCTGTGTTGAAGAGGCTGCTTTCCGGCGTGATCATTGCCAGGCCCCTCCACGCGCGGCACGGCGGAGATACGCACCGCGTCCCACTTTGCCAAGGTATTTCCCGTTCTCGACGATCAATTCGCCGCGCGAATACACCTGCTTCGCGTTGCCGCGGACTTTGAATCCCTCAAACATCGAGTAGTCGCAGCGCATGTTATGCGTTGCTGCGCTGATGGTGTGCTCCGCGCTCGGATCCCACAGAACCAGGTCGGCGTCGCTGCCCGGTGCAATGGTTCCCTTCTTTGGATACATCCCGAAAATGCGCGCCGGCGCGGCCGACGTAATCTCGACGAAACGGTTGAGCGACAGCTTGCCGGAATTCACTCCATGGTGATGAATCAGTTGCAAGCGATTCTCAATGCCCGGACCGCCGTTGGGAATCTTCGTAAAGTCGTTGACTCCGAGAATCTTTTGATCGGCGAAGCAGAAGGGGCAGTGGTCGGTCGAAACCACCTGCAGGTGATCGTTCCTGAGCCCGTCCCACAACTTCGGCTGATTCTTCTTTTCCCGCAACGGCGGTGTGAAAACCCACTTCGCGTCTTCAAAGGAGTTGTGATTCATTGTCTCTTCGAGCGAGAGCAACAAATATTGTGGGCAGGTTTCAGCAAATGCGGGTAATCCGCGATCACGTGCCTCGCGTACCTGGTTGAGTGCGTCTTCGCTGGACAAATGGACGATGTAAACCGGAGCGCCTGCCATTTCCGACATGGCGATGGCCCGCTGCACCGCTTCGGCTTCGGCCACCGTGGGCCGCGTGAGCGCATGGTAGATCGGCGCAGTCTTTCCCTGGGCCAGCGCCTGCTGCACGATCACATCAATCACGCTGCCGTTTTCCGCATGCATGCAGATGAGCGCGCCGTTTTTCGCCGTTTGCTGCAGAGCCTTGAAGATGGTGGCATCGTCGACCATCAGCACATTCGGATAGGCCATGAAGAGTTTGAAGCTGGCGACACCTTCGTGCACCATGTCGTCCATGTCTTCGAGGCCGGAAGTCCCCAGATCCGTGACGATCATGTGCAGGCCGTAGTCGACGCACGCTTTGCCTGCTGCCTTTTTCCACCATGTATCGAGCGCAGCGCGCATCTTTGTGCCGCGCCCCTGAATGGCAAAGTCGACGATGGTAGTTGTCCCGCCGATTGCGGCTGCCCGCGTGCCTGTTTCGAAGTCATCCGCGGAAGTCGTGCCGCCGAAGGGCATATCGAGGTGCGTATGCGCGTCGATGCCGCCAGGAAGAATGAGCAAGCCCGAAGCGTCGACTACGGTGTGACCGGCAGCGCCGATCCCGGCACGCACTTCACTGATGGTCTCGCCTTCAATGAGCACACTGGCGGCGGCACTCTTCTCCGCAGTAACAACGGTGCCGTTTTCGATCAGCAATCCCATGTGCAGGTATCCCTTATTAAGGTTGCGTAGCAACTGCCGGCGGAGCGCAATCCTTTGCACCCGTCCGCTCTTCCCAGGTTTCCGGTGTCGCGCCGGTATTCACCTCCGCCATGGTGATGCATTGTTCCACGGGGCAAACCAGTGAGCACAGATTGCAACCCACACACTCCGTCTCATCGACTCGCGGAATGCGCGCCAGCGGCATGGTGTTGTTTCCGGTTCCTGCAGGTCCAGCGTGCGCATCCAGTTTCGGAATCGGCGTGACGGCAATACTGGCGCGGGTCGCGGCTTCGATCGTCGCCGGCTTCGCATGCACTTCAACGTGACCGTCGACCGGTCCCGACACACGATCAAGGTGGATGCACTGGTGCGCGCCATCCCAGCACGCGATGTAGCAGAGGTCGCAGCCGATGCACTTCGACTCGTCGATGCGCGCGACGATTTTGTAATTAAGATTGAGGTGTTTCCACTCGGTGACGCGCCGCACGCTGAGCCCGCGGAAATCCTCGATCGACGCGAAGCCTTTGTTGGCCATCCAGTTCGTGAGTCCGTCGATCATGTCTTCGACGATGCGGTAGCCGTAGTGCATGGCCGCGGTGCAAACCTGAACGGTGCCACAACCCAGCA
>Ga0210391_10002261_pt1 | contig 16794 bp, 10 predicted proteins | sample IncBWC12OmetaG_FD_160573 | JGI IMG/M metagenome (GOLD analysis project Ga0210391, IMG submission 160573) | Forest soil microbial communities from Barre Woods Harvard Forest LTER site, Petersham, Massachusetts, United States - Inc-BW-C-12-O ... | reverse complement strand
ATAAGCGCGGCATGACCTGGCTTGTGCGGATCGGGGTTGCGGACTATGGCAACCACCACTTTCCCTTCGTTGGCCAGTCCTTGCGCCTGGCGGTAGGCTCCTTGCGCGTCGAGGCGCCTCCAGCCGGCCGCCGCTCCCGCGTTTGAGTTTAGCCAATCATACTGGGCATTGGCCAGGAGTTCCTGGGAATGCTCCGGTGGACGGATAATATAATAGTGGAGTCTTTCGCAGGCCGCGGCGACAAAGGCGCTGCAGTGGGACTTGATCGACTGCGTAGCCCCGGGGTCATCGGGCTCACCGGTCTCCCAGTTGACGTGATGGCCGGCCAGCCAGAGGTCGTCCACGTGCAGTGAAAGATAGAAGGACTTGAGCGCCTGGCCCTTTTGATCGATGTGACCATTGGTCTGGACCAGCAGGGCCACGAGGAGGTACCAAAGGTTCATAAGGTCAAGATATCCTCTTTTTGGGTATCATTGCACCTAGAATCGACACTATGCGCAAATTTTTCTGGGGGCTTCTTCTCTTGGCAGCCCTTCCCGCCAAGGCTCAGACCGCCAAGGACGTCAAAGACCAATTTATCCGCTCCTGGAATGCCTACCGCAAGTACGCCTGGGGACACGACGCCCTGAAGCCCGTGACGAACGGATACATGGACTGGTACAAGGAATCCCTCCACATCTCTCCCATCGATGCCTACAGCACCATGCGCGTCATGGGGCTTACCTCGGACGCTCGTCAGGTGGAGCGGTACGTAATGGACAGCGTTTCGTTCGACAAGGACATCTTCGTCAAAACCTTCGAGGTCAATATCCGCATCCTGGGGGGCTTGCTGAGCATGTACCAGTGGACCCACGACGCGCGCATTTTGGCAAAGGCCCGCGATTTCGGGGACCGGGAGCTGAAGGCCTTCAGCTCTCCCACGGGGATACCTTATTATTGGGTGAACCTCAAGACAGGGGCCGTCAAAGGCTCTAAGGTCAACGTGGCCGAGGCGGGTACCTATTTGTTCGAAATGGGGATCCTGAGTTATTATACTTCCGACCCACGTTATTACCAGGCGGGGAAGAAGGCTTCCATGGCCATTTTTGCGCGCCGGTCGCCGATCAATCTCGAAGGCTATTCCATCGACGTGGAATCGGGCAAGTGGGTGGACACGCACAGCTTCATCGGGGCCGGGGCCGATTCCTATTTCGAGTACCTCTACAAGGGCTGGCTCCTCTTCCGCGACCCCGACCTGAAATCGGCCTGGGATACGACCATCGCCGCCATCAATCAATATATTCCGGAGGAAAGCGATACCTCCATCTGGTATGGTTTTGTGGACATGAACACAGGGGCAAGGGCCCTGACGGAGGTTACACTCTACGATGCTTTCTTTCCCTCTATCCTGGCCCTGGACGGGGAGATGGCCCGGGCTGAAAAGCTGGAAGCGACGTGGTACTGGTTGTGGAACCGCTACGGGCTCGAGCCCTCGGGTTTCAACTACCATACCCAGCAGCCCACGGATCCGGAGTACGAGCTAAACCCGGAGATCATCGAGTCGGCTTATTATCTTTCTACGTTGACGTATAAGCCGATCTATCGGCAAATGGGGCAGAAGATGTACCGCGACATCGTGCGCTACTGCATTACGCCGATTGCTTTTTCGGCGATTTCGGATGTGCGGACGATGCAGAAGAAGGATGAGATGGAGACGTATTTCCTGGCGGAAACACTCAAATATTTTTATTTGTTGTTTGGGGGGAATCCTACGGTCAATATCCACGACTATGTTTTCAATACGGAGGCGAATCCGTTCCGGAAGGAGGATTTTAAACCGGAGGAGTTGAAGAAGAGGTTGGGGATTAAGTAATTCCCCTTATTATATCTCCAGGGTCCCCATTCGAGCATATATCTAAAAAATCATCAGCCGACATTATGTGTACTATGACAAGGAGGACGTTGGAATCCAAAACAATCTTCATTCTTGATTACCGGGTGAAGATGAGCGGAAATGCTTTTTGCTAAGCTGTTCGTAGTTGTCCTGCGTAATACCATTTTTCCGTTCCCATTGATCTACCGTTTCATCCAATTGTTTAGCCAACAATAGGACTGCCAGCTTCCGCATTTGAATGAAATCTTCATCGGGTAAAGGCTTTTTCAGCAGCCGTAACATCATTACCTGCTGTTCATTCAATGAGGAAGGCATTTCTTCATTTGCTTTCACCAACATAACCTGCTGTTTAATAGTAAAGGTAAGAAATTTTTAAAGGATGGTGGGCAAAGGCTTACTCCGTCCTCAGGCTACTAGCCGGTTTCATCAGCGCCGCGCGTATGGACTGCGTGCTGACGGTGGCCAGCGTGATCAACACCGCCACGGCCCCTGCCAGGATAAACACTCCCGGCCCGAGTGAGATGTGGTAATAGTATTGATGGAGCCATTCCTGCAGAAAATAAAACGAAATCACGGAGGCGCACACGCAACTGATGCTCACGAGGACTACGAATTCCCTGGACAGCAACGCCCATATATTGGAGACGGACGCGCCCAGGACTTTCCGGATACCAATTTCTTTGGTACGCCGTTCGGCCATGTAGGCAGCGAGGCCGAATAATCCCAGGCACGAAATAAAAAGGGCGAGTAATGCAAAGAGTCCGGACAGGGTGCCGACCAGGTCCTCGGTCTCGAATTTTGTCGCGTACAAAGCGTCGACGAAGTTGTACTTGAAGGGGCTGGAGGGTTCGTACTTCAGGAATATGGGTGCTATTTTTGCCAGGGCGTCGTGCGTGGACATGTCCGGGGCCAGCCGATAGGTGATGTCATAGTTCCAGCCGGGCGTGTAAATGAAGATCGTGGGTTCCACGGGAGCGTATGGATTGCTGATGAGGGCATCATTAACGACCCCGATCACGTGCACTTGCTGAGGAGTCTCGTGCCACGTGAGGACCTGATTTAGGGGGTTTCTGAAGCGCATGCGCCGGACGGCGGCTTCATTGAGGATGACGTTGAGCGAATCGACCCCGGGAGCATCGGTGAAGCTCCTGCCCTGAAGTATTTGCATTCCCATGGTATGGAAAAAGTCCTCATCGCCCGTTGAGATTACGGCCATTTCCAAGGTTTCGCCGGGCAGCTTTCCGGACCAGTTGTCGACGCGCTTGCTGGTCCACAGTTGCGTAATGGGATTGGATGCATAAGTGACGGCGCTCACCGCTCCGCTTTGAAGCAGGTCGTGCTTGAGCGCGGTAAAGTTCCGGGTGAGGTCCGAGTTGGAGTCGGTTTGCACGAGGCGCCGGTTGTCGTATCCGGTGGGCCGGTCCTTGGCGTACTGGACCTGGCGGTAGATGATGAGGGTACTGATGATCAGGCCCACGGATGCAGTGAACTGGATGATGACGAGGACCTTTCGGGGCAACGCCGTACGGCCGGGTGAGGATGGGCCTTTCAGGACGCGGATGGGCCGGAAGGAGGACAGGTAAAAGGCGGGACGGCTGCCGGCAAGCAGGCTCGTGATCCCTATAGTGGCTGCCAGGGCTCCCCAAAACGAGGGGCTCCCGTAGGGGATGCTGATACTGGATTGCGTCAGGGAATTGAAGGCGGGGAGGACGACTTGGGCCAGGGTAAGGGCTAGTATGGCGGCCAGGAGGGTAATGACCAGCGACTCCACCAGGAATTGGATGACGAGACCGCGGCGCCGCGATCCGATTACTTTACGGATGCCCACCTCGCGGGCGCGCTTTTCGGAACGGGCCGTGGCCATGTTGGTGAAATTGATGCAGGCGATGATCAGGACAAGGATCCCTATGAGGGAAAATATCCGTACAAAATCGATGAAGCCACCCCCTTCCTGTCCGTTTTTATATTCCGTATAGAGGCGCCAGTGGCTGAGGGGCTTGAATATGGGCTCGGCATGGCGGGCCTGGTAATCCTCGGGGTTGTATCTTTTGAAAATTCCCTGAAGTTGGGCTTCCACACGGGGCAGGGAGGCTTGGGGAGCCACGCTGATAAAGGTTTGAACGGCGTAATTGCGCCAGTTGGTCTTCGTATACCTGATCCAGTCGTAGTTCGCTTCGGCGTAGGCAAAAGGGATCAGGTAATGGAAGGAAAAGGAGGAGTTGGAGGGCAGGTCTTTCATGATCCCCGTCACCTTCAGGTCGTGCTCGTTGTCGAGGCGGATCATTCGACCCAGGGGATCGGTGGTTCCGAACAAGGCCCGGGCGGTCGTTTCGTCGAGCACGATGGAATACGTTTCGGTCAGAGCGGCCACCGGTGTTCCGAAAAGGAAGGGATATTGGAAAATATTCAAAAAGTCGGGTTCCACCATGGCGCCCTGCGATGCGATTTTCGTATTTCCGACGACCAAGGTGTGGCCTCCCATCCAATCGCTGTGCGCGGCGTATCGGATCCCCGGGATATCCTTGGTCAGCGCACTGCTGAGGGGAAGGGGCGTTCCCAGGGTGACGTTTGCCTCCCCGTCACGGTCAGACCGGAGCAGAATTTTTCCCGCCTGGGCATAGCCCGGCAGGGAGCGGTCAAAGGAATATTGATAGTCCACCCACAGGCCGATCAGCAGGGCGACGCCCATGCCGATGGCCAGGCCTGCGATATTCAGGGCGCTGTAGCCCTTTGTGCGGAGGATATTCCTCCAGGCTGTCCGGAAATACATACGTTGGTTTTATTCGGTTCTCAGGCTGTCGGCCGGGTTGGCCAGCCCTGCCTTGATGGTTTGGAATCCTATGGTCAATAAGGTGATGCCCAGGATGGCCGACCCGGAGACCAGGAACACATCCGCTCCCAGCGAAATGCGGTAGGCGAAGCCTTCGAGCCAGCGGTTCATGAGCCACCCCGCCAGCGGGAAGGCGATCAACGTGGCCAGGGCTACCAGTCGGAAGAAGTCTCCGGAAAGCATCAGTGCGATTCGCGAGGCCGAGGCCCCGATCACCTTCCGGATGCCGATCTCCTTTTGGCGTCGACGGGCAGTAAAGGCCGCCAGGCCGAAGAGGCCCAGGCACGAGATGAGGATAGCCAGGCCCGCGAAGTACCTGGAAAGGACGGAGACCCGGTTCTCCGAGGCGTACATTTGAGCGTATTCCTGGTCCAGCCAGCGATAGTCGAAGGCGAGCCCGGGGTAATACCGGGCATAGGCGGCCGTCAGGCGGTCCAGCACCGAATGTTCGGCTCCTGCCGTGATCCGCACGACGGCATGGTTGCCGACCGGGTATACCTGGAAGAAAGCGGGTTCAATGGTTTTATACATCGATTCAAAATGGAAGTCTTCCACCACGCCCACGATCTGGCGGTTCATTCCCCAAAAACGGACGGTCTGCCCGATGGGATGCTGAAGGCCCATGTACCGGATCGCGGCTTCGTTGAAGACGATCTCGTTTTTGGCGCTGGAATCGTCGGAAATGAAGCGCCCTTCCTTCAGGCGGAGCCCCATGGTCTTCATAAACCCCGAACCCACCTCGAGGTTGGCGAATTCGATTTCCTGGGTGGGTTTTTTGCCCGGCCAGGAGAATCCGCCGATGCCCCCGTGTCCCCCGTTGAAGTCATGGTGGGCGCTGCCGGCGCTGACCACTCCCGGAATGCTCTGAATTTCCCCCAGGAGGGTAATGGCGTGCCGTTCGGCTACGCTGTCTCCCAGGGGTAGGGGGAAGTCCACTACGTTTTCGCGGTTGTATCCGAGGTCCTTGGTTTGGATATAGTGCAACTGGCGGTAAATGACCAGTACGGAAGCGATCGCGGCGACCGACAGGGTGAATTGGAAGACGACCAGTCCCTGGCGGACCCAGACCTCCCCGGCGGAGGTTTTGATTCGTCCTTTGAGCACGGAGATGGGCCGGAACCCGGAGAGGTACAGGGCAGGGTAACTCCCCGCGAAGAGTCCCGTGGCCAGCGTGATGTACAGCAGGTCCGCGTTCGGATGCAGGCTGAGGGATTTACCCGCCAGTTGGTTGAAAGCAGGCAGGAACAGCGCGACCAGGACGATGGCCAGGCCCAGGGACAGCAGACTGATGAGGAGGGACTCGCCCAGGTATTGCATAACGAGTTGGCTTCGCCGGGCGCCTACCACTTTTTTAATCCCCACTTCCTTGAAACGTCGCGCAGCCCGCGCGGTGGATAAGTTCATGAAGTTGATGCAAGCCAGGACGAGGATGAACACGCCGATCATCGAAAACAACCGGACATAGGTAATGCGCCCGCCGGTTAGGACGCCATCCTTGTACGTGTTATACAGGTACCTGTCCGAAAACCGGCGCAGGAACAATGTTTTATCCTCGTTGTATTTATCCCTTTTTTTGACGTAATCCGCGATTTGGGCCTGGAAGGCTTTCGGGTCGGTGCCGGGCGTAAGGCGAATGAAGGTGCTGGGATCGCTGTTTCCCCATTCCTTCACGCCCGTGCGCTTGTCCGCGAAGAGGTTGAAATCGAACAGGAGGTCGAAAGGATCGGTATCGCTTTGAGGCCTGTCGGCAAAAACACCGCTGATGGCATAGGTGCCGTCGAATTCATCCCCGTTCCAGCGAATGGTTTTGCCCACGGCCAAATCCGGATTGCCGAAATAGGCTTTTGCGAGCTTCGCGGATATGGCCATGCTTTTCTTGTCGGCCGGGGCCCCGCCCGCGAGGAAGGGACAGGAGAATAGCTGGTAATAGTCGTGGGTAACGAACTGTCCCCTTGCTTTGACCAGGGTATCTCCGAGATAAAGGATACCCGGTTGGCCGAACCACCCCGCGGGGACCACGGTAGCGGCCAGCTCCACCTGGGGGTAATCCGCCTTGAGGCCGGCGGCCAGGGGGCCCGCCGTATAGGACATCGTGGTAGTGGCACCGTCTTCCTTTAGGTTTTGCATGACCTGGTACAGCCGCGCGTCCTGAGGGTTTCCTTTGTCTTTGCCCCGTTCATCTCCAATCCACAGCCAGATCAGGAGGGTGCACGCCAGGCCTGTGGACAGGCCGGTCAGGTTGAGGATGGTAAAGAGGCGGTCTTTGCGCAGGGAGCGCCAGGTGATTTTGAAATAGCTGTACCACATAGTACTTGTCACACTTAAAAAAATGTGCCATTCGGCAAGCCATTGATTATCATCGACTGAGTGGGGTGTGGTTGTATCGAAACCGCACAGGCTGTTGTATCGAAAACGACCCCGGCCGACAAAAGTCCAAGGACCAAATGAATTAATTGCCTTTAAATAGTATCCTGCTCAATCGCCCCAATACAGTTGCGTCCTGGGTGACGATGTCGGCTTCCGCGATCATGCCCTGTTTCAGATGGATTTGCTTTTTGGCGTTTGTAGGACTTTGCTTCTCGAAAGTCACTTTCGATAAAAAGAGGCTATCGTTAAAGGGGACATCGGATATATCTTTTATGGTGCCTCTAAGCATGCCGTATTCTTCAAAAGGGTACCCTTTTAGTTTGATCATAACCTGTTGACCTAGTTTTACTTTTCCTATATTATTTTGGGAGATCGTCATTTCGCCGAAGAATGCTTCGTTCCCGGGATTGATATAAAATACATCCTGACCTGGAATGACCAATTGGTTTTCCTGGATGACGCCCGCGAAGGTAATTTTCCCGCGCTGGGATGCGGTCAGGAGGTATTTGCTTTTCCAGTCCTCAATGGCACTTAAAAGGCTATTCAGCGCTTGAAGGAACTTTTCTTTTTCCTCCCTGATCTGGTGATCGAGCTCGATGAGCTCCTTTTTCTTAGCCTCCATGTTGTTGGCTGCGGTTAATAAGGCTGCTTCGGTTTGAAGCAACGGCGATTTCCTGGATAGGTATTTGCTTTCCTGGTCCCTCAATTCAGCCGGACTTTCCACTTTCTCCGAGGCAAGTTTCTTGTGCATGTTGAATTCCTGCTCTGCCAGAGTTAGGTTTTTCTCATCCAGGACCTTTTGCGTGTCCAGTTGTTGCTGTTGTTTGCCGATATAGACCAGGTCGTCATGCAGGAATGCCTTTTTTTCTACCAGGAAACCATTGTTTATGGAAGAGGTATAGGCCAGGTACTCGCTATAAAAGGGCTGGAAAGCGGCTTGGAGTTCTCCCAGTTTAAAATTGTCCGACTGGTGGAGCATCGTGGCGTCGAAGGATATGTCTTCCACCACTTGGGGTCGAATTTTCTGAAGTGTATCGTAAAGTCCAAGGACCCTTTCGGGGCTTGCGGTCGTTTCCAGATAGGCGAGAAGCTGCCCCTCGCTGATCGTTTGATTCTCCGATACTAATAATTTTGTTATCCTTCCACTGATCTTCGCGGCGACCGGCTTGGGGGAATTGGGCGAATTGATGACCATTTTTTCCGTGACGATGTCGGGATAGCGGATAATGGCGCATAATCCGAAGACGACCATCAATATCAACCAAAAGATACTTATCCCCCAGCGGGTCAACCAGGCAGGCACTTTGGTGATAATGTCCTGGATGTCCTCGGAATGCCGTGTGATTTCCTTCTCGTATGGTTTTGTCCTGACCATATCAGTTCCCCAATTCCAATTGATTTTTTACCAATCGATAGTAGGCGCCTTTGATCGACGTCAGCTTTTGATGCGTCCCCTCTTCGGCAACCTGCCCTTTGTCCAGGTAGATAATATTGTCGGCGTTGTTCACGGTGCTCAACCTGTGGGCTACAATGATTACCGTGCGTCCAATGAAGAATTCGGAAAGGTTGTCCATGATTACCCTTTCATTGTTGGCATCCAATGCATTGGTCGCCTCGTCGAATAATATGTAGTGTGGGTTTTTGTATACTGCCCGGGCGATCAGGATCCGTTGCCGCTGCCCCTGACTTATCCCGCTCCCTTCAGGCCCGATTTTAGTCCGCAGACCGAAGGGCAGCGAATCAATGAAATCGCGGATATTGGCTACCCTGATTGCATGCTCCAGTTTACCATTGTCGGGGTAGGGGTCTCCAAGGGAAATATTCCGTTCGATCGTATCGGAGAAGATGTACCCGTCCTGCATGACCACGCCGCAATGGCTTCTCCACGTCTTGAAGTGGATATTCGAGACGAATTGATCCCCCACCTTGATCTCTCCTTTTTGGGGGGTGTAAAAGCGCAAAAGTAATTTCAGCAGAGTCGTTTTTCCGCTGCCGCTCATGCCCACAATGGCGGTGGTCTTTCCCTGTGGAATGGAAAGCGATATGTTGTCCAATACCATATCGTTTCCGGCGCCGGGATAGCGGAAGGAAAGGTTGTTGATGAAAATGCTTCGCTTTTCAGGCAGCGCTTGTATCCACGTTTTGTTGACCGGCTCTTCATCCTCCAACCTGTGGATTTCATCGAGCCGCTCGAGACTTATTTTCGCGTCCTGGTAGCCCTGGATAAAGCTTAGGAGCTGGTCGATGGGGCTATTGAGCTGCCCCACGATGTACTGGATGGCTACCATCGCCCCTAAGGTAAGGTTGCCGTGGACAACGGCCGCGGCGCTCAGAAAGGTAATAACGACATTTTTCCCCTCGTTGATGAGGGTGCATCCCCCTTGCTGGTATTGTGTGAGCGCAAGTGTCCGCAGGTTGTATTTGAACAGGCGGGCCTGAATATGTTCCCATTCCCACCGCATCTGCTGTTCGCAGTTGTTCAATTTGATTTCTTGCATCCCGCCGATCAATTGTACAACATTCCCCTGACCCCGGGCAGCGTACTCGAAATTCTTATAGTTTAGTACCCGGCGCCGCCTGAGGAACAGGATGATCCAAGTGACATACAAGGTGCTGGCGCCCACGAATACAAGGAAAATCAACATATTGTAATAAGCCAGAATAACCGAGAAAACGGCCAGATTGATTATGGAGAAAAGGGTGGTCAATGCCGTACTCGTTAAAAAGTTCTGGATACTTTTCTGATCATTCATGCGCTGCATGATGTCACCCGTCATTTTGGAGTCGAAATAACTAATAGGCAATTTCATGAGTTTCACCAGGAAGTCGGTAAGGATCGATATATTGATGCGGGTGGTGATATGGAGCAAAATCCAGGACCTGATGAATTCTACGGTTACCCTGCCGATGACGAGGGCGATTTGGCCTATGAGGATCAGGAATATGAAGCTGATGTTACGCGTGCTAATGCCAATATCGACCACGGATTGCGCCAGAAAGGGGGTTATCAACTGTAACAACGTTCCGACCCCCAGGCCAAGCAATAATTGGATGAACAAACCTCGATAGGCGATAAGGTATTTGAACATGAAAGACCAGCTAACCCGCCTTTCTTCCTCATCCTCCTGGTCGTAGAAATGCGGGGTTGGGGCCAGGAACAGCGCTACCCCGTCGGTGATACCCCGCTCAGCAAGCCAATTCCGATAGAATACCGGTTCGGGTAAGGTAACCAGCCCTCTGGCCGGGTCCGCGATGCAAAATTTCCTTTTCCTGATTTTATAAAGCACGACAAAATGATTTTGCCGCCAATAGAGTATGCAGGGCAGTTCCGCTGTTTTCAACTGCTCGGGAGTGACTCTGGCCCCCAACGTCCGGAAATGCAATTTTTCGGCGGCGTCACTTATGCCCAACAATGAAACGCCCTCCTTTCCTATTTCACACAGGCCCCGTAAGGTTTGTGGGTTCACACTTCGGCCGTGGAAACGGGCCACCATCCGCAAGCAGGCCGGTCCACAATCCATTTGCTCCTGTTGCCTATAGTGTTTGAACCGCATGGGATACCGGCTTTATCATTTTGTGATGAAGGAATTGCTTTATCCTTCCAAAAATCAGGGTTTCGAATTCTTTGTAATTTTCCCTGAGGTCTTCCTGGTCGAAACACAGGCCGATTTGTTTCAAAATGTCGTCTATGCTGGTAGGGCTTTTTGCAATGGAGAGCAGCCCCCAATCCAATTCGTCAAGATCCACCAATGAATAGCCGGGCTTATAACACTCAGGTACAAGGGCTACGAAGTGGTCCGTCTCAACCAGTTCTACAAAAGGATCCACCATCAGGGATATTTTGTACGGGGCGGTGAATGTCCCGAAAATCCTTTCAAAGTAGGTTGTGTGTATGAGCTCTCTTGCATACAAGTAGTCCAGATCGATTTTCGCAAATTTATCCGACAGGATGGCCTTGAATTCCCGGGCGGCTTCGTTTGGGTTTACGGGGTTTTCGCCTATTGGAGATAATTGGCCCCTTGTATAGTTGTCCATGAGTTTTTGGGAATTTTCACATAGCACCTGCTCCTCTTCAATTCCCGAATAAATGTAATAGTCTTTGTGAAGGGTGATATGGCCCCGGTTATATAGTGAGATGATCCTATAGTAATATTCCGGATTCTCCAGCCTAAGGCGGTCGGCCAATAGTTCGCAAACTTCCCGGTTCCGTTTATAGGTCCCTATTAAATGGAGAAATGATTTTTGGTGAGGGACCTCTAAGAAATCGCCGAATCCCAGGTATTCATTGTCGCCGATGACTTCAGGCAACAGGACCGCAACCTTTTTTTCGTGCTTGACCGTCAAGCAGTAAAATAAATATTGTTCAAAGAATACATTGAAATCGGCTGGGTTTATCTTTGAAAGATTATATTCATTTTTTTGGATGAACTTGAGTGCGATCCGTGTATACTCGTGGAAAAAATCCACGTCCCGTCCCCCGAATATGCCCGCGTTATAGGCCAAGATAGGGTTACCCGATGCCCTGTCCTCGAGTATGGCTTCAGGGAAATAAGTGAGGTGTTCTTCCAAGGTTTTCATGATGGTTTCATAGTAGGAGGAGGCCGCTTCCTTGTTTTGTGCAATAAGCGGGCTGTCTAGGAGGGCATGATCGAACGCTTTCCAGATGAACACATCGTTATCTACGTGCAAGAACGGGGTCGATTGTTTCGAATAGGTATAAATCTTGGGGAGCGCCCATAGCTTAGGATGAAACCGATTCAGGTTATCCAGCTCACAGTGAACTTCGTCATAGGGTAATTGCAAGGTGTCTACGATCCAATCAGCCCCGGTTGTATCAGTATATAGGGTGACTTTGGCGTGGTACTTTTTTAATTGCAGGCAACTTAGGGCGAGGCCCATCCAATTATATTCGGGGGCGTACCAGCCGGCTTTGAAGGATAAGGGGTGGGAATGATTGCAGGACCAAAATGACTGGACGAAATTCATTGAACACCGCGGTTTACAGGATTCCCTTGTCTATTGCGATCATATCCATGGAATAGTTATCCCTATTGACTTCATAATTATTCATCTCTAAAAAATTGATCGCTGAAAAATATTGATAGTGGGTTAGGTGCAGGAATTCAAAAATGATGATGTCAGGCCTTATTCGTTGGAAATCAATAGAAATCAGTATTTCGTAATCGGTTCCCTCGGTATCGATTTGAAGAATGTGCAATGCTTTAACGTCGTATTTATCCAATAGCGCCGAAAATGTCAAGCAATGGACCGTTTCTTTTACGATATACCTTTGTGGATCGACGGTCTCCGGATGATGTAAAACAATATTATTCCGATTAAACGATCCCAGGCCATCCACCCAGGAAGAACTTGCTGAGGTTTCATTCAGGCGATAAAGACGCCTTCGGCCCTTCCGCCTGCCGATAGCGGAGTTTTCAAAGTAAAGGTTGGGTACATTTGGGAAGGTCCCCTTTAGCTCATGGAACAAGTGTTTGACAGGTTCTACCAAAACCCCCTGGGCCATCCCCTTATCTAAATACGGTGTGATAAAATCCTTGATCCTTCCATTATTGGCGCCTATCACAATTACAAACGGCCTGAAGCCCTTTGAGCCCTTAAAATAGAGGTCAAGCATTTCAGCAATGGAAGTCCGATATACGTCAAGGAATCTCATATTAACGGAGGCTACTTGAGGAATGGTTGTTTTCAAACAGGGAATTGAGCTTGTTGTACAGGGCTTGTTCACCCCCTTCGTCCCCATTGCCCCGGTACCGTCCGATGATTTTTCCTTCTTTATCGATCAGGACCAGAGAGGGGATGGATTCGATGGAATATCTCTTTAACAGTTCCCCGCCGGTTTTACCCAGGACGGGGTGGAATAGGTTCAGGTAAATTTGGCGCCAGTCACCGGTACTGTCCTGACGGATAGCCTGGCACATAGCGGCAGTATCCTTGTCATAGGATAAGCCGATCACCTCAAAGCCCCGTTCGTGGTACTTTTTGTATATATCCATGATGGCGGGTGTTAGGGCTCTGCAAGGGACGCACCAACTGGCCCAAAAGTCGAGCAATACGTAACTTTTGTGCCTGTAGGATTCCAGAATGACCATTTTCCCGTTAATATCGGGCATCGAGAAAAGGGGAGCATTGTTACCGACGGCGGATAATTTTCTATCCGCTATTTGGGTTGACAGGGTTTCGCAGTAAGATGAGTGTTTGATCCTTTCTGTCATGCGGTTGTATAATAATTCGGTTGAGTCGAGCGATAGCTCCCGTCTTGTGAAGCGGAATTCCAAATTGTAGGCGCTAAGGTAAGAATCGGTATGAGTCCGTATGAATGCAATGTCCATTTGCACTTTCATATCCTGGCATTCCTGGATTTTTCGCCGTATCTCATCCTTATCTTTTTCTGCTGCGGTAGTCAATTGGTTGTCCAATTCAGATTCCTGGCGATTTAAGTTAATTTTCGAAGCATTTAGGGTATCTAATTCCAGTTGGGTTTTCGAGCCCTGGAAAATCGCATCTGCAAAAGCATTTTCCTTCAATTTTATGTGTAGGTTGCCCGGCTCAAGGAAGATGTTTGTCGAATTCTTGCTGTTATTCGAGCCTTTGGAATCATATCCCATGAGAAAGGAATAGACGGGGCCATTTATCGATCCGTAAAAGGTAAATTTGCCATTTTTAATTGGGCAAGTATCATCGACATATAGTCCTTTCGACCCGTAATAAGATAGGACCAAATAGGAGATATCTTGTGTACTGATGGAGCCGTTAACCGTGAAATTCCCAGTGGAAAGGGTTTCACGCGTTTTTGCATGGGGAATGGGAAGGAGTAATAAAACGAGTAGGACGAGCTTCATCTTTATAAGTATTATTTTAGTATGTTCTCAAGACCAGGTATATTCGGTATGTCTTCGCAGCTTGCATCCGAATATACCCGGGCTTTGAGGGTTGTTAAGCTAGAATGGAAGGCAAGCATAGCGATAATTTGGAATAGCGCTGCATTTGTTGCAATTCGTGGAAGGGTCTGCGCAGTCGGAATCGCTATTGCAAGGAGAGGCACAATTACCTGAACCACCCCGGATTTGTTTCATTTGGTCCCTCGTCAACAGGCTTTTGATGGAAGGGAGCTTGATTATTCTTTTTTCCATTTTGAAGAGTTTTAGTTTAGATTCGAAACCAGGTATGACCGGCATGGTTAAGCAAAGGGCCACACCAATGCATACCTGGGGTTTTTTAGACGGCAAATTTAGTTCGTAATGCACCTTGTTCCCGACTCATTGGGAACGGTGCCACATTGGTGGCAATTGTTTTCGGTGCTATTGCACTCTGAATTAGCGGAGCATGGGTCATTGCAGTTAATGGATCCGCCCCTGATCTGTTTCATTTGATCCCTGTTTAACATGCTTTTGATGGCAGGGAATCTGAAATTTTTCTTTTCCATTTCGAAAAAGTTTACGTTTTTAAATGCTCTCCGGACGCGCCCCGGAAATTGACGACATGGTTGAGGGTATGCACCCTTCTTTTGGCCCAAAAGTCCTTATCCCGTTTTAATCCAACATATATGTCAAGTCAGACAAGTGGTAGCCATCGGGCAAATGGCGGCCGTCTATCAAGATGGTGGGTGTCTTTTTGATCTCGGCTAGTTCGTACCAGTTTTTTAACTTTTCCAGGGCATAGCATTCAGCACTTTGTATGGTGACGGGGTAGATTTTCGCCCAACCTTTATAATTTCTATATTTACCGGTATACCAATCATGCAGCGCCTCGTTGACCGTCTCCAAAGGATATTTTTCCTTCAGGGCCATTTGGTGGAGGCTGGCTGGCATTGCAAAAATTATTGGCGACATAACGATCCTGGCTTGAATCTTTGAATTTTTTTTCATCAGCGCATGTAGCATGGCGTGGGTCTCGACACACGGAGAACAATAGGGATTCGTTGCCATGGTTATGATATGGTTTGGATGATCGCTTCCCAGTACAATGCACCAGGATTCGTCAGGCTGGATATAGCATGCACTTTCCTGTAAGAGCTTTTGAAATATATTGTGGTTGTATTTTAGTTTTTGGTTTTGGGCCTTCAGTGTGTTGAATTGGCGGGATTTTATGAATAGGGGCTTCCACAAATACCAGGTTACAGGTACACTGAACAGGCAAATCAATATTCTGCAAAGGGCGGCGCTGCCGGGAATTGCCGGGGAAGGGTGAAAGCCAACGAGTAGGGTTATAAATTCAAGCCATAATATGATTTGGACTAAACAGCAAAGCGTGCACCAACTCTTGGCAATAAACGCTTGATAAGAAATTGAATAAATCGTGTATGGGAGACTGAGGGCATTTAATAACAGGAGGGCCTGCAAAGTTTCCTTGGAAGTGCCTCCGAATATTAGTAACAGCCACGTTCCTGCGAAATAGAAAAACCCGATTTCGCTCCAACTGAGCCATTCGGCGATTTTAGAGGCGTTTGAATTCAGAATTTTGCTGCAATTTGTCTTGCCCACGGTTTGGCACACCTTATTTACCAGTGGATTCTTTCTATCCACCAACTGTATTAACAGGAGCGTGGAAACTGCTAGTCCTAAAGTCTGGACTAGCAACAGGAGGATAAAAAATGTGCTGGGAGATTGAAATGTATTGGTCAAAGCGTAGACCGACGATACCAATAACAATAGAGCGCCAGCGAATAACAAGGGGGTTTTGAAGGACTCAAATCTGTTCTTGAGGTTTGTCCACAAGGATACAGTGGCGGTATATTCAGCGGACAATACGACTCCCCCAAAGGTTGGTTCGAATTCTTCGGTCTTCAAAGAATACTTTTTCCTGCTTTCATCTGTGATCAGGATTTTATCACCTTCAAATTGATCGACTATTACAAAGGACCCGTTTTTAGATTTGGTGTAGGTGATGAAAGGACAGGGTAGTTGTGAGAGATCATTATAATCGATGGCGAATGCGATATTCTCCACACTGAACTCACTCAGAACGTCGCTAATGGAGAGGAGGCTTGGATAATCCGGATGTTTAAGCAACTCGTTGGCGATTCGTTCGGGCGTTACCGGTATCTTTTTTAGTTGAGCGAATTTGGTAAGCACACCAGTGACATTGTCTCTTTCCATACGTAATAGATATGAAATTGCTATTAGGATTCTTGGTCCAATTGTTCGGCAATGCCAGAAACGAGAGCTGTTGAAGACTAAAGTAGTAGTAATTCTATAAACTAGGTGGGATATACTACTGAAAGCTATCGGAGGATGAAAAATAAGTGTAAAAACGGAGGGGAAAACCCCGTACCAAATGCAAGAAATTTACTAATTGGATGACGCATTTGGGTTTTTGTAAATAGGGCTACCTATTCCGCTTTCAAACTCTTCACCGGGCTTGCCAGGGCGGCTTTAATGGATTTATAGCCCACCGTCAGCCACGCGATGACCATCGAGCCCAGCAGCGTTGCCCCGAAGGCCGTAACCCCCGGGTGTACGCGATAGCTGAATTGCTGAAGCCAGCGATGCATGAGGTACCATCCTATGGGCGCGGCGATCAGGAAGGACAGGCCGACCAGGATCGTGAATTCGCGGGAGAACAAATAGACAATGTTCATCACCGTGGCACCCAGGACTTTCCGGATCCCCACTTCCTTGGTGCGCTGCACGGCCATGAAGGAGACCAGGCCGTAAAGGCCCAGGCACGAAATGAACAGGGCGATGCCCGCGAAGAGCTTATAGAG
>Ga0210391_10002259_pt1 | contig 16806 bp, 15 predicted proteins | sample IncBWC12OmetaG_FD_160573 | JGI IMG/M metagenome (GOLD analysis project Ga0210391, IMG submission 160573) | Forest soil microbial communities from Barre Woods Harvard Forest LTER site, Petersham, Massachusetts, United States - Inc-BW-C-12-O ... | reverse complement strand
CGCCCGCCGTGCGCTCCAGGTCCCACGGATTGGCTGTTCGTCCGTAGAGCCGGTTGTCAGTTTCGTAGGCCATTAAGAATTCAGGACAGTTGGTGGTTCCGAGGATCACCCCTCCAGCCTTCTTAAGGCGATCAACTACAGTTGCGTTTTGGCGGGGTTTGTTCCCCCGGTGCAAAAGGCTACCAGTCTCGCAGCGGTATCCGGCAGTGGCGATCGATGACTTGATAGTCATCGGCAATCCGAAGAGCGGGCCGCTCGAGTTTTCGAGTGCACGCGCCTGCGCACGTACCCGCTCGGCATCGAAATCAACCAGCGCGTTCAGCTGCGGGTTCAGGCGTTCGATCTGCTGGATGTATTCGTCAGCGAGTTCGAGCGGAGAAATTTGCGCTCGCCGTAACATCGACAATAGCTCGACCGCGGGCAACAGTGTGAGGCCGGTCATTGAGCCGGTGATGGAGCCGTGTATTTGTAGTCGAACCCGTAGTGCTGGGCAGCACGGCCGGAGTCAAACCGGTCGTTCCACTCCAGCTCATAACGCATTCGCTGGTCATCCAGCGGGTAATGCTCGTTGGCGGGATAAGGATACGTGCTCATGCCGTGGAACGGCATGTCGGCAACTGTGAAAGGACTCGCTTCATAGAAATCCATGTCCTTCACAAAACCATTCGCATAGAAGAAGTAATCACGCTTCCACCCCGCCGCCAACGGAGGGAGCGAAGCGGTGCTGAACTCCACATCCATGTCTTCGCCCGTGCCGAAGATCACGAACGATTCATCCACCGACTTCAGCAGGGGCGTGACCTCTCCATATCTCGTATAGCTGCCGCGCGAGCGCGTGAAGGGCCCGGTCTGGCTCATGTGCTGATAGTTATAGGTTAGATCGCCCGGCGTCTTGCCATCGATCTGCTCGGGATACCCGCGAAAGGCCAGATGCGCGGAAACCAGCGGCAACTCTGTCTTGCGTATGAGCTGCGGCGCCTCCGGACCATTATCGATCAAAGCCTGATCCCAGTAGATCTGGAGGTTGGTGACCAGGCGAATGCGCCGCGTGCCGGGTGGTAACTTGCCCGTGAGATCGACGACGATGGTGCGCGGCAGTCCGGCAGGGAAGCCCATATCGTCGATGACTCGCTTCCAGCTGCCGTCTGCCAACTGCGCTTCTACATAGGGCGCCATGGGTTCAAGGCCCGCCTGCCATGCGGCATACATAGAGCTGGCAGAAAAATATTCGATGAAGCCGTGCAGCAGCAAACGTAGTGGATTCACCGCAGACCACTCACCGAGGTCCAGGGTAAGCGTGTGCTGGTTGGCAAACCCGGCAAAGGAAAGATTGGTGAAGTCGCGCACGTAGTTGTGATCGCGTTCACGCAGCAACTCGCTTACGTCGCGGCCTTTGTCATCCCACGCTCCGGCCACAGGACGCGCAGCTGTACTGATAACCGGGCTGCCGGAAGCAAAAGGAGCCTGGTCGAGAAAGCGTTCGCTAGGGTAGACTTCGGTGCCCACGGGATGATCGATGGCGAGCAGGCGAACCTGGTCAATATAATTGACCTCTTCCATCGGTTCGCCAAAGCGCAGGCTGAGCAATCCTCCACGCGGACGCAGCTGCGAACCTTCCACCTTGATCCATTCATCGGGATCAGCATTGTTCTTTGCGGTGGGCGAAACCCAGTGTCCAATGACCGCGGCGCCAATCACATCCGAGATAAATTCATATTTGGAACCATTCCAGGCAAACAGGGTAGGGCAGGAGCTTCCCCGCCGGTCAAGCTCGGTAATGTTGAGCTGATTTTTCGTGCCTATCTCTGTTTCATCCTGAGGAACACCAGTAGGCCACAGGATGCGCACCAGGTCAGCGTGCTCGGCGCTGCCAATGCCGGCAAGAATTTGTTGCGCTCCCTGGCTGAGATAGCCGGATGCTCCGGCGACCTCAAATTTTTGCCAGACGCCATCAGCAAAGACCTCTACCTTGGCGCCGATGCCTGACTTGTTATCGGCAACGCCTTTCATGGCGACCAGCAAAGAGTGATTCCGATTGCCGCCCTCATTGTGCAACAGCATTGGACTACTGTCGGGCTGGGTGACGATCAGATCAGCAGCGCCATCACCATCCACGTCAGCGGCGATCAAGGCGCGCGGCGCAGCCAGCTTTACCTGGTCAAGCTTAACCTTCGTGGTCACGTCTTCAAAGCCCGCGGGCCCCAGGTTGCGCAGAGCACGTAGCTTTGGTCCCTGCGGCGTTTCAACCGCCGCGACCAGGTCAAGCCAGCCGTCATTGTCGATATCAATCGCGGTCAGCCCCCAACCCGCGGTCGCGTTCTCTATCGGTAAGGGCACGCGTTCAAAGCGCTTGCCCTGCACATTGCGCCACAGCGTTATACCCGGGCTGCCGGCATGGGTGAGCGCCACATCCATCCATCCATCTTTGTTGAAGTCAAGCACCACTGCGCCTACCGTGGGGGACAAGCCTGTTTCGGCAAAGAGCGGCGAAGACTTGAACAGGCCTTCGCGGGGGTTGGCAAAGAAGGTGGGCGCCTGCCCCGAACCCGTTACCAGTAGATCCACCGCACGATCGTTGTTTAGATCGGAGAGGGTTGCTGCCACAGTCGCGCCTTCGCCGCCCAGGCCTGCTTGCTCTGTCCAGTTGGTAAAGGTGCCGTTGCCGTTATTACGCCACAGGACATTCGGTTTGGATCCTGCGGCGGAAGCCTCGCCGGTTACAAAAAGATCAAGGTCGCCGTCGTGATCGTAATCGACGAACGTGATGCCTGCGGGATGGTTGGCCGGCTGCACTCCGGTAGTGGGAGTCACGTCGGTAAATTTGCCACCACCATGGTTCTTGAACAGCAGCACGCGGTCGCTCATGGCTACTGCGACATCCGGGAGCCCGTCGTTATCGAAGTCCCCTACGGTGCAGGACACGCCGGTGCCGCTGGCTACCAGACCTGTCTGGGCGCTCGGTACAAGGTTAAAGCTGCCGCTTCCGGATTGCGCGTAGGTGCGAATGGCATCTGGGCCTGAGCCCATCACCAGCAGGTAAGCGTGTTCGCCTGCGGGCGTGATCAGGCATGCTCCTGCGCGCGGCCGATCCCCTGGCTTGCCGGCGGTTGTTGCCAGATCGCCGATGGTTTGTGGAGTAAAGGTGACCGGAATCATCGGGCCCACTTGCGGATTCAGGTTCAGCGCATCTTGTACCCGCGAGTAGTGGCCCTCATCCCCGTAAGTGTGGGCGAGCGGAAAGCCGATCTTCTCCTGGTTCAGGGTTTCGAAGCGATGGAAAGCAGTGGTGGCTTCCTCCCGCTTGCCCAGGCGCTGCAACACTTTCGCGAGGCCGAACTGGGCAGAAGCATGAATAGGATTTATCCGTAGCGCGGTCTGAAACTCTGCCAGGGCCTGCTCCGGTTGGTGTAGTTCCAGCAGAACGGACCCAAGGAAATAATGAGTATCGGCATCCTCCGGATCGAGGGCCGCTACCTTTTGAAAGCTTTCCAGGGCCTGAGGATATTGCGCTTCAATGCGGTACAGGATTCCCATCGCGTACCAGACATGGGGGTCCTTTGGATTCTTTGCCGCGGCTTGCTCCAGCGCTTCCTTGGCCTCCGGCATCTTCTGCAGGTAAACCAGGGCGATGCCGCGGTTTACCTCAGCCTGCACCAGCGCCGGGTCTAGCTGGTATGCATCTGCGAACTTGGCCGCGGCCTTGTCGAGCAACTGTTGATTCATCAGTGCCGTGCCCAGGTTGTTCGCCTTGGCGGCTTCCGCTCGTTGGGAAGCTTGAACATCGGGATTCGCAGGTATTGCGATTGATAGGAGGGCGACAAATATAATTGCTGGGAGACGCATTCTGCTCCGGCTGAAGTGACTGGTTAAGCCATTCTCGACTATAGAACATGGAGGATGGCTTGGAAATGACCGCCTGAATGCCCGATAGAAATCGATTTAGGCGCGTCGCCAAATCAGCTAAGAGCTTTCACCCTGCAGCAGCCGGCCCAGGGTATGGCAGACTTCGTCGATCGCCGAGGCTTCGATTTGATTAAAAAACGGGAGCGCAATGGTACGCGATGCCTCCGCCTCCGTCACCGCTAAGTGAGATGACGTTCGCCACGCAGCATAACTCGGCTGCAGGTGTATAGGGGCGAAGTACCGGCCGGCAGCGATGCCGGCAGCGGCCAAACCCTCGATGATCGCATCCCGCTTGTCGGCCGAACGCACGCGCACCACGTAGACAAACCAACTGATTCGTCCTGCAGGCGACGCAAGAGCCGGCAGAATCAGACCTGCGTACGGCTGCAGACGCTGGTCATAGGCGGACGCGACCGCTTCTCGCTTACATAGAATATTTTTGAGCCGTGCCATCTGCGTCAGTCCCAACGCGCAATTGATTTCCGAAATGCGGTAGTTATAGCCAAGCTCAGTGTGTTGAAACCAATCATCGGTGGGATACCGGCCCTGGTTACGCAGAGCGCGGATGCGCCCTGCCAGCATCGGATCTGCCGTGACCACGACGCCTCCTTCCCCAGTGGTGATCTGCTTGTTGGGATAAAAGGCGAAAACACCAACATGGCCCATGGAACCTGCCTTACGGCCTTGGTATTCGGCTCCGATGGCCTCGCAGGCGTCCTCGATCACCATCAGACCGCGCCGTTCGGAGATCCTCAGAATGGAATCCATGTCTGCCGGACGGCCAAAGGTGTGGGGCACCAGAATGGCCCTCGTCCGCGGCGTGATCGCCCCTTCGATTCTGCCTGGATCGATGTTTAGTGTTTCCGGATCGATATCGACGAAGACGGGCACCCCACGCTCATAGCGAATGACATTTGCGGCGGCGATGAAAGTAAACGATGGAACAATCACCTCGTCGCCTTCCCCGATGTCGAGCGCGCGCACGCACAGGTGCAAACCGGCGGTTCCCGAGCTGACTGCAACCGCGTGAGGCAGCGAAACGGAATCCGCGACCGCAGCTTCAAACTGTTCCGTCACCGGACCGAGGCTGAGCCTTGGAGTGCGCAGAACCTGGACCACTGCCTCGATCTCCGATTCCGTAATATCTGGAGCAGATAAGGGAATCCTCATGTGGGCACGATCTGGTCTTCGGTGGAAACAGCCCGCTTGACGATCAGATGCCCGGTGAGAGGCGTACTGGTGAGCACCTGTACAATCTTTTCCGCTGCGTGGCCATCACCATAAGGATTGGTCATGCCTGCCAACGATTCACGAAACGAGGGGCTCGCGGCCTCAGCGATTTTTGCACGAATGGCCAGCACCTCCGGCTGGGCATCCAGAATATTGCGTGCCCGCTCCCGGCCCTTTTGCCGAAACCCGATATTCACTACCGGAAGGGAGAAAGAGGCGGCCTCCATAATGCCACTGCTGGAGTTACCAATAAGCACAGCAACCTCGCGCAAAAGACTCCAATAGGTCACCGGGTCAAGATTCACGAAAAGGCGCGAGTCCTTTCTGGTAGCGAGGAAGCTCTTCGTCCTTTCGAGCAGGGCGTGATTGCCTGCGTCCGAGTTGGGGTAACAAAAGAATATGGGTGCGTCTGTCTCGCGCAGAGCAGCAAAAAGTGTGTGGGCCTCCTGGGTCGTATCGCGCAACAGGGTCACCGGGTGGTAGGCCACCAGATACGGCGCGATCCGCAGGTCCACCTGCAATTTCTCTTCGAGTTCCTGACGGCCAAGTAAGCGGCTCCGGCGCAGATGGTCGAGCGAAGGGGCACCGGCGCGATGTACCCTCCAGGGCTCCTCGTCCATCGCGATCACTCGTGCACGCGCTCCTTCGGTCGAAGTAAAGTGAATGTGGCTCATCTTGGTGAGCGCGTTTCTCACCGCGTCGTCGATGGCTCCCTCGCTTACCTCACCGCCCTCAATATGGGCGACTGGAATACGCAAGGTAAGAGCAACCGCAGCAGGAGCAAGCATTTCATAGCGATCGGCGATCAGCAGGAGAAGGTCAGGCCGCATCTGCGCCAGCAGATCGGCGAGCGAAAGCACGGCAAGCCCCAGCGTTTTCGCCATGCCCAGATCAGTGTCTGAACTGAGCAGGCATTCCAGCCGCGCTGCGATAGGGAATCCGTCCTTCTCGATCTCTCGTACTGTCTCGCCAAACTGAGGGGAGAGATGCGCTCCCAGGACGATGAGCTTCAGCTCGACATCTGGGTGCTGCGACAAATCGTGCAAGGGCCAATAGAGATGACTGTAGTCGGCGCGTGAAGTCGTGACCACGGCGATGGTTCGCTTCATAGGGCAGTCTCCGCCGCCAGCGCAGCTTTTATCACCGTGCTCGGCTGGTACTCGGGGAGCGCACGCATCACGGCAGCTAACAACCGTTGCAGCGAGCGTTCCCGGTAGGCTTGCTGCAACTGCTGCAAAATCTCGTCCAGCGCCTGGGCCGGCAGGGCGGGGCTGGCAATAGCGCGGAGTGGCGAGTCTGGTGAAGCGGTATACGACTCGCGGCCAGAGAGCAGCGCCTCGCACATCTTGTCGCCGGGCCGCAATTGAGTGAAGATAATGCCCGGCTCGCTGCCAGTCGAAGCTTCTGCAATGAGAAACTCCGCCACCGCCCGCACCAACACGGGCTCACCCAACTCGGGCACCAGGATACCTTGTGAATTCTCCATCGACGCTGCGATCAAAAGCAGCGTGACCGCATCTTCCCGGGTGACAAAGTATCGCCGAACATCGGGATCGGTCACGGTTACCGGTTCTCCGGCTTCGATCTGCTTGCGAAAGAGCGGCACGATGCTGCCGGAAGAACCGAAGACATTCCCCAGCCGGATAGATTTCATGCGAGTGCCCATGCCCATTCTGGCTAGCAGGATGAGTTCGGCGAGCCGCTTCGAGGCTCCCATCATGCTGACCGGCTCTACGGCCTTGTCGGTGGAGACCAGAATCAGCTGCTCTGTCCCATGGTCGAGAGCAGCCTGCGTCAAGAAGCTGGTCCCAATCGCATTGTTCTCGATCGCCGCGAAAGGATTCTGCTCCATCATAGGGACGTGCTTGAAAGCGGCAGCGTGATAAACCAGTTCTGGCCGGAAGCTGCGGAATGTTTCCGCCAGCAGAACGGGATCGGAGACGCTGCCCAAAACATAACTAATAGGCACCGGCAGACACCGCAGCGATAACTCCAGTTCATAAAGGCTGCGCTCCGCAGCTTCCAGTAGCACGATACGCTCGGGCTTAAACTTTGTGACGGCGTGGGTCAGTGCCGAGCCGATCCAGCCGCCGGCGCCAGTGATAAACACTCGCTTTCCGGCCAACCAAGGCTCTACCCTTGCCAGATCGAGGAACAATGGCGGCCGATGAAGAAAGCTTTCCCAGGAGCCCTCCCTGGAGGATCGTACAGTGGTGGAAACATTCTCCTCTCTGATTGGCATACTTCCATTATCGGGCAGAGGCTCCTCTGCGCCACAGACCACCCCAAGCCATTCGCCCGCATCTTTCTATACAGCACCCGCGCGGAGCATTCGCGGGTTTCCAGGAGCACTGGATGGGAAGGGGCGCGGGTTTTCGCGATTTCCTCCGCTCGCCGTTGGCCAAGGAGAATCGCAGCAACCGACGGACTCTTCCCACTTCCAGCTACAAGGTTGACCTCTCGAATTTCGGGGAGGTGAGGAAATCGGGGCCGGCAACCAATGCCGGCCTTTTCCTTTCACGCCTCTCTCATTCCCTTCCTGGTTTGTGAAGAGCACTTGGAAATCGATCAAGTGATGACCCTGCTGAACAAGAAATCAGGGCTTCTCGGTATTTCTGAGAAGTCTCTCGATACGCGCGTCCTGATGAAGGAGTATGGCAGCCAATCCGAGAAGGCTTACAAATTGAGCACGAGTGCCGCCACGCAGCATGACTTGGCGTCATTTGTCGCTTTTGTGGTGTGGAAGCCTCCAGTACGCTCTGCCTTGTAGGCATCGATTTCCAATAGACAGCAGTCACTGTCAAAACCCTGTTAGGCGATCGTCAATCCCTGCCTTATGCGTTTTCCGTTTGCGTAGGAGGACCTGCGATGCTGCCAAGAAGGGTAATTCCATTTGCTCAGCCAAGTGAGAAAGTTTCCTCGGGCGCGGCTCGGCCCCCACTCGTGCAGGTCGGGCGTGATCGGGAACTCCTGCGTCTGCGGGCCAAAATCATTCATTCTGCCGGCTATACCGTCCATTCCATCTTTCCGGACGAAGCCACTGCAACAGTTCGCAAGGTAAGTGGCGGCAGGGTCTGGGTTTTTTGCCATACGCTCGAGTTCTATGAGCTTGCGCTGTTGGCCGTCGCCATCCGCCACAGCTGCCCTGCGGATAAGCTGCTTAGGCTGACCGGCCTGAACGACATTCAACAGCCGCAAGGCCTCTTTGATGAGTGGCTGGACTCGGTTCGGGGTGTGGATGAACTGCTCCAGGTGGTCGGCCGCCTGAGGAATCAATGAGCGCTCGGCCAGTAGCTTTATCCCGCCGCGTAGGAAGGGCTTCGCTCCCCGTAACCTTGCTCGCCCTCGGGTCCGGCCAGAGGTAACAAGATAGAGAACGTCGTTCCATGGGTCGCCGCTTTGAGCGAGCTGCGCCAATGGATTTGGCCGCCGTGTTTTTCCACGATCGTTTTGCAAATCCATAAGCCCAGCCCGTTGCCCGCATCTGCTTTATCACTTTGGAAAGCCTCAAAGAGGCGAGCTTGAATCGCCGGCGGGATACCCCGGCCGTTGTCTGCCACTGTCAGGCGCGCATTCTCGTGCGAAGCTTTCAGCCGGACGCAGAGCGTTCCCCCTGGGCGTAGTGCTTCTACGGCGTTGCGCACCAAGTTCGAAACCAGTTGAAGAAAGTCGCCAGGATAGACAGAGCCGAGTAGCATGTCGGGCATTTCCTTGCGCAGCCGGATATGCTTCTCCTCCAGCAATCCCCCGTGATAACGCAGGGCCGTATCCACCAAGGGGACCAGATCCTTCGCCTGGGTTCGGGGAGTGTCTCGGAAAAATGAAAGCGTTTGCCGGGCAATATATTGTATGCGGACGAGTTGCTCTTCAACTTGTGCAGCATGCGCCCGAACCAGTTCGGGATGGTCCGCATCTTTGGCAATCAGGTAAACCAGGTCAGCAATAGCCTGAGAAGGATTGTTGATCTCGTGCATTACCGAAGCCGCAAGCCGCCCAGCCATCGCCAGCTTTTCTGACCGCCGCAGCGCAGTCTCAAGACGAAGCGTAAGTTCGTCTCCGGGCGGATCGCGATGCGGAGAGCTTGGTTCCATCATAATGGGCCTTTTTTGCTGCACACTAGTGGGAAGGGCCCATCGCCTGCCGGGTTGCTGCGCGCACCTGAAAATGGTTCCTAATGTAACAGCTAAAGGCACTTCCCTATTCACGTCGTGATGACTGGCTTTGCCCCAGTGAACAAAACCTACCTCTTTCCGGAGGGTTTCCCACTTTTAGCCTTTTGCCGCTGATCTTTCTTTGCAGGTTTTCCATTCGCCCCGTCCGGTGTGCCCGCCGTGCTCCCTATCTCGTTCATCACGCTGAGAACCACTCCATCAATCCGGTTATCGATGGTTCGGTAGGGCACAATGCGTAGGACGCACCACTTTCCATCGTTGTCCTGAATATGCAATTCCTGTGACTGGACCTGGTGAATCACATCCAACATATTCTGCTCCAGGCTCCCCATGTCCAGCTTCAGCCTCAGCCTCGGCATGGGCCGGCCGATGTCACTTGGGGTTAAACCGAGCATCGCCGCTGCCTGTGGCGTGTAACGGCGAACACTCAAGTCGGCTCCCACCATGACAATCGGCAAGCTGACACTATAAAGCAGATTCGTCAGGTCGTTGTTGAGCTGGGTGAGCAGCTCGTTGCGGTGTTGCATCTCCTCGTTGACCGTATGTAGTTCTTCGTTGGCTGATTCCAGTTCTTCTTTCGAAGTCTGCAACTCTTCGTTGGTACTTTGCAATTCCTCGTTGCCCGATTGGATCTCTTCGTTGGCCGACTGCAGCTCCTCGTTCGTGCCTTCTTGTGACTCGATGATCGACTGCAGATATTCCCGGGTGGCCGCAAGTTCCTGCCGCAACTGAACAATTTGTTTTCCCAGCGGAGAATGCTCGCTGCCGTGCGCCGGGTCCAGAATCAGCTCGGCGGCTGGCATCGGAGAAAGACCGGTGGTGGCTGATCCGTCCTCAGCTGCCGTCTCACTTTCAAAGACGATCAGAAAGCTATACTGAGTCTGGGTCGGAACCTTAAACGGAATCACACGGATCGCTACCGTTTTTACGTGTTCATCTTCTATCCGAACGTTCTGTCTTCTTGCTTCAAAGCCCTGCTTCCGTGCCTCGTCGATGGCGCCCTGCAGTTCAAACAACAAGCCCGGGCGAGCCATTTTGAGCAGATTGAGAGTGGCTTTTCCCGAAGGTAGTTCGAGAAAAGAGGCAGTGCGGCCGCGGGTTTGCAGTATTTCCAGGTGCTCGTTGATAAGTACGGCAGGGGGTACGTACCTGGCCAGCAGCAACCGGTCTGCCTCGCGCTGCAATTCCATTGGTATCTTGGTCGTTTCCTGAGACTTAGGCGGCGTGATTGCCTGCGGCCCACTGCCGGGCTGTTCGTGCTTGCCCACAGAAAAGCCAAAGGCAACAGGGGATGACACTAATCGCTTACGGAAGATTTTTTGTTTTTTGTCGGTCATTTCGAAGAGCTCCGAACCAGCGCCCAGAAGGCCTTCTGTACTTCCCAGCATCAAAAACCCGGTGGGATTCAACGCGTAGTGAAAAATCGGAATTACCCTCTTCTGCAGGGATTGACTTAGGTAAATCATCACATTTCGGCAACTTACCAGATCCATGCGGGAAAAAGGCGGATCATTGAATACGTTCTGAGTGGAAAAAATGCAGAGATCGCGAATTGCCTTCCTGATCTGGTAGCCACCGTCAGCTTTGTAGAAGAACCGTCGCAGCCGCGCCGGGGTTACGTCGGCTTCGATATTCTCTTTATATATCCCCGCCCTCGCCGTCTGGATAGCGCGCTCGCTCAGGTCGGTTCCAAACACCTGAATGGGAATATCTGCTCGTTCTTCTCCCAGGAACTCGACCAGTGACATAGCGTGGGAGTACGTTTCTTCGCCGGTCGAGCATCCTGGGGCCCAGATGCGTACTGGTCCGGATGTGGAGGATCGCGCCTGCAAAATTGCCGGATACACAACTTGCCTCAGGGACGCGAAGGCCTCCGGATTGCGAAAGAAGCTCGTCACATTGATCAGCAGATCATGGTAGAGGGCGTCCACCTCGGCGGGCTCGCGATGCAGCAAGGCGCCGTAATCTGATAATTTGTCCACCTTGTGCAGAGCCATGCGACGTTGAACGCGACGCGCGATGGTAGGCGATTTATACCCCGTGAAATCCACCGTCGTAGAGCGGCGCAGCAGCCGGAAAATGGATTCCATTTCGCTGTCGTCATGCACGTGATGGCCGTCAGGGGAGACAGCATCGGCAATGTAAGGGTGGTTTCGAATGCGCGCGATTTCCTTAGCTATTTGTGCAGGGGGCAGGATGAAATCAACGCAACCTGAGGCAATAGCGCTTGCCGGCATGCCATCGTACTTGGCGGAGCTTGGCTCCTGGGCAAACGTGATCCCGGCTTCACCCTTGATCGCAGACAGCCCAAGGGTTCCGTCGGAAGCGGTTCCCGAGAGAATAACCCCGATAGCCTCGCTCCCGTGACCGACCGCCAGCGAGCGGAAAAAAGTATCGATGGTGGTATTTGCAGATCTGTGTGGCTCCCGTTCTCGCAGCTGCAGAACCCAGTGTTCGATCGTCATTTCACAATTTGGGGGAATGACGTAAACGTGATCCGGCTCTACACGCATCCCATCTTGTACCTGCACCACGGGCATAGGTGTGGTCCGGGCGAGGATTTCAGTCAACTTGCTCTCCCGCGCGGGATCGAGGTGCAGCACCACTACATAGGCCATGCCAAGGTGGGATGGTACCTCCTTGAAAAAGCTGCTGGCTGCCTCCAGGCCTCCGGCGGAGGCGCCAATGCCCACCACTGGCAAACGACGAGAGGCTTCGGTCGCCTGGCCGCCGCTGCTGCCGGAGGGAGACTTTTTGGCTGACATGATGCTCCTTCAGATGCTTAGCCCACTAGCCCCGCAGCCGCTTCTCTTGGTTGAGAGGATACTCCTCCTTCGGCAAGAGCACTGGGCGGAAACAAATCTTAGATCGCTCTGCCACGCTGCTGGTGGAACGCGTGCGGCTCTCCCTAGAAAGAGGCGCATGCAATTCATGAACGCTACCAGCTCCGAAAGCGAAATCCTGGCTCGTGGAGGAGTGGTCCGAAATCAGCGGCACCTGGTCGAGAGAACTGTGGCTCTTCCATGCGCAGCAGACTTTCAGACGACCGGCAGGGTGAAGTTCTTAAGAGCTTAAGCGATCCGTTCGGACGGGAGGATATTGGTGTTCGGCAGCAGGTCCGGGATGGTTTTCAGTTCCGTGGGCAGCGATTCCGCAGGTTTGGGATACTGCCCCAAGCTGAAATCCTGCAGGCTTTGAACCGTAAGAAGCTCGCATCGCTCAGTCAGCATACGGATAGAGTGGCTTATTTGTTCGGTAAGCTCCTGATTGGCGGTTCTCAGCTCGCGCGCCGTGCGAATGCCCTCTCGGAGGCTAGTACGGGCCGACCGAGATGACTGGGTCGTCTGGGCCTCATTCTTTTTGAGTGCGCGCGCCGAGAAACGGGTCGCCAGCCATGCATCTACATCACCCCGATAAAGAACAACCGCACTTTTTTGTAACGCTCCGTTGGGCCGGCGGACTGGGAGCCCAAGATGGCGTTCCCAGCGCTGTACTGTGCGCACTCCCTTACCTAGATACCTGGCTATGTCTTTCCAGGACGACAGTACCGTGGAATCCTCTGAGACATTCATCTGATTGTCCCCCAGCTGAACACATTATAGACCTCACAGATCCTCAGGATTTTTGGCTCACAGCTGGGCGAAGCCGCCACCCAACTTGTGGCTTCCCTCTGTCAAGACTCAATCAGGCGATGTCAAAAGCAAACCCACCCATGGGCAAAAGTCTCGACCTTGAGGAGCGACCTTGGGCTTCGCCGCCATCCGAGCCTCGGCCCGTAGCCTAGCGGCGATAAGCCAAATCGAGTCCTCCCCTCAAGGTGGTAAGCGACGGAGCAGGGTGAGTGTGAGTCGCCCGAAATGAGGCAATTGCAGCCAAACGATAGGTAGGGCCAGGATCGTTCGATCCTGTTAACCGGCGAGGTAGTCGATCAGGGGGCGCTCGCTTGTGGCTACCGCCCTTGTTCTAGGACTGAGGACGACCGTCCCATCGGATTTGAATTCGAAATCGAAATTGCGGTAGCAGGTTCCGCACAGCCAGTAGTGCTCCACAGACATAGTCGCAGTGGAAGTGCGGATTGTTCTTATCACTCGCCCATTACGAAGATAGTCGAGTTTCTTACGGCATGCTGGATTGAAGCACTCGGTCAACATGGTCAGCTCCTGCCTTCGTTTTCAGCCCAACCGATGTTGGATGCCAGTCGGATGGAAAAGGTAGTGTCGTCCGGAAAGTCAGCGTTCTTACTAAGTATCCAGATTCTCCACACTGCAACCTCGCGCGGGAGCTTGCATCCGACACTGATAGGCCGGGCGTTTCAGGCTGCGAACGCGTTACTTAGCATTACCCATTTGATGTCCGACCCCACCCCCAAGGAGCAGGCAATGAAAATTTTTTCAGCGAACATTCAGGACCTTCGAAGCCTCTACATCACCAACCTGAAAAAAGCTCTGGATATGGAGCAAAAAATAGCAAAAGCCCTGCCAGACCTGATCGAGAAATCATCTGACCCCGAACTGGTCGCCGCCTTCGATAGCCATCTGGAAGAAACCGATGGGCACGTGGCCAAGCTGGAGGGTCTGTTGCAGCGCCATGTCGGCGACACCAAGGCCGAGACCTGCAAGGTGATCAACGGGCTGACCACCGAAGCATCCGACACCATCAAGGACGTTCCCGATCCGTCCGTGAGGGACGTTGCCCTGATCGGCGCCGGGCAGCAAGTGGAACATCACGAAATCGCGGTTTATGGAACACTGCGCCGTTGGGCCCAGATTCTGGGCTTGGCCGAGGACGCGGTCGTATTGGAGTCGATCGAGGCCGAGGAAGTCAACGCCGATGAACTGCTCAGCAACATAGCGGAGCGCGTTAATTATCAAGTCGCTGCTTAATACTGAAGGGCGGTCCACGGTCACCGGCCTGGACCGCCCTTAATTTTACGGAGACGCGAAAAATGGCGAAGTACGGTAAAGCAGCAAGCAAGAGCGTCAAGGGCGCGATGCACCGGGAAAAAAGCGGGACCCTTAAGTCCGGCAAAGGCGGCAAAGGCGGTACGGTGAAGAGCAAAAAGCAAGCCATAGCGATTGGTCTATCCGAGGCCCGGAAGAAGGGCGCCAAGGTTCCCAAAAAGAAAAGCAGTTAACGATCTGTTTGGTCTAAGCTGCATCCTAAGTGTGGAATGAGCCTGTTTAGCCCCAGCCCCAGGTCGGCCCAGGAGTACCTGCCCGAGCGCCATGATCTTCGCAGCCTCAAAGTGGCAGCAGCGCAATGTCACGGTTGCGATCTATATCAGCGGGCCACTCAGGTCGTTTTCGGCGAGGGCCCGGTGCACGCCGCCCTGTTCTTGGTAGGAGAGCAGCCCGGCGATCGTGAAGATCAACAGGGCCGGCCGTTTGTCGGGCCAGCGGGGTTGCTGCTGGATAAGTGCCTGGAATCCGCCGGAATCGATCGCCGCGAGGTGTACGTCACCAATGCAGTCAAGCATTTCAAGTGGGAACCACGAGGCAAGGTCAGGCTTCACAAAAAACCGAATTCGCTCGAAATAGTAGCCTGCCGCCCTTGGCTCGAAACGGAGATCGAGGCCGTGCAACCGCAAGTAATCGTCTGCCTGGGAGCGACCGCTGCCCAGGATCTGCTCGGGCCGCAATTTCGCCTCACCAAGCATCGCGGCGAGGTGTTTCCTACCAAATACGGGCCCGTCACAGCCACCATTCATCCCTCCGCGATCCTTCGTATGCCGGAGCCTGAGGCCAAAGAGGCAGAAATAGCTAGCCTGGCTACCGATCTCAAGGCAGCCGCGCAATACGTCTCCGCACAGAGGGCCAAGTGAGAGCAGCCAAAGTAACGGTCAAAGTGACCAAGGATCCGGTTGAGGAAGCCCCGACCGAAACGGCCATCGTCACCCACTCAGACCGGTTCGCCAGATTTTCCGCCAGAAGCTCTCATTATCTCGGCTCCCGGTGGGCTTTTATCGGCGCGATCGGGGTCATTCTGGTTTGGGCGGTCACCGGTCCCATCTTTCACTATTCTGATACCTGGCAATTGGTTATCAATACTGGCACAACGATTGTCACCTTCCTGATGGTGTTTCTCATTCAGAACACCCAAAACCGCGATGCGCGGGCGATTCACCTGAAACTGAACGAGTTGATCCATGCGATCGACAAAGCCAAGAACAAGATGATCGACGTGGAGAATCTCTCAGACCTGGAACTTGACGAGCTAGCCAGGACATACGAAAAGATCCGGACCAGCGCTGGGGAGCGCCAGCAAAAAAACAGCAAACTCACGCCGCGGTAGATCGGAATGACGCCGAATGCAGATGCCCACGGCAATATCTACATCGGCATCTCCGGCTGGAGATATAAAGGTTGGCGTGGCGTCTTCTACCCTGAAAAGTTGCCGCACCGGCGGGAGCTGGAGTTTGCGTCACGACGATTCAACACCATCGAACTAAACGGATCGTTCTACTCCCTGCAAAGGCCGCAGAGCTTTGCCCAATGGCACGAACAAACGCCGGAAGACTTCATCTTCTCCATCAAAGGCTCTCGCTACATAACCCACATGCTTCGCTTGCGTAACATCGAAGGCGCGCTGGCAAACTTCCTTGCCCAGGGCGTGTTGGTCCTTGGAGCAAAGCTCGGGCCCATCCTGTGGCAGCTTCCACCCAATTTCAACTTCGAGCCGGAACGGCTGGAAGATTTCTTTGCCCTGCTACCCAAAACCCGCAACCAGGCAGCCGACCTGGCGCGGAATCACGACGAACGTTTGAAGAATCGTTCATGGGTTGACGTTTCCCAAGACGCAACCTTGCGCCACGCGATTGAGATTCGTCACCAAAGTTTCGTGAACGAAAAATTTATCAGGCTACTCAGGCGCTATGACGTCGGCCTGGTAGTGGCGGACACGGTGGAATGGCCACTATTGACGGACGTGACCTCGGATTTTGTTTATTGCCGTCTTCATGGGAGCGAGGAGCTCTACGCCAGTGGCTACGAAGCAGCGGCGCTCGACATTTGGGCAAACCGTATTGTGGCCTGGGCTCAGGGAGGCGAGGTCGATAATGGCAGAAGAGCAAGCACTCGCAACGCGGCCAGGCGCAAGCGCCGTGACGTGTTTGTCTATTTCGACAACGACATGAAAGTCCGGGCGCCCTTCGATGCAGAGCAACTTTCTGCTTGTGTAACCAGGCTCCTGGCGCATCCAACTGGCTTATGAAGATTGATCTACGTCCGGCAGGGTGGTCAGCGGCGCTCTTAGGAGCTGCGAGCCTGGCCTACGCGATCGTACACGAGCAGCGCAAAACGAAAGCAAGGCGAGAGTTGAAAGGCCAAGTGGTGCTCGTGACCGGAGGCTCCCGAGGCCTTGGTTTCGCCATCGCACGGGAGCTGGCTTTATCGGGCGCCCGGCTGGCGCTGACCGCAAGAGACGCGGAGGAGCTCGAGCGTGCAAGAGCGCGCCTGGTAGCGAGTGGCTGTGCAGCTCCGGCAGACGTGTGGATCTACGCCTG
>Ga0210391_10002257_pt1 | contig 16824 bp, 11 predicted proteins | sample IncBWC12OmetaG_FD_160573 | JGI IMG/M metagenome (GOLD analysis project Ga0210391, IMG submission 160573) | Forest soil microbial communities from Barre Woods Harvard Forest LTER site, Petersham, Massachusetts, United States - Inc-BW-C-12-O ... | reverse complement strand
CTGTCTTCAAGGTGGTCATGGGCAGGCCCTTTTAATTATCCCAGAGCGCTGCCGGTGAGCTTTGCTGATGTGCCCGGCAATGCAACACCAGTTGCGGAAAAAAGACTCGGACGACTTTCCTACACCATATTGGTCTTACTCGATAGCGGTACGGGAGGAACTCAAATGAGCAGCAGCCCCTTTGTAGTCGCCCGTGGGCAGCAGTTGGCGGGGTTTTTGCTCGCGACTGTTCCGCTGGCGGAGCGGATGTTGCTTTACCAGGTGGCCATGACCGCCTGGATCATGCTGCCCGCCTTTTCAAAAAAGTGGACAAACGGCGTATGCTGAAGCTGTTGTGAGGCTTCGACTCCCATCGGTGGCAATTGTGGCAGGGCTGCTCGCGCTGCTCGTTTCCCAGGCGGCGTCTTCCGTCTGCGCGGTGCAATGTGTCCAGCATCCGGCTATGCCACATTGCCATGCCATGTCCCACGGCGGCGGAGCTTTGGCGAAAAACTGCTCAACCGCTGGAATCTGCGCCGTCGATCTCCTGGTCAACCGGCAGCAGGAAACTGCAGGCCCCACCGGCATCCACGTAGACTTTCGTTCCGATGTTTTCCTTCCCAGCTTGCCTGCGACGTCGTTCACACACGCGCGTCGAAGTAGCGTCAGCCCCCCTCCTCTAGTGACTGCACTGCGCATCTAGCGCTTCTCCTGGCTCGCCCGTCTCCTCGCTTGCCCGGGGGAAATCTGTGCACCACCATTCCAAGGAGTCCATATGAGTACTCGACGCACCTTTTTAGGGCGCGCCTTCGGCGCCTGCTCCGCTCTTTTTGCTGCCCGCGGACTATCGGCGCAGATGCAGATGCAAATGCCGATGCCGCCGGCAACACCCAAGCCACAGCCTCCAAATAGCGAGCCTCTCCATACCGTCCCACTGCATGGCCATGCGTTGCCCCCAAAATCGGTGCCCACGCCAGTGGTAACCACCGATGTTGGCGATCTGGCATATACCATGGAGGGCTCGACCAAAGTCTTCCATCTGACCGCGGAAGTGTTGCGGCAGAAAATTCATCCCGACAAAACCATCGACCTATGGGGATTCAATGGCACGGCGCCCGGCCCGACCATACAAGTCACCCAGGGCGATCACGTGCGTGTGATCTTCGAGAACCATTTGCCCGAGCCCTGCTCCCTTCACTGGCATGGCTTTGAAGACATGATCGGCAATGACGGCATGCCTGGGATCAGCCAGGAACCGGTGAAGCCGGGCGGCCGGTTTGTCTACGAATTCGATATCCACCAGTCAGGAACCTACTTCTACCACTCGCACATGGCCATGCAGGAGATGACAGGCATGCTGGGAGGCTTCATCATGCATCCCCGCGCCCCTTATCAGCCCCACTGCGATAAGGATTTCCTGCTGCACCTGCAGGAGTACGCCGTGTTGCCCAACAACACCGTACCCAACACCATGAACATGGAATACAACTGGCTCCTGCTGAACGGGAAGGCGGGTCCGGCATCCACGCCGCTCATCGTATGCCAGGGGGACCGGGTGCGCATACGCTTTGTGAACCTGGGCATGGATCACCACCCGATGCATATCCACGGCTATACCTTCCAGGTCACGGGGACCGAGGGTGGCCGGATTCCGCAGACCGCCTGGTGGCCGGGGACTACGGTGCTGGTCGGCGTGGCGCAGGCGCGGGATATCGAAATTACCGCCGATCGTGTCGGCGACTGGATGCTGCATTGCCACCTACCCCACCACATGATGAACCAGATGTCTTCAAACGTGGGCCGCATGACGCGCACTCCCGGTCAACCCGCGGGCGTGGACATGAATACCGGCATGGGCATGCTTCAGGGCACGCCGGGTGCTCCTTCGGGCGATGACTATGGCACCAGTCTTGGCCGGGGGATGGGCTTCGGGAGTGATGCGGACATGGCCACCACCAATGGGCCGCTCTCGCAGCAGAAGGGTATGAGTGGAATGGCCGGGATGGCCGGTATGGATATGGCAAGCGACATTGCGGCGAACGCAAACAGTGTGCCGGGCTTTCCTCAGGATGTTTACATGGAAGGTCCATCGATGGCCATGGACCAGCGGGTCGAAAAGCCTGAGAACTACGGCCTACGCGCTGGGTGGAGCGGTTACATGATGGGCATGATGACGTTCCTGCGCGTCTTGCCTGCGGATAAATACCAGGACGTGATGGCGCGCATGAAGCAGGCGCAAAGGCCGAACGATCCCTACGCATCGCTATTGCAGAAAATTTCATAACCACCAGGGAGAAGACGATGTACAAGAGATTTGCGCCCGTAGTCTTTCTGTGTGTCGTGCGAATTTTTGCACAGCAGGCGCCAGCACCGGAACTGCTGCAGGGAATCGCCCAGCGCCCTCCACTCAAGCTGCAGGATTTTCTCACCATGGCCGATCGAAACAATCCGACGCTGCAGCAAGCCGCAGCCATGGTCCGTCGTTCCCAGGCTGAGGCCGCACAAGCGGCTCTCTACCCCAACCCTTCGGTTGGGTATGAGGGTGACCAAATCCGCGGCGGCTCCTACGGTGGTGGGGAACAGGGCGGCTTCGTGGCCCAAACCATTGTGTTGGGTGGCAAGCTTGGCCTGCGCCGCGACGTCTATCAGCAGCAGAAGCAGTCTGACCAGATCGCAGCTGAGGCCCAGGAGAAGCGGGTGCACAGCGAGGTGACGCAGTTGTTCTACCACGCCCTGAGCGCTCAGCAAACGGTGCTGGTGCGAGGCCGGCTGCTTGGCCTGGCGACCGACGCGGCCCAAACTGCGCGCCAACTGGCGAATGTAGGCCAGGCGGATTCGCCTGATGTACTGCAAGCCGAGGTCGAGCAGGAACAGGCAGCGATCGACTATACGGTTTCGCAGCGCGAATTTATGCAAAGATTCAAATCGCTTGCTGCCGTTGCCGGTGCGCCGACGACAGAAATAGCCCCATTGGATGCGGCCCCGAATGCGACCTTAGACGCGCCGCCGGCAATTGATGAGGCTCGAATCGTGGATACGATCGTGCAGCACGGCCCGACGGTAAAAGAAGCCCAGCAGCAGGTCGCGGTTGCCGAAGCCAGACTGAAGGCCGCCAAAAGGGAAGTAGTTCCCGATCTTCAATTACGCGCGGGTGAGCAGCAGAATCTGGAGGCACTGCCCGAGGCTCCCGGCAAGAAGACAGGAGCGCAAAGTTTCGCCACCGTGGGCATTGAGCTGCCGCTGTGGAATCGCAATCAGGGCAACCAGCAGGCAGCCTCGGCTGAGCTCGAAGGGGCGCGTCAGGAGGTCACGCGCTCGCAACTATCGTTACGGCGAGATGCCGAGGGGTTGCTGGAGAACTATCTTTCCGCAAAGCTGGAGACGGAGCGCTACCGCACGGCCCTGCTGCCGCGCGCTCGTCACGCTTATGAGCTTTACCTGGCGAAGTATCAGAACATGGCCCAGGCGTATCCTCAGGTCATCGTGTCACAGCGCACGCTGTTCGAGTTGGAGGTGCACTACATCGATGCCCTCGATCGCATGTGGCAAAATGCCATTGCGCTTGAAAACGACACGCTGCAGGGTGGTCTGGAAAAACCAAGATGAAAGGATGACACACAAGTGGATCTGGAACTGTGGTTGATGCGTCATGGGGAGACGGAGTGGAGCCTTTCCGGAGCCCATACCAGCAGGACCGACATCCCGTTGACGGCCCGGGGCAAGGAGCGTGCGGAGAAGATTCGGGACTACCTGGCGCACCGTAAGTTCTCGCTGGTGCTGACCAGTCCGCTGCAGCGTGCCCGGGAGACGTGCCGGATCGCGGGCTACGGCGACGTGGCGCAGATCGACGACAACCTGCGTGAATGGGATTACGGCATCTATGAAGGACGCACCACGGCGGAAATTCGCAAAGAGCAGCCTGACTGGTCGATCTGGGACTCTCCGCCTCCCGAGGGTGAGCCCGTCGAGCACGTTGCTGCGCGGACCCAGAAGATAATTGATCGAGCCAGCCAGAGCGGTGGCGAGGTTGCATTATTTGCCCATGCGCACGTGCTCAGGATCCTGACCGCAACATGGTTGGGGCTGCCACCGCGCGCAGGGAGTCTATTCGCGCTGGGAACAGGCTCAGTGAGCACCTTAGGCTATGAGCGGGAGACGCGGGTGATTTCCACCTGGAACCGGTCCTTTGAGGAGTGAACGTCATGGTGGGTGGAGATGGTAGCTTCGCTTCCTTCCCACCCGCAACCACTCCACCCTGAGCCACTCCTCTCCCCTTGTCATCCCGACCCGGATTTCCTACTTCGCGCTGCTAGCGACGAAAACGTGTGCGGCTCTCCGTAAGGGAGAGCCGCATGCAGATCATCAAAGCCACGGGTCTCGACAGGAAATCCGGGGGACCAACGGGAGGGATCTGCAGTGCGCCCTGCGGCTCTCTCAAATCCTTCCTGGGAAGCGACCCGGATCAACCACAATCCCTTTGTTACCTTGCCAAGTCTTACCTCATGCCTGATCATTTGACATCGATGCGACTCGATGCCCATCAGCATTTCTGGCGCTACAGCCCCACAGAGCATACCTGGATGACGGACAAGATGGGGGCGCTCAAGCATGATTTCCTACCCGCAGATCTGGAGCCATTGCTCAAGAGCATTCACTTCGACGGCTGCGTTGCGGTGCAAGCGCGGCAGAGCCTCGAAGAGACAGAGTGGTTGCTCGACCTTGCGGAAGGCCACTCGTTCATCAAGGGCGTGGTCGGTTGGGTAGATCTGCAGTCGGAAAAGCTGCGCGCACAGCTACAAAGTTTTTCGAGCCGCCCGAAGCTTGTCGGTGTACGCCACGTGGTGCACGACGAGCCCGACGACCACTTTATGCTGCGCCCGCAATTTCGCCACGGCATCGCACAGTTGCAGGAGTTCGGTCTGACCTACGATTTGCTGCTGTTTCCTAAACACCTCACAGTTGCCGCGCAACTGGTGAAGGAATTCCCGCAGCAACCGTTTGTACTCGATCACATCGCCAAGCCTGGGATTGCCGCAGGAACGATTTCTCCCTGGCAAGACGATTTACGCCGGCTCGCGAAGTTTCCCAACGTATTCTGCAAGCTCTCGGGCATGGTAACCGAGGCACAATGGAAGCAGTGGCAGCCCCGCGACTTCCAACGTTATTTGGACGTGGTCGTCGAGGCGTTTGGAGCCGACCGCTTGATGATCGGTTCCGACTGGCCGGTCTGCACACTTTCCGGCGACTACGCGGCTGTGATGAATATCGTGATCGACTATGTGAAGCAATTTCCGCCGCACACACAAGCAGCCATCCTGGGTGAAAACTGCGCCGCCTTCTACGGGATAGGGGACTGACTATGAAAGCTGCCGTACTCCATGGTGCCCGAGACATCCGCATTGAGTCTTATCGTCAGCCCGAGCTGCATCCAGGCATGGTGATGTTGCGTAGCCGTCGTGTTGGTATTTGCGGCACTGACCTGCACTACTACGACCACGGATACAACGCTACGTTTGTCCCCGATCGCCCGTTCATCCTTGGCCACGAACTCACCGGGGAAGTCATTGCGGTTGCCCCCGATGTCCAGGTGGTGAAAGCAGGGCAGCGGGTCGCGGTCAATCCCGCGCGCTCATGCGGCTTTTGCGACTATTGCAAGGGGGGTCAGATCAACCTGTGCCGAAAGACGATTATGCTCGGCAGCGCCAGCACCAAACCGCCTACAGATGGCGCCCTTGCCGAGTTCCTGGTCGTTCGCGCAGATCAGTGCCATCTTCTGCCGGACGATATGGACGATGGTGCCGGGGCAATGATGGAACCACTCTCCGTCGCTCTGCATGCGGTGAAGCGTGCGGGCACAGTATCCGGTAAGCGCGTGCTGGTGACGGGCGCAGGAACCATCGGCTTGCTGGTAGCCATGACGGCGCGCGCCTTTGGCGCTGTTCCGGTCGCGGTAAGCGACCTCATTTCCGCACGGCGTGTGAAGGCGATTGAGCTGGGCGTGGATGTGGCTCTTGATCCTACGGCGCACGACCTGCGCGACCAGGTGCGGGAGTTGACCGATCTTGGATTCGATATGGTGTTTGAGGCTTCGGGCGCACCTGCTGCGTTGCGCGCGGCCTTCGACCTGGTTCGGCCCGGGGGAACGATCGTGCAGATTGGAACCGTAGGCACAGCGGATATTCCGATCCCGGTCAACCAGCTCATGGTGAGGGAAATTAATTTCCGTGGATCGATGCGCTACGGGGACACGTTTGATGAGGCGATCCGGCTGGTGGCGGCTGGGCGCGTCAAGGTGCAACCGTTTATCAACCATGTCTTCGATCTCGACGATTCGGTAAAAGCTTTGCAATTTGCGGCGGATCGATCCGTGGCATTGAAAGTACAGATTCAACCCTAACGCATGGCGATTTCTCCGATCGACGCTATCGTCATCGCTGTTTACCTGGTTGGCATTACCGCCTTCGGTATCAAGGTCGGCTACCAGCGGAAGGCTACTTCACAACAGTATTTCCTGGCGAACAAGTCGCTTGGTTGGTTTACCGTCGGTGCGGCTGTGTTCACGTCGAACATTTCGACCATCCACCTGGTTGGCTACGCTGCCGGCGGCGCAAGAGACGGCCTGGTGATTGGCAACTTCGAGTGGATGGCTTGCTTCATCCTCATTCTGCTGGCGTTGATGTTTGCTCCGTTCTATATCAACTCCGGAGTAGCTACATTGCCGGAGTTCATGGAGCGGCGGTATTGTCCTGCGGCGCGCACTTTTTTGGCGGTGATCGGGATCATGGGTGCTCTGCTCATTCACATCGGCATCAGCCTCTTTGCTGCGGCAAAAGTCTTTGAAAGCCTGCTCGGCGTACCGATGTTTGCCACCATCGTTGTACTGTCGCTGTTTACCGTCACCTACGCGGCGCTGGGCGGACTGAAAGCAGTGGTGATGACGGAGAGTATCCAGGTGGTTCTGTTGCTGGGCGGGGCCATACTCATCACCATCATGGGCGTGCGCGCGTTACCCCGGGTCGGTGTGCACGATTTGGCCAGCTTCCAGCATGCGGTTGCTCCCGGGCAACTGCACATGCTGCAGCCGGTCATCAACGGCCAGGGTCATCTCAATGAGTTCTCCTGGCTGGCGGTTTTGCTTGGCTATCCCATTCTCGGCATCTGGTATTGGTGCGCCGACCAGACTCACGTGCAGCGGGTGCTGGGGGCGCACACTTTGAAGGATGGGCAGAACGGCGCGTTGTTCGCAGGATTTCTCAAGCTCTCGCCGGTATTTCTGATGGTGTTTCCTGGTGTCATCGGCTATGTGCTTTGGCAGCGAGGAGCCATTCATCTCGCCACTGTGGCGGGCCATCCGGATTACAACACCATGCTGCCGCTCTTGATCCAATACCTCATCCCCGTAGGCGTGCGCGGGTTGATCGCTGCCAGCCTGGCTGCGGCGCTGATGAGCTGCATGGCTGCCGCGCTCAACAGCTGCGCAACCCTCATCTCGATCGACGTGGCCAAGCGGATGAACCCGGAGGCGACCGATGCGCAGGTGGTGCGGGTGGGACGGATTACGACGGGCGTGATCATGGTGCTGGCGATGTTGTGGTCTACGCAGGGCGATCAATTCGGCACGATCTTCGAAGCGGTCAATAAGATCCCGATGACCTTTGCTCCCGCGGTGACTACTGTGTTTGTGCTGGGTGTCCTGTGGAAGCGCGGTACCCGGCAGGCGGCGATGGCTACTTTATATTTCGGCTCGCTCATCGGAGTCCTCTATTTTCTGGTCGATTTGCCGAGCACCGGCAGATGGTTTCTGCCGGCCTCGCGACTCACAGACTTTGGTGGATTTGTAACAGATCCGGTACAGGGTCTTGGCATTCCATTCATGCTGGCCGGACCCATCATTGCCGCGGTGTGCGTGGCTATTTATGTGGCGACCAGCCTGCTAACCCCAGCGATGGACGAGGCCGAGGTGGCTAAGGTCTGCTGGGATCACCCGCTAGCGTTCCTCAAGGGTCCCGTGACGACGCTCAGTGATCCACGTCTGATTTCATTGCTGCTGCTGGCGACCGTGGGTGTCTGTTATTACCTGCTGAGGTAAAGGACGTATTCAGCGCGGGTGAACGCGCTTTTGGGCTCTATCCCCGCACCGATCACCGGGTGCCCCACATCCCCGATTTCCTGTGTAGTTTCGTGGGTTCCCTGAACTTCATGCGCCTCTCCTTAAAGAGAGGCGCACACGCGGTCCTGTCCAGAGCTGCGTACAGGAAATTCGGGGCATCTCGCTCGTTTTCCGCGAGATGTGGGATATCGCCGGCTCCCCCTCAAGCCCGACGCGGGTCCCACAGGTCCACAGGGGTGCCCCATGTTCGGATCAGCGTACGTGGGCCGAAAACGATGGGCGAAGCCCCACCATTGCTTTGTGCCTTAAAAGCTAATCCGCGCAGTTATTTCAATATTGCGCGGCCCCGCCCCTTCTGCCGTCTGCAGCGCGGTAATAATCCCGAAGCCGGTAGGTCCGTCGTCAACGTTCATGTCCGGCGTCTCATAGTTCCGGTGGTTGAACACGTTCGCCGCTTCGGCGCCAAATTGAAACTTTGCTCCTTCCCATAGCGAGGTAGATTTAATCAGCGACATAGACCAGCTTTCCGTTCCGGGTCCTACAACATTGCCCACACCGGCACTCCCAAAGCCGCCGCTATTATTGGCTGGATCCGCAAAAGCGTTGACATTGAGGAAGGTCGGGTCGCCGGCTGCCGATGGCACACCGCGGAGGTAAACCGGAACGCCAGAAATCCTGTCGGCTCGCGTGGACCCCGCATTGGAGAGCAGGTTGGTCCCACCAGGGTCGGTGGTAGTTTGATACGGCGTAAGAAAAGCTCCGCTTTGCAGCACCACGACTCCTCCGAACTGCCACCCACCGACCAGCGTGTTCAGCGCGCCACCGCCGGACAGGAAGGGCTTGCCCTTGCCAAACGGCAGCTCATACAAGTATGTAGCCAGAAAGCGGCTGCGACGGTCGAAGATGACGTTGCCGTAATCAAGGCCGAGGTTGAAGCGGTCCGAGGAAACACTGTTGCCCTCGGTCGTGAGAGATGTCGGTGCAAATCCCTGGGCGTCGGAAAGGTCGCGCGTCCACATATAGCTGGCCTGGAATTGCAGCCCATTGACGAAACGCTTGGTCAAGGCTGCGCTCATGCTGTTGTAGTTGCTCTGGGCGCCATTGACGATGCTCTCGACGTATCCCCAGGTTTGATAAGGAGCGTAGAGAGGGAACGCGTTCGCCCATCCGATCGTATTGGCCGGCACCTGGTTGAGGTCAACGAAGGTTTCCAGGTTTGAACCGTGGCTACCAATGTAAGAAAGGCGCATGCCGATGTCATGGCCGAGATCCTGCTCCAGGGTAAGGTTCCACTGTTGCACCGATGGATCGGTGTAGTGGATGGGAAAGGCATACTGGAAGCTTGCGCCTCCGGGCACGGGGGCGGAGAAGGGACTAGGAAAAGCGATGGTTGGACTACCTCCAGGCGCAGTTTGCGCTTGATACGCGTAGTTCACGAAGCTCGAACTTACTGCCCATCCGGAAACCAGCGAGAAGCCGAGGGGTTGTTCGATAAAGCGTCCCCATCCCCCGCGAAGCACGGTTTTGTCTGTGCCGGCGAGCCGCCAGGCGAAGCCCAGACGGGGACCAAAGTCCTTCTTGTAGGTATAGCGCAGAGCCTGCGGAATGCCGGCCTGGGCAGCGGTGATTATGGGCGAAGGAGCAATGGCCGCGGCAAAGTCTGAGGAGGTATAGCCGAGCGCTTGCTGGTTCGGCACTACGACTGCGCCGGTCACTCCACCCACGTTGTAGCTGGGCAGGAAGGCTGCTGTGTTGTAGTCGGCGTCTTTGAGAGGCGGGTGAAGTTCATAGCGCAGGCCCAGGTTCAGGGTGAGGCGGTTTGTGATTTTCCAGTCGTCCTGGCCGAAGAAACCATAACCCCAGCCCCGGCCATTCATTGCCGGATGATTTACCTGTTCGGCAAGCGCAGTATAGTCGGGATAACCGAGCAGGAATGCAGTGTACGGATCTCCAATCGAGACAGGATTTCCATTTACATCGGAATATTGTGTCTGGTTGTTGAAGTAATACTGGCCCGCCCGGTAGTTGCCAAAGACGTTATCGTCATGATCGCTCATGTGACGAAAGTCCCCGCCAAACTTGAACGTATGTTTGCCTTTGCTCAAGGTGAGGTTGTCGAGGAACTGGACAATATTGCTGTGCTGCACCGACGGATTGCCACCACCCGTCACCATGAAGCCGGTAATATTCACATCCGGCGCGGTAGGGACAGGGTTGGGGTCCAGCCCCTGAATACCAGCCTGCGTCAGATAGCCGGCGCTGGTTCCCTCAAGCATCGCGTAGGTCTGGTGGATGCCATTAAAACCGGCGCGGAACTCATTCACCAGCGCGTTCGAAATAGCGTAGTTATGGGAGAAGGTAACACCCTGGTCGTCCTCAGGGTAGCCAAAGCCCCCGGTGATTGGAGAACCTGCGTTAATGCAATAGCCGGGGCAATTAGGGTTTGGCGGATTGATGACGGACCTGGTTTTGTAGGTGCCGCGCACAAACATGGACTGCTTGGAGGTGAGCGTGTAATCGAGGCGTAAGTCAGCCTGGTCACTGGTGATGGGAGCGGGATAGTTCACCCGGTAGTTGTTTTGGTAGTCCGCCGGTTGGCCCGAGTTTGGAGCTGGGAAAAAGTACTTAATAAAGTTCGCCGATACTGGAGATATCGGCACGTTGGCTGGATCGATCGAGCTTCCATCCGGGTTGAAGATAGGTGTGCCTGCCAGGTAATCGACCAGGTTCCCGTTGCGCATGTCCGCAGAAGGCACGTTGGTGATGAGAGGCACCTGTCGTGGCAGTCGCAAGCCCTCATAGCTCATAAAAAAGAAGGCCTTGTCTTTACCGCTATAGATGTGCGGAATGCTGACCGGTCCGCCCAGGAACCCACCAAAGTTGTTCATGATGATGGTCGGGGTGGAATGAGTAAAAGGATTGCCGGCAGTGAGCACGGTGTTCTGCAGGTTTTCGAAGATTCCGCCGTGAAAGGTATTGGTCCCGCTCTTTGAGGTAGTGGTGACATCTGAGACGCCGCTAAACTCTGCGTTATTGTTGCTTCCGCTGATACGTATTTCAGAAATGGAGTTGAAAGAAGGGAAGAGCTCGTTGATCGGGCCGCTGTTCTCCACGCTAACGCTGCTGATGCCGTCAATGGTATAGGACATCAGTGCAGGGGTTGTGCCATCGATAACAAGGTTGTTGTCGTCATCCACCTGAACGCCGGGCTCGGTGCTCAGCGTGTCAATGGGGCTGGTCGATCCTGTGGAGCGGGAGTAGACGGCTACGGGCAGCTCCGTGAGCTCGCGGCCGGTCTTGGTTTCAGAGAGACTAGAGACATCCGTGGTGATCACGCCGGTCGAAGCGCCCTGGACCATGACCGTTTCCGTCGCCGAGCCGAGCTTGAGGGCGGCGTCGACGCGCTTGGTTTCGCGGGACTGAAGGTCGAGGTCAGAGAAGTCTGTTTTTTCAAATCCTGCCGCCGACACCGTGATCTGGTATTTCCCGGGGTTTAGGTTGACCAGGCTATAGTCGCCGTGCTGGTCGGTAACAACCGTTCGTTCCGCGGCGGTGCCGATATTCGTCAACATGACGGTAGCGCCGGGAATCACGGCCCCGGAGCTATCCTTCACTGTGCCCACGATCGATCCAAAGGTTGATTGGGCAAAGAGTCTTAGTGGCAATAGGGAGACGATCAGCAGCAGGCAAGGAAGTGCGTGCTTTAACAATTGTCTGAAAAATGGATTACGCTGCGACATTGTGAAGTCCTCCCCCTGAACCCTGTTTAGTCTTCAAGAAATAGTTAACCTGGGCCTCCTCGGATTGACAGAGAGATAGGAGGCGGGTTTCTCAGGATCAATCAAGGAACCTGAGCTCGACTAACGGCCCAACTACTGACGATGGAAAAAAGTTCGGTACAGAGGGACTACGGGGTCCCGAACCAAGACTCGACGCTAAGATAGCAAGGCTTGGAGGCAAGATCAAGAAGATCTGTGGTTCAGACTAATCCAGGGGTGCGTTTGCCGATATTAGTCGCTTGTTCGAACGCGTAACCCAACTGGAGTACGCCCCAGTCGTCGTGATGGCGGCCAACGATCTGCAAGCCAATGGGGAGCCCGTTCGACGAGAATGCACAGGGCACAGACATCGCGGGGTTACCTGCTGCAGAAATGTAGTAAGCGGATTTCATCCAGGCAAGGTAGTTTTCCATGCTCACTCCCGCAATTTCCGTTGGATAGTGTGTATGGACATCGAAGGGAAGCACCTGGTTTACGGGCAGGACGAAGAATTCGTATTCTCCTTTGAAATTGCACAAACGTTGGAACAGTTCTGTGCGCCGGGCCTCAGTCCGAGCCAGGTAGGGCCCAGTCAGCTTGCGTCCTTCTTCGACGTGCCAGTGAACGTATTCGTTGAGTTGGTCACCATGGGTGGCCAGCAGATCCCCAAAGGCCAGTTCGACGGACCAATGCCGCCACGCCAGAAAGGCTTCGTTGGCGCCGCTGAAATCAGGCTCCGCATCCACCACGATACAGCCCAGTGATTCGAACACCTTGCGTTGTGCCTGGACCGCGTTCTTCACTTCAGGGTCCCAGGGCAAACCCAGGTCTTTGAACATGGCCACCCGCACCCCCTGGAAGTTTCTGCTTCCCAACGGCTGAGAAAACTGGGCGCCCGGCAGTTCGATCGAAATGGGTGAATGATGGTCATAGCCTGCAAGCACGCTCAGGAAGTAGGCGCAGTCGGTGACATTACGAGCCACGGGGCCAGGGACCGCCAGCGTAAACCAGCCCAGATTGGTCGGCACGTTTGAAACGCGTCCTGGGGAAGGGCGGATGCCGACTACGTTGCAAAAGTTGGGAGGATTGCGAAGCGAGCCGCCCATATCGCTGCCATCGGCCAGGGGAGCCATCCCGCAAGCGACGGCGACCGCGCCGCCGCCAGTGCTTCCACCGCAGGTCTTGCTTAGGTCGTAGGGATTGTGGGTAGGTCCGAAGACCGGATTGAAGGTCTGCGAACCAAAACCAAATTCGGGGACGTTGGTCTTACCCACAACGATTGCTCCCGCTTCTTTTTCCCGTTGTACGACGCGGCAGTCGAAGTCCGGCACATCATTTTTGTGCAACGGGGAGCCATAGGTAGTGCGGATGCCATTGGTCTCGTGCAGATCTTTCACGGCGACGGGCAGTCCGTGCAGGGGGCCCAGCCATTTGCCGTGTGCCAGGGCCTCATCTGCCGCGGTGGCCTGGGTCATCAACTGGTCTTCCGGAACCAGGGTTACGATGGCGTTCACCTTGCCGTTGACCTGGTTGATCTGCTTCAGATGTGCCTGCATCACTTCGCGCGCAGACAGTTTCTTCGCCCGCATGGCTGCGACCATGTCGACGGCGCGCATGGAGCAGATCTCGCTAGACGCAGAAGCCTTTGAAGCGGCCAATAAAGGTGCGGCCGCAACAGACATTGCAGTGGTTGTCCCCAGCTTGATAGCGTCTCGGCGTGTCATCGTCCTGCTCATCGCTTTCCTTGTGCTGTTCGGTCATGATAGCCGTTCGCTCGTAAGCGCAGGAGGTCGAGACCTCCACTAGAGTTGCTCGAATGCGATTTCCCGCGTTACGCCAGCACCTTTCGCAGATATGTATAGCTGGCGCGGAGGCTGTCGATCGGCGAGCCTTGAATTCGGTCCTGCTCGATGAAATAGTGCTCGATATCGAGCTTTTTGGCGATCGCGAGAACCGCAGGCCAATTGATGCTTCCGGTCCCGACCTCGGTGAAGTGCGCCGAGCTGTCGCTCATATCGTAGGACGGCGGAAACCCCGGCTTGCGGTCTTTAATGTGTAGCATGCGCACCCGACGGCCAAGTCGCTTCAGCATCTGCTCCGGATCGTACCCCGCTTGCGTAATCCAATAGCAGTCCATCTCCAGATACACCCGCTTGGGGTCAGTCTCCTTCAACAGGATGTCGTAACCCGTAACGTCATCGAACTTGCGGAATTCGTAGTCGTGGTTGTGGAAGGCAAATTGCATTCCCACATCGTTCACACGTTTGCCCCAGTCGTTAAACTGCTTTGCCGCGGTGTGAAACCCTTCCGCCGACATCCACTGCGACTTCGGCAGCATGGGGCAGACCACCCACTTGAGGCCCAGCGCCTTGGCATAGTTCATCTGGCCTGCGAAATCGGTCGTCAGATCGGCATACTCAAAGTGGCCGCTTGAGACCGTCATACCGGCGTCGGTAATGTCTTTGCGCAGCTGTTCTGCCGGGATGGTGAAGGCGGCATGCCAGGGCTCAACCTCCTGAAAGCCGATCGCCGAAATCTGCTGCAGATTGCTCACCAGCTCCGCTTGGTCGACTTTGTGTTTGACCAGCGTGGAAAGCTGGAGCCCGATCGGAAAATGCCTGGCAGGTTCCGGCCAGAGGGATTGCGTCAGCAAAGGGAATGCTGCTGCTGCCGTGGACAATTGCAGAAAACTCCGTCGATTCATCATCACCTTCCTCCGTATGAAATGTAATTATGAACCATGTGGGGATAAGGGACATTTCACTCAGCTGAGCGTGCGAAGAGATATTCTGTCGGGCCCGGGAAAATCCGATGGTATTGGAATGGTAACAGCTCCTGTTGCAGCCCATTGAACGCCTCGTGACAACAGAGTCTGAAAGCCCACACAAGCAAGATTGGGACTTGGTTCGCCTGCCCAGGTATGACCAAGCATGGTGGTGTAGACACGCCCTCTTCCGTAGCGCCGGACCCAATCCATCGGCTCATTCTGGTTCGAGACAGGGGAGTGGGCATAGGTAAGAATCGTCAGGCCTTCCGCAGGCCCATGTTGACCGTGCGTCAACTGCTCAGAGGGATGCAACCACACCTTCGGCATCCCCGCTGTGATGGGATGGTCGGTGTCGCGGACGTGGATTTGAAAATCCTGCCGCTTCGGATGACCCGGCTCTAACCCTGTTCCCTGGGGAATGATTACGATTTTGTCATCATCGGATACCGCCAGCCCGGGTCCAAATGATTTCGTGCGCCACCCCAGGCCGATCATGTCGTTGTACGCCTTCCAGTTGAGAAACGCGTTGTTGGCCGCATGATAGACGACCAGGCCGCCCCCATGACGGACGAACGTTTCCAGAGACGTTTGCACGCCAATCGGCCACTCGATTCCGTCTGCCTTCTCGCCGCCATTGAAGTTATTGATGACCACGTCATAGCGAGAGAAGTCGGGATGCCAGGAATTCCAGGCCTCCGGGAGAGCACCGCGTGGAGGAGTTGTGGATACATCGACAGAAAAGACGGTCGTGGCGGCAAGGATTTCGGCTACAGCATGCGTCGCCGCCATCCAGTCGTGGTTGTTGATCCCGTCGATGATAAGGACGCGCACTTTCGAGCTTTGGGAGGGTGCATTGCTAGACGAAGCGGCCAGGAACGCGAGAGACCTGAACGCGAATTGCCTTCTGGAAACAGTCATGAGAGATAAGGGTAGCTTGTTCCTCTATTTTGCTGGCTAAAAAACAGCGCACCCGCCTGGGATCCACACATCCCAATCGCCGCTTCCCAGGTAGGCCACTAGCCTCCCCTTGTCATCCCGCGGGAGCTCCGGAGGAGCGGAGTGGAGGGATTTGCAGTCCTCCCCACAGCAAACCGATCATCAGGAGGATGTTCGCTCCTGCTCGCCAAATCACTTTGCCGGTAGCGCTTTTGGGCTCTGTCTTATGCTTTGTAACTTATTCGACGTTTAAGGCAATCATTTACTGCAATTGATAGGTTGCAGCCCGCATTAGTCTCTGACTTATACAGCAGTTAATACGACTTCACGGCACAACTCTACATTGATCAGTCAAATCAAGTGCCAGCAAACAGTAAGAATTGTGTCATTTTTTTGTCACGCGTTCGGGCTACAAAGGCTTTATTACCAAGGCGATGCAAGTCGCATTACCGGCGAATGTGAACCACTTGGAAAAGCTTCGCAATCCCGCAGCCGCAGCGGTCATAGTGGAATCAAGGTTCCTCAATCTTTAGCAGAAAGGAATTCTATATCTGGCCCACGACTTCTTGGCCCCGCAAGATTTATAGGATTTACCGTGACCGAAATGTTCGAGCAGAGAAATTCGGTGGAGTTAGCTGCGGTGCAAACCATCTCTCATACTCACGATCAAGTAACATCCGCCGGCGATGGCGTCCGCCGTATCGTCGCGCTTGACGGTTTGCGCGGAGTCGCAGCGATCATGGTCCTGTTGCACCATGCGCTGCTGATGCTGTCGCAGTTCGCAAACTACGAATGGTACAGCAGCGTGCCGCCGCATATTTCCTTCGGCGAGTTCCTGCTGCTGCGCACGCCCCTGCGGCTAATTTGGGCGGGGCAGGAGCGTGCCATCATGTTCTTCGTGCTGAGCGGTTTCGTGCTTTGCCTGCCGTGGCTTTCCGGAAAGCCGCAGTCGTACGGAGGTTTCCTGCTGGGACGCTTCTGCCGCATTTATCCTCCCTATATTGCCGCGATGGCACTGGCGGCTCTTGCGAGCGTTTTTATCGGCGGCCATGTTCTGCCAAAGGCCAGCATCTATTTCAACCAGCTGGGCTGGGCGCACCACCTGGATGCGGGCACCTTGCCGAGCATCTTATTGGTTCTTACCAATCACCACAGCGATTACATCAATGAGGCAGTATGGTCGCTGACCTGGGAGGTTCGGGTCGCCATCTTATTTCCGCTTCTGATGCTGCCGATCTTGCGTTGGCGCAACATGGGAGCCGCGCAGGTCTACG
>Ga0210391_10002256_pt1 | contig 16824 bp, 17 predicted proteins | sample IncBWC12OmetaG_FD_160573 | JGI IMG/M metagenome (GOLD analysis project Ga0210391, IMG submission 160573) | Forest soil microbial communities from Barre Woods Harvard Forest LTER site, Petersham, Massachusetts, United States - Inc-BW-C-12-O ... | reverse complement strand
GCGAGCCTACGATCCGGTGGCGATTCCGGAAGCCAAGACGCGGCTCAACGGATCGGTACGCTATTGCGATTCGGCTTATGCCGCGGCGGAAGGGTCTGACGCTCTGGTGGTCGGCACGGGCTGGCCGGAATTCCGCGCACTCGATTTCGACCGCATCAAGCACTTGCTCAAGAGGCCGGTCATCGTCGACACCAAGAACTTGCTGGATTCAACGCGGCTCCGCGCTCTGGGATTTGAGTACGTGGGAGTGGGACGCGGCTAAGAACCGCGCGGTCCGCGCTTTGGTCCTGAGGTTTCTGACTTGATTTGATTGCCCTTCCCCGTCCCTCCCCTTCAATTTCCGGTCGCCACGCGCCTCTCTGACGTGAATCTTGCGGCGCACGCAGGCGAACTCTGACAGCGCGAACCTCAGTTGCTATAATCATCAGGAGTGGTGGGAATAGCTCAACTGGTAGAGCACCGGACTGTGGCTCCGACGGTTGCGGGTTCGATTCCCGTTTCCCACCCCAGACTTCCTTAGAAGTCCTTCTCCGCTAGTAAACTGACTCACTGCACGCTGCAGCCGCAACTTGCTGTTTCCGATCTTTATCCGCTATACTTCCGCGCGTCGCAATCCTCCCGGGCGACGACACTTACGCCAAAAATCGAGCGTGGTTGAAGGCGGTACTGCATGTCGACCCACACCGTAAAGCCCGGAGAGAGTCTCACGACCATCGCCCGCAAGTATGGATTCAGCGACTGGCCGGTCATCTACAACTTTCAGAGCAAGGAATTTCGCCGCCGCCATCCCAACCCCGACGTGATTTTCCCGGGCGACCAGTTGGATATTCCCTCGAAGGCTCCGGCCGCGCAGGCCGCTCCCGAGTTCTCACTAACGATTGTGGATTCCAATTCCGGTACGCCATTCGTCAACCTGACGGTCCGATTGCGGTTCCCAGACAGAACCGAAAGCACCGCCATTACAGACCGCACTGGCACGGTAACCGTGATCTCCGGCCCCTCCTGCCAATTTGGGCTCAACGACACCTTTGACTTGCTTGACGCCATCGACGGCAGCGATACACCTCCCATTGCTTATCTGGAGCCAAAGTTCCGCCAGTCCGGGATACGGGTGAACTCGTCTTTCGTGTTTCACATTGCCGATAAACGTGCGGTCGTCGACAACATCGCTACGAAACTCAAGATCACACGTCGCTCGAAGTGGGGCAAACTGACCCCCAATTTTGTCGCGATGGAACAAGACTGGGATTACGAAATCGTTGCTCTGCACCACTCCGGCAACAGCGGCGAAAGCAACCCGCTTGAGATCGAACAAAAACACATGGTCACCAAGCATCAGTGGCAGGATGTCGGTTACCACTACATTGTCGAGCGGGACGGATCTCTGTTCGAAGGCCGCCATCTGGCGTTCAAGGGTTCTCACGTCGAATTGGCTAATACCGGGAAAATAGGGATTCTGCTTACCGGAGACTTCGAATCATCCCGCTTGAACTGGAACAGTACGACGCCATCCTCCGACCAGTTGAAATCGGCGGGGGATCTGATCACGGAACTGAAGTCGGCGTTTTCGACCCTGAAGAAGATTGGCGGGCACCTTGACTACAAGAAGGACACGGTCTGCCCGGGCGATCAACTGTATTCGCTGATTCCAGGACTGCGCACCAAGCTCGGCTTGGGTGGGCCATGAGAGCGCTCGGATGGCTCGGCGGTGTGGTCGCCGTTTTGGCTGTGCTGTTGAAATTGTTCACCTACGAATTCCTGCTCCGAGACGACGCCACGGTCGGCCTGGCTCTGCGCAGCGTGCCCTCACTGACCAGCCGCGTGGTCGTGGAGCATTCTCCAAGTCCGCACCTCATTCTAGTGCAGAGTGAAAACGATTTCCTGGGCTCCGGGCTGTATGAAGGCCTCGTCCACTGGGGCTGGATTGTACTTGTGATCGTCGGGATCGCGGTGGCGCTCGCCTCCAAGAGGAACAAGCCCGTCGGTGGCCGCTCCGGCTAGGCAGCTTCATGAATTCTTTGCCGATCCGTTTTCGACGACCCATCTCGTTTGACCCTCTTTCGACCAGCCTGTAAGATCAGAAACGCTCAATCGGCTTCGCCGAATCAGACATGGATCATTTTGAGTCCTCCAGATCATTTTCCTACGATTCGTTTCGAATTTTCGCTCAATGATGAGGTCAGAAAAGTGCAACGAAAGTTGCAACGGAGCCAAAGCACGGAATAGTTTGCTGATTCTAAACGTGGCCCTGTAGCTCAATTGGATAGAGCATCAGTCTTCGGAACTGAGGGTTGGGGGTTCGAGCCCCTCCGGGGCCACCATTCGATTCCGGCGGTTCTCTACGCATGAAACGCTTGTTCCATTTCCGGGCATCGTCGTCGCGGCTGGGACCGCTGGAGCAGCGGCTGCTCGAGGCTCTGTGGGAGCGCGGCCACGCCACGGTGCGCGACCTGTTGAAGCGCGAGGGCGCCTGCCGCGACCTGGCCTATACGACGGTGATGACCACGCTCGACCGTCTCTTCAAGAAGAATTTGCTGTCGCGCGAAGTGGAGGGCCGGGCCTTCCGGTACGCGCCCCGATTTACCCGCGAGGAACTGCACCGGGAAATCGCCAGTGAGGCTGTCCGGCAATTGCTGGAGGCGAGTCCGGCGTCGTCGCTGCCGCTTTCTTATCTGGTTGAGGTGCTGACCGGGCGGGACGCGCAGTTGCTCGATAAACTGGGCGAGGCCGTTGAGGCCAAGCGGCGGCAGTTGCGCAATGCTGATATCCGCAAAGCTGACACCCACAACGATTCCAGCTGCAACCATTCCAGCTCTAAGGAGAAAGCTTGATGTTTGCCGTGCGTGGGATTGCCGTGGCGCTCTCGGTATTCGTAGTCGTGTATGGCGCACTGTCGCTCGCCGTGGGCCTCTGCTGGCGTGCAGGCTGGGGCCGCAGGCGGCGGCGTCCGATCCGGCGCAGCGCGGATCTGCTGTTTGCCTGGCGCATGTTTCCGCTGGTGACCGCGGTGGTTATCACGGCTGCTTTTGCCGTGCCTTCGTTTCTTCTGCTGGAGCCGCGGACCATCGACGAGCCGCTGGGCGGAGTTCCTTTGGCGCTAGGCATCTGCGCCGCGGGGCTGGGAATCTTTGGAGTGGGGAATGCCCGGGTTGCGCTACGCAGGGTTTCTCGCGTCGTAGCAAAGTGGACGAGCGCAGCGCGGCCGATTGAATCCTGCGCTCCGGTTCCAGTGCTGCGAATTTCCGCGGGCGTTTCCGCGATGAGTCAGCCGGCGATGGTTTTGCCGGCGATCACGGTTGCGGGCATTGTTCGACCTAAAGTTTTGCTGTCAGGGGCAGCCGAGGCTGTGCTGACCGCCGGCGAATTGCAGGCGGCCCTGAATCATGAAGTGGCGCACGTGCGTCGGCGCGATAATCTGAAGAAACTGATGCTGCGCTGTGTCGCGTTTCCCGGGATGACTGGCCTGGAAGCGGCATGGCTCGAAGCTACCGAGATGGCCGCCGATGATGCCGCGGTTTCAAACGCCGGCGAAGCCCTCGATCTGGCGTCGGCGCTGGTCAAACTCTCGCGCCTGCAGCCCGTCGAATGGGCGACCGTTGACCCCACTATCGGGTTGACCGCAGCCCTGGTGCACGGGTCCGCGGCGGTGGTGAGCGCCCGCGTCGAGCGCCTGATCGCATGGAGCAGCGATTGTTTGGCGCCTCCGAAAACATTTTCTCCGTGGTATGGTCTGGGCGCAGCCGCGGCCACTGTCGCGGTCTTTCTCGTCACCTACGGCCATTTGCTGGTGCAAGTGCACATGGCGACGGAGTGGCTGGTCAGGTAAGAGCGCAATTTCCTTCCAGCTTTGTCCTCAGGCGAGTTTGCGCGCGAATTCCATGTCCTGACGCATGTCTTCGTTTACATCGCCTTCTTTTTCATATTCCACGGCTACGAGCTGGGCAAAGTTCTGCCGGCGCAGTTCTTCGATCACCGCCGGAATCTTCGCGATTCCTCTTCCCAGCAGAACATTCACCTCACCGTCCACGGCTTGAATATCTTTCAGGTGCACCAGTTTCAACCGCGCGCTCAACTTGCGGACCGCGTCTACGGGATCATGCCCGCAGGAGGCGAAGTGTCCGACATCGGCGGTTGCGCCCATGGTGGCGGAAAGTCCCTGCAGCGCGTTCAGAACATCCTCCGGGCTTTCATAGGCGAACTTCTCGCCTTTGAAATAGTGGTTGTGGATTCCGAAGGTCAGCTTCTGCTGCGTACAGCGCTGGTCAATTCGATTCAGAATGCTGCCTGTGGCGTCGCCTGTAATGTTGCGCGCGCCCAGGATGCCGGCGAAGCGGATGGCGTTTTCAAGGTCCGCGTCTTCTTTGATGGTGGCCGAGTAGTAGGAGACACAGCGGATTCCCGCCTGATCGAATTTTGACCGAGCCGTTTCAAACAGCGCGTCGGTAGGATGGTTCATCAGCATGAATTCGCCGCGAGACATCTCAATCTCGCGTACGTTGAGCGCGCGCAGCTGGACGATCATTTCGTCCGTTGAAAGATTGTGATAGCTGTAGGTGCCGATGCCGACGTTTAGACGGGAAGCGGCATGCAGCGGGAGGGCGGTCGCGGCGAGGCCGCCAGCCAGCGTCTTGGCGAAAGTTCTTCGCGTGATCGATGTGTGCATTTGGTCCTCAGGAAAATTTTGTGTCGCTAATCTTTCGGCAGCGAGCGCGACGTTACATCTGCATTCTCCAGCCCCATGGCCCACTTGATGGCCCCGGTCATCATCTGCTGGAATTCCGGCTTATCCCAGTTCGCTTCCACGTGGCCCAGCGTCGTGTAATAGACGCGACCCTTGCCGTACATTTTGGCCCAGGTTACTGCGAAGTCGCCGTCGGTGCGGTGGACGTCCTTGCTCTTCATGTCGAGCTTGCTTGCGTCGAGGCGCATGAGCACGCGCACTTTGTCCCGCGAATAATTTCTCATTTGATAAATCTCGTCGCGCAGCACAAATGCACGCGGCCACTGCTGCATGCCGGGGAAATTCGGGTCTTCCACCAGAATGGGCGCGTCGAAGGTCAACCACGGGTGCTCGTCGTAGTAGCCGCCGATCATGTCTCCGTATTCCGGCCAGTCCACGAAAGTAATGGAGGCGCTGTGCACCCCGATGAATCCTTTGCCGTCGTCGTGGATGAACGAGAGGAAGTCGGCTTTTTGCTGGGCATCCATTTCAAGGTCGCCGCCGGTGAAGAAAAGTACGGCGTCGAAGTTGTTCAGGTTCTTGGCGTTGTATTCCAGTTTCTTTTTGGTGAGAGCTTCGGTGTCGGTGCGCAGCGTGGTGTCCCATAGGCCGGTTTCTGTTCCCAGACGTTCGATGGTGGCCATGGCGTGGGAAACGGCTTCATGCCGATAGCCTTTTTCTTCGCCGATCACTATAAGATGCTTCTTGGGAGTCGATTGCGCCAAGCAGAGGTTGCAGAGAGCGAGAGTCAGCAGGGCGAGGAACCGTAGCCGGGTCATCCTCGGCATTATATCGACGAGCAGGATCTGCATTGGGCAGAGCGCCACAGAATCTGTCGGAAGACGAAAGACTTACCTCAAGGGCTAAGCCGGCCGCAAAGTTCGCTTATCGCAGCGTTGAAGTGCTGCGGTATCCACCGCCATGAGGGCGTCCGCAAGCTTGAGTACTTTATTCGCCTTCTAGAAGTTTATCCTCACGCCCACCTGCGCGGCGAACGGGATGCCCACCGTCGTACCGGGGCCGAAGAAATCTCCCAGGCCTCCTTCCGGGATCTCGAGCTGTTTCAGACTGGTGAGCGGCACGCAGTTTGGATTACAGATTCCGTTCACAGCGCCATTCGCGTCAAATTGCGCCCCCGGTATCTGGGCGATGTTCACGGCGAAGTTGGCGCCGGGATTGTTGCGGTTGAAGAGGTTGAAGAACTCTATGAAGGGTTCAACACGCCAGCGTTCGTTGATTTTGAAAGGACGAGTGACGCGCACGTCCGATTGGATGTAAGGCGTGCCGCGAAATTCGTCGAGACTGGTATACATGTCCGGGCCGTTGTTCAAGGAAATTGAAATGCGCCCGCTGTTGTCCGCGGTGGTGATGGTGATGGGTCGCGCGCTCTCGAACTGACTGACCGTGCTCAATTCGAAGCCACCGGGGATGTGCACCGTGCCGGCCAGCACGAAACGGTGGCGTACGTCTTCGCCGGAAGGACCGTAGTCGCCGGGTCCGAAGGCATCCAGCTGTCCGGCATTCGGAAAACCGCTCGGTACCGAGCAGACGCCATCCACATAGTCAAACAATTCGCCCAGAACGCACCCCCAGGTCTGCGCCTTCGACAGCGTGTAGTTCGCAACCAGGTTAAAGCGCCGCGTGTTGCCTTGCAGATGCAGCATCAGGGCGTTGTAGCTGGAGCGGTTGTCGGACTCGAAGACGGTGGCTACGGGATACGGAAACGCACGGTAGCCGTGGTTGCCCTGCTCATGCGAGTAATCGGCGCTGAGCGTCCAATGCTCGTTAAGAGCGTGCTGCACTCCGCCCGTGATGTGAATAGCGTACGGCGTCTTGTAATTTGGATCGATGAGCGAAGGCGGCGCCACGGAATTTGGGTTGACTGCCTGAAACGCAGTGGCCCAGCCGGTTTGGGCGAGGTCGTTGAAGTACAGGCCAAAGCCGGTGCGGATGACCGTGGTTCCGTGGTTGCCGGGAGAGTATGCGATGCCGAGCCGAGGCGCAAACTGCTTGCGATCGTCGTGCGGAACCGACGCGGGATAGCCCAGCAGCTCGAGGTCGGCGAACGAAGAATTAGCCGCCTGGCTTTGTCCGGAGGCAGTGAAGAGTCCGAAGGTGGTCGAATAGCGGAGGCCGTAGTTGATGGTCAAATGATGCGAGGCGCGCCAGGAGTCTTCGGCATAGAACGCGAGTCGTTGCACGTTCTGCGAGAAGTTGCCGTTGCCGGCTGGAGTAAACGTGCAACCGATGCCTGAAGCCGGATCGGGCGCGGGGTTGCACTGATCGGCCGGAGGATTGTAATAAAACGGCAAAGGACTGGTGATGCCGCCGCAGTCCGCTCCGGGCGGATTGATGTAGCAGTCGGGGTTCGCGGGATATGTCGTGAACTGCTCCGCGGTGGCTGCAAACGCCCCGCTGAGCACCGGTTCGTGAATGAAATTGATTCCGAGCTTGAAGGAGTGGTCCCCGGTCGAATGACTCACGTCGTAACGGAATTGATATTTATCCTGGTTGCGCAGGTCGGGGAACAGAGTGATGGGAGTGGCGAACTGGTTGTCGCCGAAAGTTTCAAACCCTGAGACCGTGAGCGCGGTCACGCTGAAAGGAAACTGCAGGGCGAAACCCAGATTCGAGTTGCGGGTTTGTGTCAGGTGCAGCAAACTCGCGTCGAGGACCAGCGTGCCTAGCCACGTGGGACTGAACGTGTAAGTGTTGCTGATGACCGTGTTCCAGTAATTGTTGTGCGTGGTCAGGCCGGTGGAGGGCAGCGTAGCCTGCTGCACCAGCGCGTTGCGCGTGAGGTAGCTATCTTGGGAAGTGCGCAGAAACCACTGCGACTTCGGCGACTCGGCCCAGTCGAAACGCAGCGAGCCCACATAGTCGCGGAAAGGAATTGGCACCGTCGCGGGAACGGCGATGGAAGGAATGCCGGCAATCAGACCGTTGGCAGCCAACTGCGCCAGCGCGTCGAATTGCGCAGTGCTGGCGGGACTGTAGGCGATGCTGGCGTCTTCGTGGACGTTTTCAAATGAGGTGAAGAACCATACTTTATTTTTCGCTAGCGGTCCGCCGAGCGTGGCTACATAGTTCTGGCGTGAGAAGGGCTGCTTGGGATTGTTGACGCAGCTTCCGTCGGTGCAAGTCTGCGCGGGATTCTCAATGGGGAAACGGGCGTTCAGCGCGGCCGCGCGTTCGTAGAAAGCGCCGTCGCCGTGCCACTCGTTGGAGCCGCGTTTCGTGGTGATCACGACCGATCCGGCGGTCGTTCCGCCGGTGTCGGCGTCCTCATTCGAGGTGTGGACGGCGAATTCCTGAATGCCGTCTGGCGAAAAATTTTGCAGGAAGCCGCCAATCCAGTCGTCCGAGTTGTCGGCGCCATCCACTGAGAGCTCATTGTTCAGGCCCGAACTTCCGCCGGTGGAGACGGCCGTGATGCGGGCCTTGGTGGGATCGGACGGCTCAACCGGTTCGGTGCCGGGCACGAGATAGGCAATGTTGGCGAAACTGCGCGCCGGGAGCGGAAGCGCTTCGAGGTCCCGTCCGCCGACTACGCCCCCGCGCACAACACAGGAAAGATCGGTAGCTTGGGTCATGATCGAAGAAGACTGGCCTTCCACGGTGACCGTTTGCGGGGCTCCCTCCGGCTTGAGCGTAACCGCGACTTCGCGTACCGAACTAACGGCGACGGATATGTCGGATTGCGCGGGCGCGAATCCAGCGGCGCTTACCGTCATGTGGTAAGTGCCGGGCAGCAGATCGTCCAGGCGAAACTCGCCGCGGTCTTCGCTGGCGGCCTCGCGCTGCAGCGACGACTCGACGGAACGCATCACAATCTTGGCCGAAGGGATGCGAGCGCCAGTCGCATCCAGCACCGTGCCGCGCAAAGAGCCGCGTGGGTTCTGCGCCAGCACCAATGGCGCCGTCAGCCCTGCTGACAACATTGCCAGAATTAGTTTACGAAGCAAGTCTCGCCTTCTTCCCAACCGAGGTTTGCCGGCGAAGGCTACGAATACGTCTGAGATCTTCAAGGCGCCGCCTCGCGCGGTTAGGAAGGGAGGTTAGCGTGAGGAGGCAGCCTACTACCAGCGGTGGTAGGAACGCTGCTGATCGGCAGCCGCGCAAAGCGATGCGGGGAATTCACTTCGCGTAAACGTCCCTCCCGTCCGTCACAGGAATTTCATGAGCGCCTCGGCGGTTTCCTTGGGCTGCTCCTCCATGAGCCAGTGGCCGGCGTCCTTCAGAACAATGACGGTCGCGTCGGTCGCAACCAGCTTGACCTGTTGGCCTAGCGCCACTCCGTTCGCCTTGTCGCCGCCGATGCTCAGCACCGGCATGGTTAGCTTGGTCTGCGAAAGTTGAGCGAAATCCTTGGCGGCTTGCAGAAAAGAAACGAAATAAGCCCATCCCGCGTGCATTCGTCCCGGACGTGCATAGGCCATAGCATAGGCCTGCCGAGCACCTTCCGGGATGGAGTGAGTTTTGTCGGCGGCGAAATCATCCCAGAAATAATCGAAGTAAGTTCGCTCGCGGCCTTGCACCAGGGCTTCAGGGGTGGGCCCGTTGAAGCGGAAATGCCAGATGTGGGGATTGTTGTAAATCGCCTCCCAACCGGGCACGCCGGGCAGGAAAGCATCCATCAGGACAAGTTTCGTAACCTCCGAGGGAAATTGCGCGGCATAGGCATAGGCGACCATCAGCCCGATGTCGTGGCCTACGACCTCGGCTTTCTCGACTCCCAGTGACTTGGCGAGGTCGTGAATGCGGATGGCTGCGCTCTTCATATCCAGGCCGCTCGAGGGAATGTCGGAGTCTCCAATGCCAGGCAAGTCGGGCGCGATCACGGTGAAGCGTTGGGCCAGAGCGGGAATGATCGGCTTCCACATCAGCGAGGTCTCCGCATAGCCATGCAGCAAGATGAGCACTGTACCGTGGCCGGCGGTCATGTAATGAATGTTGGCGCCATCGATATTCGCGCTGCGCGAGGCGATGGCTTCGTCCGCTGCGTAAGCCTTGGTCAGAAATCCGGCGAAAAGAAAAAATAGGCCGAGCACCGCTTGGGTTAGAGCGCGCTTCATGAGTGATCTCTCCTTTGGTGCGTGGGATGTTGTCTGAGCAACTGTGAACGATCAGACTGTGAACGATCAGACTGCGAACGATCAGTCAGACCACTTCTGCGGCGTGCGGTCCCACCGATGTTTTTTTAGTTCCGCTAGCAGCGTTTTGTCGAGAGGGCCGGCGTCGCTGGTGGCGATGTTTTGCCGCACGTTCTCCAGCTTGCGCATCCCGGCGATGGTTGTGCTCACGGCGGGATGCGACAGGATGAAACGCAGCGCCATCTCCGGCAGCGTCATTCCGGGCGGAAGAATTTCTTTCAGCTTGTCGACGCGCTTGACAGTCTTGGCCAGATTTTCGGGGCCGAAATATCCGGCTCGCCAGTCGTCTTTCGGGAAGGTGGTCTGCAGAGTCATTTTTCCGCCGAGACTCCCTTCATCGAGCGGGACACGGGCAATCACGCCGATGTTGAGTTCCTGGCAAACAGGAAAAAGTTCGTCTTCCGGGGCCTGGTCGAAGATGTTGTAAATCACCTGCACCGCATCGACGAGTCCGGTGCGCAGGGCCTTGATGCCATTCTCCGGCTGCCAGCGATTGATGCTCAGGCCGAAGAAGCGGATCCATTGATCGCGCTTCAGTTTTTCGACCGTCGAGCGGAAGTCAGGTTCGTTGGTCCATGAATCGTCCCAGACATGAAACTGCAGCACGTCAATGGTGTCGACGCGCAGTTGTTTGCGGATGAGGTCGGCATACTTGAAAACATGTTGCGGCGAAAAAACGTCGCTGTATTTATATTCCGGCAGCGCGGGCCAGCGGTCGTTAGCCGGAGGGATTTTCGACGCGGCGTAGATCCGCTTGCCCGAATTGCGAGACATGATCTCTCCGAGAAGTCCGTCGCTCTTGCCTTCGCCATACGCCCAGGCGGTGTCGAAAAAGTTGCAACCGAGGTCGACGCCGAGTTGCATCGCAGCCAGAGATTCTTTGTCGTCGGATCCGCTCCACCCGCTCATGCCCCACAACCCGTGGGCGATGTCACTGACTTCGAAACCGGTACGGCCTAGCTTGCGATATTTCATGAGGGCCTTTCTGGATGTCCTTATTTATACAGTGCTACTTTTTGAACTGTTGAAATCTGCGACGGCGTTCGATCCGAAACTCGTTGAGTATGATAACTCGAACGAGAGCGCTGGTTGTGAGACAGTCCTCGGCTACAACGAAGATTTCAAATGCCCTCGAATCTGAAGATGATCGAACTTGAAACCGAGCGCCTGTGGCTGCGGAAGTTTCAGGAAAGCGATCTCGCCGATGTTGCCCGGTGGAGTGAGGCGCAGCGCGCCGAGGAGTTTCTCGAATTTTGCTTTTGCTCGTACCGCGAATGGGGGATGGGGCCGTGGGCGATGGTGCTGAAAGAAACGGGAGTGGTCGCCGGCAACTGCAGTTTTTGCCGAATCGGCTATGAGCGCGACCTTGGAACGCTCGAATACTGCGGAGAGATAAATTATTTCGTTGCCCGGCCGTATCGTGGTGGTGGGTTGGCGCTGGAGGCATTGCTAGCAATGCTGGGATTCGGTTTTGACGATATCAAGCTTACGCGGATCCAGGGTAGATGCTCCCCCAAGAACATCGGTTCGGAGCGCGTGCTGCAGAAAGCGGGTATGAAATTTGACCGGATGATTGCAGGCGTCGAAGGTTCGCCGCAGGACAAGCTCTATGCGATTTCGCGGGAGGTGTTCCTCAGATTGACCCGACCGTCGCGGTGAGACGCAGGCCCAGGCGGGCATGCAGTTTTTCGATGCGAGCCATTGAAACTTTCGCTGCCACCGGCAGGCGGTCGAGGTGTTAAATGAGACTAGATCATCAAGACGCTGCATTACGAAGATGGAGGTTTAGGCCATGAAATCCGAATATCCTTTTAACCCCTTGCTCGGTAAGAAAGAGGAACTGAGTGCACCGCCCGCATCCCGCTTGATCGACGAGAAAATCTCGGACGAGTCGTGTACGGAGTCGCAAACCGACAGCGCACTTCGCCCGGCGGGTCTCAAGAATCCCTTCTGGAATTAGTCTCCTTCGGAATGAATCTCGGCTGGCGCCGGTTTGTCGTCCCCACACGAACGCGTCGCAGAATTATCGCGACGGTCGGCGCTGATTTTTTGCTCACACCACAGCCTGACGGCGGCGCTAGCGCAAGATCGGCAAACATAGACACGGCCGGATTGAGAAGTCCAGACCAGACATTTCCTGTAGTGCGGGATGCAGCAGGGAGTCGTGGCACGGTTCCAGCGTAATCACAAACGGCAACGAAGACTTTTCGAAGCCCGGCTTCTGCAGCAAAGAGTCGATATTCAAATGATGCGCGGCCATGATCTGGGCCAGCCGCGCCACAATTCCGGGCTGATCGCGCACGAAAAACCGCAGATACCATGGCGTCTCGAAATCGCTGCTGATCGGCGGCGTGGAGATGGCGCTTGCAGAGACGTTGCCTGCAACCTTTTTCTTATCAGGTCGAGCGCTGAGATTCTGCGCGACGGACATCACGTCTGAAACCACGGCCACCGCCGTAGGATCGCCGCCCGCTCCCGCACCGAGAAACGCCATGTCCCCGCCGTACTGGCCCGAAGTCAGCACCAGGTTGAGATTTCGCTGAACGCGTCCGAACGGTGAGTCGGTAGCAACCAGGCACGGGCCTACGTCGGCGAACAAAGTGTCATCCTTCAAATCGGCGCGCGAAATCTGGCGAATGGTGCAGCCGAGTTCCGCGGCATAGTCAAAGTCCACCGCATCGACCGCGCGAATGGTGCGGGCGCGAACCGATTCCGGCGCGACCTGCGTGTGCAGTCCGGCCAACGCCAGAATGGCGAGCTTGGCGCGCGCGTCGCCACCATCCAGATCTTCAGAGGCGTCGGCTTCGGCATACCCGCGAGCCTGTGCTTCCTCGAGCGCTTCGCTGAAGGGGATTCGCGCGGTTTCGATGCGGCTCAGAATGTAGTTGCACGTCCCGTTCAGAATGCCTGCGATGCCGTGCAGCCGGTCTCCACACAAACCGGTGCGCAGAGCGGGAAGAACCGGAACGCCTCCGGCCACCGAGGCGCCGAACTCGAGTTGGCATCCTTTGCGGCTGGCCAGTTGCAGCAGTTCGGGGCCGTGGCGGGCGATCAGCTGCTTGTTGGCCGTAACCACCGATTTGCCGGACTCGAGCGCTCTGCGCACGATCTTGCCCGCGGGGTCGAGGCCGCCGATCAATTCGATGATGATGTCAACGTCTGAGTTCAGTACCGATTCTACGTCGCCGGTCCAGATTACATCGCTTGGGACTTTGCTCTGAGCCCAGGCCTGTTTCTTCTTTTCGATGTTGCGATTGCAGATGTGAGTAAGGCGTAAAGAGCTGTCGTGCATCTCCCATAGTATTTTCGCCACAGGGCGGCCCACTGTTCCAAGGCCGATCAGGGCGACGCGGCAGGCGGAGGTTTGCTCCGCTTTCTTGTGTGCCGGGTTCTTGCTCATGGCGGTGGTCGCCGCAGGTTTTATGGTTTGCTTGGGCAAGGGATCTCTCACTGGGAAAGTGGAATTCCTTATCATACGTGTGACCTGCACTTCTCGGAAACCGCAAACCGAGGTCGAGGGGCGGCATCGCGGGCGGAATCGGCATCAAAGTTGGTAATATGGTGCCTGCCTGCTGCGAGTGCTATCCCGGCGGGAGCATCGCGGACCCATCGTTTCCGAGGGCGCCTGTCTTCCCAGAAGCTGCGGAAGAGATATACGGCCGATGTTTAGGCCGAGCGCGATGGTCTGCAAACACGCCCGGCAGCGGGAGGAGAATGAATGATTCGAAAGTTCGCGGCGGTTCCCGGAGTCAGGTTCGTCCCGAGGCTGGTGATGGCGACGATTCTGGCGGGAACCCTATCGGTCCATGCCCAACAAGCCCCGGCGCAGCAGCCACCCGCACAGCCTGCGGCTCAACCGCCCCAAGCTGAGCAACCCCAGGCCCAACAGCCCCAGGCTCAACAGCCAGCCGATAACCAGCAGTCGGGCCAGGAGGCCACGCCCGGCGAGATAGGGCTGGCCCGCAAGCCCAAGGTGAAACTGTACAAGAATTGGGTTTATAGCGTCGGTGGTGGAGCGAGTCTGCTCGACGGGACGACCCAGAGGTTTGTGCGCGGCGGAGGCGGCGTCGCGGCGGTAGGCGTTGCCCGCAACTACAGCCAGTATGTTGGATTCCGCCTGGATTTCCAGTTCGACAATCTGCCGCTGAAAGACTCGGCATTGAGGTTGGCGCAGGCGCCGGGAGCGACCAGTCACGTCTACTCGTTGACGCTTGAACCTATCTTCAACATTCCGGTAACGAACCAGTCGGGCGGTTACATTGTGGTGGGACCGGCTTTTTTTCATCGCTCGGGAGACTTGGATTCCTCGACCGTACTGCCAGGATCGATCTGCAACCCGTTCTTCCAGTGGTGGGGGCGGTGTTTCAACGCGAGCCTGCCGCTAAACGGCGACTTTCTGCACGCGAGCCAGAACGAATTCGGCGAAACTTTCGGCGTTGGCGTGACCCACAAGATAAATCCGAAAGTTGAACTCTATGCTGAGTTCCGCTATTTGCACGGCACGCACTTCAAAGTGACAACGGACCTGCGCCCCATTACCATCGGCGTGCGCTGGTGACGAGAAACCACTACTCGGGATTGGTGCGGTAACGCCAGAGATGGGCGGCCTCCTTTTGTAATTGCACGAACGACGATGCGGCGTTCGGATGCGCGACCGCACCGGTGGCGTTCGCGTCGCGCACAGCCGCTTCGACCATGCCGTGCAACGGTGCCAGCGAGCACGCCGGATCTGTCGCCGTTGCGTCGGCCGCCAGCAGGAAAGCCTGGCAGCGGCAGCCCCCGAAATCTTCGCTGCGGCGGTCGCAACTGCGGCAAGGCTCAGGCATCCAGTCTTCGCCGCGAAAACGGCGGAATGAGGGTGACTCCTGCCAGATCCACTCGAGCGTTTTCTCGCGCACATTTTCGAACGACAGGTCCGGCAGCACTTCCGCCGCGTGGCAGGGAAGAACTTTGCCGGCGGGATTGATGAGCATCAATCTTCGTCCCCAGCCTCCCATGCAAGCCTTGGGATACTTCGCGTAGTAGTCGGGGACGACTGAATCGATACGAATGCGCCCCGCGAGCCGCTTCTCAGATGCGGCCACGATCGCGACCGCTCTTTCCAGTTGCGCGCGCGTCGGCAGCAGCGCGGCGCGGTTGGCCAGCGCCCATCCGTAGTACTGCGTGTGGGCGATCTCGATGCGCTCGGGGCTGAGTTGCTCGATGAACGCGATCATGTCTTCGAGGTGGTCGAGATTTTGCCGGTGCACGACCAGGTTCACGGTGAAGGCAATTTTATGCTGCTTGATGGCCCGCGACAGTTCGATTTTGTGCGCGTGCGCTTTCGCTCCGGCGATCCAGTTCGCCGCTTCTTCGCGGGAATCCTGAAAGCTGATCTGGATGTGGTCGAGGCCGGCGCCAACCAGCGCTTCTAGCCGCGAGTCGTTCAGTCCGATGCCTGAGGTGATGAGATTGGTATAGAGTCCGGCGGTGCTCGCGGCGGCGATTAGTTCTGTCAGATCGGGGCGGGCCAGCGGCTCGCCGCCCGTAAAGTGCGCGTGCAGCATGCCGAGTTTCCCCGACTGCTGGAACACGCTGGTCCACTCGGCAGTCGAGAGCTCCGCCTTCGTGCCCGCCAATTCCAGAGGATTGGAGCAGTAGACGCAGTGCAGCGGGCACCGGTGCGTGACTTCGGCGATGAGGGCGAGAGGATTAGAAGGCGATACCCTCTCCGAACTCCGCGACTGAGGCTTGATTTCTTGAGCCATTTAAATTCTCGCGAAGGTCGTAATTCAGTATCCGGCTTCGCGTCCGTGACGAACCGCCAGTATCACGATTTCTTTACCATCATAGTGATATAGCGCGATGTAGGCGCCACGTCCGAAGTCAATCACCCATTCGCGGAACTCGGGCGGAATTTCTTCGACCGGGCGGCCCATCTCCGGGTGCTTGGCAAGGGCCTTGACGCCCTGCCGAATAGCGTTCACGGCACGTGTGGCGGCATCCAGGCTCTTGGGAGCCAGAAAGGCATGCAGGCGGGCGACATCCAACAGCGCCGCTTGAGACCACTTCAGGCGCGGCATTTCGGCGGAGGGACGTGTTTCCCCGCTTCGAGCTTGGCCAGCCAGGCGTCGGCGTCTTCGGCGGTGACGTGCAGCCCTGTAGCCTGATAAGCGGCCCAGGAGCTTAGCGCGTCCTGCCGGAACTGCTCGCGCTTCTCCTCGCGCTCGACATACTCCTCGATCGCTTCGCGCATCAGCCAGTGAGGCGACCGGCGTCGAGCAGCGGCCAGCCGTTGCACGCGCTTCTTTACCTCAGTATCGAGTTTCAGGCTGGTTGTGGAGGGCTTCGGCATGCGGGTGTTCCAAGGTGCTACCTAGTGACACTATAGCATGTGAGGCGCTAGTAATCCACGATTCGCTTCTTCTGCAACTGTTCCAGAAATGCGCTGATGTCCGAGCGGACTTTTTCCGGATCCGCTGCGCTGAACTGTTTCTGCAGTTCGGTGATGATTTCGCTGAAGGTGCGCTGGCCGTCGCATTGCTCCAGCACTTGCCGTCCGGTGCCTTGCAGCTTGATGGCGCCTTCGGGGAACAGGATGACACGGATCTCTTCGGTGCCCGTGGTGGTCGATGGACCCCAGCGGCATCCGGCGGCGAGGCGCGGCTGGCTTGCGTCTAGGGGCGGTGGCATGCAAGGCTCCTCAGTGCAGAAGGGTTAGAGAAAAAGCAGGTTCCTCCACTACGCTCGCTTCGCTCCGCTCCGGTCGGAAGGACAAGGCTTACGGGTTGTGGCCGGTTCATGCTAACTCGCCTCGATTCGAAATGCGCCCGGCGGCGGCCAACCGGGCTGCACATAGGCAAAATAGAGTGCGTCGAGTTGCGCCCACAGAATGTCGCACTTGTCGCGCAGGGCCTGAATGGCGAGTTCCTGCTCAGCCCGCGTTTTTGCATTCTCGAAAACGTAGTTGAT
>Ga0210391_10002253_pt1 | contig 16834 bp, 13 predicted proteins | sample IncBWC12OmetaG_FD_160573 | JGI IMG/M metagenome (GOLD analysis project Ga0210391, IMG submission 160573) | Forest soil microbial communities from Barre Woods Harvard Forest LTER site, Petersham, Massachusetts, United States - Inc-BW-C-12-O ... | reverse complement strand
CGGCGGCCGGGCACGTGAGGAGAACACTGAATATCGAATACATCTGGCACGCGCCTCTTGCGGCGGCCCACCGAGCCGCGATTCGGAACTGCGCGAGGCTCTTGGGGCAGCTCAGCGCGCCGTCGAGCTTTACCGCGATGCCCTGGATTATCAGTCTGCGGCCATCTCGCAGTTCAATGCCGCCAGCACGCATCGCTTGCTCGGCGACAATGATCTGTCCTACGCGGCGCTCGAGATCGCCATCGACATGGATCGCGAATTCGGCTTTCGCCGGGATGCAGAGGACAACAGCCAGCTGCTGATGCGCTGGAAGTCCGACGGTGGGGCAGCTGCGGATTCCGCAGCAGGCGGCATGCAGGATTTCCCAAGGCGATCCGTGGCATTGAAGTTTGCTTGGACGCCCCGAGAAGTAGACGCCGAGATCCAGTTGGACTTCAGCCGCGCCGCCGCCGACAAGGTCGATCGCGCTTCCGGGTCCGCATCCCTGAAGGGTCATTTTCGCGAGAACCACCGGCCCTGGCTGGAATCCTACGAACCGATCACGGCCGTGAACGACGCCGACGTCAAGCCGAATGGGGCGGCGGATCTGGGCCTTCTGGCGGTGTTATTCACGCGTGCGCTTCGGCAGCATCCGGACATCATAGTGAGCCACAACGGCGACCTACTGGAGGTGGTGAACTCCCGCAGGGCTGCGCGGCAGCTCTCGGCCGCGACGCGCGCGCTGATTCGCGATCGGGCGCCCGCCGGCGAGATGGTCGCACGCCTGTCGAGGCACGCCGGCGACGAGATCGACGTCGCGTTTGCACCGGACACCATCGAGGCCAAGGCGGAGGAAGACTATAGCCTGGCTACCGGCGCATGGATCGGGGCGACGCTCGATCAGGGGGTGTGGTACAAAATGTCCGCGGCGCTGATCCTGCCCGGCATCGCCAATATCCTGATGCCCAACGACATGGAATTCGCCTATACGCACAACGTGCCGTGTACCGCCGACTCGACCGCGCCGTCTTGCGTAGAGATCGTGCTGCACGCAACACCGCAAGAGGAGCCCCTCGGCCGATGGCTGCAGCAAATGGGGCACGATCTGCACCTGTCGCGGGGCGGGGCCGTGCACTATTGGTCGACGAGCTATCTACGAATCGTCACCGACCCGAATACGCTCATGACTTATGCGAGCGATGCGCGGCGTTACTGGTATTTGTCGGCCGACAGCGCCGATCCCAATGGAAGCGTAACTGCGTCGGAGAACATCGTGACCACGTTCGTGTATCACTAGGGTGCGGGTTTCTTCGCCAGGAATTGTTCCATCGGCGACCAATAGTTGGCTTGCCAACCCGCCGCCAGGTGATCGGCCTGACCCTTAGGAAAGCCCGTGTGATCGAACAGGATCTTGGTGACGGCCCCTTGCTCCTGGAGCTCGAATCTGACAATCGAATAGACGCCTCGATCCCAGCTGCCCGCGCGCCAGGCCTGGACGATAAGTTCGTTCGGTACGAGTTCTACATGCCGGCCGACGATATATCCGCCGAACAGGGCAATCGACCCGCCTGGATGTTGACTGATCTGGGTCGGGGTTTTCATCGACGCCATGGCGGAGGACTGCATGACTCCGCTCAAGCGCGTCACCTGATCGAACTGGCGTGGGTTCGTCAGTGCCTCGTAGACCCGCTTCCGGCTCGCCGTGAAGTATGGTTCCTGATGAATCGATTCCGCCGAATGGGAGATGCCCGCATCCGACTGCGCATCGATCCGGGCCGGGCGAATGGTCGTACCGGCAACAACCAGGGCGCCGCCCATGATCATCTCACGGCGCGTGGGCCCAATCCGCCGTGCTCGCGTTTTCCCGTGCATACTCACGTAGACCCCCGGTGACTGTGTCCTACATCTCAGTATCTGAGCACGACCACAAGATATGTTCAACATTGAGCGCCCACGGGGTGTAATCCTTGGTGCGTTCGATTCGAGAGGTTATATTGCCCCGAGCACAGCCGTCATGGATCCGCTGGGAGGCCGCATGTCGAAGTTCACGTTCACCATGGGTGCAGCGTTTGTGGCGGGACTGTGCATGGCTGCGGGTGCCGCAGCGACCGAGCGCGCTCATGCGCACGAGAAATCGGTAGGGACTCCGGGATGCGTCCAAGAGAGTCCGCAGCAGTGCGTTACCGCGGCGCTGGAGGCGATGGGCGGCCGAGAGCGCCTGCAGCAAGTGACGAGCGTGCGGCTGCAGACGGTGGGCCACACGCTGCTGATGGAGCAGTCATATCGGCAGTCGCCCTTCATCGCATCGTACGAGCGTGGCCGTGTCACTCTGGACCTCGCCAACCAACGGCTGCTCGCTGAAACCAAATTGACCTGGCCCGAATCCGATCCCAATCAATCCGACTCCGATACGACCCTGGTGGTGGGCCCGGACGGCGGGGTATATCACACCACATTCGGCGATTCACCCTGTTCGCTCGGGGATCTGGACGCGTCCAGGGAGGCGTTGGCGTTGGGCCCCGCGCGAATCTTGCTCACCGCCGCGGGCGCGACCGACTTGCACTACGAGGCACCGGTGAACCTGCGTTCGACCTTCCACACGGTGGTGGCCTTCAGCTGGCGGCGTATCCCGGTCCGAATACTGCTCAATCAGTTCAACCATCTGCCCGACGCCGTGGAGACAACTCAGGTATTCCACGACTTCTGGTATTTCTGGGGCGACGTGCGGCAGAGAACTTACTTCGACAATTGGAAACTGGTCGAGGGGATTTCCTACCCCACGAACTGGGTCGAAGAGCGCAACGACACCCTCTGGCGTTCGACACAGGCGCTCAATGTGGAATTGAATGTTCAATTGGATGAAAAGGTATTCGAGATGACCGCGGGCGCCGTCAAACAAAGCGCGGCCTCGCCCGGCTGGAACCGCCCGTTCAGCGCCAAGCAGGCCACCACACTCGCTCCGGGGATAGATCTATTCGCCGGGTCGTGGAACGCGACCATCGTGAAGGAGCGCGACGGAGTCGTCATCCTCGAGGCGCCGATTTCCAGCCTGTACATGCAGGGTGTGATCAGGGAAGCGCACAAACGCTACCCGGGCCGGCCGATCAATGCCGTTCTGTCGACGTCGGATTCGTGGCCGCACACCGGTGGCGTGCGGCTGGCCGTGGCGCAGCGGCTGCCCGTCTACATCCTCGATTTGAACCAACCCCTGCTCGATCGGATGATGAGCGCGCCCCACACGATAGAGCCCGATGCCCTGCAGAAATCGACGGATTCCAAGGCGCGGTGGAAGATTGTGGCGGGCAAGGTGGAGTTCGGCAGCGGTCCGAACCGCATGGAACTCTACCCCTTGCGCGGCGCGTCCACCGAGCGGCAATACATGGTCTACTTTCCCGAGCGCAAGCTGCTGTACGCGAGCGACACGTTGGCATTGAATGACGACGGCTCGCTCTACGATCCCGAATTGATGTACGAAGTCTCCCAGGCGGTGAAGCGCGAAAATCTCATCGTCGATACGGTCTTCGCCATGCACCAGGGCCCGATGCCGTGGGAGCAGGTGATGGCGCTGATCGAGAAATCGCGGCATTCCTGACGGAGTGCGCAGTCGAATTCATCTCGCGTTCAACTCCGTCAACAGGGCTTTCGCGCCATACACCTTGTCGAGCGCTTCGCGAATGATCGCCGGATGCACCGCAATGGCGCGGTTGTTCGCGGCATCGAACCAAAAGTGTCCCGCGACCGAGTGGATGTTGCCGTCGAACATCAAGCCGACGATTCGACCCTGGGCGTCGATCAGGGGGCTGCCCGAATTCCCACCGACAATATCGTTGCTGGTCGAAATGCAGAAAGGTGTGCTCATGTTGAGTTGCCCTTTCACCTTCATCCAGCTATCGGGTATTTTGAAAGGCGGTGCGCCGGTCGCGCGTTCGAAGATGCGTCCGAGGCGGGTGAACGGTTCCACGGGCGTGCCTTGCTCGATCCACCCCTGCACCGTACCGTAGTTGAGTCGCAGAGTGAATGTGGCGTCCGGGTAGACGTTGGTGCCGTATACCTTGAATCGCGCCGCCGCGATTCTTTCCGCCGCCGCCGCAATCGGCGCCTCCACTTCGTCCTCATAGCGCTTGCGGATGGCACGGGCATCAGCGTCGATCGCCCGTGCCACTTCTATCATCGGATCGAGCGACGCGTCCACCGCCGTCTTCCCACCCTGCCACAATTGCTTGCGCGCGTCGGCATCGTCGAGCTTGGTCTCGGCGATGAGCCGCGCGGCCAGGGCCTCGGGCGATTCTTTCGACAACAACCTTCGTATCACCGGATTGTCGGGGCCCAGCCATTCTCGCATGCGCTCGAGCGAGAAGGAGAGCGTCATAACCTCGAGCTCGGGATAGACGGGAACACGCGCATACAGTTCGCGCTGGATCAGCGGCAGCGAGGCATCGGTGAACTCACGCAAGCGATCGGTGTTGCGCTTCGCGCGCTCGTCCGCTCCGCGCAGCAGCAGGCGCGCGTCGCGAAACAATGCGCTGTTGAACCCCGCACCGCTTTCCAGAAACGTGTATTGGAGGTAGAGCGCGCGCTCGCGGGCCGAAGCCGACTCGATCTCGCGCCAGGGATCGGGGCCCGTAAGGTGCGCGCTTACGCGCAGTTTCTCCTCGGCGTCGGTCTTGCCGGTCATCAACGCGTCGTCATCCAGCGCGTCGAGTTCCTTGCGGCGAACCTTGATGGCGTTCTGAAGGCTGTTGAGGGGCGCCTGCACGATGCGTTCGTCGGCCGGATTGGTAGTGCCGAATTGAATGAATCGGCCGCGCAGTTCCGAGGCTCGCATCAATGTGACGGGCAGGGATAAGTCGCGCTGAAACTCGAGTTGAGCCCGCGTCTGCAGCCGCGCGGTCGAGCCGGGATGGCCGGAAACGAATACCAGCTGATCGGCGGTGGGGCCGTCGAAATTGATTTGCAGGTAGTTGGGCGTGGCCGCGGGCTTGTCGTTTTCGTAGGCGCGCAGCATGGAGAAATCCAGCGACCAGCGCGGAAACTGAAAATTGTCCGGATCGCCGCCGAATGAGGCGATGTCGGCCTCGGGCGCGAATACCATGCGGATGTCGTCGTAGCGCTTGTACTTATAGAGAAAGTACTGGCCTCCCTGATACAGGGTCACCACTTGACATCGCAGCTTCCCGGAGCGCGCTTTCAGGCTCGCCTGTTCGCAGGCTTGCTCGACGGTGGTCAGCGTCCTCTTGCGCGCATCATTGGCCGCCGTATCGCTCAATCCTGCGATGGCCTTGGAGACGGTTTCGGTCACGTTTTCGCTGCCGATCAGCACATCCGCAAGCTGGGCGGGGCAGCGCTGTTCGGCCCTTCGATCCGCGGCGGCGAATCCCATCTCCACCAGACTCTTGTCCTTCGACGACATTTCCGCCAGGCAGGACTCCACACAGTGGTGGTTGGTGAGGATCAGGCCGTCGGGGGAGACGAAGGACGCCGTGCAATTCGTGAGCCGAATCGTCGAAAGGCGCACGTGGTCGAGCCAGGCGGGGGTTATATCGGCCCCATAGCTGTGCTTGACCGCGCCCGACGGGAAATCGTCGAAAGTCCACATCCCCTCGTCCGCAAGGACGGGCGCGGCCACCAGAAAAACCAACCCCACCACCCATACGCGCATGAAATCCTCGATTTTTCTTGTGCCGGCCGCAATCCAATCTGCCTATTCTACATCGGGCGAGCCTCTCGCGGATTCGGCTACAATCGCGGGGTAGCGCCGCCATCGAGGCAACTGAATCCATTGAACTCAGACATCCACTCCGCGGTTCCGGCCTCCCGCAAGCCGCGCGCCTTCGCCCTGTTCGCCAACGGCGACTATCGGATATTTCTCATCACCGCGACCGCGGCGATGATGGCCGACAACATCGAGCACGTCATCAGTTACTGGGTGATGTTTCAGAAATTCCGTTCGCCGGCGCTGGGCGCGTTCGCAGTCGTCTCTCATTGGGTACCCTATCTATTCTTTGGCGCCTTTTCCGGCAGATTGGCGGATCGATTCGACATTCGCCGGCTCATTCAGGCCGGCATGCTGCTGTTCGTCTGCGTATCGATCGGCTGGGGCATCATGTTCATGACGGACACCTCGGCGGTCTGGAAGGTGATGGTGCTGCTGGTGATTCACGGTCTGGCGGGCGTGCTGTGGATACCGGCGTCGCAGGTGCTGATACACAGAATCGTCACCGTCGAGCAATTGCCTAGCGCAGTGCGAATCTTCGTGACCGGACGCTATCTGGGCTTTCTGGTGGGGCCGATCGTCGGCGATGCTCTGCTGCAGATATTCGGCGCCTCCGTAGGCATTTGCATCAACGCGCTCATCTATATCCCGCTTTTCGCCTGGTTGCTCAAGGTGCCCGCCCACGCGCAAGGGGCCGTTGGGAGGACCCCGGCGCAGGGGCTTAGCGGCTTCGCCGATATCTGGTCCACCATGAAGGTCGTTGCGAACAACCGAATATTGTCGTCCATGACATTGCTCGTCGGGGCGTCGGCCTTCTTCATCGGCAATGCGTACCAGGCGCAAATGCCGGGATTCGCCGTCGATCTTGGCCACGCCCGCGCGAACTTCTCGTACGGAGTCCTGCTCGGGGCGGACGCGGCGGGTGGGTTGGCGGCCGGCCTGATCCTGGAGGGCCGGGGCTTGTTGCCGCCCAGGGCGCGCACGGCCTTCATCCTTGCGATGATTTGGTGTTGCGCCCTGTTCGGCTTCGCCCGATCGAATACCTACGCGGTGTCGATCACACTGTTGTTCGTCGCAGGCTTCGTCGAGCTCGCCTTCAACGCCATGGCGCAGTCGTTGGTGCAATTGAATGCGCCGGGCGAAATCCGCGGACGCGTGCTCGGGGTGTACTCAATGTTTGCAATGGGATTGCGAACCTTCAGCGGGTTGAGCGTCGGCCTGCTGGGGTCGCTGATCAACATTCACAATTCACTGAGCTACAGCGCCGCCGCGCTGTTTCTCCTCTACGTGGCGATATTCGTCATTCGGTATGCCGGCCGTCGCGAGAACGTGAAGGGTCTCGCATGAGTTCGTCGCGGGATGTCGAATTCATGCGCCGGGCGCTCGAATTGGCGCAGCGCGCGGCGCTGGACGGCGAGGTACCGGTCGGTGCCCTGTTGATCCTGGGCGATGAGGTCATCGGCGAGGGATGGAACAGGCCGATCGAGGGTCACGACCCAACGGCGCACGCGGAAATCCTGGCGCTGCGCGCCGGCGCGCAGCGGCTGCGCAACTATCGGCTCGAGCGGACCACGCTCTACGCGACTCTGGAGCCTTGCGCCATGTGCATGGGCGCCGCGATGAACGCGCGCGTTTCCCGCGTGGTGTTCGGCGCCTGGGATCAAAAGGCCGGCGCCTGCGGCAGCGTCATCGATCTGCCGCGTCAACCGAAGTTGGCGCACGGGATCGACGTATTCGGCGGTGTGTGCAGCGAGGAGAGCGCTGCCTTGCTGCGGCAGTTCTTCGAGGCTCGGCGCTAATTCAGAGTGGCGGCGCCGGCTCCCCAGACCCATTCCAATAGATCCCGATAGCCGCGTACGTTGTCCACGTAGCGCACCGGTTCCCAACCTCGCGCATAGCCGTTCTCGGTCTGCGAGTACCAGTGTTCCTGTTCCAGCAAGGGGAGGAATTCACGCACGTCCTGCCATGAATCTGGATCGCGGCCGGCTTTTTGCGCCAGCACGCGCGCATCTTCCAGGTGGCCGTAGCCGATATTGTAGGCGGCGAGCGCAAACCAGGTTCGATCAGGTTCCGGAACGTGAGTCGGAATTTTTTCGTACACCTGCCGGAAATAACGCGCGCCGCCGAAGATGCTCTGCCGGGGGTCGGAGGGATTGGTAACCTTGGCCTCGGTTGCCGACTCGACCGTCAACTGCATCAACCCCTTGGCGCCCGACGGCGAAGCCGCGCTGGGATTCCATTTCGACTCTTGGTAGCCGATGGCGGCCAACAAGCGCCAGTCTTGACTGCTCTGTTCGGCCGCCTCCTCGAACCATTTCTTGTAGAGCGGCAGACGGCTCTGCAAGTGCCGCATGAATCCGCGCGCGCCGACGAATTCCAGGTCTTCGGATCGGCCGTAGTAGCGCTTGACGATGGCCGCAAGCTCGCCATCGCCGCTCAAGTGCGCAAAGTAATTGCCCAGGTCGTGCAGAAAACCCGGGTCACGCGTGCTCGCGGCCCAAGCGAGCGATTGACTGCCGGCCAAATCGAAGGCAATGCGCAGTTCCGGATGCACGTCGTGCGCCAGTGCGAATTCCGTCGAATCCGCAATGGTGTAGTCGATGGACCCATCGGCCACGCCGTCGAGCAGCGCCTGGGTATCCGTGCTGGCGTTCTCCACCCACACCAAATCGGGCAGCAAATCGCGGGCGGAGTACAAGGTCTCAGCGTGCGAACTACCGGCGGCTATCTCCAGATCTCCGCTGCCGACTTCGGCGAGAGAACCCGGGCGCACCGCGCCGCGGCGATAGATCAAGTGTTCGCGCACCCGCTGATATGCGGGTCCGAATTCGACGCCGGGGACGTTCTGCGAGGGAACTTTCAGGCCCGCCGCCGCCAGATGTGCGTGCCCCGAGGTGAGCGCCTCATAGATTTCCGCGTAAGTGCGCACCGGCGTGATCTTGAGCTTCACTCCGAGCTCATCCGCGAAGCGCCGCGCCAATTCATATTCCGGCCCTTCCGGCATGTCGTCCGGGCCGCGGTAATAAGCCAGGGGGCCGTTGCGCGTAACCACGCGCAACTCCCCGAGAGTCTTGATCTGGTCGATCAAGCTCGGCAGCGGAGTGCAGGTTCCCAGCAAGGATATGGCCGACACCGAAATGACGACTTTGGTCCAACGCTGCCAATTTATGGGGTTCGGGTTACGCACGGTCGTGAGCTGATTAGAGTTCCGTGAGGCTGGGCGAGTTCTGTGGTAGGCAGGCCCGTTGCCGATGAGCTAGAATAATCCATAATTTCTTTCGACGGGCTCTTGACAAATGTGTTTCTATCGTCCCTGACTATCGCGTCACACTGCGTAAAAAGTTAAGTTAATGCCGTAAAAACTTAAGTAAATGCGGTGGGATTTTAAGTTAACCGGAGAGGTACCGAAGTGGTCATAACGGCGCCGACTCGAAATCGGATGGTCGGGTAATTCCGGCACGTGAGTTCGAATCTCACCCTCTCCGCCACTCGCAAAGATCAAAATGGGGCCCTTGTGCCCCTTTTTGATTTTTGGGGCGGATCGAAGAGGCGGGGTTCGAACCGGGGTCTCGCTGTTCCTCTAACTCGCCAGCTTTGCGGGGAGCAGACGGTCGTACTCTTTTTTTACCACCGCATAACACTCGCAACTGCGTTTTTCCAGCGCGGCCCGGTCGAGCACAGTGATGTGCCCGCGCGCGTAATAAATCAATCCCGCGTGCTGTAACTTGAGCGCGCTCTCGTTCACGCCTTCACGGCGGACCCCCAGCATGTTGGCGATCAGTTCTTGCGTCATCACCAGCTGGTTGTCCTCCAATCGGTCCAAGCTCAGCAAAAGCCAACGGCACAGTTGCTGGTCAAGCGAGTGGTGGCGGTTGCACACCGCCGTTTGCGCCATCTGCGTAATCAATGCCTGGGTGTAGCGCAGCAACAAGTGCAGCACTGGACCCGCGCGGTTGAACTCCTCTTTCATCATATGCGCTTTCAGCCGAAATCCCTTGCCGGCGCTTTGCACCACCGCACGGCTGGGAGTGGACTCTCCTCCCATAAAGAGGGAAATACCGACGACACCTTCATTGCCGACCACCGCAATCTCTGCTGAGGCACCGTTCTCCATGACATACAGCAGCGAAATGATGGCGGTCGTTGGAAAATAGACGTGGCTCAGCGTGACGCCCGACTCGTAAAGCACCTGGCCCAGCTGCAGGTCGACGCTTTCCAATATCGGTAGCCAGCGATTTGCCTCCGGCGTCGGCAGTGCGGCGAGCAAGTGGTTCTTTACGACCTCCGAAGGAAGAATCTCCATGGAACTCCGAGGTGTATATGGTTGCATAACAGCGCGCGTCGCCGACGGGCACCCCACGTCCAGCCCTATCCAGGCGAATCGAGGCCCTCATATGTGTTCGCTACCGAACAAGTATAGCCGGTCCGGTAACGATCGTCCGTTCCGAGTTCCAATAGTTTGACCAGCGCAATGACCTGTGTTCGCTAGGGAACAAGGTTCATAGATTTTGTTCGGTATCGAACATAATTGCTTGTTTTTATTGTATTAAAATATACTTGTCGCACGTTTGAATCGTTCGATTCGCCCCCAACCGTGATCGACCTTTCGAAACTCGAAGAGTGGCTCCCTGAAGGAGTTGCAAACACGGCACACTGGGTGAGTTTTAATGCTTGGCGCAAAACAGGTCTCCGTTTCGAATCACTTACTTCGCGCATTGCCCCGCCAGGACTACCAGAAACTCCTGCCTATCCTCGAACCCGTCAAGCTCGCCTTTGGGGAAGTTCTGTATGAATCCCAGGCCCGGATTCGACACGTGTACTTTCCGGTCGACTGCTTCGTCTCAATGCTGACTACGGTGGATGCCGGCCGGGCTGCGGAGGTCGGACTCATCGGCTCCGAAGGCATGATCGGCGTTCCCATGGCGCTGGGTGTCGCGATCTCGCCCTTTCGGGCAGTCGTACAAGGCGGAGGCACGGCCTTGCGGCTGAAGACAGCGGACTTTCGCCGTAGTTTCAGCGACAGCGCTGCGTTGAAGAGAGAGGTGTTCCTCTTCACCCACTTGCTGATGATCCAGATCGCGCAGACGGCGGCGTGCAACCGATTCCATGTGGTGACACAGCGCATGGCGCGCTGGTTGTTGATGACCCGCGACCGTGTCAACTCCAATGAGTTTCGCATCACGCAAGAATTTCTTGCGCTCATGCTGGGCGTGCGGCGAGTTGGCGTCAGCGCGGCAATGTGCCGCCTGCGGGAACGCAAGCTCATCGTCTACCGCCATGGGACCGTCACCATTCTCGACCATGAAGGCCTCATAGCCGCTGCCTGCGTGTGCTACAAAACGGTCAAAGACATCTATGCCCAAGCGCAAGCAAAGAATGGAAATTCCCGGCCATCCCTGCACAAGTAACGTACCGACTCAGGCTGGTAAATCGGCGTCAGTGATTGGCGCGCCAACCATTCTCTTCAGCGCAGACTGCGAGAGAACCGATTCGATCAGCGGTCCACGCGTGGCGAGAAAATCGTCGACGGCCGCGGCGAAGTTCTCGCAATCCGCGGCGGTCGTCGGCAACGACAAGGAAATGTAGCCGCGCCGGCCGAAATAGAACCCTCGGTTGATCATTTCCAAATGAAACATCGTTTCCAGCTGGAGCTTGGCGGATTGTGCAGCCTTATCTGAGTAGTCGGCATCCTCGGGTCTGAGAATCGGGTTTGCACTGAAATGAAGGCCGATCAAGGAGCCGACGCCAGTCGCCTGGAAGCGCGCGGAATGTGCGCGCGCCATGAAGTTCAACCGTTCGCGCAGGCGGTCCCCCAGCGCGTTGATCCGCACCGCCTCCGAAGGCGTGAAAACCTGCCGGAGACCGGCGAGGCCGCCGGCCATGGACAGCACGTTGTTATTGAATGTGCCGGCATGAACCAGAGCGTTCGTCCAGGTGGGATCGAATCGCTCCATCAGATCGCGCCGCCCGCCGAATGCGCCGAAACTGCTTCCAGCGCCGAGATACTTGCCGAAGGTCGTCATATCGGGCCGGATGCCAAGCAGACCCTGCAGGCCGGATGGCGATAGGCGTGAAGTCATGACTTCGTCAAAGATCAGCACGATGTCGCGGGCGGTGCACTCCTCGCGCAGCATCGCGAGGAAAGTCGCGTTACCCGGAATGCAGCCGCCGCCAAGCATGGGTTCAACCAACACCGCGGCGATCGCGGCCCCGTGTGTGCGCAGCGCGGTGCGGACGCCCTCGAGATCGTTGTAACTTGCCATTAGCCAGTCGAATGGGGCGATGAGCGACGCGCCAAGGCCGCGGAAATTGAACACGCTGCCGTGGTAGGCGCCGTCAAACACCATGATGCGCGGGCGGTGAGGCCGGAGCGCGCGCACCGTTGACAGGGCCATGAGATTGGCCTCGGTGCCAGAGTTGGTGAAGCGCAAGAGGTCGACCGATGGGAAGCGGGCGCGGATTTCCTGGGCAAGTCGGGTTTCGTTCCGACTCGGGCCGCCGAACACCGTGCCGTCGTTTAGCGCATGTTGTATCGCCGCCTGTACGACCGGATTCGAATGCCCATAGAGGCCGGCGGAGTACTCGCCAAGCAAGTCCAGATACTCAAGTCCGTCGACATCGGTCAGGCGGTTACCGCGACCGCTTGCGAAGACCAACGGGAACGGGCTGAAGTGCAGCACGGTGCGGGTATTGCCGCCCGGCATGTGCTCGGCGGATTCGCGTTGGCACTGCGCGCTGATCGGACGGAGAACGCGGTACTGGGATTCCACTGCGGCCAGTTCACTGCCGAGATCGAGACCGTCCGAGGGGTTATAGCTCAATCGTTTTCTCGATGCGCGGCTCCAGCAGACGAATGTATCATGCGCCGAATACCCTATATGATTGCGATTATGCACCTACATCGCACACTCGTTGCAGTCCTTCCGGGCCTGATGTTGCTTTCCATTCCGCACACCATCTGTGCCGAGTCGGCGGTTACCGCTGCAGTTGCGATGGATCGGGTGGAACAGGGATTGCTCACCAGCACGCCGTAGGTTTGCGACCTGCCGGAATCCATGTGCCAAAATTGCGCGTCACGTATTTGGAGCAGCATGAACCACCGTTGCCGCCGCCGTTGCATGGGGGCGGCGAGCGCATTGATCTTGAGAAACTGACCAGTTCGATGTACCTCGCGTTGTATCAACGCGTGGGGGAGCCGCTGAGATGGGATCAGCGGCTCTTGATGCCAAGGCAAGAACTCACGGCGTTGCTCGGAGGTGAGTCGCTCCATATTTATGTCCTACGCGATGAGGGCGGTCAGGCACTTGGCTTCTGCGAGTTTGATAGGAACGCGCTTCCTGAGATCGAGCTCAAGAACTTCGGGCTCGTTCCCGAGGCACAGGGGCGCGGCCTAGGGCCGTGGCTCTTGTCAGTTGCGCTGCAGGGAGAGTGGCGATCCGATCCAACCCGAATCTGGCTGCATACGGACACATGGGATCATCCGGCGGCGGTGCGGGTCTATGAAAGAGCCGGTTTTCATGTCTACGCGGTCCGTGAGGAGGCGTCGGGACCGCTGTAGTGCGTGAGAGCGGTGCGCCGCCGTCATCGGGAGCGATGAATCGGCGGCCCGCGTTACCTTTCAAGCCGACGCGGGCTTTTGATAGATGAAGCCGGGGAGGATTGCTTCGTAGCCGCGCGAATCGACGGCCTGCCGAAGCGGCCCGAGTTTCGGCGACACATGCATGAACTCATCGTGACGGTCGGAGATGTTTGTGACCAGCACGCCGCTACCCGACATGGCCTGATCGATGCGGGTGAAATATGCGACCGGGTCGTAGACATGTTCGAAGAACTCGAGTGCGAAACACACATCGATTGGAGGCAATTCCGGAATCGGGCGTTCGACGGTGCAATCGAGAAAGGTCGTCGGTATTCCGCGGGTCTTTCCCCACCAGAGGAGGAAATCCTTGCGAATCGTCGGGATGTCCGCCAAAACGACGTGGACCTGCCGGCCGTGCCCGTGCAAATACTCCGCCAGGGTGCGGCCATGCTGGGCCAGACCACAGCCAAAGTCGAGGATGGTCACCGAGGGTCTGTCCCGGACTCGCCGGACAATGGCGTCTTCGGTGAACCATGCCGGTTCGGGATAGGTGAGCATGGCGAGGAAATGCACGTACTCATGCATCTTGTAGGCAGCTATGACTTCCTTTGCGCTGTCATCCGCGAACACTTTGAAGAGATCATAGGAGCGGCCGTGAAACTCCTCGAAAACTCGCCCCCCGTGGCCCTCGGGCACGGCGTTCCACGATTGGAGGTATCGAGCGCGGCTTTCCTTTGGAGTGATGCCGAGCCGCTCGGCGTTCCATGCGACGAAGTATTCCTGCGTGCGCGTGGGTTCCGAGATCGAATGGTCGGCCGGCCGCGATCTAGCGAGCGCCGTGGTCTCTCCGCCTTTGAGGACTCTGTCGCGTGATCGCCAAAACAACAAGCCTCTTTTTCGATGCGTTACCAGGTCCCGCTGTGACATTGTGGCAATGTAGCCGATTTGGCCGCGCTTGACAGCAGTATCCCAAGTCGCAGGGGTGATTCCGCTAGGTTGCGGGCACGAGTCGTATGCGCGTGATTTCCGAAGGCACTCCGAAGCGATTCGGCGGCCCCCAGTAGCCGGTTCCGCGGTTCACGTAGATCCACAGATTCCTCAGGCGATACAGGCCACCGGTAAACGGCTGAAAGAAGCGCACGAACAGATTCCACGGCCAAAATTGACCGCCGTGCGTATGTCCCGAGATTTGCAGATCGAAGCCCGCGCCGGCAGCGGCGGCCGCGGAATTCGGTTGATGGGCAAGCAGGATCCTGGCTCCGGCATCGGCCGGCGCACCGCGAAGGGCCGCAACCGGATCGCTGTGCTCAGTGGCGTCAAAATGATGCGAGCTCAAGTCCGTGACGCCCGCGAGAACCAAAGAGGCGCCGTTGTGATCCAGCACCACGTGCTCATTCTTCAGAACCTGCAAACCCAGTCGCCTGATCTCAGCGGTCCAGGCGCGCTCGCCCGAGTAGTACTCATGGTTGCCGGTCACGAAGTAAGCACCGTGCCGCGCCGTGAGCCCGGCCAGCGGCGCCGTGTGAACCGATAGTTGTTGCACTGAGCCGTCCACCAGATCGCCGGTGACTGCGATCAGGTCCGCTTTCAAGCCGTTGACGAGCGCGACGATTTTCTCGACAAAGCCGCGCTTGATCGTCGGTCCCACATGGACATCGCTGATCTGAGCGATCGAAAAACCATGCAAGGCCTTGGGCAGGTCGGTCACCGGAATATCTACGTGGACCACTCGAGGCCGGCGCAGCGCCAGTCCCAAGCCCGACAGAGTGACAAATCCCGTCAGCGCCAGAACCCAACGCGCAGTGGGGGCGACCCACGATGCGGCTTGCGGTCCGGGCAGCAAAATCCCCGCCCCCAGGAGGACGAGATCGCGCGCCAAGGTGAGGACCAAAAGCGAGGAGAAGATACCCATGGACAGAACGCCGACCCAGGCAAGGAAGTCGGCCAGTCTTTGGTTGGGCACGGAACGATTCCGCACCCCGAGCGGAATGACAACGCAGCAAACGACCAGGAGCGCAATACCTGCGCATACGCCCAACGGGCCGATCGACAGGGGCGGCAGCAGCCTCCAACCGATGTACACAGGCAATAAGAGGATGAGCCAGAAGGGATTCAAGAGTACACGGCGGGGCGTCACCGTACGGAAGTGGGGGCGCCATCCCCGTAGTTCAAGGGCGAACAGCAACCGGTGTCGTGCCTCGCACGGGTCTACGCAATGACTCCATTCCCTTGAATTCGACGAACTGGGTCGTTGTCGCCCACAGATAGTCGCCGTACAGGAACGGCTCGAATGATGCGGCGTCGTCCATCGGCAGCGGGCGAACTTCGGCGTCGGCCCGCGCTTCGTAGAAAAATGGGATGGACATGCGCTCCCGACCTGTCCCGATCACACGATGTTCGGTTGCCCTGATTCGAGCGCCGCACCAGCGCTCGAGGACCCTGCCGAAATTTACCGCCAGGCCGTCGTCGCTGGGTGGAACGTCGAGCCATGCTCCGTCTCGGTGGCGTGCCTGCAAGCCTGGGACGCCGTCCTGCGCCAGCAACGTCAGGAACCCAGAATCGACATGCGGTGCGCCATTCACATAGAAGCGTCCGCCGTTGTGCATCACCCAGACGCTGGGATCCGATTGCGCCGTTTGATCCGCGTCGGTCCGGAGCGGGTAGCGCAGCAAGCGCAGAGTCGACAGACCTCTATCGAAAGAGCGATCAAAGAAATGTTCCTCCAACGACAAGCCACGCGCGATCGTCCGCATCAAAGCCTGGCTCACCTTGTTCATGCCGGCGTAGTAGGCAGCCACCGACTCGCGCCACCCCGGCAGGGCCTCGGCGGGTGGCAGCGGAGTCGCTTCGCGCAAAGGATCGTCGCTGCGGACCACCGAGGCGCCGTAGAGGACATCGGGGCCCATGTCGATGCCTTCCTTTGCGGTGAGGAAGCCCTTCTGCAGGGGGAACCATCCCCGATACACATTCGAGTGTGTGGAGTCGAACTTTTGCCGCCACAGCTTGCGTGTCTCCTGCTCCGGCAATTGAAACAGACGCAACAGATCCGCTCGCACGGCGCGTCCGGCCGGTACATCGGGCGGCAGTCCTCTCACCACCATGAATCCCGGAGTCGCAGCGGCCGCCATGATCGCCTGATCGGTTTGGGCACGCTCGCGCGACGGCTCGCCGAAGAGAGAGCTGATATCGACAAGGGGAATGGAGTGACCCATTGGCAAGCGTCTACGTGGGGGTTGGACGGTTCCCGCCAGTATATGGTCTTTCCGCGCCCTGTCGCTTTGACGTCGAAGCGACACAGCGCCAAAGCGACAAAACGCCGGCGATCATTTTCGCGATGGGCATATCGGCTAGAATGCAATCATGAGCAGCCACTTGAACACCCAACCCCTAGTCAGAATCCCTGGCTCAGTGCCCTGACGCAATAGGATCGAAGGCGCGCTCATGGGTCCGTATGTTGACTCCGTCATTTCCGATGAAGTGGTGCCCGAAGCCACGGGCGTGGTCGTCATCGGCGGCGGCATCATCGGCACATTCGCGGCGTTGACCCTGGCGGGCCGCGGCAT
>Ga0210391_10002252_pt1 | contig 16844 bp, 13 predicted proteins | sample IncBWC12OmetaG_FD_160573 | JGI IMG/M metagenome (GOLD analysis project Ga0210391, IMG submission 160573) | Forest soil microbial communities from Barre Woods Harvard Forest LTER site, Petersham, Massachusetts, United States - Inc-BW-C-12-O ... | reverse complement strand
ATCGACGAGGATCGGAGAGGCCCCGAGATCGAATTCGGGATTGGTGGGCGGCGAGCAGCCTTCGCGCGGCGGATCGCCGCAGTCAATTTTGTAGACGTCGTCCTTGTCAAATTGCACGGACCAGGCGATTTTGCCGGTGTCGAGATCGATTGCGACGACGGCATCGCTGGTTTTGGTGGGCGGATCGGAGTAGTTGTCGCCGGTGCCGACGTAGATGCGGCGCTTGGCAACGTCCAGCAGGGGCGCGGACCAGATGGCCATGCCGGAGGGCGCGAGGATATTGTGGCCGTCCTTGGTTTTGCCGACTACGGTGGGCGCGTCCGGGGCCATGTAGCTTTGCCAGATTTTTTTTCCGGTGGCAGTGTCGAGGGCCACGACGCTGCCGCGGAAGGTGCAACATTCGTATTCGGCGTTGCGGCGGGCGCCTTCTTCACCGGACGAAATGGGGACGTAGAGGCGGTCTTTGTAGTTGACGGGCGTGCCGGTGATGGTGGCGTTGGGGTGATCGTCGGCGCGCACGGCCCAGAGAAGTCTGCCGGAGTCGAAGTCGATCGCGTAGACATTGCCGCCGGCGTCTCCGAAGAAAACCGCCCTGGCGTCGCCGGTTCCCCCGATGGTGATTCCCGAGCGTACAGGCTTGCTCGCAGTGGTGGCCCAGAATGTGCAGCCACTTGTGGCGTCGAGTGCGTAGAGCGTGCCGTCATTGCCACCCACGAAGACGCGGCCGCGAAACAATGCTGGCTGCGAACGGACGATTTTCACGTTGGGAATGCCGAAGGCCCATTTCAATTTCAGCTGCGGGACTGTTGCGGCGGAAATCCCGGCCTGATCTGCGGGCTGATATCGCCAGTTGGAGGAATTCGCTCCCCAGCTTTCCCATGAAGGCGAATTCGGGGGGGCGGGCTTTGGATCGCTCGAGCAACGATTCGCGAGTTGGTTAGCGAGGACGGGTGTTGCGGTGGGCGCTGCGGCCGGCGCGGTTGGTGTCGCGTTTTGCGCCCGCGCGCATGGAGTGAAGGTCCCGCTAGCGGCGATGAGCGCTAAGGCCGGCAGTGCAATATTTTGCAGCCGCGAATTCATCGTTCCCCCCGAGACTCGGCGTGTACGTGCGCAGACGTGCGCGTCTAGGAGCGCGTTTCAACCGGCGAATACCCCGAAGCGGTGCAAGAGTAGCAGATATCGGCCGTTGGTTGACATGGTGCGGGGATTAGGTTAAGAAATTTGTGCTCGGGGGGAGATCCGCGCGAGACGATCTGCATCTCATGAGGCGCTGCAGGCGAATCTGAGCAGGTTCGTTCGGGAATCACATTGACACGTTGAAACTCTGACCGGGGAAGGAATTCGCCATCGTTACGAATCTGTTAGTGCCCAAAACGGGCGGGATGAACACGACGAAAGTGACCGTTGTTCGCTGGATCAAGAACGAGGGCGAGGCGTTCAAGCAGGGTGAGCCGATTGTCGAGCTCGAAACCGAAAAAGTGAGCTATGAGCTGGATGCGCCGGAAGACGGCGTGTTGCTGAAAATATTGGCGCGTGAGCCGGCCGAGGTCGATGTCGGCGGGACGCTGGCATACATCGGCAAACCAGGAGACAAAGTTCCCGCGTAGAGTGCCGCGCAAGACATTCAGGAGGAACGAGCGATGCCAGTTTCGACTTCGAGCCAGCTTTCCAGAGACCGATTGATCTGGATGTACACGCAAATGTGCCGGATTCGGGAGTTCGAGGAGCGCGTGAAGCGGACGTTCGTGGAGCATCCGGGCGTGATCCGCGGCCACGCGCATCTGGGCGACGGCGCGGAGGCGAGCATCGTCGGCTGCCTGGCGACGCGACAGGAAAATGACCTCGTGATGCCGAGCTATCGATGCCACGGCTACCCGCTGGTGCTCGGTACGCCGGCACGCGCGCTGATGTCGGAGATTTATCAGCGCAAAGACGGCGTGTGCAAGGGATTCGGCGGATCGATGCATTTGGCCGATCCGACGCATCATTTTCCGACGGCTTCGGGAATCATCGGGCAAGGAATTGCTCATGCGGCGGGCGCCGCGTATGCGGCGCAGGTGAAAAAGACCGGGCAGGTTGTGTATTCGTTTTTCGGCGATGGGTCTTCGAAGCAGGGCGCGTTTTTCGAGACTCTGAACATGGCGGCGGTGTGGAAGCTGCCGGTGGTTTTTGTGCTGGAGAACAACGGATATCAGGCGTACACGAAAGCCGAACTGGAAGACGCGAACGCGAAGGCGGGGGAGCCGCTGGCGATGAAGGCGAAGGCGTTTAGCATTCCGGGAGTTACCGTGGACGGCACCGATCCGCTGAAGGTGTACGACGTGATGACCGTGGCCGTCGAACGCGCGCGTGCGGGGGAAGGGCCTTCGCTGATCGAGTCGAAGTTCTATCGCATGAGCCCACATGGGAATGCCATCACCGTGCCGCCAGTGCCAACGCAGTTCCAGGAACACGAGGCCGTCGAGGTTTACGGCAATAAGGCCGAGTACGAGGCGGCGAAGAACAACGATCCGATCAAGAAATTCCGCGCGCATTTGATTTCGGGCGGATTTTTTGCCGATCCGGACGCCAAGAAGATCGAGGATACTGTGCGGGCCGAGATGGAAGACGTGGTGAAGTTTGCGCTGGCGAGCCCGTTGCCGTCCGGTTCAGATGCTCTGAATTACGTTTGGGCGTAGTCGTTCCGCAGTGCGGAGGTTCTTGACCTGCATGACCGGAAGCCCCGCAAGAGCGGGACACATGCAAAGGTGTCCGGTCACTCCGCTCAGAATGACGAATTTGGATTTTGAAGAGGAGACGAAAATATGCCGCGCGAAATGATGTTTGCTGAAGGGATCGCCGTGGCGATCACCGAGGAGATGCAGCGCGACGCGAACGTCGTGTTCTACGGACAGAACATGGCCATGACGGACCGCGACCCGTTCGTGCGCAAATTCGGCAAGGACCGCGTGCGGATCACGCCGATTTCAGAAACGGCGGAACTGGGCATTGCCGTGGGCGCGGCGATGATGGGGCTGCGGCCCGTGGTCGAGCTGTACATGGCCGAGTTCATGCTCGTGGCGTTCGATGAAGTGATCAACGAGGCGCCGCGGCTGCGGTATATGTCCGGAGGGCAAGTGAAAGTGCCAGCGGTTTTCAAGGCGGGCTTCGGATTTGCGGCCGGCTGGGCGGGGCAGCATTCGAATTGCATTTACGGCGCAATGATGGGAATTCCGGGCCTGAAAATTGCCGTGCCGTCGAATGCGGCGGATGCGTACGGACTGATGAAGTCCGCAATTCGCGACGATAATCCGGTTGTCTATCTGCATCACTACATGCTGATGCTCGATAAATGCCCGGTGCCGGAGGGAGATTATCTGGTGCCATTCGGCGTGGCGGACGTGAAGCGCGCGGGAACGGACGTGACGATCGTGGCGACGGCGTGGATGGTGAAAAAGGCGCTGGCCGCGGCTGAAATTCTGGCGAAGCAAGGGATCAGCGCCGAAGTGGTCGACCCGCGGACGCTCTCGCCGCTGGATACGAAGTCGATCGTGAAGTCGGTGGAGAAAACCGGACGGCTGGTGTGTGTGGACCAGGCGCCGCGCCATGCGTCTGCGGCAGCGATTATCGCGGCCGAAGTGGCTGAGCACGGATTCAAGTATTTGAAGGCGCCGATCAAACTCGTAACGGCGATGGATACCTCGGTGCCGTACAGCGAGCCAATGGAGAGTTTCGTGCTGCCGAATGAAGAGAAAATTGTAGCCGCCGCTGAATCGGTGATGCACGCGCGTGTGGCGGCCGACTAGCGCGATGAAGTGGTCGCGACCAGCAGCTCCTCCGATCTTCCGAGCCGGAGGCTGTCCGCCCTTCCCGCAAAGTAGCGCTCGGTTAACCTGGCTCCCGAGATGTGCTGGACTTCCTTGAAACCTGCCTCGCCGGCTCGTGCGAGCATTTCCGGCGGAGGAAAGAAACTGAGAAACGGTGTGCCGCTTGCACGGGCGCCTCTCTCCGCCGCCTCGCGTCCCGCACGCTCCTAGGGTTCCGCAATTCGAGCGGCAGGATGAACGTCATGGCCAGCGTGGAGCCTGGGGCGAACTCCGCGATCTGACTGAGCGTGGCAGCGATGGCGCTGCCGCCGCGGGGCGACATCCGGTCAGGCGGGAAATTGCGCGCGCGTGGTTTTGTAGGAGCTCGTAGCGATTTCCTTCAGAGGCTTCTTGCGCAGTTCCGCATTCAGGACTTCGATTCCCCATGGGCCGTTGTAGCCGGTCTTCAGTATTTCGGCGACGAAGCGTTTTGGCTCAAACTCCCCTTCCCCGCAAAGTAAACGGTGATTGATCGTGTCCTCGTGCAGGCTCCAGGCACATTCGTGCGTGCCGTCGTTGATTTCGATCGAAGTGATGGCGTGGAGCGGCATTCGCGCGATTTTTTCATAGGGAACTTTCAGCTTCGCGATGTGCCAGAGGTCGAGGCAAATGCCGCCGTTTTTCGCGCCGGCGCCGTCGACAAGCTGCATGGCTTTTTCGATGGAATCGATATCGCAAAAGGGCATCAATTCGAAACCGATGAGCGCGCCGTGTTTGGCTGCGTCTGCGCAGAGCTCGGCGAAGGACTCGATCATTTTCTGCATCGTCGCGCTCGTTTTTACGAACGAGCCGACCTTGATGTGGTGGGGGCGCAATACATCGGCGGCCTCGAAGAATTTTCTGCGCTCGGCGTCGGAGACTTTCCTTTCCTCGCCGTCTGCAAACCAGCCTTGCAGAAATTCAAGCTCGATGTGCTGGATGCCATTGTCGTTGAAAATCTGTTTCATGTCTTTCAGGCTGCGCGTCTTCAGCGTGTGAATGAGGTCGGCGTACCAGATACCCATGCCGGTGAAGCCCGCGCGGCCGGCCGCTTCGGCTCTCTGCCGTAAATCCCACGGGCAATACTCGTGATCCGTGTGCGGTTCAGCGCCGCCACCCGCGAGCGTCCAGTACGAGCCGAGCAAATCGAAATTCGTCGCCATTTTTCGCATTCCCCCGTTCGAAAAGCCGTGCGGCATCCTATGCCGCTCCCGCGTGTTCAGTCAAATACGCTCGTCGGCAGCGGACGCGCAGGGAAAACCGATCAGGTAGGTGATCGGAGCTTGCAGGACGGACTCGCGGAATACTCCTGTCTGCCACTCGTAATGTGTCGCGCCGAGTTCGTGGACCAAGTCGGAGAGTTCACTGGGCCGGTAGGTGCGAAGGCAGGAGACGATGCCGTCGAACAACAGCACGAACGGGATGAGCGGCACGAGATATGTGAAGAAGAGGCGCGACCAGCGGAACGGCCGGACGAACGGCGCGAAAAACAGCGGAGAGAGCGACCACAGAATCATCGACGCGACGGCTGGGGCGGTGCGGCGCGTGATTTCGAAGATGCCGATTCCCTGGTTGGCGTCCACCGTGTTCTGGATGACCGCTCGTGCGTCGGCGGGGGGGAAGTGATGGAACGCGGAAAACATGGTGCGGAAGCCGTCGAGCCCGCGCGGCACTTCGCGGGCGTCGACTGATTGCGCGTAAAAATTCATCGGGAATTCGGAGCGAGCCTGCGCCGTCTCGAACCCGGTGACGTTGGGGAATTTGTCCGTCATCAAGACATCGATACCCGCGACGCCGCTTTCCAGCCTGCGCCCCAGATCGAGCCACGGGCCGCCGCCGCCGGAGCAAAGATCAACGATCGAATGCCGCTTCGCCGCGCAGAGCGCGCGCTGGAAAAGCGGTGCGATCGATCCGTAGGCCGCCGTGTTGCTGAGCGCGAATTGGAGCGTGTCGGTGATGTCGTCGCGCAGAAATTTCGGAAACCAGGATTGCTCGTGGAGCTCGATGAATTGGATGCGGCGCATGAGGAGGAGCCGATATGGATGCTAGTTCCTACGCCGGTTGGCGTCAACGACCGGTACGAAGCGGAAGGCAACACGCAGGGGGGCGGAGGGCGCGGAGAAAAGACCGGCGAGCAGTGCTATCCTCTGCAATTCGTATGCAGGGAGAGAACATGCTGCTCGAGGGGCGGGTTGCGATTGTGACGGGCGCGGGGCGCGGGATCGGACGGGCGATTGCGCGAAAATTCGCGGCCGAGGGCGCGGCGGTGGTGGTGACGGCGCGCAGCGAGAATGAAATTTACGAGGCCATGAACGAAATCCGGTCCGCGGGCGGACAAGCGGCGGCCGTGCATGCGGATTTGGCCCGCGAGATCGAATGCAAGAAGATCGTGGATGGCGCACGCGCGGCGTTCGGCAAGGTCGATATTCTGGTGAACAACGCCGGGATCTACGGCCCCGTGACGCCGGTCGAGAAATTTCCGCTGCGCGATTGGGATCTGGTGATGAACGTGAACCTCCGCGCGCCGATGCTGCTCTGCCAGTTGGTGCTGCCGGAAATGTACGCGCGGAAATCGGGATCGATCCTGAATATTTCGACGGCCGGAGCGAAGATGGCGTTCGCGCTGAGCAGCGCGTATACCAGCTCCAAATCGGGGCTGATCGGACTGACGCACGTGTTGGCGGCGGAAGCGGCGCGGCAGGGCGTGCGCGTGAACGCAATCTGCCCCGGACCGGTGACGGAGACGAAAATGTCGAAGGATCTGACGCGCGAATTTTCGGATTATTTCAAATCCGGTGCCGACGAAACGCTGCAGCAGATGCTACAGAGCATTTTGCAGGGCAGGCCGCAGAGGACGGATGAAATCGCGTCCGCGGCCCTGTTCCTGGTATCCGATCAGGCCAGCGCGATTACCGGGCAGACTCTGAATGTGGATGGCGGAATGGCTTTTTACTGATTTCTTCCAGCGTGCCGTATCCGCGGCGCGCCGAGGTGGCCACGACGCGGGCTCCCGCTTCGGCCCAACTGCGCCCCTCGATGCCGATCGTGCCGACCGCGTAAAAGAGTGTGGCGAGCGCGAACACGAACAGGAACAAGATTCCAAACAGAAGCTCCGCGGCAATCAATTCGCGGACGAAATAGAGCTGCAACACGATAAAGATGGCCACTCCCCAGGCCGTGCGCTTGCGAAGCGGCTTGTTCTGCCAGAAATCGCTGGCGTATCTCTTCAGCTGGGCTAAGACGATTTTCATGACTTCGGGTTCCTTTCCCTGTCCCGATTTGATTAGATGCACGGACGATTCCAAAGTACCGGCGTGTAAGTGATTGACAATACGTAGCGTTGAGGGACACGAACAGGCGAAACGGAAAACCGTTTCCACTCAGTAGGGACGGGGAGATGGGTTTTTCGTCCCGTTTTGAAGCCGAGGGAGCGACAGAATATGTCACGCCGCGTGCAATTACCAAGATGCGGATTCGGTTTTATTTCGCGGCGGTAAGATAACGAAATTTCTCAGCGGCCTTCGAACGGATATTTTCCCTGCGCCATTACGGCTTGGGCCACGCGGCGGCGGAGCGTGATCGTGTCGATCGGCGCGTGTTTCGCGAGGCGGCGTAAGGCGGCGAGCTGTGTGACCAGCGAATCTCCTTCGGACGTGGCTGCGAGCGCAGTGCGGGCTTCTTTTTCGATGCGGTCCATGGCGTCGTAGGTGAAGGCGCGGGCAGCGTCCGCCATCGGCGAATTCGCGCCGAAGCCGGATTTTTGCGCGCGGCGCAAGCTGGATTCGGTGGCGTAAATGTCCATCACGATATTCGAGAGAGCGGCGACGATTTCCTGGTTTTCGGCCAGCTTGTCGCGGAATTTTTCAACCGCCGCGCCGGCGCCGAGCAGGAACATTTTCTTCGATTGGGCGAGCGACCGCTCTTGCTCGGCGAAATCGCCCGCGGGAGCGTCCTCGAACGACCCTCCGGCAAGCAATTCATCGCCTAGCTTTTTGGCGGCGGGAATCAGCGGTAGCGTGCCGGCCATGGCGCGTTTCAGCAGCATCTGGATGATCAGCATGCGATTGATTTCGTTGGTGCCCTCGAAGATGCGGTTGATGCGACTGTCTCGATAGGCGCGCGCCATCGGATAGTCTTCGTGGAAACCGTAGCCGCCGAAAATCTGCAGGCCTTCGTCGACGCAGTAATCGAGCGTCTCGCTTCCGGCGACCTTGCTGATCGAGCTTTCGATGGCGTATTCCTCGAGCACCTGCATCGATTGCTTCACTTTGTCGGCGCCGCCGGCGGCCATGGCGGACTCGAACATTCCGGCGGTGCGATAGATCATCGATTCGAGAGCGAAGGTGCGAATGCACATTTCGCCGAGCTTGGCCTGGATCAGGCCGAACTGGTCGATTGATTTTCCGAACGCGACGCGCTCCCGGGAATATTTCGCGGCGTGCTCGAGCGCTCTCTTCGAGCCGCCCATGCAGGAAACCCCCAGGGTATGGCGGCCGGCGTTCAGCGTGTTGAACGCGACGATGTGGCCGCGGCCGATTTCGTGCAGGAGATTTTCTTTCGGGATATGGGCGTTTTCGAAAAACAGAGGGACGGTGGAGCTGCCGCGGATGCCCATCTTGTTTTCTTCCGCGCCGATGGTGAATCCGGGCGTGTTGCGGTCGACTATGAACGCCGAGAACTTTTCGCCGTCCACTTTCGCGAAGACGATGAAGACGTCGGCGAATCCGCCGTTGGTGATCCACATTTTCTGGCCAGTGAGGATCCAGCTCTTGCCGTCGGGGGAAAGAACGGCGCGCGTGCGTGAGGCGAGCGAATCGGAGCCGGCCTGCGGCTCGGATAGACAATATGCTGCGAGCAACTCACCCGTCGCGATCTTGGGCAGGTATTTCCTTTTTTGTTCCTCGGTGCCGAAGCTCGATATGGGAATCGTGCCAATGCCGGTCGTGCCACCGAACGCAACGGAAAAAGCGGCGTACACGCTGATTTTTTCTGTCAGCACGGTCGCGGCGACTTTGTCGAGCTCCGAGCCGCCGTACGCTTCGGGAATTCCTGCGCCGAGCAGGCCGATTTCGCCGGCCCTTTTCAGCAGCGACGGCATCAGGCCTTCTTTGTGTTTCTCGAGATCGGCGACCAGTGGGAGAACTTCCTTGTTCACGAATTCAACGGCGGTCTGGCCGATCAGGCGCTGGTCGTCGGTCACGTCCGCGGGCGTGAAAATTTCCGCCGGGGCGATTGACGCCGTCAAGAATCCGCCCCCGCGAATCACCGACTGCGAACTGATTGTCGTCGCCATGATCGTCTGTCCCCTGTCAGTGCAACCGCTGCGAGATGCGCTCGCACACCACCCGCAGCCGCTATGCCGCGCGCTCGAAAATTCCCGCGGCGCCCATGCCCCCGCCGATGCACATGGTCACAAGACCGTAGCGCGCGTTACGCCGCTCGAGCTCACGCAGGATCGTGGCCGTGAGCTTTGCTCCGGTGCAGCCGAGCGGATGGCCGAGGGCGACCGCGCCGCCGTTGACATTGACCCGCGCGGGATCGAGTCCCGCGACTTTGATCACTGACAACGCTTGCGCCGCGAACGCTTCGTTCAACTCGATCACGTCGATTTGGTCGAGCGTGAGCCCCGCAATTTTCAGCGCCTTCGGAATGGCGAAAACCGGACCGATGCCCATTTCCTCGGGAGGCGCGCCCGCCGTCGCGTACGCGACGAATCGCACCAGCGGCTTCAGTCCCAGCTCGCGCGCGCGTTCGCCGCTCATAATCACCGAAGCGGCGGCGCCGTCGCTCATTTGGGAGCTGTTGCCCGCCGTCACCACTCCGCGGGCGTGAAAGACCGGCTTGAGCTTTCCCAGCGCCTCAAGGGAAGTATCGGCGCGCGGGCCTTCGTCCGTATCAAACGTCACGCTTACATTTTTCGGTTTCGCGCCGCCGTTGGCAGAACCATGTGCGCCGGCTTCGAGCACGTTGTATGTCACCGCGACGGGCACAATTTCGTCCTTGAATTTACCCGCGGCAATCGCCGCGAGCGCCTTCTGGTGGCTGGCGAGCGAAAATTCGTCGGCCGCTGCGCGCGAGATCCCGTATTTCTTCGCCAGATTCTCCGCGGTCATGCCCATGTTGATGTAGGCGTCCGGATTGTGGTCCATCAGCCAGGGATTCGGCGCGAATTTATGTCCGCCCATGGGTACCATGCTCATCGATTCGGCGCCGCCTGCAATGGCGACATCGCCCTGGCCGGACATGATCCGTTCGGCCGCCAAGGCGATTGATTGCAAACCGGAGGAGCAGAATCGATTGATGGTCATCGCGGAAACGCTGACGGGAAGGCCCGCGCGCAACGAGGCGATGCGCGCGAGATTCATGCCCTGCTCTGCTTCCGGAGTGGCGCAGCCGATGATCACGTCTTCGACGTCTCCGGCCTGCAAACCCTTTGCGCGCGCCAGCGCTTCCTTGATCGCAACCGCAGCGAGATCGTCGGGACGCGTGGTGCGCAGGGTTCCCTTCGGCGCTTTGCCGACGGCGGTCCGCACGGAACTCACCAGCACGGCTTCTCGCATGATCACCTCGGAACGGATAAAGATTGGCTGCCCCAGACCCACTCCATTGGATGCCTATGCGTAGCAAAAATCAACCCCGCGCGTCCGGGAGCGGTTGACGCGTCCGAACGGATGATCAGGGCAGAAAAAAGGAGAAGGATTCGCGCGCTAGTTGTGGAATGCCATGGTGACCGTAATGTCCACCGCGACGGGGTCGCCATTTAACATGGCGGGGCGGTATTTCCAGCGGCGCACTGCATCGACGGCGGCCTGCCGCAGCACGGGAGGCCCGGAAAGCACTTTTGTGGCGACCACGATTCCCGCCGGGCTGATCGAGGCTTGCAATACGACGTTACCCGCGATTCCCGAGGACTTCGCCATGGAGGGATAAATCGGCATCACGGAAGAAATCAGTACGGGAGATTTCACGTCGCCTCCCACTTTTATGCGAGCGGGAGGAGGCAGCGGTGGCGCGATATTGGCGGCAGACGACATTTGCTGAAGCTCGCCCGCGGACGATTCTCCGCCTTCCATGGAAGGAGCGGAACCCGCGTCGTCGGATGCAGCATGCTGCACGGAAACGGGGTGAGCGGCCAGCGCCGCGGACATATCGGGTAGCGTCTTCTCCTGCTTATGATTTGCCGCTGCAACTGGCTGCGCACGATTCGCGATGACGGGTTCGGTCGTGCGCACCGTCATTCCGGGAGCACCGGCTGACGATGCCGCAGAGGCCGCCGTCTGCGGCGTACTCTGCGCCGCGGGAGAGGGCGCGGAATTTGTCGCGGGAGCCGGGCCCACAGAGGAATTCGAATACGTTGCGGGCGAGCTCATCGCCGGCGGCGCGGATTCGGGGCGCGCGCTCGATTTCGCGCCGGGCAGCAAGTGCAAGTAGAACGCTCCACCGACGGCGGCAACCAGCAGCGCCGCAATGCCCGTAGCGATCAGGAACCAGTGCGTGCCGGATGACGGCGCTTCGTTCGCCTGGTCGGCAACGGCCGGAGCCAGGGCGTCGAATCGCGCGCCGAAAACTTTCTGCGCTGAGGCGGACTGGGCGACGGGAGTGAACACCGCGGTCGATGGAACCGGCTCGGGCTGCGATGGCTGCTGAGTAGCTGTGGTTTCCTCGGGATCGTCGGAAAGACCGGTCATTTCACCCGGTATGCCGGATCCCAACGAGGTGGAAATCGGCGCAGCCAGTAGCCCGTCGCCGCGCAGCTCCGCGATTGAAAGAGACGCCGCAGGTGCGACGGTTCGCTCGGGCTTCGTTTTAAAGCTCGTCGTAGAAGCCGCAGGCTGAACTTCCTCCTGCTCGCCGATCCCGACGAACGACGATTCGGATTTGTGCGGTTGCGTGTTTCGGGCGGAAAGCGGAGGCGCAACCGGTTTCACTGGAACCGAGAATACGGGCGGCGGATCGGGTCGCTTCGCGGCCGCAGGCGGAACGGGGGCCACCGATGTCGGTGCCGGAGGCATCATTTTCGGGGAACTCTCGATGGCGTTCGAGGCTTCCACGCGAACCGTCGTGGAAATCGCCGACGACGGAGGCGGAGGCAGCGGCGCAAACGCCCTCGCCGGCTCGACCTCTTCGCCCGCGAATTGCACGCCCCAATATCCCTGTTGCCGATTCGTGAATTCGATCTCGACGTAGGTTTGCGACGGACCGTAAGCGCGCACCTTCACGACGCGGCAAATCGCATCGTGTCCGCTCTTCAAATTCGTAACCACCATCATCTGCCCGGCGGTCACGGGAGTCGACATCCGCAGCACGCCACCCTGCGGGAACACGATCATGCTAGTGGTCTGCTCTTCGAAGGGCTCGGTGTGGGGCGTGATCCCGCGCACCACTTCTGCGATGCGCGAGCCGTGCACCCTCACGGGAACTTCCAACGACACGGCATCGGCGCGCAAGCCCGGGGATTCCGTCTTCGCGTGATCGCCAGCCGGCCCGGCCGAGGTCGCGGCGGCGGAACCAGCAACTTCCAAAGTGTCTTTGAGAGTTGTCATTGTCATAGTACGAACGGGTATGGTCCGTTCCCCCTGAAAAGGCTTGATTTATTGGTGCAAATCCATTTTCGGCGGGACGAATTACGACGGCAATAGTACCTTCGTACCTTCGGCGAATGTTCGCTGTACGACCGGACGACGAATCTAATTTCGGAGAGGCTTGCCGGTCTTCAATGTATGGGAGATGCGTTCTTGCGTCTTCGGTTCACCGCACAGGCTGACGAATGCTTCGCGTTCAAGATCGAGGATGTACTGCTCGGGGACGGTTTGCGCGGCCGTGATCGAGCCCCCGGCCAGAACGTAGGCGAGTTTCCGCGCGACCACGCTGTCGAATTCCGTGGCGAACTCGCCGCGCACCATGCCGTGAATCGCGAGCTTCGCGAGCGCGTAGAATTCCTCGCCGAGTACGCGGACTTCCGCCGGCGCTGGCGGATGGTATCCGGCGCGAACCATGGCCAGTGCCGTCTGCTTCGCGTCGGCGATCTGTCGATCGCGATTCATGGAGATCAGGTCGGACGGCCGCAAATAGCCAAGCGACCGCGCCTCTTCGGCGCTGGTGGAAACTTTCGCCGTGGCGATACTTTCGAAAATCGGCCGCAGCGCGTGCGTCAGATCGAGCGTGTCGCCGCTCGCGGCGTGTTCGTTCGCGCGGATCAGCATCTCTTTCGATCCGCCGCCGGCCGGAATCAGGCCCACGCCGACCTCGACCAAGCCGATATAAGCCTCGGCGGTCGCATGAATTCGCGCGGCGTGCAGGTTCATTTCGCATCCGCCGCCCAGCGCCATTCCCTGCGGAGCCGTCACGACGGGACGCGGCGCATATTTGATCGCCATGTTCAGGCGCTGAAATTGGCGCACGGCGAGATGAATATCGTCCCACTCGCCTTCCTGCGCGGTCAGTAGCAACAGCATCAGGTTTGCACCGGCGGAAAAATTCGCCGCCTGGTTGCCAATCACCATCGCCTCGAATTCCGTTTCGAGCCTGGCGATGCCCGCATTCAGCATCGACGTGATGTCGCCGCCGATCGCGTTCATCTTGGCGTGGAATTCGCAGCAGAGGACGCCGTCACCCAGGTCGATCAAACTCGCGCCAGAATTTTCCTGGATCACGGGCGTGCGATCCTTCAACGATTTCAGGACCAGAATTCCGCGCGGCTCGAAAACGGGCGCGAGCGCGTTCGAGGCCAGATCGAAATAGCGCGTGGTTCCTTTCTCCGATTCGTAGAACGATTTTTTCGGCGACGCGAGCAATTTCGCAATCAGCGGCGGCATCTGCTTGCCACTGGGCTCGAGCGCTTTCGCCATGCGCTCAACTCCGATCGCGTCCCAGATTTCGAACGGTCCGAGTTCCCATCCGAATCCCCAGCGCAGGGCGCGATCCACGTCTACGACGGTATTCGCGATTTCCGGCACGCGCCGCGCGGCGTAAAGGCATGTCTCGCTCAGCGCGGACCAGATAAATTTGTTGGCCTTGTCGCCTCCCGAGCCGTCCAGCGCCGGGCCCAGGAGCATTTGAAGGCGCTGACGCGTGTCATCGATCGCCTTGCCTGCTTCGATCGAGCGGAATTTCGCTTTCTGCTGCGGGCGGTACTCCATCGTCTTCCAGTCCAGCGTCAGGATTTCAGATTCGCCGCCCGCGCCTCTCACGCGCTTGTAAAATCCACCGCCCGTTTTCTCTCCCAGCCAGCCGCGCTTCATCATTTCCTGAATTAGCAGCGGCACACGAAACGTTTCGCGCGATTCATCGTCGGGAATGCTGTCGTAAATGTTCCGGATTACATGGTCCAGCACGTCGAGACCGACGATATCGGCCGTGCGGAACGTGGCCGAGCGCGGCCATCCGACCGCGGGTCCGGTGCACGCGTCCACTTCGTCGAACGTCATATCGAGCGCCCGCATTTGCTGGATCGCGTTCAAGATGGAGAACGTGCCGACGCGATTGGCGATGAAGTTCGGCGTGTCCTTCGCGATCACCACGCCTTTGCCGAGGCGCCGGTCGCAAATTTCATCCAGCGCTTCCATCACGGCGGGCAAAGTCTTCGGCCCGGGAATCAGCTCGGCCAGTTTCATGTAACGCGGCGGATTAAAAAAGTGCGTGCCCGCCCAGTGCTGCTGAAACTCCTCGGAACGGCCCTCGGCGATCAATCGAATCGGCAGGCCCGACGTGTTCGTGGTCACGACTGTCCCCGGTTTGCGAACCGCGTCCACGCGTTCGAAAAGCTTGCGCTTGATTTCGAGATTCTCAGCGACAGCTTCAATGATCCAATCGACTTCGCCGCACCACGCGAGGTTGTCTTCGAAGTTTCCGGGAGTGACCAGCCGCGCGGCTTCGGGAGTGAAAAACGCCGCGGGCCGCGACTTTTTCGCCGCATCGAGCCCCGCCAGTACGATGCGATTGCGCACGGCGGGCTTTTCGAGCGTCAGGCCTTTGCGTTTTTCGTCCGCGGTAAGCTCCGCCGGGACGATATCGAGCAGGTAGCACGGAATTCCGGCGTTCGCCAGGTGAGCGGCGATGCGGGCGCCCATCGTGCCCGCTCCCAGCACAGCGGCTTTCTCAATCGGTGGTCGCATGCGGCGAAATCCCCCCACGCAGCGTTCGGCACATCGTTGCAAAAGCGCCACCCAGGGTCAACCGGAAACGCCCGGTGCGCGTCTGACTTTGTTAGAGTGTGCGTAGGCAGTGGGGTATCTGGATGAACACGACGACCAAATGGATCCGCAAGGCCGTGAGTGGCTTGCGATCGTTCGCCTACGCGGGCCAGGGCAATCGGCCGAAGGTGGGGCTGGCGCTGGGCGGCGGTTTCGCCCGCGGCATCGCTCATATCGGTGTGCTGCGCGTGCTGGAAGAAAACGAGATCCCCATCGACTTCATCGCAGGCACCAGCGTCGGCGCGCTGATCGCCGCGACCTACGCCAGTGGCACTACGCTTGAAGAAATGGAGCGGCAGGGATACGCCACCCGCTTTCACGATTTCGGGCGCTGGACGCTTTCGCGAATGGGCATGGCGTCCAACGAACGCCTGGAACACTACCTCCACAAGTTCACGCCGGCCGAAACCTTCGCCGAAATGAAAATTCCCCTGAGCATTGTGGCCACTGATCTGATGACCGGAAAATCGGAACACTTCACTGAAGGCGAGATCGGGCCGGCCTTGCGCGCGTCGTGCGCTTACCCCGGATTATTTTTGCCGGTGGAATATCGCGGACAGATTCTGGTGGATGGTTTTCTCACCGAGACAGTGCCGGCCGAAGCCGCGCGCGAAATGGGATCAGACATTGTAATCGGCGTGCACCTGGAGCCAGGCCTGCTTGGTTCGCCGCCGCAAAATACGATCGAGGTGATCAGCCGTTCGTTTTCGATCATTCAAACCGCCGCAGCCCAGCTCTGGCACACCGACGTGGATATTTTGATCGAGCCCGAGGTTCATCACATTCAGTGGGACGAATTCGTGAAGACGCCGCAACTGGTGGCCGCTGGAGAAACGGCCGCGAGGGCGGCGCTGCCGAAAATACGGGCGGCGCTGGCCAGCGATCCGGCGCATCTTCCCCGCGCCCAGAGCAATACTCGAAAAATAGACGCCACCTGAGCGCCTTTGGCAGGTTTCGGGTTGCGGCGGCGTTGTTGCTAACGATCTCTCCGGGCCTGCGTCCAACGGTTTTAGAGAGCCGGGCCACTGGCGGCGCGAAAATAGAAACGCCCCAATCGCGCGGCGAGGGCGCCCGGCTCTTGTTTGAGATCCCCTAACCGTTTTTCGCCCGCTCGCGCAGCTCGATGAGCACCGGCGCGCCATTCCCTTTTCCGCGTTTCGTGAACCACTCACTCATCGCCGCGGCCAGCCGTGCGGGATCGACGCTCAGCCCGGCCTCCAGCGTGCCGTCCGCCCTCGGCAGCGTGTCGTCGAATTCCGCCGAGCCTGTGAAATTACGCATGCAGAAGCTGTCGAGCCAATCCAGTGGCACCGGACGGCGTTCAGCGCCAATGGTCATCTCCGCCACGAGCTTTCGCGCGTACATTTCGCGGCGAGTATAACATTCGCCGCGGAGCCCGGTCGGCACCGGCGATCCGCCTCGAGCGCACCCGCCCGCGCCTCCGCCGCCAAGGCAACCTGCCCTAACCGCCTTCCTTGCATTTCCCGGCCGCGTACCCTAAAATTTTTGGCGAGACAAATAGCGCGTTTTTACAACCGCCGCGCCGCGATTCCTGCCGAACGAACCGAGCGTCGCGCGGCCTACCCGCACAGGGTCCCAGGGAGACAGGGTGGCCACACCTCTTGAGAATTGGGTTGAGGAATCATCGCGGCTCACAAAGCCTGCAAAGATTGTCTGGTGCGACGGTTCGGAAGCGGAAAATGAGCGCCTGACGGCGGAGATGCTCCGCGACGGCACGTTCATCGAGTTGAATCAAAAGACCTTTCCGAATTGCCACCTGCACCGCAGCAATCCGAATGACGTGGCCCGCACCGAGCAGCTGACCTTC
>Ga0210391_10002249_pt1 | contig 16847 bp, 9 predicted proteins | sample IncBWC12OmetaG_FD_160573 | JGI IMG/M metagenome (GOLD analysis project Ga0210391, IMG submission 160573) | Forest soil microbial communities from Barre Woods Harvard Forest LTER site, Petersham, Massachusetts, United States - Inc-BW-C-12-O ... | reverse complement strand
TGGTGACGGACGGCGAAGCGGTAGCGGGCTTCTCCGTCGGGTAAAGCCCAGATGCCGGGATCGAGGCGGCCGTGGGGAGCGTAATCGTCGCGCACGAACTTTGCGAATTTTGCGTAGGCGGGCGCTACCTCGTTCTTTACGGCGTTGTTGATTTTTTCGCTTAATTGCTTGCGGTCTGCCTCGGATACAGTATCGGGCAACTTGTGCAGCGGGTCGGTGAATGGACTCTTGTCGAGCGTATCGTCGGCGATCCCCTGCGCCTGGCTGGATACTTTCTCGAGCAGATATTTTGGCGGCATCAGATGATCGCGCATGCCGTCGCGCATGTGTCCCATGGCCTCGTCGAGGACGCGCGGGATCTGGTGCAGGCGGGAGAGATAGTCTTCGTAGTCTTTCGCGTTGCGAAAAGGAGTATCGAAGGATAGCCCGGCGTATCCGAGATGGATGCCACCGAATTGCGTGGCGGGCATCTCCCAATCTTTGAATTGCGCGGAGTCTAGCGACTCGCGCAGACTGCGGATCATTAACGCGTGGTTGAATTTTTCCTGCTCGGGAAAGCCGGTGACATCGATGGCTTCGAAGCGCGCGAGCGCCTGACGAGTGTGTTCCAGATCGTCGGCGATTGCCTTGTCGGAAAAATCGCTCAGCTTGTCGTTGTAGCGGTCGTCGCCGACCTGGGTTGCGAGTTCTGGCTGAGTGCGTAGGGTGTACTCCCATTCATCGGCAAGCAGACGATTGAGTTCGGATCTGCGGGCTTCGAGAGTTTGGTCGACGGCGTGGGCGATGAGTGGGGCAAATAGAGCTACGGTTAAGGAAAGCATCACGAGCGATGTTCGCAAAATCGGACCTCGGGAGAATTGATTAAGTATGCGACGTAAAAATATCAGAAAAGAACGAATTGTGAGATTCGATGCCGAGAACATCGTGGCCGGGGACGCCCGGCGCTCCACATTTCTTCGCAGTCAGAGCAGCCCGCAGATATGCAAATTGTTGCAAAATGCACGTTCTGGGAAGTAACGAGGCGATCCGGTTACCAAAGTGCGTGTCCCCTTCTTCGGGAGCAGATTAAATTCAATTTATTCATATAGTTATCGCAGAGATTCCACTCAGCTAGCCTGACTACTTTGGCAGTTGCGTCCAAGCATGTAAATCGCCTAGTATCGGAGAGTTGCAGGAGAATGTGCCTTCCGTGTGCAGATTTGGCGAGGCTCTTGCATTCAATCGACTAGGCCGACAGATATTTAAGCAGCGGATTGGCCGAGTACCACCGGGGATGGTTAAGTGAAGTTCAGCGCCTGTTTTCGTCTAGCATTTTTCTTGGGAATGGCGATGCTGCTGGAAGCGAGCGGCATGGCAGCCAGCGTGAATCCGAGCACAGTCGCTCCCCATAAGAAGACTCACAGCGTCACGGAAAATCAACATGCGAAGAAGCGGATGAAAACGCTGGCGCGGAGCCGTGTTCCGCGCGCTCGCTCCGCAGCTACGCGCACTGCTTCAACCACCACCACCCGGCGCCATCATTATTACGAGCGCTTCTCAACTAGTTCGTTCGCCTCCGATATTACTGAAGGTGATGTGACGGCTGGCGAAGATCCCGTGGTTCGCCAGGCTGCAATTGATGCGCTCGGCAACATGAATGGCACTGTGGTCGCGATTGAGCCGACCAGCGGACGCATCCTCGCGATGGTTAATCAGAAGCTGGCGCTTTCAAGTGGCGCACAGCCTTGTTCTACGATTAAACTGTCTGTCGCTCTGGCGGCACTCAGTGAAGGTGTGATCGACGAGGGAACGCAAGTTTCGCTCGGTGGTCGCAGCCGCATGAATCTTACGGAAGCGTTGGCGCATTCGAATAACGCTTACTTTGAGGCGGTTGGCCGCAAGCTGGGTTTTGAAAAGGTGCAGTACTACGCGCATCAGTTTGGACTCGGCGAACTTGCGGGATATCACATTCCGGGCGAGCAGCTGGGCACGTATCCAGAAGAAGAAATCTCTGCGAAACTCGGCGGCGTCGGCAAGATGTGCTCGTTTGGTGAAGGCATCTCGATGACTCCGCTGCAACTGGGCGCGATGGTGACGGCGATCTCAAACGGCGGCACTCTTTACTACCTCCAACATCCGACCAATCCCGAAGCGGTTGCTAACTTTCAGCCGCGCGTGAAGCGTCATCTCGATATCGAGCCTGTGATTCCGGAGCTCTCCGACGGCATGGCTGGAGCAGTTGCGTATGGTACAGCTCGCAGTGTCCGTTTGAACTTTAACGAAGAATCGATTTTGGGCAAGACGGGAACGTGTTCGCACGCCGGCACGCGCTTCGGGTGGTTCGCCTCTTACGCCAACACCGATGTGGGACGGATTGTGACGGTCGTCTTTTTGGAGGGCGGACGTCCTACGTTCGGTCCCAAGGCGGCGGAGCTTGCGGGACGGATGTACCGCAATCTGTACGATCACAATTTTTTCGAGGCAGGGGCAGCGGGTACGACTCCTGCGCTCGAAAAAGTCAGCACTTCGGCGGCACAGCAATAGCCTCAGCGCGCCTGAAGCGATGCCCTGATACGAATCCTGTCTCAACCTGTCTGCCGAGTGAGCCTCCGGAGCGGCCCTCCACGGATGGTTGTGAAGAGCGATTATTCAACAGTGACCAACGGAACTCCCGCTCGGTAGTTCTTCTCGCGCATCTTGCGTGTCTGGTTCACAATCATTAAATCCATGAGTTCGTCTTCCTCGGCTGCGGCGGCGAAGAGCGTCGAAGGACGTAGCGTCTCGAGTTCATCTTCGTCCCCTGCATTTCAATCTCAGCTATTTCAGTCGCCGCTGTTTCAGTCGCCTGCGCGGCGAACTTTAGTCGTTTGCCTGCTGCTGACCGTGGTTGTGCTTGTTTTCTATAATCCCGTAATTCATAACGGGTTCCTTAACTATGACGACGATGGATACATCACGGCGAACCCCCATGTGCGGGCGGGCCTGACGTGGGCGACTGTCAAATGGGCTTTTACCGCTTACGATAAGGCGAACTGGCATCCTCTCACCTGGCTTTCACATGCGCTCGACTGTCAGCTTTTTGGATTGAACCCGGCCGGGCATCACTATGTGAATGTCCTGCTGCATGCCGCCGATGCTGTGCTTTTATTTTTGCTGCTCCAGAGTGCCACCGGATTTACCTGGCGCAGCCTGATGGTTGCGGCGCTGTTCGCGCTTCATCCCATTAACGTCGAGTCCGTGGCCTGGGCGGCCGAGCGGAAGAATGTGTTGAGTATGCTGTTTTTTCTGCTCGCGCTGTATGCCTATGACTGGTACGCGCGCCGGCCTGGGGTTGTCCGATATGCCGCGGTAACTTTCTTGTTTGCTCTTAGCCTGCTATGTAAGCCACAGGTGATCGCGTTTCCATTTCTGCTTTTACTGTGGGACTACTGGCCGCTAAGCCGAATGAGGGCTCCAATTTTCGCTAACCCCGAGGTATCAGCTAGGAACTTGCCCAGATTTTCGATCGGATGGCTGGCGCTTGAAAAGGTGCCACTCCTTTTGCTCTCCGCTGCGAGCGCGGTGATCACGATGCAGGCGCAAAAGGCCGGAGGCGCCGTTAAACCTTTTTCGCAATACAGCCTGCTCCTACGGCTAGAGACAGCGTCGATTTCCTATGTGCGCTACTTGGGGAAAGCATTCTGGCCATCAAAGCTGGTGGCCCTCTATCCACATCCAACCAAACTCTATTCCGCCTGGCAGGTGGTTGCGGCCGTGTTTCTGCTTCTGTTGATCACTATGCTTGTCATCCGCGCGCGTAACCGACGCTATCTTGCGGTCGGATGGTTCTGGTTTCTGGGAAGCATGGTGCCGATGATCGGGCTGATCCAGGTTGGATCTCAGGCACTGGCCGATCGCTACGCTTATATCCCATTCATTGGTTTGTTTGTGATGATGACCTGGCTGATTGCGGATTGGACCAAGGCTCATCGCATCTCCACCAGATGGCTTGCGGTCCCCGCGGTTTCCTGTCTGCTGATGCTAGGAGTGCTAACGTACCGGCAGGTTGGCTATTGGCACGATCCCGAATCATTTTGGGTGCGCATCCTGGCTCTGACGCAGGACAATTACATCGCACACGATACGCTGGGAGGTTTTCTCTCCAGCCAGGGACGAACCGAAGAGGCGGCTGCGCACTTCCGCGCCGCGCTCGCGATTCGCGCCGATGACTTGCCGGCCAATCTGAATCTTGGCACCTATGAGCAAGGGCGGGGCAATCTACCAGCGGCTATCGAACGGTATCAGGTGGTGGCACTCTACACGGGTGACGCGGAACTTCGCGCCGCAGCCTACGGCAACATGGGATCTGTCTATCGGCAGATGGGGGATTCGAAAAAAGCGAAGCAATATTTTGAGATCGCGTTGCGGCAGTGGCCCGAGCAAACGATGTCCATGGTTGGGCTTGGTTTGATTGCGCAGAAAAATGGCGATCTACCTGAGGCGATTCGACAGTACTCCCACGCAATGGCAGTGCAGCCTACCGATGTCGGGTATTTGCTGTTGGCGCAGGCATTGCAATTGGACGGACACTCCGAGGAAGCGAAAGCGATTTCCGAGCGAGTGGCGCAGTTCTCATCGAATCTTCCCGAAGCACAAAAGACAGTGGAGTCGCTGCTTTCACGGAAGTAAGCTCACCAAATTAAGCGTCGCATTTACCGTTTCGACTCGTCCTTGGCGACCACTCCATCTTTGATGTAGATGATGCGGTGGGCGTACTCGGCGATGTCGTGTTCATGCGTTACCACGATGATGGTATTGCCTTCGGAGTGCAGGCGATCGAACAGGGCCATGATCTCGTTGCCAGTTTGCGAGTCGAGATTGCCGGTGGGCTCATCGGCGAGGATGATGGCTGGCTTATTAACCAGAGCTCGGGCGACGGCCACGCGTTGGCGTTGTCCGCCAGAGAGTTCGTTGGGTTTGTGGTTCATACGGGCTTCCATGCCGACCGAAATCAACGCGGCCTTGGCGCGCTCGGTACGCTCGTCGGAAGGAACTCCGGCATAGATAAGCGGCAACTCCACGTTGTGCAGGGAAGTGGCGCGGGCCAGCAGATTGAATGTCTGGAAGACAAAGCCGATTTCCTTATTGCGAATGCGGGCCAGTTCATCGTCGTCGAGATCGCTGACCAGATGCCCATTGAGCCAGTATTGGCCTTTGGTCGGCGAATCGAGGCAACCGATCAGGTTCATCAGCGTCGACTTGCCGGAGCCGGACGGGCCCATGATGGCAACGTATTCGTTGCGCTGGATGCGCAGGTTGATTCCGCGCAATGCGTGCACCTGCTCCGAACCCATGTCGTAGCTCTTCCACAGATCTTCAGTGGAGATCATGTACGAGTTGGGTGCAGCCCAATTTGCGGGCTTATCGATTGGCAATAGCTCGGCAGTCGCCATCTTGCTCTCCTTCTGCGGATCGGGCTCGGGCACGCACGCTCCTAGGGCCGTTCTGTGTTTGACGTTCTAACCTGCTAGAAGTTAGGTGTCAGTTGCTAGGTATCAGGTCTCAGGTTTCAGGACTGTGAATTGGGGTTTTCCTGAAACCTGAGACCTGACCACTTCTTAACTGCTTTCGTCTTCTTTTTTCGGAGCCGAATTATCTATTTTGACATTCGTTCCCGGTTTCAGCGTACGCAAAACCTTGTAACTCCCAGTGATCACTTCGTCACCATTTTGCACGCCCTTGGTCACTTCGATGTCTGTGGTGCCGCTGATGCCGGTATCCACGGGAACAAATTCGGCTTTCTTGTTGCGGATCACAAACACACCTTGCACTTCTTCTTTCTGCTTCGATGCGTCGGCGGGAGCACTGGCGGCTTGCACGGAGCCCTTGTCATCCTTGGGCGCGAGATCTGCCCGGGTTCTGACGGTGAGCGCCTGAATTGGAATACTAAGCACGTCGCTACGGTTTGCGGTCGTGATCTTGGCGGTCGAAGAAAGGCCGGGACGTAGATCCTGCGGTGGATCGGTCAGAGTGACGACGACCTTGAAATCCTTCGCTTCCTGGCTGGTTGAAGTGGCTTGCGAGGTGGCTACGCCGGTTGAGCGCACGATGGCGTTGTCTCCGATTTCGCTAACTATGCCGTGGAAGATTTTGTGAGGAATGGCGTCGATGGTTACGTCGGCGGGTTGCCCCAGACGCACATTGACGATGTCGGTCTCATCTACCTTGACTTCGGAGGTGATGACGGACATATCAGCGAGGGTCATGAGCGTGCTTCCGGGCGAATTCTGAATTCCCATAACCACGGTCTCGCCTTCGCGCACGGGAAGATTGGTAATCACGCCATCGAACGGTGCTTCATAGGTGGTTTTTTGCAGCACGTCAGCAACGCGAGTCAGGTTGGCCTGATTCTGCGTGATGTGCTTGTCCATGGAATCTTTCTCGGCTTTGGCTTGGGCCACTTTGGCTTCGGCCTGGGCCAGTCCGGCCTCGGCGGACTCCCATGCAGCTTTCTTGACGTCGTAATCCTGCTTGGCAATTAGGGCGGCCTTGTACAGGCCCTGAGCACGATCCCAATCAAGCCGGGCGTGTTCGGCATCGGATTTGGCGCGGTTCAGGTCGGCGAGCGAGGTCTTGAACGCGGCGTCACCGGCGACGGCGTCGGTTTGAGCAGCTTCCACGGAAGCGCGCATCGCATTGACATCGGCCAGGGACTGCACGTTCTCGAGCTGTGCAAGCAACTGACCCTTCTTCACGCGATCGCCTTCCTTGACGTGCAACTTAATGATTCTGCCCATGGCATTGGCGCCGATGTTCGCATACGTCTTAGGCTTGATTTCACCGGACGCACTGACCACCGAGGCCAGGTTCTGCTTTTGCACTTTGCCGGTCTGCACGGTCACCAGGTTTTTCCGGCTCTGGTAAACCGTGACAGAGACGATGATCACGAGCAACAGGGCTGCACCTAAGCCGATCAGCACTTTCTTCCAGGTCTTCATAGTGACGATAATTAAGTCCTTACGGCCATTCTGCTGGTAGCGATATCACCGTTTCAGCAGGCGGCTCTGAACTCCCGGCTCTCTCCAAGTTTTTCCGGGTCACCTGGTATAGAACGACCGACACGTACCTTGATTGCGCAAGGAACAATTACGCATAAACAAGTTACGTTCCGTCGAGGTGGAAAGTTCCCGGGTTTCCGCGAAACCGGCCTCTCTCTGTGTCGCTCTAATTGGCTGATGGAGGGTAGATTCGCGGCGAAATTCATTATATCGTGCCCAAGCTTCGGTCGCTGCGCCGCTCGGCCATCGGCGCCCGACCGCAAGACGAGGATTCTTAAGGGATTTAGAACGTGGCCTCAGGGCAGGAAATCTTTTTTTCGCAGGCCACTTCTCCTTGCCTTGTTGTATCCAATAAACATAGAATTAGGCAACAGAAGTCTCTCGTGAGGCAACCCCCTCTATGTTTTCCGCAGGTTTAAGAAATCGGTGTTCGGTTGGCGTGCTGGCTGGCGCGATGGTGCTGGGTTTTGTAGGTGTATCCGGAGCACAGGATCAAAATAAGGACGCAAAGGTTCCAGACAGCAATGGGGCGGCCGCACAGGCTGCTCAACCTCTGGCTACCCAAGCTCAACCTACACCAGTTCAACCCACCGAAGCCCAACCTGCCCAAGCGACCCAGGTAGACCCTCTTAAGCGCGCGATCCCGGAAAAACAGAGGAAGGCGAACGCCAAGGCACTAAAGATTGAGTTGAGCAAGACTTATCGGAAGTGGCTGGACGAGGATGTGCGCTGGATTATTACCGATCAAGAGCGATCCGCCTTTATGCAGCTCTCGAACGATGAAGAGCGCGACCAGTTCATAGAGGCTTTCTGGCAGCGCCGCGATCCTACGCCCGACACCGAGGAAAATGAGTTTAAGGAAGAGCACTACCGGCGCATCGCATATGCCAACGAGCACTATGCGGCTGGCATCCCGGGATGGAAGACCGACCGTGGCCGAATTTATATCGTGTTTGGGCCGGCAGATGAAATCGACTCCCATCCTTCCGGTGGCAGCTACGAGCGTCCCATGGAAGAGGGCGGCGGCGAGACCTCAACGTTCCCGTTCGAGCAGTGGCGCTATCGTTATATCGAGGGGATTGGGCAGGAAGTAATAGTCGAGTTCGTCGATACCTGTATGTGCGGCGATTATCACATGACGATGGATCGCTCGGAAAAAGACGCCTTGAAGTACACCCCGAACGCTGGATTGACCTTGTACGAGCAACTGGGCATGTCGAACAAGGCCAGCCGCTTCACTGGCGGTAATGGCATCGAGCAACTAGGCCAATCACCGTTTAATAATGATTTGCAGACCAAGGAGTTCGACCGCCTGGATCAGTTTGCGAAACTGCAGGCGGCGCCAGCGGTGAAGTTCAAGGATCTGGAAGAAGTGGTCAGTCACCACATCAGCGTCAACCTGATGCCTTTTGATGTGCGGGCCGATTTCGTGAAGGTCACCAGCGATACGGTGCTGGTTCCGGTCACCGTTCAGATCAAGAACCGCGACGTTACTTTTGTGAACAAGGATGGCGTGGAGCGTGGCACGGTCAATATCTTCATGCGGGTGACGACGCTCACGGGCAAAATTGTCCAAACCTTTGAAGAGCCGGTGCAGATCGATGTCCCGGTGGAGTTGCTCCCCAAGACTGCCGAGAATGCTTCGGTGTACTGGAAAGCGATCCCGCTGCGTATTAGCCAGAATCGATATCGTCTGGACATCGTGGTGAAGGACGTGAACGGAGATCGCGTCGGTAATTGGAGCCACGCGATTCAGATTCCGGACTTCAGCGAAGACAAGTTAAGCAGCTCGACCCTCATCATCGCCGACCAGATGGAACCGGTGGCGACCAAGAATGTGGGTACGGGCAATTTCGTGATCGGGTCCATGAAGGTGCGGCCGCGCGTGGCATCTTCCGATGGCAAGCCCATTTCATTCAAGCGGAATCAGAAGATTAATTTCTGGATGCAGGCTTACAACCTGAGCGTTGACGACAAGACGCACAAACCGTCGGCCACGATCGAGTACAATGTGACGGACGCCAATAACAAGGCTGTCATCCATACCGTTGAGTCGACCGACACAATGGGTAATGTAGGTGATCAGGTCACGCTGCAGAAGACTCTTTCCGCGGCAAACTTGCAGCCGGGCCTGTATAAGATCGAGATTAAAGTGAACGACAAGCTTTCCAAGCAGACGGTAAATCCGACCGCAACCTTTGCGGTGGAGTAAACTGCTGCCTGGCTCCCAGAGGGTGATGGGCGAGATGTTTCAAAGGCTCGGGTTCCTCGTAGTTGTCGCTGCCATGGTCGCGGCCGTGGCGCTTCCGGCACGGTGCGGAACTATCTCGGGCGCAATCTCCGGATATGTCCGCGATGGTAGCGGTGCGCCGCAGATGGGCGCTGCAGTGGAAATACTTGGTTCAGCCGCCCAGGCGCTGAAAGTCTTTACTGACGATCACGGCTTCTACTCGGTCTCGAAGCTATTGCCCGGAACCTACAGCGTAAAGGTGAGCGCACCTTCGTTTCTCCCAGCGCTGCGCGAGAAAATCGGCGTTCGCGCGGGCGCGAAGATGATGGTGAATATCACTTTGACCACGCTGTTTGAAGCCATTCAGCTAGTCCCGTTACAAAATCAAGCGGACGACGACGATTGGAAGTGGACGCTGCGTTCAATTGCTAACCGGCCCATCCTGCGCGTGCTTGACGACGGCACTACTGTAGTCGCGCTAAGCGGAGAGTCAACCGCTAATCACGGCATAAAGGGTAATGTGGCATTTTTAGCCGGATCGCCCGGACAGGGTTTCGGCAGTCCTGCGGAGGATATGAACGCTGACTTTGCGGTGGAGCGTTCTCTTCTGTCGACGGGGACTCTGAGACTAAACGGCAACGTCGGTTATGGGACGGACGGCCAAGGTGCGCCTTCGGGCGTGTTGCGAACTACCTATACCAATCGTTTCAATGGTGTTTTCGAACCATCGGTTGCGATCACAGCTCTCAGGCTGAATTCTCCCGATATGAACACGATGCCGGCCGCTTCGCTGCAGGCGCTGTCGGCGACTAGCTCCGATCGAATCGTGCTGGGCGATAAGGTGGAGATCAAGGTCGGGAGCGAGCTGCAGGCTATCCAGTTTCTAGGACGGGTCAACACTTTCAAACCCTTTGGGTCGGCCGATCTACATATCTCTCCGAACACGGTGGTGGAGTATCAGTACGCGAGCTCGGTGCCGTATACGGGGGTGGGCAGTGGTTTTGGCGGCGACGATCGAATCGAATCGGCTTCGGCAGACCTGAGCGAAACGGCTCCGCGAATGAGCATGACCGACTTTACGCCGGCGGTCGAGCGCGCGCATCACCAGGAAGTATCCGTCTCGCAGCGCATCGGCAAGAACAATATGCAGGTCGCGATCTATTCGGATCGCATCGTCGATCCGATGCTTACTGGCGTAGGCGAAATGACGGCTGAATCCGGCGATGTGCTGCCGGATGTTTACTCGGGTACATTCAGCTATCAAGGGAACGATTTCTCCACCGGCGGAATGCGAGTGGTGCTGCAACGCAAGCTGATGTCCGATCTGACGGCGACTCTGGACTATGGTTATGGTGGCGTGCTTGATCTGTCGCGCCCTGACGTGCAGCTGCAAGATGCGAGGAATTGGATACACACGGAGCATCGTCAGGCCGTGGCGGCAAAATTCAGCGGTATGGTGCCGAGGTCGAAGACGCATTGGATTGCTTCTTACCGTTACGTGGGCGGCAGAACACTGACGCCGGTGGATGAATTCAATACTTCAGCGGGCGAGTCCGACCCTTATTTGAATCTTTGTATTCGGCAACCGATTCCGGCAAGCTTCCTCGCTGGACACATGGAAATTCTCGTAGACCTGCGAAATCTTATGGCGCAGGGTTATGTGCCAGTTATGGGACAAGACGGGCACACGGTTTATCTGGTGCAATCGGCGCGATCGGTACGTGGCGGCCTGGCCTTCAGTTTCTAGCAGCGCCTTTTGGTTCTAAAATTCCCCACTAACTTCTAGAATGCATAGATTTCGATCTGTGATTCCATAGACTCTGCCTTTCTCTCGCGAGCATCGCACCAGTCGATTGCTTCGATGAATTCTTTCTGTAAAGTTCGATACTATTCTTTGGCGCATACTCGTTTATAATTCCGCGATCCTAACTAGAACATTATTGGTGGAACAGTATTTGCTGGTGCGGAACGTAGGTTGGTTCCAGTGCCCGTGACGACTCGCGTTAAAAGGAGATCGGGAATGAAACTCCGTCTATTGTTTGTATTTGTCTTATTTTCCGCGGCCGCGCTCGTGGGTCAGACGTTTCGTGGAACAATCCTCGGCTCCGTGACCGATCCATCCGGAGCAGTCGTGGCCGGAGCGACTGTCAAGATTCGCAACGTGGCCACGGGGCTGGAACGCACGACCGTCACCAGCGCCGACGGCAGTTATACCGTCCCCGAGTTACCTATCGGCACATATTCGGTCACCATCACGCAGAATGGCTTCCAGACTTTTGTGGCAACCGCGGTGGCCGTCGATGTGGCCACCGAACGTCGCGTGGATGCCGCGCTCAAGACCGGAGAAGTATCTACGCGAGTGGAAGTCTCGGCTGAGGATTTGCCTCTGATCGAGACAACCTCGAACGTACTGGGCGGAGTCATCACGGCGCAAACTGTCGAGAACATGCCGGTCAACGGCCGCGACTATACCAAACTCATCTATCTCAATCCGGGCGTGGCCGGTTCTCCTGACGAGATCTCTGATTCGCCAGGTTCGTTTGGCGAGTTCTCAATGAATGGCGCTCGTGGCCGTTCGAACAACTATCTGCTCGATGGCACCGACATGAATGATGGCTACCGGAATGATCCTGCCATCAATGAAGCGGGCGTATTCGGTACTCCTTCGACGATCCTTCCGATTGATGCTGTGGCCGAAGTTAATGTGCTTTCCAACTTCGAGCCCGAGTATGGACGTAGCGCAGGTGCGATCGTCAACATCGTCACCAAGAGCGGCGTGAATCAACTCCATGGAAGCGCGGCAGAATATTTCCGTAACGATGCGCTCGATGCCCGCAATTATTTCAATCCTGTCGGCCAGCCGAGGGCGCCGTTCCATAACAATCAGTTTGGCGCGTCGCTGGGTGGCCCGATCATCAAAGACAAGACGTTCTACTACGTCGATTATGAAGGCCAGCGGGAGCCAGTGGGAGTGGTAACGATCGCCAGCGTTCCCACCGGTACCGCTGGCGATGGATCGCTGCAACCGAGCGATGCTAGCAATCCTGTGATTGCGGCGCTGCTGGCGCGCCATCCGTGGCCGGCGCCGAACTTGTTAAACCCCAATCCCGGTTCTGTCGGTGCCCCTGGCACGGCTTCCGTTGTTTCTCCCTCTTACAACGACCTGACTAGCTTCATCGCTAAGATTGATCACAGCATCAACGCCAACAATACCCTGACCGGTCGTTACTTCTTCGGTGACAGTATCCAGTCGTTCCCACTGGCACTCACTGCCAGCGGTGGTCAGTTGCCGGGTTTTAATACATTCACGCCGACGCGCGTCCAGCTAGTTTCGCTCTCTTACACGCGCACAATCGGGGCGAATAAGGTCAACGAATTGCGCTTCGGTTGGAACCGGTTCGCCGAAGGTTTCTTTCCTGCTGACCAGGGTTTCAACCCCAGTTCGATTGGTTTGTGCGACGCGACCGATGCCGCAGATTGCAATGGCGGCCCTAACGATCAGGGCTTGCCGATTATTCTGGTGAGTGGTGTGGCGCAACTCGGCGCGACCAGCAGCGTTCCGCGTCATCGCGTGGATAGCAACGACCAAGTCCTCGACAATTTTTCCTGGAAGATCAACAAGCACAGTGTGAAGGTTGGTTTCGACTTCCACCGTACTTCGATCCAGCAGTATTTTGACAAGTACTTTCGAGGAAGGTTGAGTTTCGATGGGACTACGACGGGGAGTCCTATCGAGGATTTTCTCGCGGGAGATGTAGACGGAGGTTTCCAGTACTACGGGAATTCGACCCGGCACACGTACGAGAACAACTTCGGGTTCTACGCCCAGGATAGCTTCCGCTTTAATCCGCGGCTGACTTTGAATTATGGTCTCCGCTGGGATTATTTTGGAGTCGTGCAGGAGAAGAACAATCTTCTGAGCAATATCACCAATCTCGATTCGGTTAACGATACTTTCACGCTCACGCAAGTCGGCCAAGCTGGTCTGAGCAGTCTCTATAATCCGGACAAGAAAGACTTCGCGCCGCGCGTGAGTCTCGCCTGGGACGTTACCGGAAAAGGCAAAACCGTGGTCCGCACCGGCTTTGGTATGTTCTACGACGCTTTCTCGCAGGATATGGTGCTCGGCCATCTGCCCTATTCTCCTTACTTCGATCCGGGCCCGGCCTATAACAACATTGGTCCTGATCCCATCCTATCAAGCGAAGCAAACGGCGGAGCTATCGTTCCTGGCCAGCCGGTGTTTGCACCCAGTTCTGGCTGTGGTTTTGAGTGCGACACCTTCGCTTTCGATCGCAATATCAAGACGCCCTACATGGAGAATTACAACCTGAACATCCAGCAGCAGATTTCGAGCAAGATGGTGATCCAGGTAAGTTATGTCGGGTCCCAGGGCCATCGATTGTGGCGTTTCTTCGACATCAGCCAGCCAGGTCAATCCCAGATTACTGCGGCGGATATCGCGTTTGCGCAAGGGAATCAATATGTAATCGGTTCTGGACCAACCGCAACTTTCTATCCGTGCTATCCGGGCGGTGGCCCTGCCAACCCAAATTACCCGAATAATGTCTGCATTCCGTCCTACGGTGTCCCGCGCAACTACGAAAATAATCCTTACGGTTCGTTCTACATCCTGCAAGAGAACTCGACCGGCAAGTCGAACTACAATGCGCTTCAGACCAGCTTTCGAGTTAACGGCTGGCATGGCGTTACCTCGATCCTGAATTTTGCCTGGTCGCGTTCCATGGACAACTCCAGCGATGGTGAGGATTTCGAGCCGAACGCTGCTCAGCCGAATGACAGCACCAATCCGCAGCTCGAATATGGGCCTTCAAACTTCAACCTTCCCCGCCGTCTCACCTGGAATCTTGCCTATGAGTTCCCGAAGATGGGTGGAGATTGGCAGAAGTTGAAAAATGGCTGGGGTGTAAACAGCGTGCTGAGCATGCAGGATGGCCAGCCATTCCAATTCAACTACAACTTTGAGGACGACTTCAGCGGCAGTGGAAACGGCTTCGATCGTCCGGATGTGGTTGCCCCGATCCACTACCATCCGAACGATCCTTTGAATTTTGTGGACCTCAGTTCTTTTGCACTTCCATGTTCTCTGACAACGTATGCTGTCGCCGCTCCGACAGAAACAGCACAGGATTGTGTTCCTGGTACGCGCCACTTCGGCGACGAGGGTCGTGATTCTTTGCGCGGCCCCTCGTTCAAAGAGTGGAATTTCGCGATCTACAAAACCACGGCGATTACCGAGCGGCTCAACATGCAGTTCCGCGCGGATTTCTTCAACCTTCCGAACCATCCCAATTTCGCCAATCCCTTCCTGCCCGCATTCATCGCTGACCCGCTAGTTCACGGTTCCCAGGTGGTGAACGGTCGCGAAGTGGGCAATCCTAGTGGGGGAAGCAGTGGCGTCATAACGGCTACCGGCGACGTGGGCATCGGCAATCCATTCATCGGCGGTGGCGCACCGCGCGGTATCCAATTGGGTATCAAGTTCAACTTCTAATTTTTCGTGGTTCTTCCCCGGCTCCTCTCGATAAATTTCGAGAGGAGCGTTTTTATTCGACATTCGCGTTCCCTTGTTCCCTGGCAAACTGAGGTACACTTCCACAGCATATGGTGGAGAAAACCACATCAGGCATGTCGAGCGACAGGCGTTCGGGTCAGCGGATGCCCGTTCGTGTCCCGGTCAAGGTGCGTCACGAGGGCGGTGAGCAACAGGGCCTGACTCGCGATCTGAGTTCGTCGGGCATCTTTCTTTATTCCGAGTCAGGGGTGAAAGCGGGCTCGAAGCTGGAGCTTGTCATCATGCTGCCTCCCGGCCTGGGATTTGGGTCCGGAGGCTGGACGGTCTGCCAGGCATCGGTGGTGCGAGTAGAGGAATCGGATGGCAAGGGCATCGGCATTGCCGCTACTCTCGATCGCATCGAATGGCTGCCCGAGATCAGCTGAGGGGAATCGGGACATCCACAATTTGGGCGGGCGTCGCACGCAGACTTCCAGTGAATCTGAGGCTCGAATCGGAGGCCATGGGACGAAATATTTTCAAAATATAAAAAGACTACTTCCCAATGTCCCGTTGCGGGTGCAATAATGGGCCGCTTTAAGGTAGGGAGGAATTGGCCGTCCTCCAGGTGAGCCAGGTCATGTGGATTGAAAAACTTACCGATGGCGTTCTCGAACTGGACACGCCAATCGGTCCTCGATACGTACAACCGAATTTCGCGCAGCGCGCGTATTTGATTTGGACCTTCCGAAATTTTTTCTCGCTGCCGCAACAAGTCTTGCTCCCGTGGGAGCGCCGGCTAGTGGATGGCCTGTGGGGCGGCAACCATTTTGTCTCTTTGTCGGTAGCCGGCAAGCCGGACCGGCCGGTCATCGGAAGAATTGAACGGCGAGCTCCGACTCAGGCTGAGGCTGTGCCGATGCGCAAACCAGTCGCTGCGTCGAATTCTCCCGTGGCCGAGCCCACCCAAGAGGCCGCCTCGGCATAAATCGTAAGTCTTCATTCGCTCGCGACACGCGCAGAGCTTACTGCGTGGTGTAACTGCATTGGCTTTAAATTAGTTGCAAGATGAGCAGGAAATAAATTTTTGTTCAAGGCTTCTTCATTGACTGCATGAAGTCTCTTTTCTGCAAAGCGACGCCCGGCATAGCCTAATGTTTGTGTTGCGCTTGTAAAAGAGGCGCACGTTCGTTCGCGCGGAGAAAGTCGCGCAGAGGTAGTATTGCAGCGTTTCCAGACATTTGCTCGACACAGAAGTACCGTCAGAAAATGGTGTAACTACGGATGGTATAATCAGAGTTTGTCCCCACCCTGCCGTTGGCAGTGGGCGCGTAGCTCAATTGGCAGAGCAACTGACTCTTAATCAGTAGGTTGAAGGTTCGATTCCTTCCGCGCTCACCACTCCTTTATTTCCCAATAGTTTACGAGCCTACTCGTGAGCTTCGAGAGCGGTTTTCGTAACATTACGTAACAAAGTTCCTGCTATATTCTCCAACGGCCGTTGGAGCTCGGCCGTGTTGACCTCGCCGTACTCGTCGGTTTGGTTGACACTGTGACCGAGGATCTTCGCTCTCACCTCACGAGAGACGCCGTCCTGTCTCATCTGCGTTGACTGATAGTGGAAGATGACGATCCGACTCCTCGCTCTTCGGTGTGTCCACATCGCCTTCGTAGTTCCGACGCGCGACGTGTAACACGTTACCGGTGAAGTCCGACCAACGGATCTCAACGGCTTCGCCGATACGAAGGCCGGTCACAGAGATGAACCGCACCAACGTTGCATACGGCTCCTTCAGCCGGTTCGCGATGGCCTCCACTTGCGCGCCGGTGAGTTGCTTGTTGCGGATCACTCGCCTTCCTCCGCAACTCTGTGCTCTCGGCAACTTGAAGCCGATCGCTGGGTTCTTCTGAATCCATTCGTTCCTGACAGCCCAACCCATCACCAGACTGAGAGTGACTCTCATGCTGCGAAGGGTCGCTCGGCTGTACTTCTTCGATTGCTCGAAAAGGAACGTCTGAACGTCGTTGAGGTTGATGGTGGAGAGCTTCAGCGATTGGTATGTACCCAGCGACTTCAGCGGTGAGT
>Ga0210391_10002248_pt1 | contig 16848 bp, 16 predicted proteins | sample IncBWC12OmetaG_FD_160573 | JGI IMG/M metagenome (GOLD analysis project Ga0210391, IMG submission 160573) | Forest soil microbial communities from Barre Woods Harvard Forest LTER site, Petersham, Massachusetts, United States - Inc-BW-C-12-O ... | reverse complement strand
CCGCCTGGATGTCGGCGAAGAGGCCGGTGGCATAGAGCGCGCGAATGCTGTCGCGGACGAGGGTGCGGTCGAGCGGCTCCCCGGCTTTCTGGGGGAGCAACTGCAAGATGTGCTCGCGATCGCGCTCCGCGACACCGGGAAGCTGGATGGTCAGGACGGTCTTGCCTTCATAGGCGGAAGTTGCGGTGGCTGGCGTTTGCGATTCTTGCGCGGGCCGAGGACTAGTATCCGATTGCGCCGGACTCTGTGTTGGCGCGGGACTATTCGCCTGCGGCGAAGCGCCTGGGACATTCTGGGACGCGGCGACGGCAGACCACAGCAGGATCATCGCGGTCAGAAGTGTCGCGTTCCGTTTCAGCAAACAGGTGTCCTTGGGCCCAGGCGCTATTTGACTTCGATGAAATGCGCCCGGCAGTTGTTGTATGCGCAGTTCAGACTCCGCCGTCGGGTTGAGCCGGCCCGGCAATCGCCACTTTGCAGTCGTCACTTTGCGGCCGTCATCTTGCAATCGTCATTGCCCGGTCGTCATCTCGCGTTCGTCAGTCTGCGATCGTCAGTCTGCAAGCATCATGCGAATATCGTCATCGGCGAAGCATCGCCAAGCCCGCCACTTATAATAAAGGTTTTGTACGCTGGGACTGGTGATCTGTTTGGCACGGGAAACACAATCTGAGGGTCGAGCTGACTATCGGGCCGGGGATCCGACGCGAAGTCGATCCGCGTCCGCGCTCGATGAACGGTATTCGCGGCAGATTCTGTTCCGCGGCATCGGGGCGGAAGGCCAGCGAAAGCTGGCCGCGGCGCGAGTGGCCATCGTTGGCTGCGGCGCGACGGGTTCCGCCCTGGCCGGGCTGCTGGCCCGCGCGGGCGTGGGGACGCTGCGCATCATCGACCGCGACTATGTCGAGCCCAGCAATCTACAGCGCCAGTCATTGTTTGATGAGAAGGACGCCGCGGAGTCTCTGCCCAAGGCCATTGCCGCCGCACACAAAATCGCGGCCTTCAATTCCGGGATCGTGATTGAGCCGAAAGTCGAAGACCTGGTTCCGGCAAACATTGAGTCTCTGCTGGAAGGCATGTCGCTGATCCTCGACGGCACTGACAACTTTGAGACTCGCTACCTGATCAACGACTATGCGGTTGAGCACTCGGTGCCGTGGGTTTATTCGGCCGCGGTGGGAAGCTACGCCGTCACTTTAAATATTGTGCCCGGCGAAACGGCCTGCCTGGCCTGCATTTTTCCGGACTCGCCCCGAGGCATGGTCGAGACCTGCGAGACTTCCGGGATTCTAAATTCCGCAGTGAACCTGGTCGCGTCGGTCGCCGCGACCGAAGCGCTCAAATTTCTGGTCGACGGCTTTTCGAATCTGCGGAGAACTTTGCTCTCGTTCGATGTATGGACCAACGAGCACGCAGAAGTTTCCGCGGCGAACCCGCGCCCCGGCTGCCGCGCCTGCGGGGAGCGGGATTTCGTCCACCTCGCTGGCGAAGGACGTCCCCACATCACGATGTGCGGCAGGAATTCCGTCCAGATCCACGAGCGCCAGCGCCCCATCGACTTCGCCGAAATGGACCGCCGCCTCCAGCCTCACGGCGCGGTTCGCCACAACGATTTCGTGTTGAAATTCTGGCACGATCCCTACGAGATGACTCTATTCCCCGACGGCCGCGCCATTATCAAAGGCACGACCGACACGGCGGTGGCACGGAGTTTGTACGCGCGGTATGTGGGAAGCTGACGCCTTTATCTTGTCATGCTGAGCGTAGCGATGAGGAGAGCGAAGCGATCCTCATCGCGGAGTCGAAGCATCGCTACCCCGTTCCGGCTCCATCCGATGGGCGATTGTTGGTATCCGACACGTTGTCTCTGCTACTCTTCTCTGCTCGTCATTTTCTGCTCGTATCCCCGGAGTTCGAATTAGTAGGTCGGACACTCGGACATAGACTCGAACATAGAAAAGAGCGCTGATGCACGAAACCGTTCGTCCCGAGCCCAGCCGCCTCTATCGCTGGATGGTGCTGATCTTCATCAGTCTGGCAATGGCGGGGAACTACTACATCTACGACAGCATCAACGCGTTGGAACGAATTTTCATCGACCACCTGGGATTTTCAGCCACCCAGTTTGGATGGCTGAACTCCAGTTACAGTGTGGCTGCAGTCGCAACGCTTCTCGTCGGTGGAGTCATCATTGATCGCATCGGTACTAAGAGAGCGATCCTGGGCTTCGCTTTGGTTTGCTTGCTGGGCGCCGGAATCACGGCCGCCCGTGGAAGCGCCCTGACCATGATCATCGGACGTACCGTGCTGGGCTTGGGCGGCGAGTCGATGATCGTGGCCGTCACAACTGCCCTGGCGAAATGGTTTAAGGGCAAAGAGCTCAGTTTCGCCTTCGGGATCAATCTGACGATCGCGCGGCTCGCCTCGGTTGCCGCCGACAATTCCCCGACTTGGGCCAATCGTGCGTTTTACCCTAATGGCCCGACGGGTGAGCCGAGTTGGCAGGGACCGCTCTTGATCGCGGTCGGAGCCGCGGTCTTTGCTGTTCTGTGCTCGACGATCTACTGGGCGCTCGAAAGCCGGGCCGAGAAACAGTATGAATTGGGTAAGGCAGGGCAGACCGACAAGCTGGAGTTAAAGGGAATCCTCCGATTCGAATTGTCTTATTGGCTGGTCGTCGGCTTGTGCTTCACGTTCTATTCGGCAATTTTTCCCTTCCGCACTTTCGCCATCGACTTCTTCACCAATAAAATTCTTTCAGCCCACGGCGGCTTGCAGGCGGTAGAAGCGGTTCGAGTCGTTTCCCTGGAGCAGGCGGGCCGGCTTAACAGCTTGCTCCCCCTCGCGGCAATGTTCGCCACGCCGCTGTTCGGACTGCTGGTCGACCGAGTTGGGAAGCGCGCTCTGTTCATGATGTTAGGGTCAGTTCTGCTGATGCCGGTTTACCTGATGATGGCCTATTCGCCGACTTCTTTGTACGTGCCGGTTGTCATGATGGGGATCGCATTTTCTTTGATTCCGGCCGTCATGTGGCCGTCGGTAGCCTACATTGTCGATCAGTCTCGCTTAGGCACGGCCTATGCGCTGATGACGCTGATCCAGCAGATCGGATTCTTCCTGCTGAATCTCATGATCGGGAAAGCCAACGACTATGCTCACGCCGGTCTGGACAACCCCGGAGGTTATGCGCTGGGTATGTGGATCTTTTCAATTCTGGGGTTCGTGGGCTTGGCTCTATCGATCGGCCTGCGCATTCGCGAAACCGGGCCGCATGGTCACGGTCTGGAAACAATCACGACCGCCACCGCGACAAAATAGAGACCAAGAATTTACCAATTTCCGAAGATTGCGACTCCAAATTCGGGATAGGGTTAATCGCTAGGTGAGCCACAGTGTTCAACCCCGAGCAGGCAAAGGATTTCCCCAGACGACGCATCTCAATCGAGAATCCCAAGATCGGTAGAATGCCTCTGATATTCTGAATATGAGCATTACCTTTGTGCCATCGCAACGGCCCGCAAGCCATACAACGCAAAGATAGTTAGCCGCATCTCACGGGGTGCGGCCGGAAAAGGCAGATTGACCGACCGAGATCCAAAAGAGGCCCAACGACAGGGCACGGGCGCCGATAAAGACCCGAACGAAGCCGAGCTGATCGAGCGAGCTAAGCTTGGGGACGCCCAGGCGTTCCAGGCCCTCTACGACAAGCATAAGCGGCGGGTGTACTCGCTCTGTCTGCGCATGACCGCGAACACGGCTGAGGCCGAGGATCTGACCCAGGAAGCGTTCCTGCAGCTCTATCGCAAGATCGCAACCTTTCGCGGCGAGTCGGCGTTTTCGACCTGGCTGCACCGGCTGTCGGTGAACGTGGTGCTGATGCAGCTCAGAAAAAAGAGTCTCCCGGTGGTTTCGCTGGAAGAATCCACGCAGGGGGAGGAAGATACTCCGAAGAAGGATTTCGGGGCAGAAGATCTGGCGTTGGCCGGATCCATCGATCGGCTGCAATTGCAGAAGGCGGTGGACGACCTCCCTCCCGGTTATCGCATGATTTTTGTTCTGCACGACATTGAAGGTTACGAGCATAATGAGATCGCAACCATCGTGGGCTGTTCGATCGGCAACAGCAAGTCGCAGCTGCACAAAGCACGCATGAAGCTGCGCGACCTGCTCAAGATGAATCGAGCCGAAAAGGCCGAGCAATCCTGAGCATGTAAGAACGTGATCCGGCACAGACTGGACACGGCAGTAATCTGGGGCTAACGGCACAACGCCGCAGCTCAATTGCACTGGAAGTAGACTGGTTCGGCAGAGGCTTGGGGAGAGTTGTATGAATTGCGTTGATTTGCAAGCCAGTCTGGCGGAGACGGAAGACGGCAGCCGCGTCGGACGAAATTCCGAACAGCGGGCTCATTTGAAAACTTGTCCAGAGTGCTCGGCCCTGGTCGCGGACTTGAATCTGATCGCCTCCTCGGCGGTCGAACTGTGCGCGGCGAACGAGCCCAGTCCGCGGGTGTGGAATTCCATCGAGATCGCGTTGCGACAGGAGGGTCTGATTCGTCCGCAGCGGGCGAGCCGGTCGCTTCTGCCTTCGCTCGGCAGCCGCTGGGCTTGGGCGCGCTGGGCGCTTCCTGTGGCCGCTACCGTGCTGATCGCGGTGGGCGTCTACGTCCGCCAGACTTCCCTGCCCGTCCAGTTGGCGCGGGACACTGCACCAGCCGTTGCCGTTCCCAACGAAGTATCAGACGTGGCGATTGCGGGGCTGAACGACGACGACCTGTTGCAGGAAGCCGCCAAACAGTCGCCCGCCATGCAGGCTCAGTACACCGACAATCTGCGGCACGTGAACCAGTACATTCAGGATGCGAAGGGGGTAGTGGCCGCCAATCCGAACGACGAGGAAGCTCGCCGCTCGCTTCTCGAGGCCTATCAGGAAAAGGCCATGCTTTTTGAGTTGGCCATGGACCGTTCTTTGCCGTAATGTAGACAACGCTAAAGCCGCGCGACTCGGGCTGTGCGGAACACACACAGGGGAATCGGGAATCCAGGGGTATTGGGAATCTAGGGGCATCGGAATCTTATGAGTGGGCGCAGAATCGAACTTGTCGTAGTCGGCGCAATGCTGGCCGGAACCCTGAGCGTCGGAACCCTGTCCGCCCAGACCCGGAAAGACTATCGCTTCAATGTCGGGCCCAAGGCAGGAGTTTCGGTCAACAATCCCTTCGGGTCGATCTCAGTGAAACCGGCGACAGGCAACGTCGTGGTCATCAGCGCCGTGTTGTATTCCGACAAAGTCGAGGTCGATAACAGCCTCGTCGGCAATCGGGTCGAGATTCAATCCCACCTGCTGCCCGGCGGCGATCCGCAGTCCGGGCGAGTGGATTATGAAATCCTCGTGCCCGCCGATGCCAGCATCACCCTGCACTCGAGCACAGGATCGCTGCACGCCGAAAAGCTGCACGGCGATGTAACTCTCGAAGGCGCTTCCGCCACGGTGGACGTGCGCGACATCAGCAACGCACATGTACACGTGAAAACCCTGAATGGTCCGGTCACAATCACCAACGTGCAGGACGGCCACGTGGAAGTCGACTCGTTGAGCGGCGACGTCACGCTGACTGCGGTTACCGGACCGCTGGTGCAGGTGATTTCAACCAGCGGCGGCATCAACTACATTGGCGACTTCGGCGACCGCGGCGAATATCGCCTGACCAGCCACAGCGGCAACATCGAAGCGACCGTTCCCGGGTCAACCTCGGCCGACGTGAGCGCGCGCTCGGTGCGCGGCGAAGTGCACGACGACATTCCTCTCCAACCCAAAACGCACACCTGGTTCCCCACCAATAATGGCAGTGCCTTCTGGGGTACCATGGGCCAGACCACCATGTCATCGACGGTGGTGCTGCGCAGCTTCAGTGGTAAAATCCACCTCAGAAAACGCACCTCCAAATAAATTCAACTGCTAGCTCCTGGCTTCTGGCATCTAGCCAAACGTGTTGCGTGGCTAGGAACCGGCGGCTAGAAGCTGACCTCTTGAAGAAGCGTTCGGGCAAGACCGTTGTCGCTCGGAAGCGCGCCGGTGTGCGGAAAAGCCGGCCGTCGGCGAAGCCTGCTGGCGTTTCCGGAAGCGCCGTTTTCCTGGTCGGTTTCATGGGAGCCGGGAAAAGCAGCGTGGGCCGGGCGCTCGGCCAGTTGCTGAATTGGATGTTTGAAGATCTCGACGACCGCATCGAGGCACGCGAGGGGCGCACGGTGGCAGAGATTTTCCGGAATGCAGGGGAATCTGAATTTCGGCGGGCGGAGCACGCAGCCCTCAAGCATGTGTTACAGGAACTGGGCGGAGGCGGCGCCAGAATCATCGCATTGGGCGGCGGCGCTTTCGTGCAGAAAGAGAATGCGGCGCTGCTGAAGCACTCGGGCGTGCCCACGGTTTTCCTGGACGCTCCGGTCGAAGATTTGTGGGAGCGCTGCTGTGCCCAGGCCAGTGAGACCGGAGTGGGGCGCCCGCTGCTCCGCAGCCGGGAACAGTTTCGCAAGCTCTATGACACGCGTAGGCGAAGCTACTCGAAGGCGTCTTTGAAGATTCAAACCGGCTCCCGCGCAGTGGAAGCGATTGCCGCAGAGATTGTGGACACGCTGGGGCTGAAGAAAATCGAGCTCCGAACGGAACAAGGAGAAGTCGAGTGAAGTTCGAAACAGGTATACCCCGGGCGTTGGCGTTTGTTTTGGCCGGTTCCCTTGCCGCTCTCGCCGGCGCCCACGCGGCCGACAAGAAAGACAAGGCGAAACCCGCACCAAACCCAATCGTCGACTCCGGTTCGTTCGGTGTATTCGTCAAAGGCCAGCGTGTGGCCACCGAGACCTTCCACATTGATCAGCAGAACGGCGTCAGCATCGTCAAATCCCAGCTCAAAGAAACGTCGGGAGCCGATCCGGCCTCGCAGAAATCGGAACTGCAACTCGGCGCCGGCGGCGAGATCCAGAAATACGAGTGGAGCCAGTCCGCGGGCGGTTCGCTGATCGTGTTCCCTGACAACGATTTTCTGAAAGAGAAAATCACGCCTCCTGGCCAGGCCAAGGCGGCCGAGCAGGCCTTTTTGCTGCCCGCCACAACCCCGGTCCTCGACAATAATTTCTTCATCCACCGCGAGTTGCTGGCGTGGCGATATCTGGCGGTGGCGCCCTGCAAGAACGAGAAAGGCGTCGAGCAATGCCAGTCCCAGGACTTTGGCGCGCTCATCCCTCAGGACCGTAATTCGATGAGCGTCCGCATGGAACTGGTGGGAAAAGAGAAAATCACGATCCGCGGTGCTGAACGCGAACTGCTGCGCCTGAACCTGTCGGGAGAAGATATGCTGTGGCAGCTGTGGCTCGACGACAACGACCACTTCAAACTCATGCGGGTGGCGATTCCTGCCGATAACACGGTGGTGGACCGGGATTAGGGCTGTGCCTGCCCGGCGGCAGAATCGAGATCGCCCTGGAAAACTTATTGCTGCTGACTGACTCACGTACGGCGCGCGTGCTGGTGACGGTGCTGCTGTTCGCGCTGGCACTGGGGTTTCTCTATGTGGCACGCGACACGTTGATCGCTTTTTTGTTCGCCATCTTCTTCGCCTACCTGATGAGCCCCCTGGTGAATCGCCTGGAAGGCTGGTTGCGCGGGCGCGACCGGGCCATCGCGGTAATCTACGTTCTGCTGGTCGTGCTGGTGGTGGTGTTTTTTGTGGCGGTGGGCCCTAAGGTGACGCGTGAGGGCGCGCGGCTCGGAAAAGCGCTGCCCGACCTGCTCACGCAGCTCAAATCCGGCGATATTGCCGAGCAACTCGGCAAAGACCACGGCTGGAACGGGAAGTACACCGAACTGGCGCAGTCGTTCCTGGTCAGCCATAGCGATGACATCGAGCAACTGGCGCAGCGTGTTGGCTTGCGCGTGGCCGACGTCGCCAAGCAGGCCTGGCTGTTCTTCGTCGTGCCTCTGCTGTCCATTTTTTTCCTTAGGGACGGCCGGTCCTTCAGCGATTTCCTGATTGCGACCATTTCATCGCGGCCCCAGCGCGAGTTTCTGGAAAACGTGCTCAACGATCTCAACCGCATGCTGGCCCACTTCATCCGAGCGCAACTCACGCTGGCAGCCTTGACGCTGGTCATGTACTCCGCCGTTCTAGGCATCATGCGCGTTCCCTACGCCCTGATTCTCGGCACCATCGGCGGCGTGTTCGAATTTGTACCCGTGGTCGGCCCGCTCGCCGCCGCCCTGACGATTGTGTCCGTGGCCCTGCTGATGGGTTACCAGCACTGGCTGATCCTGATTATTTTTCTCGGGATCTGGCGGCTGGTGCAGGATTACATTTCGTCTCCGCGGATCATGGGCGAGAGCATGGAGCTTCATCCTCTAGCAGCAATCTTCGGCGTAATGGCCGGCGGCGAAGTCGCCGGCATTCTCGGCATCTATCTATCGATTCCTGTCATGGCCAGCCTGCGCATCGTCTTCCGCCGCTGGCGCCTGTACGCAGAGAAGAAAAAATTCGGCCCGCTCACCGAATTGCCTCTCCGAGCCCATGAAACGCACCGCACGTAGTGCGAGCTTGTGCGGAGCGGGCACTCTTGTCCGCTGCTTTTGACCTTCCCTCAGCCAATAAAGCTCTAGCCTGGAACGAAAGGAACCTCAAAGACAACAGCCACAGCGGCGGACAAGAGTGTCCGCCCCACATTTCTGCGCTACAAGCCGGCTCCGGCTCCGGCAACTTTCTCCACCACAACTTTCCGCAGAAATTCCGCCGCGGCTTCGGGCAGCACCGTGTTGATGAACATCCCCGATCCCAGCTCAAATCCGGCCACGCGGGTCAGCCGCGGAATCACGCTGACGTACCAGTGAAAGTGTCGGGCGCCGGCGTATTCGGCGGGGCCGCTGCGAATCATGAAGTTCAAGTCAGGATTCCCCAAGCCCACGTAGATCTTCGCCAGCAAAGTGCGCAGCACGCGCGCCAGGTCGTTGATTTCCATTTCCGAGATATCGCCAAAGCTGGCCATGTGGCGCAGCGGAAAAATGTGCGTGGCAAAGGGCGTGGCCGAAGCAAACACTTCCATGGCCACGAAGCGCTCGCTCTTAAGGACGACGCGAGTCTGGTCCTCAATTTCACGCTCGACCATGTGGCAGAACATGCATTCGCCCACGTCGTCATAGTGGCGCAGCGCCTCGTGCAGCCGGTGGCGCACCTGGCTCGGAATCACGGGCGTCGCGATGAGCTGCGAATGGGGATGCTGCTGGCTGGCCCCGGCGTCGACCCCATGGTTCTTGAAAATCGTGATGTGGTTGACGCGGTGGTCCATGCTGAGCGTGTTATACCGATCTTTATAGACACGCAGGATGCTAGCCACATGCGCGTCGGGCAAAAGCCCCATGTAACGCGAGTGATCGGGACTGTCGATGATTACTTCGTGAAATCCGAAACCTTCGATGCGCCGCCGCAAATGCTGCAGGCTGCGGTTCGGCTGCGCCTCGCTCGACAGCGCTGCAAATTTGTTGGGAATCACTCTTACCGCCCAGGGCCCGCCGTTGGTTGGAGTGCGCATCACCTCCGCCAGAGTCTTGCTCTCGTTTCCCGGACAAAACGGGCAGCTCTCAACAAAGTCTGGCACGGGCTCGACCACGCGATGCGTGGCCAACTCCTCTGGCCGCTTGGCCCGCTCGGTGGCAATGATGACCCACTCCTTGGTGAAGAAGTTCTGGCGCAGCTCCGGCATTCGGGGATCCCTCCAACTCCTCATATCGGCAGGCGGGAACTTTTCTGGAGTTATGAGGGATGAGCGATGAGTGATAAATGATGAGTGATGAACGATGGGTGACGAGCTTTCCGCGCGGGAACCGCCGAAGGGTCTGCGGTACGGCCCCGGAAGTAATCATCCTTTCGCTACTTGCCCGTTCACTTCCCGGCACTAGAAGCTGGTGTTGTCGTTTAATATAGTCTTGTCATTCCGACCCCCGAGCGAACGCGAGGGGCGGAGGAATCCGCTCCCCCTCGACTGTTATAGAATTCCAAGTATTCTGATTGAGAAAACCTGATTGAGAAAATATGACCCGCAAAATTCCTATTGGTATTCTCGGCGCCACCGGTGTCGTCGGACAAAGATTCATCCAGATGCTGGAGCACCCTCCATGGTTTGAAGTCGCCTGGCTGGCCGCATCCGACCGTTCCGAAGGCAAAGTGTACGCCGAAGCCGCGCGTTGGCGCCTTAAGACGCCGATTCCGCCCGCAGTGGCGGCGATGACCGTTTCGCCGGCCACTCCCGAAGGCGCGCCCAAGATTATTTTTGCCGCTCTCGATGCTTCCATCGCCGCCGAAATGGAGCCCCGCTTCGCCGAAGCCGGCTGCGCCGTCGTTTCCAACTCGAGCGCGTTGCGCATGAAGGAAGACGTACCGCTGGTCATCCCTGAAGTCAACGGCGGCCACATCAAACTCATCGACGTGCAAGCGTCGCGCAAAAAGTCAGGCGGATATGTCGTCACCAACCCCAACTGCTCGGCCATCGGCCTGGTGCTGGCGCTCGCGCCGCTCCATCAGCAGTTTGGTCTGGAGACTGTAATGGCCGTCACCATGCAAGCTGTCAGCGGCGCGGGATATCCCGGCGTGGCTTCGCTCGACATTCTCGGCAACGTGATCCCCTTCATTAAAAACGAAGAAGAAAAGATGGAAGAGGAAACCAAGAAGCTGCTCGGCCAACTCAACGGCAGCAAAATAATCCCCGGCGACTTCGCCATGAGCGCGCAGTGCAACCGCGTCGCCGTCGAAGACGGGCACACCGAATCGATTTCGATCCGCCTGAAGAAAAAAGCCAAGCCCGCGGAAATCATCGCCGCCTGGAACAGCTATCGCTCCGAGCCTCAGGAACTGAAGTTGCCGAGCGCTCCCGAGCGCCCGGTCATCTATCTCGAAGCCGCCGACCGGCCGCAGCCCCGCTTCGATGTCGACATGGGCGCGGGCATGACCTCCGCTGTCGGACGTCTTCGCCCCTGCGGCGTGCTCGACTGGAAATTCACCGTGCTTTCGCACAACACCATCCGCGGAGCCGCCGGAGCCGCCGTGCTCAACGCCGAACTGCTGAAGGCCAAAGGCTATCTGGGATGACATGGCATTCTATCGGGAGCTTCGACCAAAAACCTCTGCGTCATCCTGAGTGGGGCCCGGCTTCGTCAGGGAAACGCCCCGGCGGAGCGAAGGATCTCCCGCGCCACAACTCTGTCCCGCCGAGGCTCGCCGAATGATCGTCATGAAGTTCGGCGGAACTTCCGTCGAGGACGCCAAGGCCATCGACCGCGTCGCGTCCATCGTTGAAGGACGCCTGGCGCAGAAACCCGTGGTCGTAGTCAGCGCCATGGCCAAAGTGACCGACACGCTGCTGACCATGGCCCGCGCCGCCGGAGAAGGCGAGCGCAAGACCGCGCTGAAACTTTGCCGCTCGCTGCAGGAACGCCACTACAACACGGCGAGTGAATTGCTCGGCACAGCACGCTTCACTGAATTCCATTCCGAACTGGGTACGGATTTCGAAGCACTCGACGAACTGCTGCGGGGAATTTCCGCCGTTGGCGAAATCACGCCGCGCACCACCGACCACGTCGCAGCGTTCGGCGAAATGCTCTCCAGCCGGATCGTAGCCGCCGCTTTCGCCGCCCGCGGACTCAACGGAGTTCACGTCGATTCCCGCGACGTGCTATTTACCGACAGCGCCTACATGCAGGCGGTTCCACAATATGAAGAAACCAACTCCAGGCTGCAGGAAAAAGTTCAGCCTCTGTTGGAATCGGGGCAAGTCCCAGTGATGGGCGGCTTCATCGGCGCGAACCGCGCAGGCATCACGACGACCATTGGCCGCGGCGGCTCCGATTTTTCCGCCGCGATCTTCGGGGCCGGGCTGGGCGCCGACCGCATCGAGATCTGGACTGACGTCGACGGCATCCTCACCACCGATCCGCGAATCTGCCCCGAAGCGCGAAGGATTAAAGTCATCAGCTTCGACGAAGCAGCAGAACTGGCATATTTTGGCGCCAAAGTTCTGCACCCCGCGACAGTGCTCCCGGCCATCCAGAAAAATATTCCCGTCTATGTGCTCAATTCGCGCAACCCCTCATGCGAAGGCACACGCATCACCACGCGCGCCCCGCAAGGGAAAAATATTTTCAAAGCGATCGCCGCCAAAAAGCGGATCACTATCGTCGACGTAGCCGCTCCCCGCATGCTGCTGGCTCACGGATTTCTTCGCTCGATTTTTGAGGCCTTCGATCGCCACAAAGTTTCCATCGACGTGGTCTCGACCTCAGAGGTCAGCGTATCACTCACGGTCGATTCCAATCAGGCGATTCCCGCACTGGCTGCCGATCTTGCCAAGCTGGCTGACGTTAAATATGAAGGCCGCAAGGCAATCGTCTGCCTGGTCGGAGAAAACCTTCGCAACACGCCAGGAATCGCGGCCCTGGTGTTTCGCGAACTCGCCGACAAAAAAATCCGCATGATCTCGCAAGGCGCTTCGGAAATCAACCTAACCTTTGTGATCGAAGAAGATGAAGTCCCCAGCGTAATCCAGCGCCTGCACAAAACATTTTTCTCAGAGCTGGACCCGGAAGTCTTCGCGTAATCAAAGTCGACACCAACTATGAATGTTGTCATTCCGAACCGGCGCAAAGCGGCGGTGAGGAACCTGCTTTTTGCCCCACAAACACGGAAGGTCGCCGTGGAAGAGCGGCCCTTCAGGGCCGCGTTAAGCGTCTAACTTTTGAACAAGGCTTTAGCCGCTGCGGTAAGCTGTTGAGCATGAACCTCCTGATTCTAGGCCGCGGAAAAACCGGATCACTCGTAGCCGAAGTCGCCGCGGAGCGCAAACACGAAACCCGCGTCATCGGCTCGAATGAAAACGCCGCCTGCGCCGCACTCACACCTGAAAAGCTGCGCGACGTCGACGCCGTCGTCGACTTCACGGCTCCTCACTGCGTCGTCACCCACATCGAGGCCTGCGTGAAAGCCGGCAAGAACATGGTCGTCGGCACGACGGGCTGGTATGGCGAAATCGACCGCGTCCGCGCGCTGGTCGAACAGCACGGCACCGGATTCGTGTACTCCCCCAACTTCTCTGTCGGCGTGAATCTTTTCTTCGACGTCGCCCGCACCGCCGCAGCAGCCCTGCGCCACGATTACTCTGGCCAGATTTTTGAGCGCCACCACGTTCAAAAAAAAGACGCGCCCTCCGGCACGGCGATCGTGCTGCAACAAGTCATACGCGAAGCCAGCGGCCACGCTTCCAACAAACGGGACGACCTCGAAATCACATCCTTCCGCGAAGGCGACGTCGTCGGCCTGCACGAGGTCGTGCTCGAATCCTCCGCTGACCGCATTTATCTATGCCACGACGCCAAATCCCGCCGCGGATTCGCCGAGGGCGCCGTCCGCGCCGCCGAGTGGCTCGCGGGCAAAAAGGGCTTCTACAACTTCAAGGATGTCTGGCGCGAACTATAGAGACGTTGCTCGCAACGTCTCTCTGTCCGCCTGAACCGCGCATGCCCGGTCGAGTTTTCTCTCCGACCCCATTCGGGTTATCTTATTCCTATGCAACTCCGTGGCTGTGGCACTGCACTGGTAACTCCGTTTCGTCAGGATGGTTCGATCGACGACGCAGCCCTGCGCAACTTGATCGCGTGGCAGATCGACTCGGGCATCGACTTTCTGGTTCCGTGCGGCACCACCGGCGAGACGCCCACGCTTACCCATGACGAATGGCTGCACGTGATCGACACCACGATTGAAGTCGCGGCTGGACGCGTGCCCATCGTAGCCGGCGCAACCTCGAACTCGACCCACGACGCTGTCGAGAAGGCCAAAGAAGTTGCCGCTCGCGCCGATGTTAACGCCATCCTCACAGCGACGCCGTACTACAACAAACCCACCCAGGAAGGCCAGTACCGCCATTTCAAGGCCATCGCCGAGGCTGTTGGCGACAAACCGGTCATTCTCTACAACGTGCCTGGACGCACCGCGGCGAATCTTGAGCCTGCGACGTTGGCGCGTCTCGCCGAAGTTCCCAACATCGCCGGCGTAAAAGAAGCCAGCGGAAACATGACTCAGATCGCCGAAGCGATTGGTTTGGTGCCTGAAACATTTCTGGTTTTCTCTGGGGATGACTCGGTCACGTTGCCAGTCATTGCGCTTGGCGGCGTTGGACTCGTTTCGGTCGCTTCCAACGTAATTCCGCGCGAGATGGCGTCGCTCACTCGCGCTGCGCTCGCGAATGATTGGGCTGCGGCGCGCGTACTGAATCGCAAATATCTGCCGCTGATGCAGGCCAACTTTATCGAGTCGAGTCCGCTGCCGGTGAAAGCGCTGCTCGCGATGATGGGCAAAATCGAGGAAGTCTATCGCCTGCCGCTGCTGCCCATGCGCCGCGACACGCGCTCGCGCCTGCAGAAAATCGCCACCGAAGTAGGGCTGATCGCCAAACCAGCGAGTCCCGCCGCTGAAGCGCCGGAATTTTTCATCTACGAGAACTGGGCCGCTGGCCCGCGAAAGATCGTCCTGCACCGCGGATCCTGCGGCCAGTGCAGCCATGGCAAAGGACGTCCTGCGGGCCACGACGTCAATCACGCGCGCTGGCACGGGCCTTATCCGTCGCTGCCCGAGGCGCGCGAGACGGCTCATGCAATGACTGGCGTGCTGATTCGCAGCGAGTGCAAGTGCGTGTAAATGCAGAAGTCTGAAGGCAGAAGGCAGAATGAAGAAGTCAGAATGCAGAAGTAAGACTCGGCATTTACTTCTGCATTCTGACTTTTGACTTCTGCCTTTCCTTTATACTTTCCCCGCATGTCTTCCCTGAAATCTTCCATCGAGCGCCTGGCCTCTCTGGGCGAAGTTGAGCACGATCCTGAGGCGCGGAAGACATTTCTTGAATTTCGCGACCACCTCACACAGGGAAAAATTCGCGCCGCCGAAAAAGTTGGAGACAAGAAGGATGCGCGCTGGATCATCAACGCCTGGGTCAAGCAGGGCATCCTGCTGGGGTTTCGTCTGGGAGTTCTTCAGGAAATGACCTCCGGTCTGTCGTTCGTCGACAAAGACACCTTCCCTGCCCGCCAGTTCACCATCGCCGATCGGGTGCGCGTCGTGCCCGGCGGATCGTCGGTGCGCACCGGAGCTTACGTTGCGGCTTCGGTGATCTGCATGCCGCCTATGTTCATCAACGTGGGGGCTTATGTTGACGAGGGCACCATGATCGATTCGCATGCGCTGGTCGGCTCGTGTGCGCAGATTGGCAAGCGCGTGCACCTGAGTGCGGCCGCGCAGATCGGAGGGGTGCTCGAGCCCATCAACGCAGCACCGGTGATCATCGAGGACGACGTGCTGGTCGGCGGCAATTGTGGAGTCTACGAAGGAACTCTGGTGCGAGCGCGCGCGGTTCTCGGTGCAGGGACAATTCTGACGCGCTCGACGCCGCTCTATGATTTGGTTCGCGGTGAAGTTTATCGCGCTACTGCCGACACGCCGCTGGAGGTTCCCGAGAATGCTGTCGTGGTTCCAGGTTCACGCTCCGTGAAGCAGGAGAAGGGGCCTTGGGGATGGAATCTTTCGCTCTACACACCGGTCATCGTAAAATATCGCGACGAAAAAACCGATCGGGGGATTGAGTTGGAGGACTGGCTGCGCTAGTTCGGCGCGAGCAGGCCGGAGATTGGGGTATACCCCCTCCCCCCCTCCTATCTTTGGAATCATCGTGTTAGCGCAAAATTCCCGGCAAAATCCGGTTTTCAAAGAACTTAAATACTAAAATCCGCGAAACATGGGACTTAGCGGCGCGACGAATTGGCTTGTGGCAACTGTCACGGCCTCGGTCATCATCGCGTAAGTGACGGGCTGTGGACAAGGTTGGATGTCACAGCGGCCTGTGGATTTCGGCGCGAAGCCAACTTTCCTAGGACAGCGAAGTGCGGTCTGCCAGCTCCGTACCCCTGGTATCGTCAAGCAACTGCCACGAAAAAACCGAGCAAGGAATCCGGATTTGAGACTGGCTAAGCCAGAACATCCCGATTCAGAGTGGCACGGCTATCAGGTAAACTATGCGCCGGAAAACACTATGCGGATTTACGCCTCAATCGCCGCTATGGTTCTAACGACGGGGCTCCTGGGTGTTCTTATTGGCCAATCAAATCGCAAGTCTGCACCCGAACCCAAATTCTCTGAGCTTTCCAATGAAGACAATGCGCGGCTTGAGCAACAGAGAGCGGTGATCGCAGCAGCCGCAAAGCAGCGGTACGGATTGGCGCACCTAGACAGAACCAAGAGCGACTTGCCCGTTCTTCAACATCTAATCAACGACAAAGTATTCAACAAGACTCAGACGTATGAATTGCAGTGCCTCGGTGTTGCCTTCGGGGACGTGCTGACGAGCGAACTTCCGCTGCGATGGGTCATGATCACTGATGAGTTCGGCACTGATCCGACGTTGCGTTTCAAGGAGACGACACTTCAAATCAACGCCCTCACGATGATTTCCAAGCGAGTCGAGAGGGGCGAGCCAGTGAACGTGCAGTGGCTTCTAGACGAAACGCATAAGCAGCTTGTGGTAAATGAAAAGAAGTTTCGCTGACTCTCGTCTACCCGAGCTCAACTCCTAACTTCCCAGCTCCGTTCGAGGTAATTCGAATCTGCCCCAGCCTCGCAATCACTGCATCTGCGTGCTCTAACCTTTCCGCTGCATACGTGCTCGTAATTCCAATCACCTTCGTCCCGGCGGCTCGCGCTGACTCAATTCCTGCGGGCGCGTCTTCGATCACCAGACAGTCTGCGGGATTAAATCCCAGCTGCGCGG
>Ga0210391_10002246_pt1 | contig 16852 bp, 13 predicted proteins | sample IncBWC12OmetaG_FD_160573 | JGI IMG/M metagenome (GOLD analysis project Ga0210391, IMG submission 160573) | Forest soil microbial communities from Barre Woods Harvard Forest LTER site, Petersham, Massachusetts, United States - Inc-BW-C-12-O ... | reverse complement strand
CGGCCCCGAAATCGGCACGGGAGTTGCGGCGGAGGAGATTGCGCGGAACCGGCATATTTTGGATGGGGTGATTCGCGGGATTGGATTTTATGGGAATTGTTTTGGCGTGCCGACGGTGGGCGGCGAAGTGGCGTTTGAGGCGTGCTATTCGAATAATCCTTTGGTGAACGCGTTGGCGCTGGGGATTTGCCGGCGCGAGGAATTATTTTTTGCTAAGGCGCGCGGGGCTGGGAATCCGGTGATTTACGTGGGGGCGAAGACGGGGCGCGACGGAATTCATGGGGCTTCGCTGCTGGCGTCGGCGGAATTCAGCGAGGAATCGCAGCAGAAACGGCCGAACGTGCAGATGGGTGACCCGTTCATGGAAAAACTGTTGCTGGAAGCTTGCCTGGAAGCGATGCAGACGGGCGCGGTGGTGGCGATTCAGGACATGGGCGCGGCGGGATTGACGAGTTCGAGTTCGGAGATGGCGTCACGCGGAGGGCTGGGGATTGAAATTGACCTGGCGCGCGTGCCGCAGCGCGAGACGGGGATGACGCCGTACGAAATCATGTTGAGCGAATCGCAGGAGCGCATGTTGCTGGTGGCCGAGCGCGGGCGCGAGCGCGAAGTTTTTGAGGTGTTCCACAAATGGGGATTGGACGCTGTGGAGATTGGGCGCGTGACGGAAGATGGGATTTTGCGCGTGTTGAATCATGGGGAAGTGGCGGCTGCAATTCCTGCGCATGCGATCGCGGAGGAGGGGCCGCGCTACGAGCGGCCGATTGCTCGGCCTGATACTGCGTCTGAGGCCGGCACGAGTGCGGGTGCTGTTGCGGCGGCGCGCGCGCCATTGGCCGCTGTGGGCGCGGATTTGAGTGCGAATTTTCGGCGCTTGCTGGCTTCGCCGACGATTGCTTCGAAGCATTGGATTACGGAGCAGTACGATTCGATGGTGCAGACGAATACGACGTTTGGTCCGGGGGCGGGGGATGCGGCGGTGTTGCGGCTGAAAGAATCAAAACGCGCTCTGGCGCTGGCGACCGATGGTAACGGGCGCTGGGGATTTTTGGCGCCGCGATTGGGCGCGATGCATGCGGTGGCGGAGGCAGCGCGGAATGTGGCTTGCAGCGGGGCGCGTCCGATCGCGGCGACGAACTGCTTGAATTTTGGGAACCCGGAAAAGCCGGAGGTGATGTGGCAGTTCAGCGAGGCGATTGACGGGATTGCTGCGGCTTGCCGGGTTCTCGAGACACCGATCACTGGCGGGAACGTTAGTTTTTATAATGAGACATTGGGGAAGGCGATTTATCCGACGCCGGTGCTGGGCGTGCTGGGGTTGATGGAGGATGCGGAGTGCGCTTTGGGTGCGGGATTTCGGAATGTCGGCGATGTGATCGTGTTGCTTGATGGCGCTGCGCAAGATGGCGGCCTGAAGGCGTCCGCTACGAAAGCGGAATTCGCCTCCAGTGAATATGCTAAGACGATTCATGGCGTGGTCGCGGGATCGCCGCCGGCTATTGATTTGGCGGCGGAGAAACGATTGATTGATTGTCTGGTGGCCCTGGCTGCGGAGCGCGCGGTACTTTCGGCGCATGACGTTAGTGATGGCGGGCTCGCGGTATCGGTGGCGGAGGCGTGTTTTGGGCGCGACGGGCTGTCGGCGGAGGTCGCGATCGATGCGACGGGCGCGGAGGATTTTGCGGAGGCTGCGCTGTTTGGGGAGCGTGGGGCGCGGGCCGTCGTGTCTGTTGCGCCCGCGTCGCTTGCCCGGGTGAATGCGATTGCGGCACAATACCACGTCGGTGCGCGGCGTATTGGTACAGTCACTGGCGGTGAATTCCGCATCCAATGTCAAGGTGCGACTGTGATACAAGGCAGTATCGAATCGTTCCGGCGCGTGTGGAGCGAATCGCTGCCAAAGGCCGTCGAAAAAGCGTGACGAACGGGCTGGTCAATGGAGGCCGTTGGCTGGTAGCGTCAGTTTTCGCTATCGAGGGCGTCACATGGGTGTGGAGTAGCGTTGTAACGCGCCTCATCGACAGTTTAACTGGTTTCGCGCGGAGCGAGCCCGTATCGTTTTTTCCGGTGTACGAAGGCATTATGTCATCCGGCACATTGCTGCTTTGTGCGTGGGGAATTTTCAACTGGCGGGTCTGGGGTCGTTATCTTGCGGTTTTTCTTGCGACTTTCGGCGTCATCGTGGCAATCGCCGCGGTCCGTTTTGGCGGCGGGTCAAGAAGTTACGTAGCTCTAACTTTTGCGATAGTGCTAAACAGCTTGGTCTTGATCTGGCTTCTGCTTCCTTCGGTGCGGGCGGAATATGCCCGAAAGGCGCTGACGGCGTGACGACAGGTATCCAACTCGGCGACGATCATTTTCACGACCATTGCGGCGTTTTCGGGATATTTGGGCACCCGGAAGCGGCGAAGATGTCTTACTTGGGGCTTTACGCGTTGCAGCATCGCGGGCAGGAATCGGCGGGGATTGCTTCGACGGATGGGGCGCAGGTATTCGTGCACAAGTCGCTCGGGCTGGTGCAGGAAATTTTCACGCCGGAAGTGATTGCGCGGTTGCCGGGGGACGCATCGATCGGGCACACGCGCTATTCGACGGCGGGCGACAACACGCTGATGAACGCGCAGCCGGTGGTGATTGACTGCAACAAGGGGAAAATCGCGCTGGGACATAACGGCAATCTGACTAACGCGATCGAGTTGCGCAAGAAGCTGGAACATCGCGGATCGATTTTTCAGACGACCAGCGACACGGAAGTGATCGTGCATTTGATCGCGCGAAGCCAGGCGCGGAATCTCACGGGCGCGATCGCGGATGCGCTGAATCAGGTGGAAGGCGCTTATTCCCTGCTGCTGCTGACGCGCGATGAGATTTATGCGATTCGCGATCCGCGGGGTTTTCGGCCGCTGTGCCTGGGACGGCTGGATGGCGCGTGGGTGGCGGCTTCCGAGACGTGCGCGCTGGATTTGATTGACGCGGAATACGTGCGCGACGTGGAGCCGGGAGAAATGGTGCGGATTTCGCGCAGCGGCGTAGAATCGCTGCATTTCGCTCCGGAAAAACCGCTGCAGCAGTGCGTTTTCGAGCATGTTTATTTTTCGCGGCCGGACAGCCTGGTTTTCGGGATGCCGGTGAACCGCACGCGCGAGCGGTTGGGACGCTTGCTGGCGAAAGAGCATCCGGTGGAAGCGGACATTGTGACGCCGGTGCCGGATTCGGGCGTTCCGGCGGCGATCGGGTATTCGGCGGATTCGGGAATTCCATTTCGCATGGCGCTGATCCGCAACCATTATATTGGAAGGACCTTCATCGAGCCGAGCCAGGCGATACGCGATTTTGGAGTGAAGCTAAAGCTGAACCCCGTACGTCGAATGCTGGAGGGGCAACGCGTGGTGTTGGTGGATGATTCAATCGTGCGCGGAACGACCAGCCGGAAAATCGTACGGCTGGTGCGCGATGCGGGCGCGACGGAAGTGCACGTGCGGATCAGCTGTCCGCCGACGATTTCGCCTTGTTACTACGGAGTGGACACACCGCGGCGCGAGGAATTGATCGCAGCAAATTATTCTGTGGAAGAGATACGGAAATATCTAGGCGCGGATTCGTTGGGATACGTTTCGCTTGAGGGATTGCGGCTGGCGATGGAGGATACGGACGACGCCAACCACAAGTTCTGTACATCGTGCTACACCGGCAGCTATCCGACGGAGCTGGTGCAACTGGAAGTGGAGGCTCATCGTGAAGGCTGACGTGGAAGAGGCCGTGGCCGCAGACCGGGAACGGCTGGGAAAAACGCGCGAGGAGCATCACGAGCACGCGACGACCAGCGACAAGGTCTGGCGCGAAGTGGTTTCGTGGTTTTGGGTGATCATGGCGTTCCTTTTTATCGAGGGGACGCTGGTGCAGGCGCGGGTGATTCCGAGCGGCTCGATGGAAAACACGGTGCTGATCGGGGATCACTTGATCGTGAGCCGGTTTGGATACGATGCGGGGATACCGTTCACTCCCTGGCATGTGCCGCTGTGGCGCGAGCCGAAGAGGCAGCAGATTACCGTGTTTCGCGCGCCGCTGGCCGATCAGGGGTTTCCGGATTTCATCAAGCGCTGTATTGGAGTGCCGGGCGACCGCATAAAAATCGTTGAGGGGAAAGTGTACGTGAATGGGGATCTGCTCAACGAGCCTTACGCGATTCATAATCCGAATGCAGCGGATTCGCCGGTGGAGAATTTTCCGGCGCGAACCAGCGACATGGCTTTTGCGGATAACCCCGACTGGCGGACGGAGCTTGCGAAACAGGTGAAGAACGGCGAGTTAGTCGTTCCGGCGGGCGAATATTTCATGATGGGCGATAACCGCGACAATTCGAACGACGGCCGCTACTGGGGATTTGTGCCGCGGGAAAATATTATTGGGACGCCGGTGTTGATTTATATGTCCATCGAGGCGCCGGAGGATGTGTGGGAGCCGGGGCACGTGGGCGAGCGGTTTGCGACTTATTTGAACGCCGTGATTCATCCGGGAGAGATTCGCTGGAAGCGGTTGTTCCATATTTTTTAATGGGTCGGGAGCGTTCGGTGTCCATATCTTACGAGCGCGCAGGTCAGTAGGAAGGCTCGCGGGAAATGCGCCGCGAAATGAATGGCGCTGTCGCGCCATAATTACCCTGGCCTTCCGGCCTGGGCTGGCTTTTGCCGCGCCTACGGCGCTGGTGGGTAGCGGGGCTGGGCTGCAGATGTGGATTGACGAATCACTGCGGCTGTTGCAAAAGAGGAACTTCAGCGGCTAAAGCCACGACCCACAAAGATTTTCGAGTTGTTGCGCAGACTCTAAGGATCGGTTTCCCAGCAACCGATTAGGCTTCGCGAATAACTTTTGTCTCCTTCAGGAAGCAGAAACCAACCATGCGCTATGCCGATGCCGGAGTAAATATCGCGGTGGCCGATGAAGCGAAGCGGCGCATTGCGGCTATGGCGCGGAAAACTTTTACTCGTGGGGTGCTGGCGCCCATCGGCGGATTTGGAGCGCTTTTCCAGCTGGACAGCAAGCGCTGGCGCGAGCCGATATTGGTATCGAGCGCGGATGGCGTGGGGACCAAGCTGAAAATTGCCTTTGCCACGGGGATACATTCGACGGTGGGCGCGGATATTTTGAATCATTGCATCAATGACATTTTGACGCAGGGTGCGCAGCCATTATTTTTTCTGGATTACCTGGCGATGGGAAAGATTGACGCGCGCGTGGTGGAGCAGGTGATTGAGGGGATGAGCCGCGCGGCGCGCCATGCGGGTTGCGCTTTGATTGGCGGAGAGACGGCGGAGATGCCGGACTTCTATCCGGCGGGCGAATACGATCTGGCGGGGTTTATTGTTGGAGCTGTCGAGCGAAAAATGCAGCTGGATCCGCGGCGAGTGCGTCCGGGGGATGCATTGCTGGCGCTGCCTTCGAGCGGATTGCACACGAATGGATATTCTTTGGCGCGGAAATTGGTGTTTGGAGTCGCGAGGCTTAGTCCGAACACTTATGTGGCGGAGGTTAGCAACAAGATTGGGCCGGAACTCTTGAAGCCGCATCGGGCTTATTGGCCGCTGCTGAAAAGTATCTTGGCGCGCGGGTGGGTGACTACCATGGCGCATATTACGGGCGGCGGGATTACCGGGAATTTGCCGCGGGCTTTGCCGGCGAACGTGCAGGCGGTGATTGATTTGGGTTCGTGGCCGGTGTTGCCGATTTTTCGTTATTTGGCGCGGGTGGGTGCGATTGAGCGGGATGAGCTCTTGCGGACTTTTAATTTGGGCGTGGGGATGATTTTGGTGGTGCCGGCTAAGCATGTGTCGAGGGTGGAGACGGAATTGAAGCGGCGGCGGGAGAAATTTTATTTGATTGGAAGGATTGAGCGCGCGGTGCGGGGAAAGCCGCGCGTGATTTATGGCGGGAAATTGGGGTTGTAGAGTTTGCGGCGACGCCACCTGCAGGACTTTTTACCGCGGAGGAGCAGAGGGCGCAGAGGAACGCAGCAGCGAGTCTGCGACACTTGCTGTTGCGAGGGCGCTGGTGCCGCGTCTAAACCCCCACCCCCCGTGAAACAACAGCGGGATGGATGGCGCAACCGTAAAGTCGAAACCGAGTTCAAGAAGAAGAGCACAAGAGTGGCTGTGCCACGATGCGCTAGGCTTTCCAGGGGCGGCGGGTATGATTCGCTCGCACCTTCGCTACTGATCGGGATTGTCAATATCTACGGCGGCTTTCCAGGTGCCGTCGTTTTGCTTCTTCCACACGACCACGTATTTGCCTTTCTCGTCGCTTGATTTGCCCTTCTTGTCGGTGGTGACGAAATCGTAGGTGCCTGTCTCGTAGGCCAGCTCGCCGGAGCGCGCGATTTCGACGGTCGTGGTCTGAAAACTCAGGCCGAGGCCGGGCGCTGCCAGCAGCTGGGCCCAATTCTTGCGGATACTTTCTTTGCCTTTTGCGGCGGGAGTTTTTTCGGGGAATTGCAGGGCGTCATCAGCGTAGAAGGACATGGTTTTGTCGAGGTCTTTCGCGGTGGAGGCCTGGCTCCATGCGGCGGAAGCGGCGCGGATGGCGGCTTCGTCGGCGGCACGGGATTGCCGGATTTCCTGTTGGTGTTGGGCTTGCGAATCCTGTTCGCCGGCGCGATCGCAGGAGGTGGTGAGGAGGATGGCGAAGAGTGCGGCTAAAAGGATCGGCCGTGTGCGCGGCATGGAAAGTCTCCTGTGTGAATTTTGTAGTGCGCGGAGGACACGATGCCTTGGTGGCGGTCGACAGTCAAGGGAGGGCGGGGCTGACGCGGTGGCAAGCTGGGGCGCAACAAGGAGCGCCCCTACCGGCCAACACGAATTTTCGCATCGCGTCGTCGTGCGGCGTGGCGGCGCGCGGGCGAAGTTTTGCCGGTTTGGGGAACTGTGCTAATTTCGGGCGGTCATGGCGAAACGGATTGGGGTGCTGCTATCGGGGCGCGGATCGAATTTCGAAGCGCTGGCGGAGAGCGTGGAGGCGGGGCGCATTCCGGATGCGGAAATTGCGATCGTGGTGAGCAATCGCGAAGGCGCTGAAGGGATTGAGAAGGCGCGGCGGCGCGGGTTGGATGCGCGGGTGATTCCTTCGAAGGGACTGGAGCGCGAGGCTTACGACAAGCTGGTGGTGGCGGCGCTGCTGGAGAAGAAAATTGATCTGGTGTGCCTGGCAGGTTATATGCGGCTGCTTTCGCCGCATTTTGTGACGGCATTTCCCAACCGGATTTTGAATATTCATCCTTCTTTGCTACCGGCGTTTCCGGGATTGGAATCGCAGCGGCAGGCGCTCGAGCATGGCGCGAAATTTTCGGGGTGCACAGTGCACTTCGTGGATGAAAATCTGGACGCGGGGCCGATCGTGCTGCAGGCGTGCGTGGCGATCTTGGACGGGGATACGCCGGAAACTTTGGCGGAGCGGATTTTGCTTGAGGAACATCGCATTTATACGGAGGCGGTGCGGATTGTGCTGGAGGGGCGGTACAGGATGGAGGGGCGGCGCGTGCTGTTGAATGCGCCGAAAGGGGAGGGGGGGAAATAGTGTCGTCTGCAAAATTCAAGCCGGTGGAAGAGCAGCTTGCCTACCTGAAAAAGGGCGTGGCGGAAATAATTCGCGAAGAGGAATTGAAGGCAAAGCTGGAGCAGGCCGTGAAGACCGGGAAACCGCTGCGCGTATATCTGGGCGTGGACCCGACGGCGCCGGACATTCATCTGGGGCATACCGTGGTGCTGCGGAAACTGAAACAATTTCAGGATATGGGGCATACCGCGGTTTTTCTGATTGGGGATTTTTCCGCGATGATCGGGGATCCGACGGGGCAGTCGGAAACGCGTCCGCCGCTGAAGGCCGAGCAGGTGCAGAAGAACGCGGAAACATATTTGCAGCAGGTGTTCAAGATATTGGACAAAAGCAAGACCGAGGTGCGTTACAACAACGAGTGGCTGGGGAAATTGAGCAGCACCGAAGTGGTGCAACTTTGCGCGCACTACCGGTTGGCGCGGATGCTGGAGCGCGAGGATTTTCGTTCGCGGCTGGAGGCGAATCAGCCGATTTCGGTGCACGAGCTTTTGTATCCGTTGTTGACGGCTTACGACGCGGTGGCTTTGAAGTCGGATGTGGAATTGGGAGCGACGGAGCAGAAATTCAATTTGCTGGTGCATCGCGAGATACAGCGCGAGTACGGATTGCCGGGGCAGGTGATTTTGACGATGCCGATTCTGGTGGGACTGGACGGCGAGCGGAAGATGTCGAAGAGCCTGGGGAATTACATCGGGATTACGGATGTGCCGGGGGAGATGTTCGGGAAATTGATGTCCATTTCGGACGAATTGATGTGGTCTTACTACGAATTGCTGACGGATTTTGGTTCGCCGGTGATTGTGCGGCTGCGTGAGGAAGTGAAGATGGGCGTGCTGCATCCGATGGACGCGAAGATGCAGATGGCGCATACGATTGTGGCGGGATTTCATGGGGAGGAGGCCGCGAAGGAAGCGGCGGACGAGTTTCGGTTGGTGTATCGCGATCGCAAAGCGCCTACGGACATGCCGCAAATGAATTTGGCTTGGGGGACGCGGCCGCTTCATTTGGTTTTGACGGAGGCGGGGACGGCTTCGTCGCGGAGCGAGGCGGAGAGATTGATCAAGGCGGGGGCGGTGGAGGTGAATGGTGTGATTGAGAAGGACGTGAAGCGGACGATTGTTTTGAATCCGGGGGAGATGCTGGCTTTGCGTGTGGGGAAGAAGAAATTTTTGCGGGTCGTGGGGGTTTAGGGGATACGCATCGGAGAGATTTACCGCAGAGGACGCAGAGAAAATCTTGGATCGCAGCTGCGCAGAGTTTGTATTACCTTTCGGGGCGCTCGGCGAAACGTTTCAGGCGGTCGAGCCAGGATTGGTCGCGCAGTTTGACGGCGCGGCGGGTGATTAGGTGGTCCAGGATTCTGCCTAGCTTGGTGGGCATTTGGTATTCGTCGCGCATCGTGAGCTTGGTTGTGCTTGCTTGAGGTTGAAGATCCCATCGTTGCATTCCGCGCACGCCGTAGGAATCTTGAAATTGCCATTCCAGGCGATGGTCCCGTTCGTAGGCGGTGACTACTACTGTGAGCGCTACTTCGTGGCTTTGCAATTTTCCGGTGATGCGAACTTTTTGGCCTACTGCGAAATCGGATGCGCCGCTCTGGACTTCGAAGTGGACGTTCATTTCGGCGCCGTACCAGAGGGGCATGCGTTGGGGGACGAAGAAGACGAAGATTTCGTTGGGAGCGGTGGCGATTTGTGTGGCTAGTGCGATGCGGGCCATTGCGGTTGGAACGTTATCTCACAATTTGCGGGGCGCGAGAAAGGCAAAGAGCACAGGCAGGATTGCCTATGCTACGACTCGCGGTTTTAGACTTCGACCAGGACCAGAGAGACGTCGTCGGTGGGGGGGCCTTCGCGCCATTCGGCTACGCTGTCCAGGATGCCTTTTTTCATTTCGTTGAAGGGGAGCAGGGAGGTTTCGCGGACGATTTTCTGCACGCCTTCGACGCCTAGCATTGCGCCGCGGGAATTGAAGACGTCGGTGATTCCGTCGGTGTAGAGGACGATGCGGTCGCCGGCGTCGAGATCCACATCGAGCGTGGCTTCGGCGTCCACGGCCTCCGGCAGAGCGCCAAGCACCATGCTGCGGGATTCGAGGAGGCGAGGTTCGGCTCCAGCGTGCGCGATCATCGCGGGAGGGTGTCCGGCACCGGCGAAAATCATGCGGCGCCCCGGACGATCAATGCGGGCGGCGGCGACAGTGAAAAAGAAAACCGAGCTGCCGATATTGTGCATGACGAAACGGTTGAGCTGGCGGAGCATAGCGTCCAGCGCGGAGCCAGCGCGCAACTGCGTCATCATTTCGGTGTAGATGCGGTTGGCGACGAGCGCCGAGCCGATGCCGTGGCCGGAAACATCGCAGACGAGCAGATTCAGATAGTGATCGTCGAGCGAACTCACCAGCCCGAAATCGCCGCCGATGGTGCGAACGGGGTGATAGAAAGTTTCGACTCGCACTCCGCCCCAGACGAGTGATTTGGGGGCGAGGCTTTGTTGCACACGCGCCGCCAGCTTCAGATCTTCCTGAATTTCCTGGTGGCGCTCTTCCAGTTTCTTGTTCACCTCGCGCAGTTCCTGTTCGGCGTGCTTCAGTTCGGAGATGTCGGTAAAGGTGACAATGGAAAACTGGCGGCCGTCTGGATCTTCGACGACGCGAGCGCTGATAATGACGGGCAAGCGCGAGCCATCTTTTCTGGGCAGCACGAATTCGAAGCGATTGTGGCCGGCCTGGAGGCCTAATTCGCGTTGCGCGACGATGAAATCAGCTTCAGCTTTGTCGTAGAGCCTGTGTATGTCAGGGCCAACGATTTCGGTGCGCGGGAGGCCAGTCATTTGTTCCAGGTTGGAATTTACGAAAATAATATTTTGGCAGTCATCGGAGATGAGCACACCCTCGTTGAGGCTTTCCAGAACACCCTCGATTTGCTGTAGCCAATCCGGCTGTTCGACTTCCACTAACAGTCCCCTTTGCGCCTAGCTTGCCCGCCCGCGTATCTTACCCAATTCGGGAGAAAACCGCTAAACGGCGGGCCGCATCGTTAGTAAGTAAGAACTGCCACATTTGATGCAATGAATTGGCGCCGGGGCGCGTAATAATGAGAGGAGAGAGTGCGGGCGATTTTTCGGCCCGCGAAGACCGCGCGAAACCATGACAGTGACTGCTGCATCTACCGCGGCATCCGCCGCAAAACTACCGGGCTTGCCTCCGGGGCCAAGAGGCACGCCGCTATTGGGTCTAGCGCTGCACGTGCTGCGCGATCCGCTGGCAACGCTGATGCGTGTGGCACGCGAGTACGGTGACATTGTGTGCATTCCGGTTTTCCGGCATTACCGCATTATGCTGAATCATCCGGATTTCATTGAGCAGGTCTGCATCTTGCAGCACACCAAATTTCATAAGAGCACGCTGACGAAAGATGTGACGCAGCGGCTGCTGGGACAAGGGCTGCTGATCAGCGAAGGGGATTTCTGGCGGCGGCAACGGCGGCTGGCGCAGCCGGCTTTTCATCGCACGCGCATCGCGGAATACGGCTCGACGATGGTGGAATGTGCCAACACGCACATGGCTCGCTGGCGTGACGGTGAGGTGTGCGATATCGCGGAGGAGATGATGGCGATGACGCTGGACATCGCCGTGCGCACGCTTTTTGGCACGACGCTGAACGTGAAGGCGGAGGAAGTGGGGAAGTCGCTGGGATTTCTGATGCGGTATTCGATGCGCAAGGCGCGGTCGCCGATCAAGGTTCCGGAGAATTGGCCGACGCCGAGGAATCGCCGGGCGGAACGCGAGACCCAATTTCTGGATTCACTGGTGTACGGGATCATCAAGGAAAGGCAGGCGGAGGGGAATACGAATCCGCACAACGATCTGCTGGCGTTGCTGATGAGTGCGATGGATGAAGACGGCACGCAGATGACGCCGAAACAATTGCGTGACGAGACGATGACGCTATTTATGGCGGGACACGAGACTACGGCGCTGACGCTTTCGTGGACGTGGTATATGTTGAGCGAAAATCCGGCGGTGGAGGCGCGTTTGCACGAAGAATTGCAGCGCGTGTTGGGTGGGCGCGCTCCGACGGTTGCGGATCTGGAGCGATTGCCTTATCTGCGCTCCGTGGTGAGCGAGGTGCTGCGGCTTTATCCGGCGGCGTATATTTTGGCGCGGACTTCGATCGCGCCTTGCACCATTGGCGGATATGATTTTCCGACGGATACGACTTTCATCATGGCGCAGTGGGTGATGCATCGCGATGCGCGGTATTTCGATGAGCCAGAGGTGTTTCGTCCGGAGCGCTGGATGGATGGACTCGAGAACCGCTTGCCGGCGGGGGCTTATTTTCCGTTTGGGGATGGGCCGCGTCGGTGCATTGGGCAAGGGTTCGCGCTGCTGGAATTGGGGATGGTGATCGCGACGGTGGCGCAGAAATTTCGGTTTAAGTTGGTGCCGGGGCATCGGGTGGTGCCGGATCCTTTGGTTACTTTGCGGGCGAAGTATGGGATTCGGGTGAAGGTGCATTTCCGCGACTGAGGAAGGCGAAAGATTTAACACAGAGAGCACAGTGAAAAACGGAGTGCACAGAGAAAGCAGGAGAGATCCTTCGGCCGGCTTGAGGCAAGGGCGCCGGCCCCAGGATGACGATGCTCGTCGCATCGTCACTTTACAAATTCTGGTTGTTCGCCTTTGTCCCAGGGATCGTAGGTTAGGGAGAAGCGGATGCGGTCTGGGATGGGCGGGTGTGAATAGAACATGAAGACGGTGATCGGGCTGGGCGTGGGATCGGAGAGATCCACTTCGCCGAGAACCTGAAAGGCTTGCGCGGCGACCTGGCTGGAATCTGGAATCAGGCCGTGAGTCACTTCCAGGCCGTATTGATCCGCTTGGTGCTCGAAATAACGGCTGACGGCGCTTTGAACGGGGTTGGCGACAAAAGAGTAAACGGAAAGCAGAAGCAGCAGCGCGGGGAGCGAGGCCCAATCGTCAACACCGCGGATGCCCCAGGCGGTTCCGAATCGCCGCAGGAGCCAGCCAATGGTGCGGTGACCGAGATAAAAAAGCACGAACAGGAATACCGCGGCGAAGAGCAGACCTTTCCAGATGTGATTCAAGACGTAATGGCCCGTCTCGTGTCCGGCGACGAGAACAATTTGCGGCGTGTTCATCTTGGCGATCGTGGTGTCCCAGACGACGATGCGTTTTGATGCGCCGATGCCGGTGACGTAGGCGTTCAGCTCCGTGGTTTTTTCTCCCGCACCCATCCAGAACATTCGCTCGGGAGGGATATTCACGCCGGCGCGCTGGACCATGGTTTCCAGGCTGGTGGTGAGCGCCGGATCTTTCTCCTGAAGCGGTTCGAATTTGTGGAACATGGGGTCGACGATCAGCGGCTGAATGAAGACGAGGATTACTGCGATAGGTAGTGATACCAGCCAGAAATAAAACCACCAGCGACGGGGGCTGCTGCGAATTACGGCGTAGAGAATCGCGACCAGAATAATTCCCAGCAGGATTCCCAGGAACTGTCCTTTAGCCCAATCCCAGAACCAGGAACCCCAGCTCTGAATGCTGAGGCCGTATTTTCGCTCGACGGAATTTTCGTAGATGGCTGAGGGCAGGCCGAGAATCGCCATCGTCACCAGCAGGAGCGGGGCGAAGGCGGCGGCTTGAATGAAACGATTGCGCGAGACAGATTCGGCCCAATCGCGAAATTGCGGGCCGAACTTCCAGGAGAGGATGACCCAGAGGACGAAGATGCCGTAGAAAAAATCGATCCAGGCGAAACGGGCGTGAAAACGTCCGAGATCGCGCGCTTTGCGGTAGAGGTCGGGCGGGAGCGTGTAGGCCGTGACCTTTCTTTCGGATGTTTGCGGCGGTGCGACCGGAGCTGCGGCGTCGGGAGTGCTGGCGGGAGGCTGCGAGGATTGCGGGGCGGAAACGGAGGCGGGCGCGCTGATGCTCGCTAGCCGTGCGGCATTCTTGCCGAACGCGTGCGGGGCGGCTTGCAGCGTCAGTAAGATTAGAATGCATCTCGCGAGAGACTTCATTCTTGCTCCAAAGACGTTTGCGGCTCGTCTTCCCGTTCAAATTCGAACGGCGATTATGACGTGGCTGCCATAGCCGTGCAAGGTTGCGTCCGTGGGACCGGGGCAGGACGGGAACGCACAGACGCAAGTAGCCGAGTTGCTGAAGCAACTACGATCAGACCGGTACAAAAGTGTGGCGGGAGTGGGAGACGTTTGTACCTGCCGGGAAGTACAGGGTGCCTCTTAGGGCGCGGGACAGAACGCCAATTGCCACTGGCGCGGGCGGGCGACTAGAATTGGACTTTGGGAAACTGCCACCTGGGAGAAGCATGATGAAAATCGCACATTGGGGCCTTGGCATTCTGCTGATTATGCCGATGGGCATTGCGGTGGGACAGGCACAATCCCCGCAGGAGGCGCAGGCACCAGCGCCGACCGATTCCCTGGCTGCGGCTGCCAAGCAGGCGCGTGAAGCGAAGAAGGATCAGGCCAAGCCCGCGCGCGTGTGGGACGACGATAGCGTTCCTAAGTCCAATGCTGCAATCAGCGTGGTGGGGAAGACACCAGATGATAGCGACAGCGCAGGTGCTGTGACCGCAGCAGCGAATGGTTCCGCGGGTGGTGGTGGCGCAGCGGGCGGAGCGGCCAACCGGGCAGCGCTCGAAAGATCCGTCGCGAACGCCAAGGATAAATTGGCAACGATCAAGGTGGACCTGGATCTGCTGCAGCGGACCTACACGCTAGATTCGCAGATGTATTACATCAAGCCGGACTATGCTTCGGACGCGGACGGCGCGGCCAAATTGAAGGATGAGCAGGACCAGATCGCGGCGAAGCAGCAGGAAATGGACGAAGAGCAGAAGAAAATTGACGATATGAATGCTGAGCTGTCTAAAGTTCCGACATCCGCTACGCCAGCCAGCAGCGACAACCCAAATTAGTCCTTGAATGCAGTGCAGTACGCCCGAATTCCGTGACAGTGCGGGCGATGCGTCTGAGGTCTTCCCTTCTCTTTATGGTGTTCTGTTCCGATTTGAAACAGGACCACTACTGATAGTATATATTTTTCTTGACACACTAGGCGCGCAAGAGCAAAATTCCGCACGTTAACGCTGCGTTACGCGAATGTTTCCGTTCGGGTAGCGCTGCGGTTGACGGTTTTTCATTCCCCGGTGACGGCAACCCACTTTTCACAGACATCCACAAGCAAATCGAGAGGGACGATGCTGAATTTGGCAGGTGGAACGGTGCAATGTTTGAATCCGGAATGCATCTCGCGGGGGCGCTGGCTGCGTCTGCACGATGCGCCGCAGGAATGCTGCAACAGCTGTGGCGCGCCGCTGCACAGCGTGCCGCCGCCGCTGCCGCCGCGGTTCCGGATGCGCGCGCGGCCGATGAGGAGTCACCGGCCGATGGGGCGCGGGCGCTGATATTTTTGCGTGACTGAGACATCCGTTTGGCAGCTACGAAATCGGAACTTCAGCGGCTAAAGCCGGACCGCGGGCTTACGTTTTATGTCGTGGCTGAAACCACGACTCACAAAGATTAGCGGAACAATTGATGAAGGCAAAAGAAAAGGCCCGAGGCGATGCAGCCGCCGCGGGCCTTTTCCATTTTCAGGAGCTTCAAACGATTTTCAGAAATAGAACTTCAAGCCAAATTGGATCAGGCGCGGGTTTCTGTCGGTTGTAATTTGACCGAAGGTGCCGCTACCTCCTGCCGTGTTGGGATTGAAGAACTGGACGTGATTGAAAGCATTAAAAAATTCGGCCCGGAACTCAATTGATTTGGACTCCATGATTTTCGTTTTCTTGACGATCGACAGATCGTAATTGTTGATGCCTGGACCGCGAAGGAAATTGCGCGACGCGTCGCCAAAACTGAAGAGCGGCACGTTCACGCAATCGTACGAGGTCGGGTTGAACCAGAATGTTCCCGTCACATTTCCTTTCGTGTCTGCGGCAGCGGAACTGATGCAGTTTGCCGCATTGGCCGAAAAGACTTGTTGGCTGTTTCGCGGGTTCTCGTATTGAATCGGACCGATGACGTTAGGACGCGACAGGTCGGGGTTCTGATCCTGCTGGCTGGAATTATTGTTGGAAAACAACGTGAACGGATTTCCCTTTTGATAGCTGGCGATCGCATTGAATTGCCAGCCGCCGAGAATCGTCTTCAAGATCCCATTCTCCACGCCGTGGTCGAACGGAAGCTCCCACAATCCGCTGATCACGAGTCGTTGGGGTGTATCGAAATCAGCAAGTGCGCGGTCCAGGCGATAATCGAGGGGATCGGTGTATTCCGAGGAGCGCGCGCGAAATCCGGAAGTGAGGTCAATCGTTTTTGATAGGGTGTAGGCTGCACGGAAGATGAAACCCTTGCTAAAGCGCTTGTCTACCGTCAGTTGGAACTCATGGCTATCGGAAAGACCGTTGCTAAAGTTGGTGAGAAGCTGCTGGGCTCCGGTCGGGAAAGCATTCGGATCGGACTCAGGGCCTGACAGTACCGGTCCACCGATGAAATCCACGCAAGCCGCGAGCGGCCGTGCACACTCCGGATTGGTGGAGCCGAAGTTGGTGAGCTGCTGTTGCATCACGCTCGGTACCGGAAAATTCGTCTCGCCACTCGATATTAATTTTCGTCCCAAGCTGCCTACGTACACCGCTTCCACCATGGTATTCGCCGTTGCTTGCCACTGGAAGCCGTAATTAAAGTTTTCGGAATAGGGCGTTCGGAAATGCGGCCAAGTCGTATAGGCAAATGAAATTTTAGGAGTCAAGAAATCTCCCGTAAAGGTAAATGGGAATGGGTTTGTAAGCTGCAAGGGCGTGAAGGGGTCGGCGACAGGTCCCGTACCTGGAGTGTCCCCGATCACACCTGCATACGTATTAGGCGTGTTATTGGAGACGTATCCGAATGGCGGCTGGCCGCCGAACTGCAGGTTGAGCGCACCGTCCTCGATGTCGTAAAAGATGCCGAAGCCTCCGCGCATAACAAGTTTGGCATTACCGAGCATGTCCCATGCAAAACCGAGACGCGGCGCGAAGTTGTTGTAGTCGGGATAAACCAAGGCTTTGTTGGGAGTACCGGGGTCGCCCGGATACAAGATATTGGGAGGAGCGCCTGGAAACACGGTGGATTGCGTGCCTGGAAAGAAGCCGAGAATATTGTTCTGAACGTCGCTCAGGGGCATGAAGTAATCCCAGCGCAGACCGTAGTTCAGGGTC
>Ga0210391_10002245_pt1 | contig 16855 bp, 11 predicted proteins | sample IncBWC12OmetaG_FD_160573 | JGI IMG/M metagenome (GOLD analysis project Ga0210391, IMG submission 160573) | Forest soil microbial communities from Barre Woods Harvard Forest LTER site, Petersham, Massachusetts, United States - Inc-BW-C-12-O ... | reverse complement strand
CTCATCGACGGCCGTCGTGCCCAGCCGGTCGACGCGCTACTGGAGATCGACCTTAATACTATCCCGCCTGACGCCGTCCAGACCATCGAGACCATCACGGGCGGTGCGGCCTCGACTTACGGCGCAGATGCCATCGCGGGCGTCGTGAATATCAAGTTGAAGCAAAACTTCCAGGGCTTCGAGGTCGATGCTCAGCAGGGCCTCAGCCAGTACGGTGATGCGGCCAACACCTCGGTCGGCGCCATCATGGGCGGCAATTTTGCCGATAACAAAGGCAACGTAATGCTGGTCCTTGACTACTCCAAGGTGGGCCAGGCCGATCAGACCAAGCGCGGGTGGTTTCAGGCAGGCGAGGAAGCCCCCGGCACTCCCGGAGGCGCGCTGTATAACGGACCGAACCTGACTGAGTTCATCTATGCCGCGGGTAATATGCCGACCGGCGCGGGTGCCTACCCGTCTCCAGCCGTCGGCAGCATCGTCGGTCCGAACGGTCAGTTGTTCAATCAATATGCGCCCCTGGCGACGGGGTACAGCGGCCCCCTCGGCCTGGGCACCGGCTACAAAATCAATCCGGACGGCGAATTGGGCTACAACAATCAGATCCCGAACCTCCAACTTCCCCAGAACCGCTGGCAGGCGCTCGCCACGGGTCACTACAACATTTCGGACTCAATCACGGCGTATGTGCAGGCGCAGTTTTCCAAGACCTACGTGGTGGCGCAGGGTCCGCCCTCCGGTCTGTTCAGTGTTTGGTCGCCGACCATTCCGTACGGCCCGTGGGACGACCCGGCTTCACCGAACTTTGGCTCACCGCCGGCCGGATCTACGTTCAACCCGGTTCCCCAGGCGCTCGCAAACCTGCTGAACTCCCGGCCAACTCCGAACGCGCCGTGGGAGTTGCAGGGCAGCACCAGCTACTTGGGCCCCTACTCAACCGATACAACAAACTCCGTCTATCAACTGACAACGGGTCTGCGCGGCGAGATTCCGGGCCTCGACTTCGCCAAGGATTGGACCTGGGATGTCTACGGTGAAACCGGCCAGTCGAATCAGAACGCGCAGCTCAACGGCTTTCCGAATTTCAGCCGGCTGCAGACGGTGCTCGATTCCAACCTGTACGGCCAGAACTGGACCAACACCCAGTACCCGATCTCGGTCGGCGGCGGCTGCACCTCGGGGTTGCCCATCTTCACGGCCACCGGCGCGGTCAACACGGCGACATCGGTTTCGGCGAACTGCAATGCATACGTTGATCCGGCGCTGAACAACGTGACGACGATTGAGCAGAACGTCTACGAAGGCGATCTGCAGGGCAGCATCATCGACATGCCGTTCAATGCCGGGAAGCTGCGCTTCGCATTGGGTGCGGACTATCGGCAGGAACAGTTCACTTATACGCCTGATTCGGGTTACACCGCACTGCAGGCCTACCCGGAGATCGTGCAGAACATCGCGTTGCCCTCCCCGGTCACCGGTCAGACGGGAGCATCCGAGGTCTATACGGAGTTCTCGATACCCATCGTCAAGGACCTGCCGTTTGCCAAGTCCATCGAGATCGATCCGGGTATCCGCTTCTCGGATTACACCGAAGCTTCGCAAGGGGTCAACTATTCAAGCTCGGGTCGTGACGTCAAGACCTGGAAACTGCTCGGTAACTGGGTGATGAATGACTGGGTAAACGTCCGCGGCGGTCTGGAGGTGGCCAACCGCGCGCCGAACATCGCCGAATTATTTACACCGTTGGGCGGCAGCGCCCTGACCACCGGCTACGATCCTTGCGCCGTGTACCCCGGCGTGACGCCCTCTTACGGCAACGTCGCCGGCAATCCCAACCGCTACAACGTGCAGGCCGCCTGTGAATACCTCATCGAGAAGGGCGGAGCTCCGGCTTCGGTCGCTGCCGCACTGATGACCCCCGGTGGCAGTGCCAATAGCTATGAGTACAACGTCTTCGGTCCCTCGCCCGCGCCGTTTCCGTTCGTGCTGGGGCTCAACTCCGGAAATCCGGATCTGAAATCGGAGGTCGCGCGCACCGTCACCGCGGGCATCGTGCTCAACTCGCCCTTCCAGAATCCGTACACACAGCGCCTGCGCATGTCCGTCGACTGGTACCAGATCCAGATCAATGGCGCGATCGGTGTCCCGACCTTCGGGCAGGTCTACCAGGAGTGCCTGGATGCCCAGTACAACAGTCTCATCGGATCGGCTCCGGGCACCTACACGGGCGCACAACTGGTGGCCGGCAATCCCTATTGCCAATACATCAACCGTGAATATGCGCCGGCAGCCGGAGACTTCTACGGCGCCCCCCGAAACTACGTCGCTCCTTATGTGAATCAGGGAGGCATCCAGTCCCGAGGCATCGACCTGGAACTGGACTGGGGTCTGCGCTTCAGCGACACCGATCTGTTCAGGTCCGTGCCAGGTGGCATCAGCGTGAACGTCGTGGCCAACTATCTCGATCGATATGCCGTGTCCCCATTCCAGGGCGCGGCCTATATCAACTACACAGGTACCGTCTCAGGCCCCGAGACCTATTACCGGGATCATGTGCTGAGCACATTCGGCTACTCGATCGGACCCGCGAATCTCGGTTTCCGCTGGGAGCATCTGCCGCCAGCGGGCGGGGATCCGACCACACCGGGTACCTCAGGGCCGCTCAATGCCTATAACGAGGTCGACTTCTTCGCCAGCTATGCGCTGACCGATGCGCTCACGCTGCGATTCGGTATCGACAACCTGATGAACGCGTGGCCGGTGTGGGTCGGAGCGAGTGCCGCGACCACGGCGATCGGCACGACGGACGCGAACTACGACACCGTCGGCCGCCGCTTCTATCTCGGCGCGAAGGCCAAACTCTGATGGGATGAGGCGACGCCGGCGTACGGTTCGCTGAAGGTCGATGGTGTAGTTGCTTGTAGGCGCGTACATTGTTTGCCATATTGGCCAGGCGCGACGGCATGATTCACCCTTCTGCACGCCCCGACGACTACCAGGCCCTCGCTCCTGAAACGGGTGACGGTCCCTATGATCTGTACGGACAGTTGCGCGCGCAACACCCCGTCGCCTGGAGCAACGCATGGAACGGATTCTGGAGCCTGATGAAGTACGAGGACGTCGCGCGCGCGGCGACCGACTACCGAACGTTCATCAACTCAGTACAGAACGTCGTTCCAAAGGTCGCCTTCACGGGTCGACGGCCGCCGCTGCACCTGGATCCTCCCGACCACACCCCATTTCGGGCGGTACTCAACCCGCTGCTTTCCGAGGGCCGGGTCGCAAAGCTCGAACCAACCATCCGCCGCCTGTGCGCAGCGCTGCTGGCTCCGCTGCTCGCGGCCGGCGAATGCAATCTGTGCGAGGATTTCTCGAGTCGACTGCCGGTTCATGTATTCGCCGAGTGGATGGGAATACCGGAGGATATGGCAGAACCATTGCGGCAGGCCGGCAGAGCCTTCAATGTTGCCGTGCAGTCCAATATTGAAGCGGTCGTCAAGGAGACCAGCCTGGCACTCTACGTCATGGCGCGCGGGCTCGTCGCGCTGCGCAGGAGTGTGCCGGCCGACCCGCAGACCGACCTGACGACGGCGCTGCTCGAAGCACGACACCTGGGGGAGCCCCTGCCCGAGGACCTGATCATCGGCTGCGTGCGACAGGTTCTGGTCGTGGGTATCATCGCCCCGACGGTCCTCATCGGCTCGATCGGCGTTCATTTGAGCCGCGATACGGCGCTGCAGCAGCGACTGCGGGAGACACCCGCGCTGCTGCCGCGCGCCCTCGAGGAGTTCCTGAGACTGTACACGCCCTACCGCGGATTCGCGCGCACCGCGAACCGCGACGTGCAGATCCGGGGCTGTCCCATCGCCGCCGGTGAACCGATTGCACTTAACTACGCCTCGGCCAACCGAGATGAGGAAGTCTTCGAGCGTCCCGATGAATTCATCCTCGACCGATCCAATATTGGTCAAAGTCTTGCCTTCGGTCGGGGACCCCATCACTGCCCCGGTGCTTCGCTGGCACGGCTCGAACTGCGGATCGCTTTGGAGGAACTGCTCGCTCGCACGCGCAGTTTCGCCGTGGTCGGTCCGATCACGCGCACCCGCATGCCTGAGCTTGGAGTGTTGTCCGTCCGCATGCGCTTTACGCTGTAGTTGCGGCAGGCGCCGTCCCATAGCGGACGACCAGCGTCAATGCACCGGCAATGGCGAGGGTCGCCGCGATGAGCAACGACGCCCCTGCCGTCCCTGCGCCCCGGCCCACTGCGTAGCCGATCAGGTGTGGCATCACCAGCCCGCCGGCGCTGCCCAGCAAATTGATCATCACTGCCGCCACCGCGAGAGTCGAACGAGTGAGCAGCATGGTTGGCACGGACCAGAAGGCTCCCTGTGCCGCTCCCAACCCGATCCCCATCACCAGCAGCGCGCACAGCCCTGCCCCGCCCGGGCCGAACTGCCACGCCGCAAACGTTGCGGCGGCAGCGACCACGGCGGGCAGCGCGACGTGCCAAAAACGCTCGTGGGTGCGATCCGAATGTACCGCATTCAGATACATGCCCCCGGCCGCGCCCAACCAGGGCAGTGCGTTGATCCAGCCAATGGCCTGCGGGCCCAGACCCGTCAGCGACTTCACCATCTGCGGCAACCAGAAGATGATCCCGTAGGAACCCGAGAGCAGGCAGAACCACAGCAGCGCGGCGATCCACACCAGCGGTTGACGCAGCACGCGCCAATCATTCGGCAGCCGCGCGCGCAGGTCGGCGGTGGCCCGAGTGCGCAGGGAATCGATTTCGGCGCTCGTCAGCCAGGCCGCATCCTGCGGATGATCCGGGAAATAAAAGTACGCGGCGATGCCCAGCACCAGACAGGGCAGACTTTCGCAGATCAGGAGCCAGCGCCACGGCGCGATGTCGGCCGCCAAGGCAGTGGACATGAGCCACCCGGAGAGTGGACTGCCGATTGCCACTGACAGCGGAATGGCGATCATGGGTACGCCGAAGGTGCGCGCCCGTTCTGCCTCGGTGGTGAATTGACTCAGATAGATCACGACGCCCGGAGCGAGCCCCGCTTCGGCAAACCCAACCACGATCCGCAGCAGGTAGAAGCTTTCGGCGGAGTGGCTGAGCGAGATGCCGCCCGATGCCAGAGCCCAGAGGATCGCGCAACTGCCGATCCAGCGGCGCATGCCCACCCGTTGCAGCGCCAGGACACTCGGATACTGGCCGGCAAGGAACCCGACGAACAGGATGCCGGCGCCAAAACCGTACGCCGCTGGAGATAGCCCCAGCGCCGCATTCATGCCCCCGAGTGCCGCGAAGCTGATGTTGACCCGATCGAGGGAACTGAGCAGCAGAAACAGCGTGATCGGCGCCACCAGTCGCCAGCGTATCTTGCGCTCGAGTGGGTTGCGGGGTGGCACGTGACGGCTATCGCTTGTCACCCGGCAACTGTACCGTCACGTGACCGTCGATGACAGGATTTCGATCCTCGGGCCCACCACACAGTTCCGGATCATCCGGCCAGTCGTGTCCGCTTACGCGCACATACTGACGCGTGAACTGCCAGTCGCCCGTGAATTTCTCGGGGTCGCGGATGGTCACTCGATTCTCGAGCGTATCCGGATCGATCTTGCGGATACGTTCAATGACGCTCGCGCGCTTGGACACCGTCAACGGAGTGGTGTCGAGCCACATATCCGTGCGCATATCCACTGTTTCAATCACCAGCGTGTCGGCCTCCCAGTGTCCCCGTGAACGCCCCAGCATCAGGGGCCAGCGTGCGTCGGCCGCGGGCCAGTCGCGCCCGTCGGTGAAGATGTGCCTTACGGCCTTGTCGATGAGAATCCAGGTCTGCTCAGGGGTAACGATGAATTCGTATTGGAACGGTGTGGCGATGAGACGTGGCATGCCCGCAAAGCAGTGCAGCGTGTTGGTGTCGGTCAGGCTGTCCTTGGCGTGCGGATCGCCCTGGTGCTCGGCACGAACGAGCTCGGTTTTGTAGAGGGCCTCGTACCTGGGTTTGAGTGGCGGATAGTCGCGGGTGCCGGGAACGAACATGCGGGCATCGTTGCGCGAGAGTACGGCCATCGACCCCTTGACCTGCCAGACGCCGGACCAGTCCGGAAGGCCCGCGCCGCCGGCGCGCGCCTGATGCGCCAGCAGCAGTGTCATGACGCCGGCAATCACTTTGCGGATCACGGCGCGCTGCTCGGAGCGGGCGCGGGGGCGGCACTTCCACCGCTGCCGAACAGTTGCTTCCCGTCCGGTAGTGTCAGGGATACCAGGCTGCCGCCCTGGCGCCCATCGCGCAGCGGATGCAGCACCGCGGTCACCTTGTCGCCGGGACTGACGGACAGCTGGCGCCAGCCGCGCCGGTACAGCGCATTCGGGGCTCCCATTTCCAGGCTCCATTGTCCGACTTTGCCGGCCTTGTCCTTCACCATGATGTCCAGCCAGGTGTGTGGGCTCTGCCACTGAAACGCGCTGACTGTGCCGGTCAGGGTGAGATCCCTGTTCATGTCGAACATGGCAAACGAGTGGTGCGCCAGCACCGTTCCCGGTACCACCGTCAATAATGTTGCGAACCATCGCTGCATCATGTCCTCCCGCGCGAGCGGTCATACCAGGCCGTGGGTCCTCAGGAAATCCTCAACCAGCGCCACCATCCGGCCGTGACTCCAGTTCTTGCCATCCACCATGTCGGCATCGATGGCAAGAACCGGAACCCCGGACTCGTGCAATGCCCACTGCGTCAGGTTGGTGCCCGACTGGGAGAGTCGATTGTCCGGTGGCACCAGCATCACGGCGGCATCAATGCCGAAGCGCGACGCCTCACTGACCATCCAGCTGTTCATCCACGGCGGCAGATGAAGCACCTCGTTCATGGAACAGACGCGGCTTGCCAGTGCCGCCATCGGATCGCCCTTAACGTCCCGAATATACTGCGGGCCGGCGAACGGCATATACATCGACCACACGAACACCGCCCCGTACTTCTGCTCCAGCGCCTGATAGAAGCTGGTGTCGTGCCACAGGCCCGCGCCGATCCACATGAGCCGCAGACGTTCCTGCGATGCGACTCCCTCGCCGTCCCTCACGCGAGCTGCCACCTCGTCGCGAAAGCGGCGTGCATGCGCCACCGCCCAGTCCGAACCGCGATGCCATTGCGGAATCATGGTATTGGGCATCTGATCCACGATCGAAACGGGGCAGGGCCGTGCTGAGGCGACCCTGTCCGCCGCCTCGGCAATGTAGCTTTCCTGTTCGTTGATGCGCTCCATCAGCTCACTCAGACGCGACACGTCAAACCGGCGTCCGGTCTTGCGCTCGAGCAGTTCAATCAGCTGGTGCATCTCCTCGACCAGCAGGTCGATTCGATGCCGTCCGTAGATGCTCTGCCAGTCCGAGCGGGAATTCAGATACCAGTCCGGATCTTTCTCCTGCCAGGCCGGAGCTTCCAACGCAAAGAAATCCGTGCCAAGCGCCTGCGCCCACTGCGCGAATACGTGCTGAATGCAGTCGCAGGTCAGCCTTGCCACCATCACCGTCGGACGCGGCAGTCCCCCCCATGGCGCCAGCTCCGGAGCGCCCGCCAGTGTGCAGGCCAGCCCCAACGAGCAGTATCGGCAGCGGTTGGGCGGATACCCGAGTTCGTCCATTGTCTGGAAGTACGAGCCCGCGAGTCGCTTGGCGGAAATATACGCCGACCACCACTGATTGCTGATCAGCGGGATATCCATGGCGTGGAATATTTCGTGCGGCGTGTCGGCCTGCGCCAGGACGAACGGTTCGCCGTTGTCCACGACCCGTCGGCGCAGCTCGCTCGCGAAGGATTTCTGATAGCGGGTCGCCGCCTCGGTGCAGGCGAGGAGCTTCTTCGCGCGCGGCTGCAAAGGCGCCGTCATTCGAATATCCCCTGCTGTTGGAGGGCCTGCACCCGCTCCTGCGTCAATTCGCCCAGAGAGTGCGCGATCTCATGGGTATGCTCCCCGAGCGCCGGTGCACGGTAAGGGTGGTTGACGTCGTGGGAAAAGCTCATCGGCGTCCTGATATGAGCAAAGGCGCCGAGTCGGACATGTTCGAGCCGGATGAGTGCGCCGCGGGCGGCGATCCCGGGATCGCGGTCCACGAGGTCCTGCATGTCCTGCACCATACCTGCCGCAATGCCGTGGCGTTGCAGGGTTTCGGCCAGCGCCAGGTCGGACTGCGTTGCACTCCAGACCTCCGGCGCGGCACCTGCGGTCAGCCGCATGAGCTCAGCCCATTCGGTTGCATCATTGATCGTGACGGCAACCCAGCGGTCGGTGCCGCTCGCAGGCAGGACGCCCTGCCAGTAAGTGCGCGTATCGGCGTTGCCAAGGCGTGCCGAAGGCAGTCCGGACTGGGCCGCGGCGATCGCCGGCCACATCTGCTGCGCGCATATTTCATACATCGAGGCATCGATGTGCGCCCCGCGTCCCGTCTGTCGGCGACACTGCAGCGCCGCCACGGTCTGTGCGACCATGACGTAGGGCACGATGACATCCCCATAGGGCACCGCTCCGGGCGTTACGGGATCGCGGTCCGGCCAGCCCGTCATGTAGGTGCGGCTCGAGAGCGCAGCGCCAGTGCCATCAATCCCCCACTCCTGTGCCAGCGGCCCGGTCTGACCATAGACGCTGCCGGATGCCATGACGAGCTGCGGATTGATCCTCACGAGCGCATCATAGTCGAGACCCAATTTCGCCATGGTGCCCGGGGAGAAATTCTCCACGACGACATCGGCCCAGCGAATCAGCGGGTCCAGCAGCTCGCGCGCCTCGGTGCGCTTCAGATCGAGCGCGAGGCTGCGCTTCGAGGTGTTCAGATGCGCAAACCAGGGCTTGTCGTCGAGATCCTTGGCGCTCGAGGCCGCAACCTGAACGTCGAGACGTGACAGACATGGCCGCCTGCGGCTCTCCACTTTGATGACGTCGGCGCCGAGATCGCCGAGAATCTTGGTCGTGATCGAGCCGACCAGGGCCCACGAGAAATCCAGCACTCGCACTCCGGCGAGCGGCCCACGCTGCGCGCCTGCGGGTGAAGATTCCGCGGTGGCCCGCGGCGGGTGCCCGGGCTGCGGCCCGGCGCGCATCACGGCAAACCATGCAGGGTGAATACCGGAGGAGGTCCTGGACCAGAACGCGCGCGACTGCAGCTGCGAATCTGACAGGACATCAGCGGGAGTTGCCAGAACGCAGGCGTTGAGGCCGCGCCGCCGACCCTCGCCGCGGATCTCATCCCGGGTCCGGGTGACGAAGAAGGCGGCCATCGCATCCTCCCAGTCCGCCCGCGCCGCGCTCTCGAGCGTCGAGCGGTTGTAGCGCAGCCAATCCACGCCCTGCATGGGATTGCGTGCGCCGACCTCGTTCATCCACTGCGAGAGCGCCTGATTTGCCGGGGCGCCAAACCCGCCCGTCATGAGCGAGTGGAAACACCACCCATCCGCCAGTCGCCAGATGCAGCGTACGGTGGCTTTGCCGTAGCTCACTGCACCGCCCACGCGATGCAACTGCCGCCGGTCGAACTGCCACACCAGCACGCCGTTGATATTGCGACTGAAGGCGACCTCCTGCGCCGCTACATCCACATGCTGACCGCGGCTGGTGCGGCCGCGGGAGTAGTGAGCCGCCATCGCACCGGCGGCGGCAACCATGTCGGCGTGAAACAGGCAGGCGTCGAGCGCTTCCTTCACGGGCGGCCGATCCGGGTCGCCGGTCAACCGCAGCACACCGCCCATTGCCGACACCACCAGTTCGCCGGCCTTCCACAGGGCTCGCGGGCCACGGCTGCCGAACGCGGTCACGGAAACGTGCACCAGCGCGGGGTTCGCTTTTTCAATCGCAGCGCGCGTGATCGCGCAAGTTTCAAGGCGATCCAGTCCCAGATCCTCGATCAGGAAGGAGGCATCGGCGAGGTGCTGCAGATCAGGCGCTCCCGGGATGACCTGCGCACCCAAAGACTCGAAGAACCGGGCCAACGCCCCCTGCGCCGCCCGGCCCCATGCTCGCACCTGGTGACCTTCAAGCGGACGCACGGACGACTCCTTCGAGGAAGGATCTGATCTGTTCATCTGCCCCGTCATCAAAGGCCCACGAACGAGCGACCAGCACCAGCGCGGGAACACCCGACCTTTCAAGTGCCGTTCTTTGTGCCGCGACCTGCCAGGCCAGGGCTTCGTCCTCGCGCGTGCACCATAGGATGGCTGCGACGGCGCGTGTGCGTTGAACCGCCTCGAGCAGCGCGGCCGCCGAGTCCGAAAGATCCCTGGGTGTCAGATGATGGTCCAGCCAGCGATCGGCGACGACCTGCGGCAGATCCTGCGCCGTGGCGTCCACCTCGAAGCCGAGACGGTGCAAGCCGCGATCGTAGAGCTCCTCGACCACGGCGCATCCCGCCTGCTCGACCGCCAGGTGAATGCGGTCATCCGGTGGGCTGCTGCCGCCAAGAACGATTCCGCCATGGGAGGGCTCCCGGTCGTCCGGCTTCCAATCCTGCAGCAGATGACAAGGGTCGGTGTACAGACTTGCCCGCACCAGCCGCTCGTAGAAGCTGCCGAGGCCACGACGCTGCCGGCGGATGTCGCCAAACAGGCGGCGCCATGCATTGGCCTTCAGAACTCCGCGCCGCATCGCGGCAGGTTCAATCCCCAGCCGGCTCGCGAGTTCCCGCAGCGACTGCGCCGTGTAGCGGCGACTCGACGCTCGCGGGATCCGCGCGACATCGAACACCAGGGGTTGCGGACCGGTGATCCGGCCCTGCCGCTGCAGTTCGCAGATGTAGTAGTAGAGCCTGTGGCACACGTCGTCGCCACGGGAAAAGATGACGTGGTCAAAACAGCGAAATTCACCCTGCCACCAGCTCTCCAGAATGGAATGAGCCCACGGCGGGAAGCTGCTCTCCAGCCAGCGAGAAGTTCGGGACGTATCTCGAGGTAGGCGCAGCGGCAGATGACAGCTCACGGCCCCATGTGCCAGCAGCAGGTCGGGTGGGATATCCAACCCGACGAAGCCGAGCGCGCCGCCGGCTGCCGCCGCACCCAAGGGATCGCCAAGCACCGCGCTCAGGCGCTCCTCGACACTCATGTCTTTCTCATTGTCCGCGGGCGCTGGGCTCATGTCGCATTATCGGGTGCCGGCATTTAGTTGACAAGTTCACCTATTGCGCCGCGGCGACCCGGGCTGCGGACTGACTGTCGGCATAACGCTTCAGTTGCAGCAGCAGCAGGACTATGCCGACGGTCGTGCACATCACGACTTTCCAGCCCAGGTCAAACCCTCCCGAATAGTCCCGCATCCAGCCCAGTGCCTGCGGGCCGAGGTAGCCGAAAATCCCGCTGCCGAGTCCGACGATTCCCATGATCGGTCCGGTATCGCGTCCGCGAAGCAGGCCTGCGGCGGTCGGATAGACCTGGTTCGCGGCAGCGTGACCCAGTGCCACCAGCAGCGCGGTGGCAAGTCCGAAAACGTACAAGTTGCGCGAGGACATCAGGAGGCAGGCTGGGATCATGAACGCGCTCATGCCGGCCATGACCAGCCAGCGATCGAGTCGATCGGCGAGCCAGCCGCACAGCGGATTGACGACAATGGCCACACCGTACGCGGCCGCAATGATCGTGGATGCCATCGCCGGGCCGCCATGGAATTCGGAGCGCACCACCGACGGAACAAAGAATGTTGCCGCAAAACCTCCGGCGTTCGCCAATCCCAGCAGGGGAATGGTCCAGACGATCGGAATTCTGAAGGCGGAGAACAGGCTTGGACTTCCGGGCTGTGCCACGCGGACGCGTGCTGCAACAGGCGGCGACTGCCGATAGAAGTACATGAACCAGGCGGCAGCGATCAGCGTCAACGCCGCGAAGCCCACCATGCTCAATCGCCAGCCAACGCTCACCTGCATGCGACTGGAGAAGCCGGAGCCGATGATCGTCGCCAACGCCGTGAGGGCCCCGACCAGGCCCATCGCGTTACCGCGCCAGTGCGTGGGTACCGTGATGGCGACCGCCGTGACGACGCAGATGAAGGCGAGCCGATAGCCGATCAACCACAGCGTGCGGGCCACCAGACCCTGCCCATAGCTTTCGGCCAGTGCGACCAACAGCAATCCCAGCGTAGCCAGCAGCAGACCGACCGACAGCACCGGCTTTTCGCCATAGCGCTTGGCCAGCACGCCGGCGGGCAGGCTCATCATCAGCGCAACGAGTCCATAGAGTCCGGTGAAGGTTCCCATTTGGGTGTAGCTCATTCCCCAGGACTCCTTCATGAAGGGAATGAGCGGCGAGAATCCCAGACTTGATGCCTGGATCGCCATCATGGCAATCACGGTCGCGACGTAGCAGCTGACCCACCCCGGCCTGGCCTCCTGCTCGACCGCGCCGACTAACTGCATGGCGGCTGCGCCGGCTCACTGACGACGCCATCGGCAAGCATCGCGCCGACTTCAGTCTCATCGTACTGCAGCGAACTCATCACCTCGCGCGTGTGCTCGCCGAGACTCGGCACGCTGCTCGCACCACCGGGCCCATCGGTCGCGAAAACGAAGCCCGCATTGAGGTATTCACCACGCGTGCGCTCACCGGACGGCAGATGCACGTCCACCGGCTCGACCAGCTTGCGTCCGCTCTCCCGGGCGCCCTCGCAGGCGGCGGCGACATCGCGCACCAGCCCGCAGGGTGCGCCGGCAGAATTCAACACCCGCTCCCACTCCGCGCCGTCACGGGTCGCAAAGGCGGCTGCGAGTCGCGACTGGATTTCCCGGGAATTTTCCGCCCTCGCCCGCTCGACGATCGTTGCGAACCGCGGATCGTCGAGCAGTTCCGGGAGGCCGACGGCGCGGCACAATGCCGCAAACTGATTGTCCTGGACCACGCCCAGGGAGATGCGCGAGCCGTCGCGAGTCATGAACACGGCAGCGGTCGGGGCCCCGCTGTAGCCGGTATTCCCGGTGCGCGGCAGCAGCTGTCCTGCGACCAGATAGGGCGTGGCCAGCGAGGTCAGCATCACCAGGGATGCATCGAGCATGGACACATCAATGTACTGGCCACTGCCGAACCGATCCCGTTGCAGCAGCGCTGCCAGAACGGCCAGCGCCGCCAGGGTGCCGGTGTAGGTGTCCACGGCCGGCCAGCCGACCCGCGAGGGCGGATCCCCCTCATCGCCGTTGCTCGCCATCATGCCGCTGGTGGCCTGCACGATATTGTCGATGGCCGGATAATCGCGCTGCGGCCCCGACTGACCGTATCCGGAAATCGAACAATAGATGAGCGCAGGCCGCAGCGTCCGACACGCCTCGTAGCCCAGTCCCAGCCGCTGCATCACGCCCGGCCGAAAATTCTCCAGCACCACATCACAACTGGCGATGAGACGTCGCGCAAGCTCGGCTCCGCGCGCCTGCTTGAGGTTCACCGCGACGGACTTCTTGCCGACGTTGGCGGCCACGAATGCCGGTGCCATCCCATCCCAGCGGCGGAACGGGCCGTAGTTTCGCATCGGATCGCCGTTGAGGTTTTCGACTTTGATCACTTCGGCGCCCAGCAGCCGCAGAAAATGCGAACAGAAGGGCCCCGCCATCACATGACTGAAATCCGCAACGCGGTACCCCGCAAGTGGCTGCGCCAATTTCCAAATCTCCCTGGTTGATGTCCCGAATCTTCCGGCGTCTTCGCCGCGGCATTGTACCGGCACACATTGCCGGGCGCCCGAAACTGCGTAATATAGGTTATCTTATCAACTATTATTCGAGAGCGGCGCAACGCGGAGATTGCAGCAATGCCGAAGCTTCACCATTGGCTGGCGCTGTCATTGCCACTCATGGCCGCGGTCTGCCCGGCCGGGGTTGCGGCGGATGCGGGCTTTGGCAACTACCATCCGCCGCGAACTTTCAACGAATCGGTCAGTTCCACCCTGTACCTGCCCATGCGCGATGGGGTGCGTCTCGCCGTGCGCATCTCCCGCCCGGGGTTGGGCCGAGAGCCAGCCCCGGGTCGTTTTCCGGTCATATGGCAGCATGCCCTCACGATCACCGAGGCCAAAGATGCCTCGCAGGAGCCGGCGGCGGCGGGCTTGAACAACCTTCCTGCGCTCACCGCCTACGGCTACGTCGTGGTGCAGGTGGCCCGCCGCGGCAACGGTCAGTCCTTCGGCAGCCGCCGCGGCTACAACGATCGGACCGAGGACGATGATGCCTATGAGGTCACCGAATGGCTGGCCGCACAGCCCTGGTCCACCGGGAGCATCGGCATCTATGGCTGTTCAAACACAGGAGATGCTGCGATGCACGCGCTCAGCTCCCGGCCGCCGCACCTGCGCGCGGTATTCGCGGGCTGTTTCTCCTGGAGCAAGTTCGATGCCATGCGCCGCGGCGGCATTTTTGCCCAATGGGGAACCGGCCCGCAACGCTCGCTCGAGGAGGATATGAGTGTCGAACCCGTGGATGCAGATGCGGACAAGACGTTGCTGCGCGCAGCCGCCGCAGAGCACCAGCAGTCGACCAACCTGCTGGCCATGTGGCAGCAGCTGCCGTTTCGCGACAGCTGGTCAGCGCTGGTGGGCTCGCGCTTCTGGGCGGAGAGCAGCGTCAGCAGCTATGGGGCGCAGCTGCGGCAACTGGGCGTACCGGTGTACATCATGGGAGGCTGGCATGATGAGCTGCGCGATCAGGGTTTGATCGCGCTGTTGAATCTGCCCGGCTCGCGGGTGCTGATCGGACCCTGGCGGCACTGCCAGAACCCCGGCTTCGAATTGCTGCAGGAAATGCACCGGTTCTTCGACACCTATCTCAAGGGCATGGCAATGGGGCTTGCCGCAGAGCCACCGGTTCATTACTTCACGATGGATGGCGCTGACCGGGGTATCTGGAAAACTGCATCGCGCTGGCCCGTCCCGGGCATGCACCTGCAACGCTGGTTCGTGGGCCAGGGCACGGTGCTCGAGCAGCGCGCCCCGGATCGGCAGGTCGAGGGCACCTTTGTGGTTCATACCGATGTGAACTGCCCCGACGGCGGCGTCGGACCGTTCATGCAGCCGTGCCACAGCGCCGGCCAAGGCCTCTCCGTTCGCAGCGCGGCCCTGAGCGCGGATCTCACCATCACCGGCAATCCCATCGTGAATCTTCCGGTGCGCGCCGACCACGCGGAGGCCAACCTCTTTGCCTACCTGGAGGATGTCGCGCCCGACAGTCGGATTACCGTCATCACGGAGGGGCGGCTGAGAGCCTCGTTGCGCGCCGAAGCGACTGCGCCGTTCGCCGTCCCGGGGACGCCGTGGCATCGCGCGTACGCGCAGGACGCCAGCCCCCTGAAGGCCGGCGAAGTGGCGACTCTGCACTTCGATCTGCTGCCGACCTCTTACAGGCTGCGTGCGGGGCACCACCTGCAGCTGACACTGATGGGCGCCGACTATCGCGAGCGCGCGCGTGACCCCACCGTCGAAGGCACGAAGATCATCCTGTCGAGCGCGCCCGGCAATCCGGCATGGCTCGATCTGCCGCTGGAACCAGGCGCCCCGCCGGGCTGATGCCCATGCCTGCGCACGACCTCATTTTCTGTGGTGATCTGGTGCTCGATGAGCCGGATCCCGAATTCTGGCTGAGCGGGATTGCCCCGCGACTGCAGGGGGCGCAGCTGAGCATCGGCCACCTCGAGGTGCCTCATACCCGTCGCGGCCGGGAACTGGCCGCCGACGTACCCGCCCCAGGGGCCCCGCCCGAGCACCTGGCCGCGCTGCAGAAGGTCGGCCTCGACGCCGTGACCCTCGCCGGCAATCACATCGCGGACTGCGGCGCCGAGGGCATTGCCGACACCATCGCCGAGCTGGACCGCCTGGGTATCGGCCACTGTGGCGCCGGTGCAGATCTGGCCCGGGCCCGCGAACCCGCCTGGCTTCAGGCGGGCGCCGCGCAGATTGCCCTGCTCAGCTACAACTGCGTGGGTCCGCAAGAAGGCTGGGCGCAGCCCGCCTCGGCAGGCTGCGCGTATGTCCGGGTGCTGAGTGCGGACGGTGGACCGATCAGACCTGCGGCGCCGCTGCACACGGCGGATCCGCTGTCGGTCGCGCAAATGGCCGCAGACATCCGTGGTGTACGCAAGCGTGGCGCCGACTGCTGCATCGTCGCGCTGCACAAGGGCATCGTGCACACGCCGGTGACCCTTGCACCGTATGAGCGCCCGCTCGCGCATGCCGCCATCGATGCGGGCGCGGATCTGGTGATCGCTCATCATGCGCACATCCTGCGCGGCATCGAGCAGTATCGGGACCGGCCGATCTTCCATGGCCTCGGCAACGGCTGCGTCGTGACCCGCGCGCTGAGTCCCGATCAGGCCAATCCGCAACGCGCCGAGTGGGCCCGGCGGCGGCGCGTTCAATTTGGATTCGAACCCGATCCCGACTACTTCCTCGCACCCTTTCATCCCGAGGCGATACACGGAATGTTGGCGCGCGTGATCATCGCGGGTGGGCGGCTGGTGCAGGCGGGCTTCATTCCGGTTCACGTTGAAGCCCCCGGCCGACCCACGCTTGCCACCGGCGCTCGTGCCGAGGCGATCGTTCAGTACGTGCGGCGCATCTCACTCGCAGCGGGGCTGCCGACCCTTCCTTACGCCATCGGCACCGACATGGTCCGCATCATGTGATGGCGCGGTCAGAATCGAATCTCAGAATTTCTTGCCGAATCCCACCGAAATGACGCGGCCCAGCGGATTTGCCGCCGTCGCATCGTAGCCACCGCCGCCATCGCCGATCGGAATGTTCACATAGGGCGGGGTGACATTGCCGATATTGGTGACGTGGAAGGTGAACGTCAGATCCCGAGCCAGCCCCCAGTGCAGCACATTGCTGGCGTTGAAGA
>Ga0210391_10002243_pt1 | contig 16868 bp, 14 predicted proteins | sample IncBWC12OmetaG_FD_160573 | JGI IMG/M metagenome (GOLD analysis project Ga0210391, IMG submission 160573) | Forest soil microbial communities from Barre Woods Harvard Forest LTER site, Petersham, Massachusetts, United States - Inc-BW-C-12-O ... | reverse complement strand
AGTATTGGCTCACTTGCTGAACGGATCGAAATTCAATTTTCTGATCATCAGCTCGACAACCCGTCCCGGCGCGCTCGATCGCGTAATTCTCAGCCCGCGCTCTGAAGCGCTGGCGCCGCTGCCGTTGCCACCATCTCTGGCGCCGCAGCCGACGCAAGCGCGCGTTGAGCCCGAGCAAGAACAGGACGCCGATATTCCGCCCGCCTCCTCGGCACCGGTGCCACCAGCTCCAACCCAACCTCCACCAATGCCTCCCGACGCGAAATCCGCGCCGGACGCGCCAGAATAGTGACAGACTAACTCTGCAGCTAGAATTTCTTTGACGTGGCCTTTGACCTTGTTCTAGTATTCGATTGCGTTTGCCGCAACCCTTCCCTCGCGGCAGCCTAAGACCAACGTGCGATGGCTCGCGCGAGAGGTCTATCTTGTCCCAGATATTAAATCTGATGGAGGAACTATGGCTGCAATGCGCAGGATATTCATCGCTTTTTCCTTTCTACTATTAGTTTCTTGGACCCCGGTGCTTGGACAGAACGCGTCCATGCAACTCATCACCTCAGAAAAGGGATGGGCGCTCGACAATCGCCGTCTCTTCTGGACCAATGACGACGGCAGCCACTGGAAAGACGTTACTCCGCCGCACCAAGAGTCCGAAACTATAACCGACACCTTCTTCCTTGACGTGTCGCATGGCTGGGTATTGCTTTGCGGGGAGCAAGAGGGCGAGAACACGTTGAGCTTCAACGTCGCCTACACCTCGGACTCAGGTGGGACTTGGGCCGTTGCCCCTGTCAGGGTTCCAAGCCAAAAACCTGACGAGCTCGACGGTCATGCTTGGCTGGATTTTGTCGACCCTTTGCACGGCTGGATGGTGCTGCACGCCAACAGCAGTTCTGCTTTTAGCTGGGGACTTCTGCTAGCGACTGACGATGGTGGTAAGAATTGGAAGGAGCTAGCTCAGGCACCGATTGCAGGGCGTCCTATTTTTGCCACACCGCAGGAGGGCTGGATTTCAGGCAATGGTGGCCCGAAGGGAATGTACAGCACTCATGACGGCGGAATAAGTTGGCAGTACGATGGACCAACTCTAGAGAACCTTCCTTCGTCGTTGCCCACCAACCCAAGCTACGGAGATATGAAGTTCACGGATGCAAATCATGGCTTTCTCGTGATCTACCTCTCGCCAGCGACTGACGCTGAGGAGCCTAGGGGAACCGCGATGGCCTTGTACGTGACGAGCGACAGCGGTAGGACATGGAAGTATGACCGGGTGCTGATAGATCGGGGTGCCTTGACAAAGAACGTTGGGGTGTTGTCGCGGCTTGTTGCAGGTTACGTAATTCCTAGCGTTTCTGAAGCTGGGTCTCTGCTCGTGGCGTTCAACGACAGAAAGAATCTAAATCGGGTCACGCTGATGAACATCGCGCACCAAGGAGAGGCAACTACTGAAGGCACCCCTAGTACCCGCTCCGAGAACGTTCTTTGGCGACCGGGCGATGATATTGCCGCGCTTAGCTTCGTTAGCGGTGCTCGCGGCTGGGCACGCACAAGTTTGGGCGATCTGTTGCTAACGTCAGATAGCGGCGCGACGTGGAAGAACATTAACCCGATACCTGTGGTGCGTCCCGCTGCGGCTCCAACAGCGAATGGCCCACGCGTAAAGGCCCACAAGCTGGGGCCTGGCCCTTCGCTTGTCCCTCAATCTCCGCAGGCGGGGTTGCATTATACGGAGCGGTTGGGATTCGATGAGCACAACGTCGCCACGGTGGCTGCAATGGGCACATGGTTTAGCATGAGCCCGTTTTTCGACGTTGGCATTTATGTGGGGGGAGGCAACTATTGCGGCCAGAAGGTTAGCGGAAAATGTGTCAGTCGCCCCGATCCCGGACTCAGCTCCCTTTGGTTGACGCAGATGGAGGGTCAGGGATGGGGCTTCCTGCCAATATGGGTGGGCCCGCAGGCTCCATGCGTAAACGCATCCGGCTACGGAATGTTTACTGCAGCCAATGCAGCATCTTCGGGTACGTCGAACGCGGACAACGCGGCCGCAGCGATGGCCCGCTATGGCCTTCCCGGAACGGTAGTTTTCTACGACATGGAGAACTATACATCGACTCCGGGCGACGCATGTTCAGTAGCGGTGCGCGCGTTCCTGGCTGCATGGGTACAGGAAATGAATGCAGACGGCTTTGCAACAACAGCGGTATATGGGAACCCAGGCAATGCGCAAAACGATTTCTCGCAAATCGCCGGCCTCACAGAAGCTTGGATCTCAATAACGCCCGCTGCAGGGAAACCACCGGCCGTCACAATCTGGGGCTTGGGGGCGGGAAAGTCGTACGCGCTTAGTGACAGCTGGTGGCCGCAGAATCAGCGGGCGCACCAATTTCTAGAAAACATTGGGTCAGCCGGAGGGGGCTATGTAACGTACGGCGGAGTAAATACCGGCTACTCAATCGACTACGACGTGGAGAACCTTTTGATACCAGGAGCCGAGGGTACCAAGCCCTACATCTGGGTCGCCAGCTCGATCACAGCACCTTTTCCAGGGGGCTACGCGTTCGAGGCGACTGGGATGAACGACGTACCCACGAGCGCCCTCCTCAACTTCGTCTCAGCTGGTCAACTTGGCCAGATCGTAGGGGTTTGGTGGGTAGATGACGCGGCTGGATGCCTTGACCAGTGCGCGCATGGCTTCCTTGACAACTCGGGTATCTTGGTAGCGTTCGACGACCCATCCGGCCCAGAATTCACCGTGCCAGCCGGCCTCAACGAAGCCAGTCAGACCATCGGATACTACTGCGCGGGAGCGGACCCCACCCCACACTGTGGGACGACTCCCAATCCAACCGAATCCGGCTTTGTGGGGGACCTCACCGCGAACACCTTTAAGCCCAGTAATTTCGCGAACGGACTCACCTATTTGACGGGCATTAATGACGACGGCGAGATTGTCGGCAACGCATATAGCAACTGCGGCACTGAGGGCTGTCCTACATATACCCCGTTTCTGTATTTCAACAACCAATTTAATCAGCTGTACATCACCTGTGCCGACGACCAGCAAAGCATCGCCTCGATAATGGGGATCAATGGCTATGGTCAGATTCTCGGCAATTACATAGACACTCAGGGGAACAACCATGGATTTTTCTACGACTACGAGAACACCACCGGTATTGGAACCTGCGTGCCTGTAGGCTTGCCGAACGGCTCATACGCATTTGCAATTAACAATCAGGGGCAGATTCTGGGCAGTTCGGATGAGGACGGTACGCTATGGCTGCTTGACGGCGGGCTCTACTATTCCTTGCCCTCCCAGTTTTACAACGCCATAGGCAATTGGGGCCTCAACGACGCGGGTCAGGTGGCCGGGGCAGTCAACTCGGGTGGAGACTTCTGTACATACCCCCCCGTTCACCGTCTGTGGCATAGCGCTGAACCCCGAGTAGAACAAATGGCCGTCATTTCATGATGCCAAACCGACATTGGGTCCAGAGCCCATTTCGATTACGGAGGCGTGATCAGGCGAACCGGTACGGGAGAGGTTCCGTTCACCGGTGTGCTCGTAGCGCTGTTGCTGCATCCGGAAACGTTCATCACGGTCACATTGACATTGCCCAAGATGTCGATCTTGTTGATGAAGACCTGCAGAAAGCCCACAATCGTTACTGTCGGCTGAGATCCGACTAGCGGTCCGACCGTGCTGTCGTAGATGGGAACTGTAACGATTGAATTGCTGGTGGTAATGATGTCGTTGTTATTCACCACACCCTGTGCCACAAGTGGATTTCCCAAGCCCGCCTGTATTTGGAATGGATAGGTCGACGATACCAGTGCATCCGCTCCGCCATACGTGGGGGATGATTGCGTCAAGCAAGCCACTGCGGTCGCCGTGTCGCCTGTAAGTACGCCCGGGTTCACAGGATTCTCATTGAGGTTGACCTGCCCGCCATTCAAAGTTCCGCACGCGTAGACCGTGGTTTGATCGCATCCATCAATCGCCTGCTGGTAGGAGTTGGCCGTTGCGCATGACAGTGCTGCGCCGGCGCTCCCTGAAACTAATGCCGGCACATACTGTACGTTGTTGCCGACCCTGATCGGCGGGTTGGAAATCATGCCGGTGACGCCGAGGCAGTTCGCTTGTCCGGGGTTACAATCGGCAGTTAGGCCGAAAGTCTCGCCGATAACGCCGCTCCCAAACACCAAAACCCCCTTGTTCGTGATGGAGCCGTCCACGGTTGATACGAAGGTTGCGCCTCCGTTATCCGGGTCAAGGTTCGGGATAATCCACGGTTTTACGCAGCGCGGCTGAACGGGAATGTTCCCCCCTCCGCTGCCTGAAGCGGAAGAGTTGTATGCTTCGGCGGTGGCGGTCGCGCTCACGCTGATTCCAGAGTAGGTGCCACCGAAAAGCGAAAAAACGTGAGCGAAGAAGATTGGCAGGTTCGTGCGCTTGACCGTAACTGTGACTGTAGGGTTAATACCGAAGGCTGCTCCCAAGGTCGAGCAATCCGAGGCCGCCCCCCCTGCATTTCCTGCGCCGTACGTAACGGTCACGGTGCTGGCGGGTGCGGCATCGACAAAGTTCTGTGTAGCCTGGGCTAACTTGATCGCGGCCTGAGAGGCATAAGGAGTCGCCCCGCCGCAGATGGCAGCCCAGGTTCCGTCGGCGTTTCCATTCGTGGGATCTCCCGTCAGTCCCGAGATAGAAATTAGCCTCGCGGCCGTTAATGCCCCAGCGTCGGCAGCACGCTGAGCCTCGGCCTTCGCCTGGTAAAGCGTGCCGATGTCGATCGAGAGCGCGGCCATGGCGATAATCGTGGCCAACGCGAGGGCCACCAGCGCCATGGTAACCCCGCGCTCCTTCGAGCGTGGGGTCGTTCCGTTTTGTCGGCGGCGGATTAGCGGCGACAGCATGGCAGGTTTCTCACTTCCGGTTTCTCAATTCTCGTTGAACGCTCCCGCCGCGGTATTGATCGTGCTGGGTCCAGTAAACGACCCGCCGAACAATCCAGCCACGCCCCCGTATTGCCAACTATATGGGTAAGAGATCAAGACGCAGGTTCCGATGAGGTGGACTGTGGTGGCGTTCGCGGTGATCGTGCTCGTGCAACCCCGATTCACGGAGACCGTGATTCCGCTTCCCGGGCACGTCCCGGTAGTCGTGGAGTTCCACATAAGCCCGGTCTGCGTGGGAGCCGGAGTCGACAAACCGCAGTCGTTGACTTTCGCGGAGAGCAGGTAGTTATCCACCACCTGAAAGGCATCGCTTACCGAAACCGGCAGGCTGGCGTTGAGATCGGTCGCTGGGTCCGAGGCCGCCACACGAGCGCCTTCGCGAGCCGCATTCGTGAGCTTTTGCTTCAGGGAGAGCGCGCTGCTGAAGTCAAAAATCCCAATGGCGAACATCACGAGCAAAGGTAACGAGAGCGCAGCTTCCACGATTTGCGAGGCGCGGTCGTTTCCGCAGGCTCGCTTGATCGACGCGAGCAATCCGCTCGGCTTGGTCGGGACCCGCATCATTGCGTCTCCGCCCGCATTGCTGACTCTCCCGCAATACGCATGTTTGCCAGATCGAGCGTATTGCAGGGCTGCGGATAACAGGGAATGGTGAGATCGAATGGAAGTTGATAACGCGCGCTTACAGATGTGCCACAGGTACCCATGCCACCTTGTCCCGTATAGGACAGCTGAACATTTTCCTGAACGCAGACATCGGCAACGGTGCCGTCGCAGGCCTTCGATGTTCCCGCACAGGCAGAAGTCGCACTGCCGCACGCGCACAACGCGGGCCGTGTCCACTTGGAATAAGGAACGAGCGCACTTTTGTTCAGATGCGCGGATGCAAGCGCGTTGTAGACGGCAGTCTGGGCATTCTGAGCGGGAGTCGCAGTAGCGGTACAAGTCGTGCAAGCCGGGGCAACCGCCGCTTCTGCGGCTGCACGAGTTCCGCTGGTAAGCGTGCCGAAAATCAGGAAGCCATACCCGAAAAAGAAGACGGCGAGAAAAGCCATGAAGAATATGGGAAACACCATCGCAGCTTCTGCGATTTCCGAGGCGCGCGTATCTCGCACCACTTCAAACAATTTAGTCCATCTCGATTTGGGCATGCTAATGCGCTCCCAACGATTTCCAGTTCCAAATGCCAAACAGCACTACTGCCAGCGCCAACGCGACTCCATACGGCACTTTCAACGACTGCGGATTATCGAGTGAAACCTCATGGTCGGGCATGCGAAACGTTGCCATTGACGCCAGAAGCCTGCCGATGTTGCGAAACGTTTGCCCAAGTCTTCTCTTATAAATTACCAGCCCGAGCGCCATAACTCCGGCGATGAAGACCGAGACCATCAGCAGATTTAACAGCGCTCCCGGCCCCACGAACGCGCCCAATGCGCCGGCCAGCTTCCAGTCGCCCGCGCCCAGGCTGCGCACCAGAACAAAGGGTAGCAGCACAAGCAGCCCCAAGCCAGCGCCCAGTAGGGCAATCTTCAGGCCGAGCCAGCCTCCCGCCACGGTATTGACCGCCAGGCCGATAAAGAATCCCGGCACGGTCAGCCAGTTTGGGATGCGACGGCTACGCCAATCGGTCCATCCGGCAAGCAGCGCTAAAAGAACCGCCAGCCCCAGAGCTACCGCCTTCAAGCGGACCCCTGGCTAAACATTCTACCTTTGCATCGCATTGTAGCGGTAAATTGTTGCAAAGGCTTCATTTCAATCGGGTCCTGCTATGCGTGGCGACATGGACCTGGAGCGCCTGAAACGACAGCTACCGCGCCACTGCGGCGGATTTTCCCATAGGTTAGGTTGGGAAGTCAATGAAGTCTGGGAGGAAAACGGACCGGACGTACCGCCTAATCCCGCTCTGGCCGGTGCGGCGACGGACCCAGGGGGACTGACTAACGTTAAAAGCCCCGCCCAAGCTGAGCTTAGGCGGGGCCATTCCGTGTCTCCTGATCCTACCGGTTGAACGCTCCCGAGCCGTTGTGCTCGGCCACGGTGCGCTTGGCGGTGTCGGCCAAGGCTTTGGCTTGCGGAAGAAGATCCAATCCCTTCACAACTTCGGGATCGGATTCAGCGCGGACCTTCATGCCTTCATCCTGACCGAAAGCGTCAACGAAGATCTCCGCTTTGATGTTCGACCGGAGCCAGTCGTTGTTATCGATCAGGTCGGCCTGGGTGTAGGGAACCGATGCTTCGGAGAGACTTGCGAAACTCCTGCAGGGTAGCATCGTCCACTTCGAAGCTTTTTGTGGGATGGTGAGTAACCACGTATCGCTTGGCAAAGTTGAAAAATGCGTAGTGCTGCAGCAGCGTGTCCTGGAAGTGATTGCCCTTCAGCGGAGGGATGACCACGTCAGGAGTGATGCCGCCGCCGCCGTAGACAGTTCGCCCGCTATCGGTGAGCTTCACCTCGCGATTGGCGTTGCTGCCGGATTCGGCATCGCGGTTGTAGTAGTAATCATAGAGCGAAATATTGCTGTAGTCACGCTGGATCAACCGGCCACTCGGCGTGTAGTAGTGAGCTGTAGTGAGGGCGAGTCCAGTATTCTCCGACAACGGATAAACGGTTTGAACCAGGCCCTTGCCGAACGTAACTTCGCCGACGATCAAGCCGCGATCATGATCCTGAATCGCTCCGGAAACAATCTCCGCCGCTGATGCAGTCAAGCGATTTACCAACACTACGAGAGGATAATCCTTGCCGCCGTTGCCGTGCTGCGCGACGTAACGCTTTTCCGCCGAAGCGCGGCCGTGGTGCGATACGATGACTTGACCTTTCTTCAAAAACTTGTCAGCCACGCCCACGCCTTCACTCAACAGGCCGCCGGGATTGCCTCGCAGATCGAGGATCAAGCCCTTGAGATCGCCGAACTCATCCAGTGCCTTTGAGACTTCCTCTTCCGTGGTTTCGTTGAAGCCGGTAACGTGCAGGTAACCAATGCCCGGCCGGATCAGGAAGTGAACGTCCACGCTGTAGCGCGGAATCTCGTCGCGAATCAGGGTGAACTCCATCGGCTTCTCCACGCCTTCGCGCGAGATGCTGATGTGTACGGTCGTTCCCTTCGGGCCCTTGAGCATGTCGGCAACGTCGCCCGTGCTCAGGTTCTCGGTGGACTTGCCATCGACCGCAATGATCACATCGCCGGGATGAATGCCCGCTTTATAGGCGGGCGTGCCCGTGAACGGGAAAATTACGATGACCTTATTGTTGCGCGGTCCCACGGTCATGCCGACCCCGTAGTACTTGCCGCGCTGGTCCTCGCGCATCAGCGCGTAAGATTTGGGATCGAAGAAATTCGAGTGCGGATCGAGCGCGTGCAGCATGCCGGGGATAGCGCCGTTATAGATCGCCTTATCCGGGTTGACGGGCTCTGCGTAGTTGTTCTCGACGACCGAGTAGACGTCAGTAAACTGCTTCAGGCTGTCTTTGACGTCAGAGTCGCTGCCGAGCGAGGACTGCTGTCCGGTATGCTGGGCAAAAAGAATCCCCAGAAAGCCGCAAGCAAGCAGAAAAAAAACCACCAGGAGAAGTGAGCGGCGAGAACTACGTGCCATTGAAATTTCCTTCGATTAGGGTGTCGGACCACCCGGCTACAGCGCTGAATATAAGCAGTATATCACGCACCCTTGTTGGAACTAGAGATACCGAATCCCTTCGGTAACCAAGCTCGACCGCATTCACTGCTGTACCGGGGATGCATGATTGGGATGCCCCGCACCGTTCAATGACATCTCGCTAGGCTAGGGTTCGTATTGTCTAGCCAGACTATATTGCCGCTGAAAAGCATTGACGTGCCGAGTGAATCGCTGTACTGTGGCCGACACCAAAGGTGCGGGGCCCCCGTTCTGGTGAATGTTGGCTCGGGAGTTGGAATGTGCCATTTCGTCGTGTAGTTATTCTTGCCTGCTCTGCCGTTCTATTTGCTCTGGCCTCCGGCGAATATCCTCCTGTTGCAGTTCACGCAGGAGTTGGTTTCTCTCCCATTTCTCCTGAAGAATTGAAGATGACCAGCGAGCCGCTCGCTCCGGGTGCGCCTGCCATCATTCTCTATCGCCAAGTCGATCGCGATGACAATGGCCGGGGAACTGCACACGAAGACAATTACCAGCGCATCAAGATCTTGACGGATGAAGGGCGCAAGTACGCAAATATAGAGATACCTTTTGTTAAGGGTGTCGACGAAGTTGTGCATATCCGGGCACGCACCATCAAGCCAGACGGCTCGGTTGTTGACTTTGACGACAAGGTTTTCGAAAAGTCCCTGGTGAAGGCCCGCGGGCTACGATTCCTTGCGAAGACATTTACCCTGCCTGCCGTTGATGCCGGCTGCATCATCGAGTACAGCTATACCCTCGACCTGCAGCATGCATACGCTTCCCATTGGATTCTGAGCGAGGCCTTGTTTACTAAGAGGGCTCGGTTCTCTCTCAAACCCTACAAGGGTGGCTACGCTCCCCTGACTCTTCAGCGGAGTTGGCAGAACCTTCCGCCAGGTGCCGAACTCAAGGAGGGCTCTGAGCTCGTTAGCATGGAGGTCAGCAACATCCCAGCTTTCCAGACCGAAGATTTCATGCCGCCGCCGAACGAGCTGAAGTCGCGCGTGGATTTCTCTTATGAGGTCGGAAGACCCGAGAATGACCCGGAGCAGTTCTGGAAGCATGTCGGCAAGGCCCGGAATGACGCTTTAGAGAAGTTTGTTGGCAAACCCAAAGCCATGGCGGAGGCGGTCTCGCAAATCACTTCGCCGACCGATACGCCGGAAGTGAAATTGCGAAAGATTTACGATCGAGTGCAGCAAATCCGAAATACGTCGTTTGAGCTGCGGAAAACCGCGGAGGAAGAAAAGCGCGAGAAAGAAAAGTTCGACGAGAGCGTCGAAGATGTTTGGAAGCGCGGCTACGGCAATAAGTGGCAACTAGACTGGCTTTTTCTTGGTCTGGTTCGTGCAGCGGGATTCGAAGCCTATGGGTGCTGGGTTTCCAGCCGGGCGGAGTATTTTTTCAAACCAAAGATGATGCAAAGCGGACAGTTGAACGAAACTGCTGTACTGGTGAGGCTGAATGGGAAGGATCTCTATTTCAATCCAGGCGCAGAGTTTGCACCCTTCGGGCTGCTCAACTGGTCCGAGACCGGAACTCCGGCTCTGCGGTTGGACAAAGATGGAGGAAGTTGGATACAGACCACGCTTCCTGCGAGCTCGGAGTCACGCATCGAGCGCAAAGCAAAGCTAAAGCTGTCCGAGACCGGCGACCTGGAAGGGAGGCTCACCGTGACCTATACGGGTCTCGAAGCGATGTATCACCGGCTCGACGTTCGGCATGCCGATGAAGTCACGCGCAAGAAGTTCATGGAGGAACGTGTAAAGACACAAGTTCCGGTCTCGGTAGAGGCGGAATTAACCAACCAGCCAGACTGGAACGGCTCGGAAACTCCGCTGGTCGCGGAGTTTGGCGTGAAGATCCCGGGGTGGGCGTCCAATGCGGGTAGACGCGTCATGATTCCTGCCGCAGTTTTTACTGCGGTGGAGAAGCATACTTTTGAACATGCCGGCCGGGTTCATCCGATCTACTTTGAATATCCCTACGAGAAAACGGATGACGTGACGATTGAGATCCCTTCCGGCTGGCAGGTCGGCAGCGTTCCGGCGGCACGGGACAAGGACGCCCATGTAGCCGGCTACACCCTAAGAGTCGAGCAAACCGATAAAACGCTGCACCTGTCGCGCACGCTGAAAATGAATTTTCTGCTAGTGGATTCTAAGTACTACGGAGCGTTACGGGACTTTTTTGAGCAAGTAAGGACCGGAGATGAAGAGCAAATTGTGTTGCAACCCGGAACCGCCAGCGCGAGCAACTAGTCGGCGAGTGCGGCTTCTTGTGCTTTGGGTTGCTGCTTTCATTGTGTTTTGCTTGCCGCGTGCCTCGGCGGGCGGAGATGCTCCGCCATGGATGCATGCGCTGGTTAACGCCCCATTGCCGCCCTACGACGAGAAGACTGAGGCAGTGCTGTTGTATTCCGAGACCAACGTCACGGTTATCTCCACCGACAAGATGGAAACCCATGTACGAAAGGCTTATAAGATTTTGCGTCCCGATGGCCGCGAGCACGGCACGGTGGTGGTTCCCTTCGATTCCCAAAGTAAAGTCAAGACTCTTCACGGATGGTGCATTCCAGCGCAAGGCAAGGATTACGAGGTCAAGGAGAAGGATGCGGTCGAGAGGAGTCTTCTTCCAAGCGGCGAATTAATGTCGGACGTAAAACTCAGGGTACTGAGCATTCCAGCACCGGACCCTGGAAACATTGTCGGTTATGAATACGAGGTGGAGGAACGTCCTTTCTTCTTACAGGAGCTTTGGCATTTCCAGGAAAAGAACCCGGTGCGCGAGAGCCACTACAGCCTCCAACTTCCCCCCAGATGGGAATACAAGGTTGCGTTTCTCAACTATCCCGAAGTCAAGCCAACCCAGGCTGGCGGCAATTCATGGCAGTGGGTGGTGAGCGACATAAAGGGAATCAGACATGAACCCCATATGCCCCCGTTCAAAGGAGTCGCAGGGCAAATGGTCGTGTCGTTCTTCACTTCGGGAGCTCCTCCTCTGAACGGATTCACCGATTGGGGCGGGATGGGCAAATGGTATTCAGCCTTAGTTGGTGGAAGGGTCGATGCCTCTCCCGAGATCAAACAGCAGGTGAATGCGCTGACTGAATCGAAGACTACGCCCTTGCAAAAAATGCAGGCGATTGCCGGATTTGTCCAGCACGATATCCGCTACGTAGCCATCGAACTCGGCATCGGGGGTTGGCAACCTCACGCCGCGCCTGACGTTTTCTCGCATCGCTATGGCGACTGTAAAGACAAAGCGACGCTGGTTCGTTCCATGCTGCACGAGATAGGAATCGATTCCTATCACGTGGTGATCTATACCGAACGTGGCGCAGTTACGCCGCAAACTCCTGCCAACCATGGATTCAACCACGCAATCCTGGCGATCAAGCTGCCGGACGGACTCAACGATTCGTCGCTGGTTGCCACTTTGCAAGATCCCAAGCTAGGCAGGCTTCTTTTTTTCGATCCTACGAATGAGTTGATCCCATTTGGCCAACTTCCCGGCTATCTGCAGGCCAACTACGGCTTACTGGTGACGCCCGATGGCGGCGAATTGATTGAACTCCCACAACAGCCGTCGGCAATGAACAGCATCGAACGCACAGCCAAGCTGACGCTCGACACGACGGGCACACTAAAGGGCGAGGTCAAAGAGATTCGGCTCGGCGAGCGTGCCTCGTCCGAGCGCTGGCGACTGCGCAGTGTAACGAAAGACACCGACCGCATCAAGCCAATCGAGGAGTTGCTGGGTAATTCACTCACCAGTTTTCATATTACTCAGGCCAGCGTGATCAACTTGCAACAAACCGACAAGCCGTTCGGCTTCAATTACTCGTTCGAGTCGCCAAATTATGCCAAGAACGCCGGCAGCCTGCTTCTGATAAGGCCGCGCGTGATCGGAAATAAGGGTTCAGGGTTCCTGGAGACCAAAGAGCCGCGTAAATTTCCCATCGAACTCGAAGAACCGGCGCGCGATACCGATACTTTTGAAATCACAATTCCGGCTGGATATGTCGTAGACGACCTGCCTCCGGCGGTCGATGCGGACTACGGCTTCGCCAGCTACCACTCGAAAACAGTGGTTACTGGAAACGTTGTCGGCTATACACGAACTTTTGAGCTGAAAGAACTCAGCGTGCCGGTTAATAAAGCCGAAGAATTAAAAAAGTTTTACCGGATCATCGCCGCCGATGAACGAAACACGGTGGTGCTGAAGCCTGCTCCATAGAGGGCAGCCACCCATCGTCGCATGGTGCGCTTGCGGGTTGGGTCTTCCAAAGAAGCTCGTCAACAGTTTGTCTCATCATTGCCCGCCTTCCAGCTTCGGCATTATGATGAGGGCCATGAGTTTTTCCGAGACGATCTTCCTGTTCTTTCTGGCGCTCATTGTGTTTGGGCCAAAGAAGTTGCCGGAGATCGCCCGCCAGGCTGGCAAGCTTCTCACCGAACTGCGCCGCGCCTCAAACGAATTTAAATCGCAGATCGAAACCGAGATTGCCCATCTTGAGGTCCAGAAGCAGCAGGCCACACTGCCGCCCGCTCAGCCGCCGCAGGGCGCTGTGGCTAGTCTAGCTACGAATCCGGTGGTGAGCGAACCAGTCAAGCAGGAGGAAGCTACGTTGGCTGCGCCTCTCGCCGAAGGGGCTCCAGCGCTTGCCGATTCAGCTGCCGTCAATTCTGAGGTGTCATTAAGCTCAGTGCCATCGAACTCATCGACAACAATCGAGGCCGAGGCTGTGCCTGATCCCGAGACTGCTGCCGCTTCTCAGGATTCTCATGTTTGATTCCGCGACCGGGGGTTCGGAAGACGACCCCAAGCGCGAAGCCATGCCCACCATGGGGTTTCTCGATCACCTCGAGGAACTGCGCCGCCGCCTCGTCTACTCGATTGCCGCCGTGGCTGTGGGATTTTTCGCCTGCTGGTGGTAGGTTGAAAGTATTTATGAAGTCATGCAGCGGCCGATCATGGACGTGCTCAAAGCCAACGGGATGGCCGAGAAGCTCGTCTATCTGAATCCCACCGAACCCTTTAATCTTTACCTGAAGATCGCCGCATTGGCCGGATTGTTCCTTACCTCACCATTCGTGCTCTATCAAGTGTGGATGTTTATTTCGCCGGGCCTCTACCGCAACGAGAAGCGCTATGTCGTCCCCTTTATGGTGTCGACCATTGCTTTGTTCATGACCGGCGGATATTTCGGCTACAAGATCGTTTACCCGCGGGCGTTGGAATTTCTAATTCACTTCGGGCGGCAGTTCCAGCCGATGATTACGATTGGGGAATACACGTCGTTGTTTCTGAGCATCATCCTCGGCATGGGGCTGATCTTCGAAATGCCGATTCTCATTTTCTTTCTGGCGTTGATGGGCATCGTCAGCGCAGGCTTCATGTGGAAGAATTTTCGTTACGCCATTCTGATCTGCTTTGTCATCGCGGCCATCGTCACGCCAACACCCGACATTTTGAACATGTGCATCTTCGCCGCGCCGATGATTGCGCTGTATGCCCTCAGCATTGGCATCGCGTGGCTGGTCCATCCTAAACAGCGGCGGGCGCGGAACGAGAAGAAGGCAGCGTAGGCTAAATCAAGACCAATCACTTATGATCGGCAGAGTTATGCTCGACAAACTTATCGAAGTTGCGATGGTGTTGCTCTGCTGCCTGTCGCTCGTGGCTTGCGACCGAGACAAGAATACAGCTCAGGCTGGGGCGCAACCTGCTCCTGCCGCCGAGGCGGTTGCTCCCAAACTTTCACTTCCGCCCGATAGCGGCCCCGTCCCGACAATCGATTCCAATCGAGCGATGAAGTACGTAAAAGAAATCGTAGCTTACGGTCCGCGGCCCCTCGGCAGCGCGAATCACAAGAAAGTTGAGGATTACCTCCTCGCACATCTCAAAGGCGACACGGTAGAGAACGATGTCTTCACGGCCGACACGCCCGAGGGCAAGTTTCCCGTTCACAACGTCATCGCGAAATTTCCCGGGACGAAGGACGGCATCGTGGTCATCGCGAGCCATTACGACACGAACTATCCGCTGCGCAACACTTCTTACGTGGGGGCGAATGATGGTGGGTCTTCCAGTGCGCTGCTTCTGGAGCTTGCCAACCAGTTGCGCGGTAAGACGCGCGAGGGATACAGCATTTGGCTGGTGTGGGACGACGCCGAAGAGGCGATGAAACCAGACACCGAAACCCCGTTTATGGATGACAGCCTGTACGGGATCACGCATCTGGCGGAGAAGTGGCAGGCGGACGGAACTCTCAAGAAGATGAAGGCGTTCATATTGGCGGACATGATCGGAGATGCTGATCTCAACGTCGATCGCGATACCAACTCAACGCCATGGCTTGAAGACGTTGTGTACGAGGCTGCCACCCGGTTGGGATATCAATCACATTTCTTCGCGCGGACCTTGCCCGGCGTCAGTGACGATCACATTCCGTTCGTGAAGCGGGGTGTGCCCTCAGCCGACCTGATCGACTTCGATTACGGATACAACGATGTGTTCTGGCACACGACGCAAGATACCGTCGACAAACTGAGCCCCAAGAGTTTGGAAATTGTAGGCAACACGATCTTGGAGACGGTCGGCATTCTCAACCGAATGGACCCGCTCCCACCAAAATAAAATTGCCAGTCCCTGCAAACAGGCGCTTCGCATAGTCCTCGCGATCTTTGCGGTTCACGCCTTTGCTCTTTTCCAGAATTTCATTTCTAATTCACCCGATATGCGAAAGCTGAAAGCCTTCTCCTTGTGCGCTATCACCGCTGTCTGTCTGGCCGCAACACCTCCCCGCGATAACACCGATAAAGACACCGACGACGAAGCGCGCATTATTCAGGTCGCCCTGCAACCTTCGTCGCTCGAGAACAACCTCCGCCGGCTGACAGACGAAATTGGCGGCCGCGTCCCCGGGGCGCCGGCCATGCAGCGCGCCGTCGACTGGGGAGTGCAGATGTTTAAGGATGCCGGTGCCGACAGCGTCCACACTGAAGAATTTACGATTCCTTACTCCTGGTCCGAGGGCGCGACGGAGATGACCGTCAGCTCCGTGGGAACACCGCTGGATTCCAACTCCAAGCGGTCTCCGGAAGTGAATTTCCGCGTTCGCTGCGTTTCCATCGCGTGGGCCCCGGCGATGGCTGGGGAGAAGCATGTGCCGGTGGTCGATGTGGGTAGCGGCACCGCTGCCGACTTTAAGAAAGCTGGTGATATCTCCGGCAAAATCGTTCTGGTTCAGACGGCTGTGCTCAAGACCTGGGACGATCTGTTCGCCGAATATAACAACGCGACCCCCGCTGTCTCTGCCGCTGTGCGAGGAAAAGCAAAGGCGGTCGCTTTCATCGCTACCCGCGAGCATGACATCCTTTACCGGCATACCAACTCCTTCTCAGGAGAAATCGACCGCATTCCTCAAGTGCTGGTCGCGCGCGAAGACGGCGAGCGCATGGAACGTCTACTCTCGGCGGGGCATCCGGTATGGGCAGATTTGAGCATTCCGAACAAAATTGGCGGGCCGATCAAGACCGCGAATGTGGTTGGCGAGATCAAAGGCAGCGAGAAGCCCGAGGAGTTCGTTATTCTGGGCGCGCACCTCGACTCCTGGGAACTGGGTACGGGTGCACTCGATAATGGCTGCAACGCCGCGCTGGTGGTCGATGCGATGCGTGCCATCAAAGTGTCCAGACTTAGGCCGCGCCGCTCCATCCGCTTCATTCTATTTTCCGGCGAAGAGGAGGGTTTGCTCGGGTCGCGCGCTTATTCTGTTGCCCATCGGCCCGAACTTGATAAGGCCGCGGGAGTCATTATCTGGGATTCCGGCACCGGCAAGACAACCGGCTTTGCCAGTGGCGGACGCAAAGATGTGCTCGATACCGCCGGTCGCCTCACTGCGCCGTTGCGACAGTTCGGCTTGACCGAATTAAAGACCGACATGGAATGGGGCACCGATCACTTCGATTTCATGCTGGAAGGCGTGCCGACGTTCGTGGCCGATCAGCAAGAGGCAAACTACCTGGAGAACTATCACGCTATTTCCGACACCTACGACAAAATTGATTTCCCACAGCTCAAAAAACACGTCGCCGAAGCCGCCGAGTTCAGCTTCGCCCTGGCCAACCTTCCCGAGAAAATCGGTCCGCGCCTGACCCGCGTGCAGATCGAGCAATCGATGCACGACACCCACAGCGTGGAGATGTTTAAGGCTTTTGGCTTGTGGGACGCTTGGGAGAGCGGGGCGATCGGGCGCC
>Ga0210391_10002242_pt1 | contig 16871 bp, 19 predicted proteins | sample IncBWC12OmetaG_FD_160573 | JGI IMG/M metagenome (GOLD analysis project Ga0210391, IMG submission 160573) | Forest soil microbial communities from Barre Woods Harvard Forest LTER site, Petersham, Massachusetts, United States - Inc-BW-C-12-O ... | reverse complement strand
AACACCGGCCAGCGCGAGTAGTCCTGCGATACCAACCCCGAAGTCGTGGCCACCGAGACCACATTGAACAGCGCATGGCGCAGCGCCAGGCCGAAGGAGGGGTAGGTATGATGGACCTCCAGCAGCATCGCGATACCCAGCACACTCACCGTCAGCACCAACAATACCGCGCGTGCCTCCGGATCGCGAGTGTAGGGGGCCAGCGACAGTTGTCGCAGGGCGAGGAAGTGCCGCGAGAAACTCAAGGACGCGACAATAATGAGTGCGCACAGCGTGAGCTCGATGGCCGGCGAGTTGAAATACGCGACATTGGCGTCGTGGGTCGAGAAGGCGCCGAGGCCGACCGCCGAGAAACAGTGGCAGACCGCATCCAGCCAGGACATCCCGGCCATCCGCAGCGCAATAATCCCCACGACGGTGATGGCGCAGTAGACCAGCCACAGCGACTTCGCGGTGCCCGTGATGCGCGGCGTGATCTTGGCGTCCTTCATCGGGCCGGGCGTCTCCGCCTTGTACAGCTGCATGCCGCCGACGCCCAGCAGCGGCAGCACCGCGACCGCCAGCACGATGATGCCGAGCCCGCCGAACCAGTGCAGGGTGCAGCGCCAGACATTGATGGCCGGCGCCAGATGATCCAATCCGGTGAAGCGGGTGGTGCCGGTCGTGGTCAGGCCCGACATGGTCTCGAAATAGGCGTCGGTGAAGCTCAGATGCGGAATCAGGAGCAGCAGCGGAACGGTCGCGGCCGCCGACATCAGGGCCCAGCCGAGGGTCACCAGCAGGAAGCCATCGCGTGGCTTCAGTTCCCGGGCATGACGCTTGGTCGCGGCCGCGATGCCGAAGCCGACACCGGCGGTGACCAGGCCGCTCAGCAGAAAATAGCCGGCGGTGCCGTCGACCGCGATCAGCGCGGTCAGCAGCGGCAGCGCGAAGGTGGCACCGAAGGCGGTGAGGATCAGGCCCAGGACATTGATGACGCCGAGCAAGCTGCAGCCCTAGCGCGCCGGGCCGGTGAACAGTCGCTCGATCGCGTCCACGTGGCGCCGATCCGACAGGAACAGGATCACATGGTCATCCGCCTGCACGACGGTGTCGTGATGACACATGATGACTTCATCGCCACGGACGATGGCCCCGATCGAGGCGCCTTCGGGCAGTTTCAGCTCCTCCACCCGCCGTCCGACGACGCGCGAGGTGGCCTCGGTCCCGTGCACGATGGCCTCGAGCGCCTCCGCCGAGCCGCGCCGCAGCGAGTGCACCTTCACGACATCGCCGCGCCGGACGTGTTCGAGCAGCGAGCCGATGGTGATGGTCTGCGGCGAGATCGCGATGTCGATGCTGCCGCTCTCCATCAGGTCCGCATAGGAGGGCTTGTTGATCAGCGCCATGACCTTGCGTGCGCCCAGGCGTTTGGCCAGCATGGCCGAGAGGATATTGGCTTCCTCCGAATTGGTGAGCGCGGCGAAAACGTCCGTGCTGTCGATGTTCTCCTCAATCAACAGTTCCTCATCGGCGGCATCGCCATGCAGCACGATGGTGTTCTCGAGCAGTTCCGCCGCGCGTCGCGCACGCTGCGCATCGCGTTCGATCAGCTTCACCTGGCTCGTCTTCTCGAGCGCTCGTGCCAGACGCAAGCCGATGTTGCCGGCGCCGGCTATCACGATGCGGCGCATTGGACTTTCGTCCTTGCGCATTTCGGTCATGACCCGGCGGATATAGTCCCGGCCGGCCAGAAAGAACACCTCATCGCCATCCTCGATGATGGTCTCGCCGTCGGGGCGCACGGCGCCGCTCTGGCGATAGATGGCGACGATTCGCGCCTCGGTGCTCGGAATGTGTTCGCGCAGTTCTCGCAGGCGCTGACCGACCAGTTTGCCGTCCTTGTGCGCGCGCACGCCGACCAGGCGCACCCGCCCGTCGGCGAAATCGAGCACCTGCAGCGTGCCCGGAAAATTGACCAGCCGTTCGATGTACTCGGTGACCAGCCGTTCCGGGCTGATGAAGAAATCCACCGCCAGTGCATCGTCGCTGAAGAGTTCCGGCCGCGCCGTATATTCGGAGGAGCGGATGCGGGCGATCTTGGTCGGCGTGCGATACAGCGTATCGGCGACCTCGCAGGCCAGGATGTTCACCTCATCGCTGTTGGTGAGCGCGATGAGGATGTCGGCCTCGGCGGCACCGGCCGCTTCGAGTACCGAAGGGTAGGCGCCGTTGCCGGCGACCGTGCGGATGTCGATCCGGTCCTGCAGATCACGCAGGATGTCCTCGTTGACATCGACCACCGTGACTTCGTTGGCCTCTTCTCGGGACAGCTGGTAGGCGACCGTTCTGCCGACCTGCCCCGCTCCCAGAATCACGATTTTCATGTCAGAAGGTTATGTCAGACGGGCTCGAGGTTTGCGTACTGCAGCATAAGCCACTTGGTGCCCTGCTGTTCAAAATTTACCTGCACGCGCGCATGCGCGCCATTGCCCTCGAGATTGAGGATGACGCCTTCGCCAAACTTGCCGTGGCGCACCCGGGCGCCCAGGCCCATGCCCGGTCGGCCGCTCTCGCGCAGCGCGGCGCTGAGTCCCGCTCCGGAGCGTCCGGATGCGCTGCGATAGTCCCCGATCATCGGTCGGGCCACGGGCACCCGCGCCCGGACTTCTTCAATCAGCTCGCCGGGGATTTCCTTGATGAAGCGCGATGGCGCGCCGTAGGTGTCCATGCCATGCAGGCGGCGCTGCTCGGCGTACGTCAGATACAGCTGCTGCATGGCCCGGGTCATACCGACGTAAGCCAGGCGGCGCTCCTCCTCCAGGCCTTCGATGTCATTCAACGAGCGCTGATGCGGGAACAGGCCATCTTCCATTCCCGACAGGAACACGATCGGAAACTCCAGGCCCTTGGCGGTGTGCAGCGTCATCATCTGGATGCAGTCTTCCCAGGCATCCGCCTGACCCTCGCCGGACTCGAGCACCGCATGCGCCAGGAATGCCTGGAGCGGCGGCAGATCCTCACTGCCCTCGCCGGTGAAGCCACGCGCGGCGCTGACCAGTTCCTCGAGGTTCTCCACCCGCGCTTCGCCGCGATCGGCCTTCTCGCGCCGATGATGCTCGATCAGGCCACTGTGATTGATGACGTGATCCACCTGCTCGTGCAGCGCCAGTCCCTCGATTTGCTTTTCGAGCCGTTCGATGAGCTGCATGAAGCCGTGAACCGCGGTCCCCGCCTTGGGCCCGAGCGCATCGCCGATGCTGGCGCCGGCCGCATCCCACAACGATTGCCCCGAGCCCTTCGCGGCCTCGCGGATCACATCGAGACTCTTGGCGCCGATGCCCCGGGTCGGCAGATTCACGACCCGTTCAAAGGAGGCATCGTCACGCCGGTTCGAGATGAGCCGCAGGTAGGCGAGCGCGTCCTTGATTTCGGCGCGTTCGAAGAACCGCAGTCCGCCGTAGACCTTGTAGGGAATACGCGCGGACAGAAACACCTCTTCGAACACCCGCGACTGGGCATTCGAGCGGTACAGGATGGCGACCTCACTGCGCTTGCCGCCGCGCTGGGTCCAATCGCGGATGCGCTGCAGGACGAACTCGGCCTCGTCGCGTTCATTGAACGCGGAGTACACGTGGATCGGATCACCGCTGCCGCTGTCGGTCCACAGGGTCTTCCCGAGGCGCCCCGAGTTGTTCGCGATCAGCGCATTCGCACCGTTGAGGATGGTGCCGGTGGAGCGGTAGTTCTGCTCGAGGCGAAACAGCTTCGCATGCGGGAAGTCGCGCCGGAACTGATGCAGGTTCTCGACGCGCGCGCCACGCCAGCGATAGATGGACTGATCGTCATCGCCGACCGCGAAGGGCTGTACGGTGCTGCCGGCCAGCAGTTTCATCCAACCGTACTGGATGGCATTGGTGTCCTGGAATTCGTCGATCAGGACGTGCCGGAACCGATGCCGATAGTGATCGAGCAACGCCGGCTGATCGCGCCACAGTTCGAACGCGCGCAGCAGCAGTTCCGCGAAGTCCACGACGCCGGCCCGCGCGCAGGCCTCCTCGTAGTCGGCATACAGCCGGATCAGCTGGCGGCGCGTCGGATCGTTTCCGTCCTTGAGATGCTTCGGCCGATGGCCCTCGTCCTTGTTCGAATTGATGAACCCCTGCACCTCACGCGGCACCCAGCGGGTCTCATCCAGTCCCTGCGCCTTGATGAGTTTCTTGATCAGGCGCAGCTGATCCTCGGAGTCCAGGATCTGAAAGCCCTGGACGAGTCCCGCCTCGCGCCAATGCAGCCGCAGCAGCCGGTGGGCGATACCGTGGAAGGTGCCGATCCACAGCGCCTGCGCCGAGTAGCCGAGCAGCGACTCGATCCGGCCGCGCATCTCGCCCGCCGCCTTGTTGGTGAAGGTCACCGCGAGAATGCTGTGCGGCGAGACGCCCTCGACCTGGCACAACCAGGCCAGACGATGGATGAGCACGCGCGTCTTGCCGCTGCCGGCACCGGCCAGCACCAGCACCGGGCCGACAGGCGCGGTCACGGCTTCACGCTGCGCGTCGTTCAGCGACGCAAGAATGGGAGACAAATCCATGGGATAGGTATTCTATACCACGCGCGCCTGCTCAGGCCTTGTGGTGCGGGACGTCAGTGACGGACCGTACGAGTTCCACGACCAGGCTGATCAGCACCGGTCCCACGACGAAGCCGATGAAACCAAAGGCACTGACCCCGCCGATGGCACCGACGAACACCGCCAGGGCCGAGACTTCGGCGTGGCGCGAGGTCAGCATGGGCCGGATGAGCTGTTCGCCCAGCGCCAGGAGGCCACACCACACCAAAAGGAAAGCCGCGGCGCCCCAGCGGCCGATGGCCATCAGGTAGAGGATGGCCGGCACCAGCACCACGGCGCTGCCGACCGCCGGAATGAACGAGGTGGCAAAGGCCAGCGCGCCGAACACCACGGGCGACGGCAAGCCGATGATGGCGAAGCCGATGCCGATGAGCACGCCCTGGATCAGCGCCGTCATGGTCGTGCCGTAGACCACCGCGCGCATCACCGAGATCAGATTGTTGATCAGCAGATCACTGCGCTCGCTCTCGACCGGGATCAGCCGGGTCAGATGCCGGATGATGCTGCGGCCGTCGAGCAGGAAGAAGAACAGCAGGAACAGCGTCAGCACGAACTGGATGACCGTGCCCGCCACGCCCATCACGAAGTCGCCGCTCAGCGACGCCGCCGTCTGCAGCGCAGCGTGCGCGCTCTGGGTGGCCCAGTCCTGGAGGTCCTGGGTGCTGATCGGCAGGGTTTCCTGCATCAGGCGCACCACCGGACCGATCACCGGATAGTTCGCAAGGTCGCCACTCATGCCGGGCACCCCGAGCGTGCCCTGTTTGATGCTGCTGATGAGCGTCGAGACCTGACGCGCGAACACCAGGGCCAGGATGCTCAACGGCGCGATGATCACGAACGGCGTCAGCACGGTGATGATGCAGGCCGATACGTCCGGGCGATGTTTCAGCGCCCGGCTCAGGCGCACCTGCAATGGAAAGAGCAGGAAGCCGAGCACGGTGGCAGAGGTCAGGGCCCCCGCCAGGGGATCCAGGATCCGCAGCAGCAGGTAACCGAGCACCATCAGCGCCACGATCGCAAAGGCGGCGCGATAGAAAGAGGAGTAACGTTCCACGCTGGCGCCGATTCTACCCGTGGCGGATACTTAGCGTCATGCTGACGCTATACGACTACCTGGATTCCGGGAATGGCTTCAAGGTGCGTCTGCTGCTGTCGCAGCTGACCCTGCAGTACCGCTGGATCGAGCGGGACATCATGACCGGCAAGACCCGCACGGCCGATTTCCTGGCGCGAAATCCCAACGGCCGCATTCCGGTCATCGAGACCGACGATGGCATGTGTCTGGCCGAATCCAACGCGATTCTGTGGTATCTCGCGGACGGTACCGCCTTCGTGCCGCACGAGCGCATGGCGCGTGCCCAGGTGCTGCAGTGGATGTTTTTTGAACAGTACAGTCACGAGCCCTATGTGGCGACTCCGCGATTCATCATCAAACACCTGCCACTCGACTCACCGCGGCGCGCGGAGTTACCGCAGCGGCTGGCGCAGGGCCGAACGGCGCTCGCGATCCTGGACGACCACCTCAACGGGCGGCAGTTCATGGTGGCCGAGACCTACTCCATCGCCGACATCGCCCTGTACGCCTACACGCATGTCGCGGACGAGGCGACGCTGGATCTGACGCCCTACACCCATCTGAACGCGTGGCTCAAGCGGGTGTCCGATCAGCCCTACTACATTCCGCTCACCTTCCGGCCCGCAACGATCTGAGTTCCCATGAGCGAGGGGCTGCACATTTCGACCGACCCGGCGCTGCTCGATGTCGACATGATTCATCGCTACCTGGCGCAGGACTCCTATTGGGCCGCGGGCATCAGCCGTGCAGTCCTGGAGCGCTCCATCGCCCACTCGCTGTGCTTCGGGGGCTATCTCGCGGATCGGCAGGTGGCATTCGCCCGTGTCGTCACGGACCGTGCCACCACCGCTCATTTGAAGGATGTCTTCGTGCACCCTGATTTCAGGGGACGAGGATATGGCGTCGCTATCGTCGCGGCGGTCGTTGCACATCCCGATCTGCGGCGCGCGACCTTCACACTCGGTACGGCCGATGCCCATGGTCTGTATGCACGATTCGGGTTCGGCCCGGTGGTTGAAACGCACCGCCTGATGGTGAAGCCGGGAACCTTTCTCACCTAGCCACGCAAGAACTGCAGGAAAAAGTGCAGCGCCAGCCCCAGCGCGATCAGCGCAATCAGGACGTTGAGCGTGACCGCGAGGCCCAGCCGGTGACCGGGCGCCGGAACATCCAGCGTGCGGGCGATATTCGCGAAGTGTCGGGCCGACACGAGGGCCACTACCGCACCCAGCATCAACAGCAGTACGCCGAGCCCCAGCGAAAACACACGCTGCGTGCCCGCGGGCGCCTCATGCGTCGTCATCTGCAGAAACAGTCCGAAGCGCTCGACGACGAAGCCGAATCCCATCAACGCGATGGCGTTGCGCTGCCAGGCCAGCAAGGTTCGCTCGGCGGCAAATAGAACCTGGATGTCTGAGCCCACGGGACCTTCCTATCAGTCACACCCGTCCAGATACTTCTCCATCTGAATGTTGCAACGCTTGTAGGGCGAGGCACCGCCCTTGATTTCCTTGAAGCCCAATTTCCGGTACAGGCGCAGCGCCGGCTCCAGGCGCGTATTGCTTTCCAGATAGACTCGCCTGGCGCCCGCGTCCCGTGCCTTCTGCAGGGTCGCCTGCGCGATCAGACGGCCGATGCCCTGGCCGCGGGCCTTCGCGGCCACCGCCATTTTGGCGAGCTCGAAGCAGCCTTCACTGTGGCTGATCAAAGCGCATGATGCAATCGGCTCGCCATTCAGGAGCGCCATCAGAATGTGTCCGCCGCGCTTGAGAATGTATTCTTCAGGGTCATCCAGCGCGCGACTGTCCGCCGCTTCGATCTCGAAGTAGCTGCTGATCCATTCCTCATTGAGGGACTTGAAGGCTGCGGCGTACTTCGGGCCGTACGGAACGATCCTGACGGGTCCATTTTCCCGTTCCTGCTTCTCATGCAGCACACGCGCAAAGAGATTCTCGCGCGCGAGCGCCTGCTCGCAGGCCGCCAGCGCTCCCCACAGATCCGCGCCCGAGTCCTGCTGGAGTTTCTCCACCACCTGGCCGACATCCCTGATCTGAACGTCCATGGCGGCCATGGCCGCTCTGCCCTTGGGCGAAAGGCTCACCGAAGTCTTGCGTCCGTCGCGCTTCTGTTTCCTCTGGCGCGCATACCCCTGCTTCACCATTTCCGACACGATCTGGCTCACGGAGACATGTGAGTGACCGATTTCCTCGGCAATCGCCGTGACGGTCTCCTCGCCGCGCTCGGCCAGGACATAGATCACGGGGAACCATCGGGGCTGCAGGTCGACCCCGTACAGCGCGCAGATTCGCGCCGCTTCATCGGCCAGCTGATCACCCAGCCGCCGCAGCCTGCTCCCCAGTGCCACGGGGCCGACTCGGGTGTAGAAATCCATCGGCCGAAAATATACGTAAGGGCTTACGGATGTCAACTGGCTATTGGGCGGCGACCCCTACCGCGGCGCCCGCCATCACGGTCCCGGAAGTGCGGTTAAGCCATTTCAGCGCCCGCTCATTTCTGAAAATCCGCCGTGCCCGGGCCGCCGCGACCGCGTACGCCAGCAGCACCCCCGACAGGATGACGAAAATCACCAGCGCCACCTGCGCAAAGACCGCGAAGGTCATGGACTGCAGGTCAATGACCGTGGGCAGCAGCGCCAGGTAAAAGACCATCGCCTTTGGATTGCCCAGGGTCAGCGCCAGGGACCCTGCGAACACGCGCAGCGCACCCTCGCGGCGGACCACTTCCGTCTCGGTGGCAAGCGCATGGACCGGAGTCGTCCACATCCGAAATGCCAGGTACAGCAGATAAAGGGCGCCGATGTACTTCACGGCCGTGAACACCCCGTGCGCGGCGTGCGCCAGTGCGGCCATGCCGGTTGCCGCGAACGTAAACCAGGTCAAATCGCCCACCACGAATCCGGCGATGAACGCGGGGAGACCCTGGGTGCCACGCGCCAGGGCGCGCGCTACGGTGGCCGCAATGCCGGGGCCCGGCGTTGCGACCGCAATCAGGTAAATGACACAAAACGCCGTGAGTCCATGCATGTTGAGGCCGATCATGGGGCCTCAGGCAGCGCCGGTTCAAGGGGCTGCGGGTATGGGCTCCGACAGGCTGAAGAGAAAGGCCTTCAGATCCCCGCGCTCAGTGTCGGTGAGCGTGAAGCGCCTCAACCGCGGGTCGCGCTGTCCGCCATGGACACTGTCGAGAGCGCGACCCACGCGCTGGTAGTGATCCAGCACCGCATCCAGGGTGGCAAAGCGACCATCGTGCATGTACGGGGCGGTGAGGGCGATATTGCGCAGCGTCGGCACGCGCACCGCACCGACGCCCAGGCCATCATCGGCGAAGCTCGGCTTGCCGGTCGGTCCCTGGCGGTCGCGCCAGTTGCCCGAAAAATTGAATCCCGAGTGACAACCCGCACAGCCCACCCGGGCGGAGAAGAACAGCGCCATGCCGCGCTTCGCGCTCGGTGACAGTGCAGCGTGCTGACCCTCGAACACATAGGCGTCGAAGGCCGAGTGCCCATCGATGAGTGTCCGTTCGAAAGCGGCAATGGCCTTGATGATTCGGGCCACGCTGGGTCCGGCACCGAAGACCTCGAGAAACTGGCGCGAATAACCCGGGTCCGCGGCGAGCATGGCGACGACGCTTCGTTCGCGGCCGCCGAGACCCACCTCCACCGGGTGACGATTGAACAGCGGCTGGCGCATCTGTGCTTCGAGCGATCGAAGTTCCGGGTGCTGCCAGCCATAGGTGAGGTTGTAGGCCACGTTCACCAGCGCCATCGCACTGCGGGGCATGCGCCCACCCTGCGAGCCCACCGCCAGAGCCCGGCCGTCGCTGTAGCTGCGGGCGGGGTCATGGCAGCTGGCACAGCTGTAGCGACCATTCGCAGAGAGTTTCGTCTCAAAGAACAACCGCTTGCCGAGCGCGACTTTCGCCGCTGACATCGGGTTGTCGGCCGGGACGAACGGCGGCGGAAACCCGCGGGGCAGATGCCATTCGAAAGTCCCGGTCGTCTGCGCCGGCGCCGGTGACAGAACGGCGATCAGTGCGACCCAGAAAACTCGCCGTACTAGCGCCAACTGGCGGCGGCACCCTGGCGCGTGAGCGCCGCAGTCTGGGCCGCAATCTGCGCGCGCTCCCGCACCCATTGCTGAAGATCCGTCACCTCACTGGCGTCGACCGTATGCGCGCTCTGCTGGGTTTTGATCCAGGCCTTCATCGACTCGAGCAGCGTCGCCGCGATGGTGCGGTTCTTGGCAAAGATATCGAGGTAGGCCTGCTTCGCATCGTGGATTCGGTTCAGGCGCAGGTAGGCTTCGCCCCGATATTCCAAAGCTTCCGGATAACCGGGTCTCAGCTCCAGCGCTTTCGCATACGAGGCCAAGGCATCGTCATAGGCACCGAGTTTGCGCTGCGTATAGCCGAGGGCGTTCCACGCTTCCGCCAATTGCGGGGAGCGTCCGACCAGCGACTGCAGCCTGGCACGCGCGCTGCCGTAGGCATCCTTCGCTCCCGGCTGTCCTGCCAGGGCGTCGCCCTTCTTCATCAGGGCCAGCGCATCGGCGTAGGCGGCGCTGTCCTGCGGTGAGGCCGCGGCGGCGCCCGGTGCGCTGCCAGCCTCCAGTGTGGCGTCGGGAATCGACCAGGCCACGGGCGCCGCCAGCAGGCCGGTGGCACTTAGAATCAGCAGGGCTCGGGTGCGCATCGAGGGATCTCCGAAACGGTGCGAAGCTACCAGGCATTGCGCAGTTCGCGCAGTTTCAAGAATACGGCCCTGGCGTCCGGGTTGTCCCCCAGATCCGGGAAGCGCTCGCGCAGGCGCGCGATGATGCGCGGATTCTGCAGCCGAAAGAAAGTGTTGACGCGCTTCTCCTGGCCGAGCGTCGTGACCGGCACCGCGACGGGGGCGGTATTCTTCGCCGTGTCGAGCAGCTGCGCGGCCTCCTGATTGTCCGGCTCACGGTCCAGCGTGAATTCCAGATTCCGGGCCAGATATTCGTGGCCGGGATAAAGCCGGGTCGAATTAGGCAGTCGCGCGAGCTGCGTGACGAAGGTCTCGTAGAGCAGGTCCGGTCGTCCGGTGCTGCGGCAGTGCCCGGCCCCGGCGTTGAACAGCGTGTCGCCGGAGAACAGCGCCGGCGCATCGCCCTCGGCGTACAGGCAGATGTGCGCCAGGGTATGCCCCGGTGTGTCGAGGCAGGTCAATTCGACCGTGCGCCCGACGCGGATGACATCGCCGCGGTTCAGTCCGACATCGACTGCGCCGATGCGGCTCGCGGCCTGCGCGTGCGCCAGCACCTTCGCATGCGTCGCGCCCACGAGGCCGGCGTTGCCTCCGGTGTGATCCGCATGTTCGTGCGTGTTCAGGATCTGCGTGATCGTCCAGCCGCGCTCCCGCGCGGCGCTCAGGCACAGCTGCCACTCCAGAGGGTCGATGGCCAGCGCCTCGCCGGTTTGCGGGCAGGCGATCAGGTAGTGGAAGTTGCGGTACTCGTTGGCCGACCAGATGCGTTCGATGATCATGGTGTCGGTGACTCTAGAGCAGATGCTGGGTCGTGGGCAGATAATGATCCACCAGGAGCGCGGCGAACATCCACATCAGATAGTTGACCGAAAAGCGAAACACCTTCATGGGCAGCTCCTGGCGATCCGAGGTCTTGAGGACCCAGGCGTGGTAGAGGAACAGGCCGTCCAGCAGCAGCGCCGCCGCCAGGTAGATCAGCCCGCTCATGCGGGTCATGAAGGGCAGCAGTGTCACCAGCACCAGCAGCACCGTGTACAGCAGCACCTGCAATCGCGTGTGGGCGATGCCGTGCGTGACCGGCAGCATTGGAATTCCGGCGCGGGCGTATTCGTCGCGGCGCGCGATTGCCAGCGCCCAGAAGTGCGGCGGTGTCCAGGCAAAAATGATCAGGAACAGCAGCAACGCATCGGCATCGACATGACCCGTGACGGCGGTCCAGCCCAGCACCGGCGGCGCCGCCCCGGCCGCCCCGCCGATCACGATGTTCTGCGAGGTGGCACGCTTCAGCCAGGCCGTGTAGATGATGGCATAGCCGATCAGTGACGCGAACGTCAGCACGGCGGTGAGCAGGTTGACGAGCAGGCCGAGCACGGCCATCGAGACGAATCCCAGCACCGCGGCAAAAATCAGTGCCTCGCGTTCGCTCAAGCTTCCGGTCGGCAGCGGCCGGCCGCGGGTCCGCGACATCTGCGCATCGATGCGCCGGTCGAGCACGTGATTGATGGCGGCGGCGCTGCCCGAGGCCAGCGCGATGCCGATATTCCCCCACAGCAGGGCATACAGCGGCGGCAGTCCCGGCGTCGACATCAACGTGCCGACGATGGCCGTGAAGACGATCAGCGCGACGACCCGCGGTTTGGTCAGCGCCAGGTACAGGCGCCAGCGCGCCTGCGGCAGTGCATATCCGGTGGTGGCCATGACCTCAGCGCCCCATCAGCCGCGCGGCCCGGTGGAACCGAGCCGGTGATTGAGTGCCAGAGTCGCCAGCAGCAGCAGGGCCGCGCCACCATTGTGGGCGGTGGCGAGCCACAGCGGAAAACCCTTCATGACCATGCTGATGCCGATGATGAGCTGCAGGCACAGTGCGGCCACGACCGCGATGGCCGCCGGACGCGCGCGCGCCAGGAGTCCCGCGCGCAAGGTCCAGATCGCCGCGAGCAGCAAGGCCGCGCTTGCCACCAGCGCCCCCAGTCGGTGAGTGAAGTGAATGGCGATGCGCGCGGGGCTGCTGAGTACCCCACCCTCGTAGTTCATCGTGGGGGCGTGCCACAGCACGAAGGCATTGCCGAAATCCATCTGCGGCCACCACGCGGCCTGGCAGGTCGGAAAATCCGGACAGGCAATGGCCGCATAGTTGGTGCTGGTCCAGCCGCCGAGGGCGATCTGCACGGCCAGCGCGATCAGGCCGAGCAGCGCGAGCCTGCTGCTGATGAGATTCGAGGGCGCCCAGCGCACCGGTGGACTGCGGCCCAGGGCCGGCAGTGCGGTCCGCGGCACACGTGCATCAAGCGTGAGCCATAGCCACCACAACAGCCCCAGGGTCGTCATCCCGAACAGCAGATGCAGCGTGACGATCTGCGGTGCGACCTGCCAGGTCACGGTCAGCATGCCCAGCAGCGCCTGCACGACGATCGTGCCGACGATCGCGAGCACGAAGGGCACGCTGGCGCGCTCCGCGCGCTTCTTCTGCGCGAACGCCAACACGGCCAGAATCAGCGTGAGCACCACCAGCGAGAGGGCGAAATAGCGGTGGATCATCTCGCGCCAGGCTTTGCCGACATCCACCGCTTCCTGGGTCGGGGTCATGTGGCCATAGCAGCCCGGCCAGTCCGGACACCCCAGGCCCGCCGTCGTCAGGCGCACGTAGGCGCCGAGGACGACCACGCCGAACGCCAGCAGCACCGCGACGAAGGCGATGCGGCGCATCCAGGCAACGGTGGTGTCGGCGTCCTGAAGCATGGGTTCAGCCAATGTGAGAAAGCTGCAGCAGCCGCTTCAGATCCTCGAGCAATCCCTTCGGCGGCAGGCGTGCATCGTAGCGCATCATGAGATTTCCCAATGGATCGACCACGAACAGTGACTGCGCGCGCGCCCGCTGTGGAAACTGCGCAAGCAGTGGCTGTGCCGCCGGCTGCGAGGCATCGAACACACGCAGTCCCGGGTGCTGACTCGCCAGATACGCGCGATCACAGCAATCCGCGCTCGCCAGGAACACGCGCTGCACGCGCGTCATTTCGTTGTTCAGGGACAGCCGCGTCTGGCGCATGAAGACGAGCGTGGTGCGGCAGTCCGCATCGCAGCTGCCATTGCCGACGTAGACCAGGGTCCATTTGTCCGCAAAGATGTGACCGGTCGGCCGACCCGCGGCATCGGGGAGTGCGGCGTCAGGCAAGGCTCGCACGGGTGCAATGAGCTCGCCGTGATTGGTGCTGCCGTGCGGTCGCCAATGCAGGCCGTAGTACAGCCAGAACGACAGCACCAGCGGCAACAGGAACAGGCCGGCCAGCGCAAACACGGTGCGGAAATTGCGGCGATGCAATTCGGGGTCGATGACGGTGCTCATGATTTAAGAAGGCTGCTGCGGTCGCCGGGCGCTCATGATCCCCCAGATGATCGTGAGCGTCACGGCGAATCCCCACCATTGGATGGCATAGGCCCAATGACGCAGCGGCGGCAGGCCCGGGGGCTGCCAGTCGCGCAGATAACCGTCCGCGCTCGCCGGGTCGAGCAGCAGCATCCACGGCTCCACGTGTTGGTTCAGGGCCGTCGACAATTCGCCGAGATTGGGAAAGCTCGTGACCTTGGGCCAGCGCGCATCGCCGGTAGGCGCCGCGTGACCCAGGGCCAGTCCGCCCACCGGCAGATTATCCAACCGTCCCGTCAATGAGACGGTCCGGGTGTCGTGCAACGTGATCGGCGGCAGTCGCGCGCGCGAGCCGCTGAAGGGTACCCAGCCGCGATCCACCAGCAGCACCCGGCCATCCGGCAGATCGAGCGGCGTCAGCACTTCATAGCCCGGCAGGCCGCCGTGCGAGCGATTGTCGAGCAGGAACTGATGCACGCCATCCCAGCTCCCCGCCACCGTGATGCGCTTGAAGCGCGGTAACGAACTCAACGTCTGCGCACCCAGCGTCACGGGAGCGTCGGCGCCGCGCGCGAAGGCATCCCACTCCGCCTGGCGATGCACGCCGCGGTCCCACTGCCATTCGCCCAGCCGCACGAACAGCACGCACAGCGCGATCGTCAGCAGCGTCATCACCCAGGAGGGCGCGAAGCGGCGTTTGCCGATGGGAAAACTGACGATAGCCATGGGGTCTTTCGGATCTATAATCGTCCGATGGCGCTCAAGATTCTGATCATCCTGATCTTCGTGGCCATCGTCGCGAGCCTCGGCTCAGCGCTGTTTCATCTCTCGAAGAGCGGCGGCGACTCGCAAAAGATGTTCCGGTCGCTGGCACTGCGGGTCGGCCTGTCCATTGGCCTGTTCATTCTGCTGATGGCGGCCTGGGCGCTGGGGCTGATCAAGCCCCACGGCCTGTAGAGGCGCGGCGAGCCCCTACAGCCAGTACACGAACACGAACAGGCCCAGCCACACCACGTCGACGAAGTGCCAGTACCAGGCGACGGCCTCGAAGGCGAAGTGTTTCTCGGGCGTGAAGTGTCCGCGCAGCACCCGCAGCCAGATCACCGTGAGCATGATTGCGCCGATGGTGACGTGCAGGCCGTGGAAACCGGTCAGCATGAAGAAGGTCGAGCCGTAAATGCCGGTGCTGAGCCGCAGACCGAGTTCACGATAGGCCTCGCCGTATTCGTGGGCCTGCAGGCCCACGAAGCTGAATCCCAGGATGAAGGTGAGCGCCAGGAATATCGCGAGCACGCCGCGCTTGCCCGAGCGCAGCGCGTGATGGGCGATGGTGACGGTCACGCCGCTGGTCAACAGGATCAGCGTGTTGATGGCCGGCAGACTGAACGCCGGAACGGTTTCGAAAGTGCCGTCGGCCTTGCCGCCGACATGCCCCGGGCCATTGGTCGGCCAGGTCCCGTCGTAATGAGGCCACAGCAGGATGTTCGTGAAGATGTGCACCGAGCGGCCGCCGAGCCAGGCCGTGGACAGCACCCGGGCATAGAACAGCGCGCCGAAGAAGGCGGCGAAGAACATCACCTCGGAGAAGATGAACCACATCATGCCCATGCGGAACGAGCGATCCACCTGATTGTTGAACACCCCCTGCTGGTTCTCGCCGATGACCGAGTAGAACCAGCCGAAGAAGGTGCAGGCGATCAACGTGAATCCCGGAATCAGCGCCCAGGGGCCGGCCCAGTCGTTGAAGTACGTCACGGTGCCCAGCATGATCGTGAACAGCGAAATGGAGCCGACGATGGGCCAGAGGCTGGCATGCGGGACGTAGTAGTGGCTGGTGTCCGGGGCGTGAGCCTGTGACATGGTCATTTCTCGGGTTTAATCATGGTCGTGGAATCGTAGAACGTGTACGTCAGCGTCACACGGTCAATGTACCTGGGCAACGCGGGATCAACGAAGAACCGCACGGGCATCACCCGTTCCTGGTTGACGTTGAAGTGTTGCGGGGAAAAACAGAAACACTCGGTCTTGCGAAACCAGGCCACCGCCTTCGAGGGCGAGATGTCCGGTACCGCCTGGGCCACGGTGTCATGACCCATGAGGTTGTGCGCATAGAATTGCGCTGAATACAGCTGCCCGGGATGCACCTGCATGGTCTTCACCATCGGGTGAAAGACCCAGTTGCCGTTCGCCGGCACATCCGTCAGGAAATCGACGGTCACCCAGCGGTTCAGGTCCGGGTGTTCGGTGACGGTGGCGGCACGCGCCAGCGAGGACTGGTCCCCCTGGCCGGTGACCGCGCACAGCACGTTGTACAGCGGCACCAGCGCGAACCCGAAACCAAAGCTGCCGAGGGCGAAGATCAGCAGCTTCGCGGTCAGCGAGCGGTTGGTCTTGCCGCGTGCTTCGCGTTCGAGCTTCATCGCGTGGCACGCCAGACCATCATGACGATGAAGCCGAAGTAGAAGATCGCCGCCACGATGCCCAGCAGCCACGCGGTACGACGCACGCCACGCTGGCGTTGACGGCTGTCAGACACGGCGGGTGTCGCGGCGGACATCAATGCGCGGCGCCGCGCTGGATCAGGGCATCAGACGGCGGATCCGTCCAGGAATGGAACGGCGGCGGCGAGGGCAGCTCCCACTCCAGACCATGCGCGCCTTCCCAGGCACGGTTGCCGATGCGCTGTCCGCCGCGTACGCACTTCCAGATGATGTAGGGGAACAGAAACTGCGACAGACCGAAGGCGAAGCCGCCGATCGAGGAGACCTGATTCCAGTCGGTGAATTGCACGGCGTAATCCGGAATGCGGCGCGGCATGCCGGCGAGACCCAGGAAATGCTGCGGGAAGAACAGCACGTTCACGAAGATGGTCGACAGCCAGAAGTGCCACTTGGCGAGCGTCTGGTCATACATGTTGCCGGTCCACTTCGGCAGCCAGTAATAGACGCCGCCCATGATCGCGAAGATCGCGCCGGGCACCAGCACGTAGTGGAAGTGCGCCACCACGAAGTAGGTGTCCTGGTACTGGTAGTCCGCCGGCACGCTGGCCAGCATCACTCCGGACAGACCGCCG
>Ga0210391_10002241_pt1 | contig 16871 bp, 14 predicted proteins | sample IncBWC12OmetaG_FD_160573 | JGI IMG/M metagenome (GOLD analysis project Ga0210391, IMG submission 160573) | Forest soil microbial communities from Barre Woods Harvard Forest LTER site, Petersham, Massachusetts, United States - Inc-BW-C-12-O ... | reverse complement strand
GTGGTGCGGGATACTTTGCGGATGAACATCAGCGCGGCGAGGACCATGCCGACTTCGACGGCAAAGGTTAGATCGGCGACGACGGTGAGCGTTACGGTGATCAGCCAGACAGCGATATCGGCGGGGGTAAGTTTCAGGATCTCCGGAATTTCGCGCCATTCGCCCATGTTGTAAGCGACGATCATGAGAATGGCGGCGAGAGCCGCGAGAGGCACGTTTTTTACAAGCGGCGCGGCGAAGAGGACGATGGCAAGCAACGTGAGGGCGTGAATCATGCCTGCGACGGGAGTTTTCGCCCCGGAGCGCACGTTGGTCGCGGTGCGCGCGATCGCACCGGTGGCGGGCAGCCCGCCGAAGAGCGGCGAAACGATGTTGGCGACGCCTTGTGCCACGAGCTCGACGTTGGGATTGTGCTTGTCGTTGCTCATACGGTCCGAGACGACTGCGGACATCAGAGACTCGATGGCGCCGAGCATGGCGACGGTGAAGGCGGGGGAAAGAAGCTGGCGCGCGGTGTCGTAGCTGAAATGCGGGATGGAAAATGTTGGAAGGCCGCTTGGTATGCCGCCGAATCGCGTTCCGATCGTTTCCACGGGGATTCGTAGCAAAGTAACAGCAATAGTTGCGCCGAACGTTACGACGATAGCTCCCGGGATGCGCTTGGCAAACTTGAGGCAGAAAACCATTACGGCGATGGAGAGAATGGCGAGAGCGGTCGCAGGTATGGAGATGGTGTTCCAGGCTGCGCCAAAGGCTTCCATGCGATGGAAGAAGTCGCCCGGGACGTGGTCCATGCGCAGGCCGAAAAAGTCGCGGATCTGAGTACTGGCGATGAGGATGGCAATGCCGTTTGTGAAACCGATGATGACTGGACGAGGAAAATATTTGACGGCGGCGCCCATGCCTGTGATGCCGAGTAGGACTAGCAGCACGCCGGCCATCATGGTGCATTCGAAGAGACCGTCGATACCATGCTTGGCGATGATTCCGGAAATGACGACGACGAAAGCGCCGGTGGGGCCGCCGATTTGCGTTTTTGAGCCGCCGAGCGCGGAGATGAGGAAACCCGTGACGATAGCGCAGTAGATTCCGGCTTGCGGTGAGACGCCAGAGGCAATGGCGAAGGCCATCGCGAGGGGAAGCGCTACGAGGCCTACGGTGACGCCAGCAATGAGATCCGAGAGGAACTTATGGCGGTCGTAATCACGCAATAAGAGAACGGATTTTGGAAGCCACTGATCTAGAGCGGATGTCATTCGAGCACGGCCAGGGCCACTAACTCCAGTTTCATAAGTCTAGCAGGCGACGAGCGGGGAGAGTTCTGTGAATAAACGAGTGTGCCTGAAGCAAAAATGTGCGGAACGGCTACGCTGAAGCGAAAAGCAGATCCCTCACTTCGCTCGGGATGACAGCCGATTCAGTTCGCGTTCAGTCCGCGGCTTCTGACCGTGTGGGTTGCGGCTTCCAGCGCAGGATCGGCTTGCGCGCGGCGCCGACTTCATCGAGGCGGCGGACGCGAGTGGTGTGCGGCGCGGTCTTGACAAGTTCGGGATTTGTGGCGGCTTCATCAGCGATCGAGCGCATGGCGTCGATGAAGAGGTCGCACTCTTCGCGCGATTCGGATTCGGTGGGCTCGATCATCAGCGCGCCAGGAACGATCAGGGGAAACGCCGTAGTGTAGGGGTGAAAGCCGTAGTCGATCAGGCGCTTGGCGATGTCCATGGTGTTGACGCTATTTTTCTTTTGGAGCGCGTCGCTGAAAACGACTTCGTGCATCGAGGGCAGGGAATAGGGGAGATCGAAAACGCCTTCGAGGTGCTTACGAATATAATTTGCGTTGAGGACGGCATCTTCTGTCGCCTGACGCACCCCGGGACCGTAGGCAAGAATGTACGCGAGCGCGCGGACCAGGACGCCAAAATTTCCGCTGAAGGCTTTTACGCGGCCAATGGAGTCCGGGCGGATTTGTTCGAGTGCGAGGCGTCCGCCTTCTTTTTCCACAAGAATCGGCACAGGGCGGAAGGGTTCGAGAATTTTCTTTATCGCCACCGGTCCTGCTCCGGGCCCGCCGCCGCCGTGGGGCGTCGAGAAAGTCTTGTGCAAGTTGAGGTGCATCACGTCGACACCGAGATCGCCCGGGCGGGTTATCCCGGTGAGCGCGTTCATGTTGGCGCCGTCCATGTAGAGAAGCGCGCCCTTATCGTGCAGAATTTTTGCGATCTCCGGGATCCGCTCTTCGAAGATGCCAAGCGTGGATGGGTTGGTGATCATCAACGCGGCGACGTCGGGAGTGACCAGGTCGCGCAATTTATCGACGTCAATCTGACCATGCGATTCGGACTTGATGTTTTCAACTTCGTAGCCCGCGATGACCGCCGTGGCGGGATTCGTGCCGTGCGCTGAATCTGGAATCAAAACTTTTTTACGCGGGTTGCCGTTTTTCTCGTGATAGGCGCGGATGAGCAGGAGGCCCGTCATTTCGCCGTGCGCGCCAGCGGCAGGCTGCAGTGTGATCGCATCCATTCCGGTGATTTCAAGAAGGCACTTTTCGAGAAGTTGCAAAATTTTAAGGCAGCCTTGAGAGAGTTCTTGCGGCTGGTAGGGATGCTCGGTGGCGATGCCGTCGAGTCGAGCGACAAATTCGTTGACGCGCGGATTGTACTTCATCGTGCAGGAGCCTAGCGGGTACATGCCCAGATCGATGGCGTAGTTCCACGTGGAGAGACGCGTGAAGTGGCGGATCACTTCGATTTCGCTGACTTCGGGAAAGCCCTCGACCCCTTCGGCGCGGTGATTTGTCGCTAAGGACTTTGCGGCATCGGCTGCGGGAACGTCGAGCGGAGGGAGTTCGAACGCGCGCTTTCCCCGAGAGGATTTTTCGAAGATTAGGCCTTCGTTTTGGTTCGTGTGTGTCGTCGCTTTTTTAATTTTGTCTGTCATGATTTCCATTTGCGGCGGACGGGCACGGCGTGCCGTGCCCCTACGAAGCTAAATGCGTTCAAACGGGTTGCTCCAGGGCGCGGCGTAAGGCCGCGGCAAAGCGTTCAATTTCAGCGCGCGACGTTGTCTCTGTGACACAGACCAATGCATGCTTCGTTAATTCGGGATAGGCGGTTCCGAGCACGAAAGGCCCAATGATTTTCTCACGTAAGAGATAGGCGTTAACGATTTTTACCGAGCGCGGGAGCTCGACGGTGAATTCGTTGAAGAACGGGGCGTCGAAGGCGCGACGGACTCCCGGAATTTTTTCGAGCTCAGCGAGAGCGAATTGCGCTTTGGAAAGATTTTGATGTGCCATCTCGCGCAGTCCTTCTTTGCCGAGGAGCGTGAGGTGCACCGTGGCGGCCAGCGCGCAAAGCGCTTGGTTCGTGCAGATGTTTGAGGTGGCTTTCTCGCGGCGAATGTGCTGCTCGCGCGTCGCGAGCGTGAGAACGAAACCGCGGCGCCCTTCGGAGTCGGTGGTTTGCCCTGCCAGACGACCGGGCATTTGCCGAACAAATTTGTCGCGTGAAGCAACCACACCTGCGAAAGGGCCGCCGTAACTCGGTGCCAAGCCGAAACTTTGGGCTTCCATCGCCACGATGTCGGCCTCCGCTGGCGGACGCATCAGGCCGAGCGAAACTCCTTCTGTGATGGCGGCAACAAGGAGCGCACCGGAAGCGTGCGCGGCGTCTGCAAGAGGGGCCAGCGATTCGATCACGCCGAAGAAATTCGGCGATTGCACTACGACTGCGGCGACATCGTCTTTGAGCGCCAACTGCAACGCTTTTTGATCTAACGTGCCGCTTGTGCCGTAACCAATCTCTTCTACTTGCAAGCCGGAATTTTTTGCGTAGGTCTTCAATACCTCGCGATATTCCGGATGCACTGAGCGCGCGACGAGTACGCGGCTGCGGCCAGTGAGACGCTCAGCCATCAAAACAGCTTCGGTGGTTGCCGTGGAACCGTCATACATCGAAGCGTTGGCGACTTCCTGGCCGGTAAGCTGGCACATTAATGTTTGAAACTCGAAGATGGCCTGCAGCGTCCCCTGCGTGATTTCCGCCTGGTACGGCGTGTAAGACGTCAGGAATTCTCCGCGTTGGATGATGGCATCCGTGACGACCGAGCGAAGGTGATTGTAAACGCCGGCGCCAAGGAAACTGGTATAGCCGCCGGAATTTTCCGCGGCGCGCGCTTTGAAATAATCGATGACTTCCGTCTCGGAGAGCGGTCCGGGCAAATTCAAAGGTTCGCGGAGGCGGTAACGCTCCGGAATGCTGGAAAACAATTCATCTATGGATTTCGCGCCGATAGCGGCGAGCATGTCCTGCCGCTCAGCAGGACTCTTGGGGAGATAGCGCATCAGGCCGAAGCTTCCTTGCTTTGCGAGGCGATGTAGGCTTCGTAAGCGGCGGTGTCCATGAGGCCACTGATCTCGGCGGGATTCGCGAGGCGCACCTTGATGAGCCAGCCCGCGCCATGCGGATCGGTATTGATGGTTTCAGGCATGTTGTGCAGAACGTCGTTGGCTTCAACGACTTCGCCGGAAGCCGGGGCGTAAATATCGCTAACAGCTTTCACCGACTCGACAGTACCGAAGGTTTTGCCGGCTTCGATTTTCGCACCAACTTTCGGCAGCTCGACAAAGACTACGTCGCCTAGCTCGTGTTGCGCGTAATCGGTGATGCCAATCGAGGCAACGTCACCCTTTACGTCAACCCATTCATGCTCTTTGGTGTAACGATAATTCGCAGGATACGCCATTGGACCTCTCCTCGCGTCCCTCGTCAGAAAAGAGGGCGCCAAAATTTTGCTTCAGACCTTCGCTGCGGCTTGCGGTGCCGGCGTCTTCTTAGGACGCTTGTAGAATGGCGTCGCAACCACCTGTGCTTTGCACCTCTGCGTGCGAATTTGCACGTAGATGGGTGTACCAAGGGCAGTCATCGTCGGCGGGACGAAGGCCAGCGCAATGTTTTTGCAAAGCGTGGGCGAAGGCGAGCCGCTGGTGACCACGCCGATTGGTTCACCGCTTTCGTTACAGCAGCAATATTCGTCGCGCGCGATGCCGCGATCGACCATTTCCAGGCCCACAAGCGCTCGTGCGACGCCCGCAGCTTTCGCGCGTTCCAACGCAGCGCGACCAATAAAATCGCCTTTTTCCATTTTGCAGTAACGATCCAGGCCTGCTTCCCAAACGTTGATCTTGTCGCTGATTTCGTGGCCATAGAGGGCCATCTTCGATTCAAGGCGCAGCGTGTTTCGCGCGCCGAGCCCGCAAGGGATGATGCCAAACTCGCGCCCGGCTTCCATCACCTTGTTCCAGACCAGCTCGCTTGTTCCCACATCGGAGGGAACGTAAATTTCGAAACCGTCTTCGCCGGTATATCCGGTCCGCGCAATGAGCGTGTTCTTCAGACCGCACACAGTTCCGTGCGTGAACCAATAGTTTTTGATGACGCTGAGATTTGCGTCGGTCAGTTTTTGCAGCAACTCTTCCGCGCGAGGGCCTTGTATCGCGAGCTGCGTGTACGCGTCGCTAAGGTCCTCGACGACGCAGTCGAAACCCTTTGTGTTTTCGCGAACCCAGCTGATGTCTTTTTCGCGCGTCCCTGCGTTGATCACAAGCAGATAGTCGTCCTCGCCGAGGCGATGAACGATTACGTCGTCGACGAACGTGCCCTCGGGATAGAGCATCGCCGAATAATGCGCCTGGCCGATGGCCAGTTTCGAAGCGTCGTTCATGCTCAAGTGCTGTACAGCTGCGAGCGCGCCTCCCGGTGTATGTCCGCTGCTAATCCGGATGTCGCCCATGTGGCTGACATCGAAAATGCCAACACTCGAGCGCACCGCTTTATGTTCTGCCACCAACCCGCCGCTCGCGGGATACTCGACAGGCATATCCCAACCGCCGAAATTGACCATTTTCGCGCCCAAACGGCGGTGCACCGCGTTCAGCGCCGTCTTACGGAGTTCGATGATGGGAGAAGTCGTGACGGATTCCATTCCGTGTGCTCAAGCAGAAATGCATACTAACATGCGAGTCGAAACGCGTCAAAGAAGCGCGGCGCAACAGCAAAAACCGGAAGCGTGCGTCCAATATAGCTACAATCGATGCAATAGAAGAAACGCCGCATGGTTCGAATGTCCAGCTTGCTGGCTTCTGCCCACGTCAGGTACAGTTTTCGTGGAGGCTCCCATGGCGGGTCCCATCGTTTGCGGACAATGTGACAGGACGGAAGGCAATTGCAACTGCGAAAAATACTGCACGATTTGCAAAGGGCAGATCAGCGTGAAGCTTTGCGCGGACGGACTGTATTATTGCCCGGACTGCCGGGAAGCTTGCGACGTGGCCCTCGCGAACAACTACAGTGACCGTTGATTTCAAAGTCATTGAGTTGCAGATTGATCCCGATGCGCGGCTGGCCGCCGCGGCAGGGGGGGCTGCTCGATATTTGGCCGAGGCTGCTGGCCTGACGAGCGAAGAGGCGGCCGAACTGCAGAAGTCTATTGTTTCTGCTTGCCAGGAATCGTTTGAGCATTTAACCGGGGACCACCCGCACCTGACAGTGACTCTTATGCGTTACCCGGACCGCATCGAAATCGCGATAGCTCACGAGGGCGACGCGGCGCCGGCCGTGGGCCTTGACCGCATTGCAGGATTTGCGACTCAGATGGGAGCTTCGGGCGGGCTTGGTGGAGTCGACCGCGTTCAGTACGAAACGCGCGGCGGATTAGCGATCACGCGATTGACAAAATATTTGGGTCACCTTTCGCCCAACCAGTAATTCTCTCTGAAAAGCAAAAGAGCCGGGCACGACATCGTGTCCGGCTCCTTGTGTTTCTGAAGTGTTGCACTTCGCAAAACTACATTTTGAAAGAAAAAGTATTGTGCTTGATGAGCGAGGTCATCTGATCGTCGCTCAACGACATGTGCAGTGTCACGCGGTCGCCTCCCGGTATGATGCGTACCTGATCGAGCAGTGCCGCGAGGTCTGGATTGTCTTTTTGCGCTTGATAGCGCTTGTAGAGGAATCCCGCTTGAAGCAATTGTCCCAAAGTGTTGGCGTCATCGGTTGAGCCGCAGATGGCCTGGACTTTTGCGTCGAGGTCGCTGCCCGCTTCGATATTGATAATGGAGTTTTGCATCCGCATCACGAGTTTCGCGGCTTCAGGGAACTGTTCGATTTCAGGAGCCAATTGCTGCATCGCCAGGCGAGTGTAGGCAGGATTGGTGACCAGCCACACGGAGCTGCCCGTATTGGCTTCATTGATCAAGGAGAAGAACTTGTCGTTGCGGATCAGGCCTTCTTCATCTCCGAAGCGCACGCTGATCATTTTCTCCAGGATGCTCCTGTGGCCATACGCCGCGGTACTTGCGTCGATAAACACGAAGAATAGATCCGTCGCGCCGGTTCCGGTGCCAAAAGCGTAGAAGGTATAACCGTGAAAACTCGTCGTGGGCAGCTTCTGCTTTTTGAAGTAAGCGGCCGTCGTGTCCTGATTGAAGTTGCCCAGCGCGATGCCAACCATCTGTTCGCCGCTGGGAACCGCGTCAGAGCCTGTACCCTCGGCCTTGGAAGTCATCCCCTCGGCGACGAGCGCCCAGGCGATCTCATCAACTTGGCTGTTTGGATCGTTGCCTGTCGAAGCAAGAAACTTTTCGAATTGCCGAAACCGCTCCGGGAGCAACTGCTCCTGTAATTGCGGAAACCACTTCAATGTGCGTGCTTTCTTCAAGTCGGCGTACCCAAATTCGCCGACGTCTCTTGGAAACATGCCGATGACGTCTGCACCGAGGCGGCCGGCCTGCGCTGGCTTGGGCAGGGTCAGCGCCATCACAAGCAAAAAGCTTATAGCCAACAGCCGGTAAAACGCCGCCCCGCTGCGTGTCGCTCCTAAACTCTTTTCAAGTTTCATCAAGTACTCCTTTCAACGGCCGGGGGAAGTTCTATTCTACGCGGTCGACGAGCGGGGTGCATTCCCCAATCGCTCGCGAAGGGAGGCAATTTTTTCGCCCATCAGCGCCACGTAGGCCCTATCGGTGATGCCATCGAGATTGATCTCGACGTTGGCTAAAGCCCCGCGCGCCCCCGCCGCGGCGATGTAGCGACCTACTTCCAAGTCTGACCTCATGGATGCGGCGGCGATAGCCTGCAGTTGTCCCAGACGTTCGAAAAGGGCAACTGTCCGCTCCGCCACCTGCATTGGAACGTCCGCCGCGCCTTTCGTGGCGGATTGAATCGAGATTTCCCGTTTTTGCACTTCCTCGGCGTCGCCTTGCGGTAGCTTGAACGCCGCGATTACGGCTTCGTACGAAGCGGCGTCGCGGTCAATGGCTTCCGCGAGGTCGTCTGCCGTGCGACGTAATTCATCAAGTTCCGCCGAGAGCTTGTCGACATGCGCAGCCTGGGACTTCTTTTTGCGAGAAAGTCCCGCGACCATTTGTCCGAGCGAAGCCGCCAAAGCGCCCGCCATAGCGGATACACTGCCGCCTCCCGGCGTCACCGTCGGCGCGGCCACCGCTTCCAGAAACGGGCGCGCCAAGCTAGCGAGTTTGCCGTCCTTGCCCGCTTCGAGCGGCGCCCCGCTGAGCGCTACGGCCAGCTTATTTTCAAACACCTGTGCGGGAGAGAAGTTTTCCAATTGCAAGAAAAAGTCCGCCGCCATCTCGATCGCTTTTTTGGGAATCAGGCCCACGATTTCGCTACCCACTGGCAGTACCCCGTAGCGTTCCGCTTCGCGTTTAACCATTTCGTAGACCCGATGCATCGGGGTTTGCTCAAAATCGGTGAGGTTAATGGACACCTGCGCCAGGTTTCGCGCCTTCAGCTCCACGCCCATCGATTTGACGTAACGCATGCCCCCCGACGAGAAACGAATCGCTTTTGCAATTTTATTGGCGATGCCGACGTCGGAGGTATTCAGATTCACGTTGTAGGCGATCAGAAATTTGCGCGCACCAATTACCGTCACGCCCGCCGTGGGGTGTACCTTTGGCTCGCCAACGTCCGGCTGGCGATCGTGATTGTGCTTCATCTCATCACGCAAGGCTTCAAATTGGCCGCGCCGCACATTTTCAAGGTTGACTCGATCGGGACGCATCGCCGCCGCTTCGTAGAAAAAAACGGGAATCCTATAGCGCGCCCAGATTTCATGCCCGGTGCGCCGCGCAAGAGCGACGCAATCCTCAAGGGTCACTCCTTCGATCGGGATGAAAGGGATAACGTCTGCTGCCCCCACGCGCGGGTGCGCGCCGGTATGTTTCGTCAGATCGATCAGCTCCAGGGCTTTGCCAACGCCGCGCAGCGCAGCTTCCGCGACGGCATCGGGTTCGCCCGCCAGTGTGACCACGCAGCGATGGTGGTCGCCATCCATCTCGCGATCGAGCACATATACGCCCGGGACGCCACTCATCGCCGACACAATGGCGTCAACCTTCGCGGGATCTCGCCCCTCGGAAAAATTCGGCACACATTCAATCAGTCGTTTCATCGCAAACGTGTTCCTCGCGTCTCACCTGACTATCATAGGAGATTTTGCACCTCCAGAGCCAACCGCGCGCAATGAGAGTTGCGCAACAGAACGCCGCAGATTTACCCCGATTATTTTGGAGGCTTAATAAAAGGGCTCGGCGGAGGATATCTCTTGTCACCCTTTGGCGGCATGGGACGGAAATCCTTGCTCACCCTGGGCAGCGCCGGCGGCGTGTACTTTTTTGAAGGCATCGATGCGAGCGGCTTTTTCTCTTCCTTCTTGGGAGCTGGCTCGCCCTTTACAAACCGAACTACCTGCCTGATGAAAAAGATGCTGCCGACGATCCACAGTCCAATAATCCCCGATTCGTATAAGCTGAAGCCGAAGGCCGTAAGAAAAAACGTGGCGACCACGAACAAAATTCCCAAAGCGGGATAAAAGTGCTCCGAAAACAAAGACTTCTCCGGCGTCCTCTTTACTTGCAGGATTTTAATCTTTTTTTCCGGTCTTTTCCGCGAGTTAGGCTTTGGCTTTGTTGGCGGCATGTACCACTACACCCCGCTTGATGGTCATCCAGCAGGTGTTCATCCCAAAATAATAAGGAATTTCGCGGTAATCGGCCACTTCGAAGACGGCCAGGTCCGCCAATTTGCCAACCCCGAGCGAGCCAATGTGCTTTTCCCGTCGCAATGCGTAGGCCCCGTTAATGGTCGCCGCTGTAATGGCCTCGGCAGGAGTCATGCGCAGCTGCGTGCAGGCCAGCGATAAGATCATTGGCATGCTTACCGTGGGACTGGTGCCGGGATTGTAGTCCGTGGCTAGAGCAACGATAGCGCCAGCATCGATTAGTTTGCGGGCGGGAGCGTATTGCTTCAAGCCAAGATGGAAATCGCAGCCAGGCAGAAGCGTCGCGACAGTTTGGGACTGGGCGAGCGCGGCGATGTCGCTGGAATTAATTTGCTCGAGATGGTCGCAACTCGCCGCCCCGAGTTTCACCGCAAGCTGCGTCGCTCCCGTGCGCGTTAGCTGTTCGGCGTGCAGCCGGGGTGCCAAGCCGTGTTGCATGCCAACTTCTAAGATTTGCTTGGCTTGCTCTCGAGTGAACGCTCCGCGGTCGCAGAAAACATCGCAGAATTCCGCGAGTTTGCTTTCTGCCACTTCGGGAATTAGCTTTTCTGTGAGCAGCGCGATGTACTTTTTCACTCCCGCAGGCGATCCGCGATACTCCGCCGGAACAACATGCGCACCGAGAAATGTCGAGACGATGTCCAAAGGCTGCTCGGCCGCAAGCTCCTTGTGTAGCCGAAGAATCTTTAGTTCGCTCGCGACATCCAAGCCATATCCGCTCTTTGCTTCGATTGTCGTCGTGCCATAGGCGGCGAATTGTGCAAGCGCTTGGAGCGCGCGCAACTTCAGGGCTTCCGAAGTCGCGGCGCGTAGTTTCTTGACGGAATTTAAAATCCCGCCGCCTTTGCGGGCAATCTCTTCATAGCTTGCGCCGGCGATTTTCAACTCATATTCTTCCGCCCGGCTCGCGGCGTGAATCAAATGCGTGTGCGAATCGACAAACCCCGGCAGCACCACGCGTCCGCCAACGTCCAATTTTTCCGCAGCGGACGCTTCGGGTAGCGTCTCAATTTTCGCGCGGGTTCCCACCGCCGTAATCAACCCATCACGCACCAGCAGCGCTCCGTCTTTGATGATGCCGAGCTTGGCGAGCGACACCCCGCGCCGCGCTCCGTGGCCGCGCAGCGTCAAGAGTTGTGATGCGCCAGTGATGAGCAGGGAAGTCGGCAAGACCCGGCTATTATGCCGGATAGAGCAGACGAGTGCACGGCAGGGTAGGACAGGCATTCCTGCCTGTCTCTTTTTGTGGCCTGCATATGTAAAAAATACCGGACAGACAAGAGTGTCTGTCCTACTTAGGCCGTCGTAGCCTGCCCTTTGTACGCCGGCACAAACACGTCGTGCACAAATTGCTCGAACAAAGTAGGCGTCGAGTTCGCCGCAGACCGAGGCCCCAGCATGCGCATGTGCCCGTTATTCAAAGCATCCGCCATTTCGCAAATAAGTGTCGCCATATTTTTGGACATGCCCATCTGCGTCATTCCTAGGATGACTTGTTCGTTAGGCAGCTGCACATAACTCAGATTTGGCAATCCAACGGCCGCCCCAATAATTTTTGCCATTTGCTCGTACGTAAGATTTCTGTGCCCCTGCAATTCGCGCGTCTGGAGGCCAGTGAATTCGAGCTTGGCCAGCGCATCGGCTGCCACTTCGGCGATATCGTAAGTCGCGATCATCGGCAACTCGAGATCCGCGCGCACCGGCCCAGCCATCATTCCAAAGCTCTTGATGATCCCGGCTTGCGCTAGCACGTTCTCCATGAAATATCCGGGCCGCAGAAAAAGAGCATTTAGTTTTGGGATTCGCGAAAATTTTTCTTCCATCACGTGCAGACCGGCAACCGGCCCCGTCTTGTCCGCTTTGTCGGCGCCAAAGCTGCTGAGGGCTACAACATGGGTCACGCCCGCGGCCTCAAGAGCTTTGGCGATGGAGTTTGATATGGCGTCCTGGTCTGCTCGATAGTCCGGACTCGCAGGATTAGGCGGGACCAGCGCGTAAACTGCCCGCGCTCCGGTGAAAGCTTTTGTCAGAGCGGCTGAATCCGTAAGATTCGCCTCGAACGCTTCCGCGCCGAGAATCGTAAATCCCGCGAGCCGGTCTTTGCTGCGCCCCACAACGCGCACCTTTTGCCCGCTGTCCAAAAGCGTTTCTGCGACGATTTTTCCCGTATTTCCCGTGGCGCCTAGAATGACGTACATATTTTCCTCCTCGATCCACTTTCTAAATGTTTAGGATGCTATGTCGAGCCGGGAAGGTACGTCCTAAAAGCCTGTCATCATGCTTGCCCTGAGGAACGAAGGGAGGGTAGCGAAGGATCCTGGCCTGGCCGCAAGCCGCTACGGACCGATGAGAGCGGTCACTCAACGAGCCAACAAGGCGCTCTCTGAAAGCCTACAAGCCCCCTACAACATTGGTATTTTCACGCCGTTCTTCTTCGCGAATGCAATCGCGTCGGGATAGCCCGCGTCGACGTGGCGTGCGACGCCCATGCCGGGGTCATTTGTCAGGACACGCTCGATGCGCGCAGCCATTTCTTTTGTGCCGTCGGCCACGGTGACTTGCCCGGCGTGCTGCGAATAGCCGATGCCCACGCCGCCACCATTATGAATCGAAACCCATGACGCGCCGCTTGCCGTATTCACGAGCGCGTTGAGCAGCGGCCAATCGGCAACCGCATCGGAACCGTCGAGCATGGATTCCGTTTCGCGATAGGGCGAAGAAACCGAGCCGCAATCGAGATGATCTCGCCCCATCACTACTGGAGCTTTTACTTCGCCGCGTGTGACTAGTTCATTCAGCGCCAGGCCGAATTTATCGCGCTCGCCATATCCAAGCCAGCAAATCCGTGATGGCAGTCCCTGAAATTTCACGCGCTTCTGCGCCAGTTTGATCCAGCGAGTCAGATGCTCGTCGTGCGGAAACATTTCGAGAACAAGTTGGTCCGTCCGCGCGATGTCCGAAGCTTCGCCAGAGAGCGCCGCCCAGCGAAACGGCCCTTTGCCTTCGCAAAAAAGCGGCCGGATATATGCCGGCACAAATCCCGGAAAATCGTAGGCATTCTTCACGCCGTGTTCGAACGCAAACGTTCGAATATTGTTGCCGTAATCAAACGTGACCGCGCCAAGCTTCTGCAAATCAAGCATGCCCTGGACGTGTTGCGCCATAGCGGCAAGCGCGTGCTTGCGATACTCCTGTGGGTTATTCTTGCGCAGCTCCAGAGCGGCATCGAGCGTCATGCCATTCGGCACATAGCCAGCGATGGGGTCGTGCGCGCTGGTCTGATCGGTCAAAAGATCTGGCACAACGCCGCGCTTCGCCAATTCAGGAATCAAGTCGGCGCAATTGCCCACTAACCCGACCGAAGTGGCCTCGCGCTTTCGAACGGCGTTTTTCAAAATGCGCAACGCCTCGTCGAGGCTCGTCACCATCACGTCGCAGTAGCCGCCCTTCACGCGCCGCTTGATGCGTTCCGGGTCGACGTCAATCCCCAGAAATGCCGCGCCATTCATCGTCGCTGCGAGCGGCTGCGCCCCGCCCATGCCGCCCATGCCGCCGGTCACCACCAGTTTGCCTGCTAGGTCGCCGCCAAAATGTTTGCGAGCCGCCGCCGCAAACGTCTCGTACGTGCCCTGCAAAATTCCCTGCGTACCGATATAAATCCAGCTGCCCGCCGTCATCTGCCCGTACATCATCAGCCCGGCGCGATCCAGTTCGTTGAACTTCTCCCAGTTGTTCCAGTGTCCCGTCAGGTTGGAATTGCAAAGCAACACGCGCGGCGCATACTCATGCGTCCGAAAGACCGCAACCGGCTTCCCCGATTGGACTAAAAGTGTTTCGTCCGATTCGAGCGCCTTCAGCGACCTAACAATCGCATGAAAGCATTCCCAATTCCGCGCCGCTTTCCCCGTCCCGCCGTAAACCACCAAATCTTCCGGCTTCTCCGCCACCTCCGGGTCCAGGTTGTTCATCAACATCCGCAGCGCCGCTTCCTGCGTCCACCCCTTACACGAGAGCGCAGTCCCGCGCGCCGCGCGAAAAGGCCCTCGCGACAAAGCTCCGTCAGCCACCGTTCCCGAAAGCGTAGCGCTCATCAAGAAACTCCGCGTTCATCTTAACGCAGCCCCGCTTCCCGCACCACATTGGCTCCGCGCACGGCTCCTGCTCGTTTGCTAGGCAAAGTAGCGGATAGGAGGTTAGTTCCCTGTGGAGAAACTCTTCACGAGTTGGCACTTGAGTACGCGAAAATGGGTTCAACTTCCCGATGAATTCCGCAAGTAACTAAAATAAAGGAGTATGGAGCCCGCTACATAGAAGCTCGGAGGCTCACCTGGACTTTCAGCTTATACTTACGCTCGCATTCCTAATATTCGTCGCATTCCTCGGCTCTAGAAATGTGCGCTACTACTTCCTGGAACATCGAAGTCGAAGTTGGCCTGTTACGGTCGGAACTATTCAAAAAAGTGAGGCGGTCTTTCAAAGCTCTTTTTTTACTTTGTATACAAGCAAAATACCGAAGAGCCTGTTTGGCTACACTTATACTGTTGCAGGTGTGCGCTACGTGGATTTTTTTGCCGTTGTCCGACAGGAAGACACCCAGGACGCTCAGGGCCTTCAAGAAAGACTGGCCGGGACAAAGGTGAACGTGCGTTATGACCCAGAGCGCCCGTACAGATCCTTTCTAGAGAACTCTGAAATCTTTGGAAAACAGATACATCAGAGTCCCGAGTGGATTCCACCGGCAATACGATTTAATAAGAATTGACTCGACCAGCGAATCGCCGAAACCACGGCCAAACGCTGTAATCGGAAACCGCCCCTCTACCCGTGCTCGAGTTGGATTGCGCACCGAAATGGCCTAGGGTAGAGTCAAAGATTCCGATGAACTACGGCACCCTTCCCTCGCGATTGCTAAACGCCGTCGACTCCCTGTCGAATCCACGCGCACAAATGTTTCGCGCCGCCGACGGCTGGCAGTCCATCTCCTCCGAAGAATTCCTGCGCCGCGTAGCTGGTCTTTCCACAGCCTTCGTCGAACTCGGCGTTAAGCCCGGCGACCGCGTCGGCCTCTTCGCCGCCAATCGCCCCGAGTGGCACACCGCCGACTTCGCCATCACCGGCGCGGGCGGCGTCACGGTTCCCATCTATTTCAACGAATCGCCGGAGCGCATCACTTATATCCTCAAACATTGCGGCGCAAAGTTCGTCTTCGCCGCAGGCGCGGCGCAAATGCAAAAGCTTCAGGCCGTGCGCCCACAGCTTCCCGAGTTGGAGCAGATCATCCTCGCGGATTGCGGATCGGACCTGCCCCCGGATTGCCTCCGTTACGAAACTCTGATCGCGGCCGCTGGCGGCGCCGATGTCGCCGCCTACCGAATGCGCGTGTCGCAAGTCCTGCCCGGCCAACTCGCTTCGATCATCTACACGTCCGGCACAACAGGCGAACCCAAGGGCGTTATGCTGACGCACACAAATTTTTGTTCGAACGTCACAGACTCCTGCGCCAACGTGAAATTCGATTCGAAGGATGATCTTGCCATTTCCTTCCTCCCGCTTGCCCACGTTTACGGCCGGACGCTCGACTACGTTCATCTTTTCCACGGCATAACGATTGCTTACGTCGAGGCCGTCGAGCAAGTCGCCCAGGCTCTCCTCGAAATCCATCCCACGCTGCTCGCCGCCGTTCCCCGCGTCTTCGAAAAAATCTATGCCCGCGTTATCGAGCAGGGAAGCAAACTGACTGGCACCGAACGAAAGATCTTTGACTGGGCCATGGAAATCGCGAGTCGCTCGGCAATGTGGCGTTCCGGCGAACAAAACGCCGGCTTGGGAGTGAAGCTCGCCTGGAACCTCGCCGACAAGCTGGTCTACTCAAAGATTCGCATGGGGACCGGCGGAAAGCTCCGCCTTGTTTTTTCGGGCGGCGCCCCGCTCGCCAAAGAGTTTGCGGAGTTTTTCTGGGCGGTCGGCGTCCCGATTTATCAGGGCTATGGCCTGACGGAAACTGCTCCTGTTCTGACTTCCAACTATCCGCAAAACAGAATGGGCAGCGCGGGCAAGCCGATTCCCAACGTCGAGCTGCGCATTGCGGCCGACGGAGAAATCCTCGCGAGAGGTCCATGCGTCATGCAGGGTTATTACAAAAGCTCGGAAGCAACGCGCGAAGTGCTTAGCGCCGACGGCTGGTTCAGCACCGGAGACATCGGCCACCTCGACAAAGACAACTATCTATTCATCACCGACCGCAAAAAAGACCTTATCAAGACTGCAGCGGGAAAATTCGTTGCGCCGCAACCTATTGAAAACGCCCTGAAGACCAGCCCATTCATCCTAAACGCCATGGTCGTCGGCGACAGGCGCAAATTTATTTCAGCGCTGATCGTTCCGAATCCCTCAACGGTCTCCGCGAAAGCCGCCGGGCAGGGAATCAAGTTCTCTTCCAACAAGGAAATGGTCACGCACCCCTGGGTGCGTCAGCTAATCGAGACCGAAGTGAAACGCCTGACAGCAAATCTCGCGCAATATGAATCCATCAAACGCTTTGCTCTCCTGCCCGAAGACTTCACCTTCGACAACGGCGGCCTAACGTTCACCCTGAAACTCCGCCGTCGCGTAGTAGAACAGCAACTTCACGACGTCATCGAACATCTCTACGCCGACGTCTCAGACCCGCGCCCCATCCTCCAAAACTAATACCCGCCATTTGGAGGGGGAGGGGCCCGATTAAGGTCAACCATCCGAGGCAGCCGCCGCGCCTCGCGCCGCCTTAGCCTGTCATCCTGAGCGAAGCG
>Ga0210391_10002240_pt1 | contig 16881 bp, 8 predicted proteins | sample IncBWC12OmetaG_FD_160573 | JGI IMG/M metagenome (GOLD analysis project Ga0210391, IMG submission 160573) | Forest soil microbial communities from Barre Woods Harvard Forest LTER site, Petersham, Massachusetts, United States - Inc-BW-C-12-O ... | reverse complement strand
CAGCGTAATACCCTTCCTCGATCCTGTTGCGACGCGTTTGTGAGGCGTCTTCTCCTTTACCGCGACCGCCCCATCTCCCCGAACACTCTTCCGCAACGCATCCATCAGATTAATTACCTTCGCAGTCTTCCGTGCCGGCTCCTCACGCGGAATCGGCGCGTGCTTAACCTTGGCGTCGACCAGCTCGCGCAGCGCCGCCTCATACTCGTCCTTAAATTTCTCGGGCACAAACCTGGAGGCCTTGCGTTTGATCAACTCCTTCGCCAGCGAGAGCTGGTCCTCATCAACGGAGGCCTTCTTGATCTCACCAAAATACTTAGCCGGGTCTCGCACCTCTTCAGCGTATCGCATGGTATAAGCCATCATCCCTGAGAGCTTGTCATCGCTCGGGGCCGAGACACCGACCAGATGTTCGCGCCCTCCAAAGGCGATCTTGCCCAGACCGGCCTTCTTCGTCGTCTGCAGCGCCTTGCGGACGACCGCAAAGGCCTCGGCCTGCACATCATTCTCCGGCACAACGAAATATGGCTTCTCGAAGAACTCCGGATCTATCTCCTCCAGATCGACGAACTGCGTCACCTCCAGCGTATGCCGCGACGGAATGCGCAAATGTTCGACCTCGTCCGGCTCGATCGTGACGTACTCGCCCTTGCGATACTCATAGCCCTTCACGATGTCCGAGCTGTCAACCGGCCCCTCGTCCTCCGAAATCTTCTGGTGCCGGATGCGCTCGCCCGTCTTGCGACTCAACTCATGAAAGCGAATCTCGCTCTTCGCCTCTATGGCAGGAAATAGCTTGATACCGAACGAAACGAGAGATATTTGGATCTGACCGGACCAGAAAGGGCGTGGCATTGGGAGTTCTCCAAACCAGTTGGAAGCAGAATTGGCTTCAGAAGATGCCTTTTTGCTTCCCGAACCGGGCCAGCACGAGACTATTCATCGAGCTCTTCATGGTTCGGCTGTTTTGCGTTCGCCAATATCTTCTCTGCCAGCAGCGGAGGCACCACATCATAGTGGTCCATCTCCATCCGAAAACTTCCTCGCCCCTGCGTAATCGAGGTCAGCGTCGTCCCATAGCTCAGCATCTCTGCCATGGGGACCTCGGCCCGAACCACCGTTCCGGCCCCTCCACTCTCCATGCCTTGCACACGGCCGCGGCGCGAATTCAGGTCGCCCAGTAACGCGCCTGCGAAATCGTCCGGTGTTTCGATCTCCACCCGCATCACCGGCTCCAGCAGAACGGGCTTTGCCTGCTCCATACATTTGCGGAACGCAAGTCGCGCGGCCATCTTAAACGACATCTCGCTCGAATCCACCTCGTGATAGCTGCCATCAAAAACTGTCACCTTGATGTCCACCACGGGATATCCCGCCAGAAATCCACGCGCGGCAGACTCACGAATGCCCTTCTCGACCGCGGGAACATACTGCCGCGGAATAGAGCCGCCGAATATATCGTTCTCAAACACCACTCCGCGTCCGCGCGGCAACGCCTCCATGCGTATCTTGCAATCGCCAAACTGTCCATGGCCACCGGTCTGTTTCTTGTACCTGCCCTGGGACTCGGCGCGGCCGCGCACCGTCTCAAGATACGGAATCTTCGGCGCCTTCAGGGTCACGTCCGTGTGATAACGCCTCTTCAACTTCGCAACCACCGCCTCAATATGTTGTTGTCCCGCGCCCGCCACCAGAAACTCGTTCGTCTGCGGATCGCGGAAGAACCTCACCATCGGATCGTCCTCCATCACCTTGTGCAGGGCGGGTGCAAGCTTGTCCTCGTCGGCCCGCGTCTTCGGCTCGATCGCGTAGGTCATCGCGGGCTCGGGCATCGGCACCGGTTCTAGAAAGATCTCGTGGGCCTTGTCGCCCAGAGTGTCTCCAGTCAGGGTCACACGCAGCTTGGCCACAGCTCCAAGATCTCCCGCATGCAACTCCTGCACCTCCACTGCCTTGCGCCCCTGCATGATCGAAAGATGTGCCAGCCGCTCCGGCTCCTGCCGCGTAAAATTCAGCACCGGCTTGTCCGTCTTCATCATGCCGCTCACGACCTTGAAGAACGAGATCCTCCCCGCAAAAGGATCGGTCATCGTCTTATATACATAAAGCGCGAGAGGCTCCTCGTCCCCCACCTTGCGCATCACGATCTCGTCCTGAACGTCCATGGCCCCGCCGCCGTTCGCCTTTCCCTGGACAGTATGCAGGACCCCGTGTGCGGCGACCGGCTCCCGCTCAGTAGGCGCGGGCGCATACACCTTCAGAAAATCCAGTAGATGGTCCGTCCCCACGTTTCTCAGGCCGCTTATATAGAGCACTGGAAAGATCCGGTCTTCGCGAATGGCCTCATGCAACGCCGGGACCAGATGCTGCTCTGGAATGGTTCCCTCGCTGAAGAACTCCTCCATCAGCTCGTCCTTCCCCTCGGCCACAAGCTCCACGAGTGCCTCGTGCGCGGCCTTTGCGTCTGCCTTGATGGCCTCAGGAATCGGACCCACCTCTCCCCGTCCGTCGCCGTCCGGCTTGTACAAATGGGCCTTCATCGTTACCAGATCCACCACCCCATGAAAGCCGTGCTGGTCCACGATCGGCAGCTGCACCGGCACGATCTGCCGTCCCCACTTCTCCTGCAGCAGCTCAATCATGCGCTGGCGACCAACCCTGCTGTCCGCCTTGGGATGGTCCACCTGATTGACCACCACGATCCGCGGAAGGTTGACCTCTGCCGCATACTTCCACACTCGGTCCGTCACTGCCTCCGCGCCCAACTGCGCGTTGACCACCACAACGGCCACCTCCGCGGGCAACATCGCAGCGCGCGTCTCATGCACAAACATGTGAAACCCGGGAGTGTCGATCAGATTGATCTTGACGCCGTCCCACTCGGCAAACGCCACCGCATTCGACATCGTTGTCCGCCGCGCGACCTCTTCTTCGTCATAGGCCGTGACTGCGGATCCGTCTTCCACTCGTCCTCGAGTCGCCGTCATCTTCGCGGCATGCAGCAAAGCGGAAATTAGGGTGGTCTTTCCGCAATGCGCATGCCCCACTACAGCCACGTTGCGAATCTCACTTCCCAGGTAGACCTTCATATCAGACCCTCCTCCATAATCTCGACGACAAATCTCAATCGATTACAAGCACAAGTCAGCATGATTGGGTTCCTAGAGGCCCCGGCAACTTCTCTGCAGGCTCCAACCTGTTCCTGTCTCAGTCACAAGCTGGCCGTCGGTGACCATCGAGTTTCAGACCCTGCACGGGCCCGCACTTCGAGGAACACGGATGCTATCACAAAATCGAACAGGTCTTTCGCCAGTGTGTTTGCAAAGATTTACGGAAAGGAATCAGATCCGCGAGCGACCTGCGTGGCGTGGACTTTTTCTCGCCCCGGCACGTCTGGCAATGGCGGCAGGCGGGCATGTCGACTCCCGCACCACCAGTTCAGGATCGACAACAATTTGCTGCGCATGGGTCGCCAAAGCAGGCGCGCCAATCTGCTGTAACACCGTCTGGGCGGCCAACGCACCCATAATCCGCAACGGCTGCCGTACCGTCGTCAACCCGGGATTCTGAAACGCCGCCGACTCCACATCGTCGAAGCCAACCACCGACACGTCCTGCGGCACCCGTAAGCCAGCCTCTCGCAGGGCCTTGATCGCTCCTATCGCAGAGACATCATTGAATACAAACAGGGCCGTAAACGGTTCGCTACCACCCAGAAGTCTTTGCGTTGCAAAATAGCCGGGCTCATGCGACGGCTGGTCTCCCTCAAGCTGAGCGACCAGTTTCGGCAGGATGGTCAGTCCCCTCTTCTTCATCGCGTGGCAGGTCCCGCGCCAACGCGCCTCTGTATCGGAGCTGAACTTCTGCCCCTTGATGAAGGCCAGCCGGCGATGTCCCAGCCCACTCAGGTGATCGACAGCTAGCTCTGCCGCCAGCCGGTGATTCAGCACGATGTTCGTCACACCCTTCGGCTCATGATGGCCCGACACGGTCACAGTCGGAATCGCCCACCGGTTTCGAAGCAGCGTGTCCACCGCGATAACACCTTCGACGGCGCGGTCCTCAAAAAGCCGCTGCGATCTCTGGATCATCTCCTCATGGTGATGATGACTGACCAGAAAATAGAAATAGTCCGCCTGCAAAAGATGATGTTCGATGCCGCTCAGCACCAGCGTCGCATACCCATCGCTCACCTCGGGCACAAGCACACCGAGCGTCTGACTCCGCCGATTGCGCAATGAGCGAGCAAACAAATTCGGCCGGTAGTTCAGCTTTTCCGCCGCGGCAAGGATCCGGTCCTGCGTCCTTTGCGGGATCGAGCGCGCTGCTGGTGATGCACTGAGCACTCGAGAAATAGCTGCCACAGACAACCCCAGATGGTCCGACAGCACCTTAAGGCTTACCGGCTTTGGCTCACGCTTCGGCGGAGCGGGTATTGCTGCGTGTGTTCGGGTATTTCGAGGCACCATTGCAGTCTGTCACAAAAGCACATCACCAAAGAAATATATTGCTGTGTCCCTTGACATCCCTTTTGCAAAAGGGCAGTATTCCCCACTAGGCAAACGATTGCCTAACGGCCGGAGATGGCCATAGCTGTGAACCTGTGGGCTTTATGGGAGGCAGTTTATGAAGAAAAGAATTTCCAGCGCCCTCGCAATCTGCGCGATGGCAGTTATGTTTCTGTGCCTGAGTTCCTCCGCGTTCGCTCAGTTCCGCACTTCAATCCAGGGTGTTGTGAGCGACCCTGAGGGGGCAGTCATCCCGGGTGCAACCCTTACGCTCAAGAACTTGTCGACCAACGAGACGGTTGTAAGAACGAGCGATCCGGCCGGCGTCTTCAACTTCAATGCTCTTCCTCCGGACCACTTCTCATTGACTGTGGAGAGGGCTGGTTTCCAGAAGCAGGTCCTCGACAACCTGCAGTTGATCCCTGAGCAGGCAAACGCATTAAATGTGAAGCTAGCCCTCGGCGTGGAGTCGACGACCGTTACAGTGAACGCCTCTCTGTCGCCGGCCCTGGACACCGAGACCGCAAATTCCGGAACATCAATTACGGACAATCAGATCCAACATATGCCGGTCTATCAACGCGATGTGACCCAGCTCATTCAGTTGGCGCCTGGAGTTCTGGCCACGGGAGCGCAGTCCGCCGGGGGCGGTGGATTCCAGGCTCCAGGCACGCAGACCGGGGCCTCATCGGGAGGCGGCGGCAATTTAGGACACTCGAGCAGTATCTTTGCGACGGAAAATGGCGCTTCGGCCAACGCAAACGGCGGCCAGTTTGAAACCAACGGCTACAGCATCGACGGTATCAGCACCGTGAGCGCCGTCTGGGGCGGAGCGACGGTCGTCACCCCCAGTGAAGATTCGGTGGGCAACGTTAAAATCGTTACCAATGCCTACGACGCTGAAAATGGACGTTTCTCGGGGGCGCTGACCGAAATTACCTCCAAGAGCGGAACCAACAATCTTCACGGCAGCTTTTTCGTTCAGATCGCTCGTCCTGGACTGAATGCTTATCAACGTTGGAACGGCCCCCAGTCCGTGCAGTCGGTTAATCCCACCACCGGAGTCAAACTGACACCCGCCCAGCGCGGCCTGCTTCGGGACCAGGACCGTTATAACCAATGGGGTGGAAGCATCGGTGGACCGATCTGGAAGAACAGGGTCTTTGCCTTCTTCGCCTATGAGGGACAAAGCCAGACCATACAGGCGACCAGCAACCAATGGTTCCCCACCTCGGCGCTTACTGCATTGGCGCCGCCAAACAGCATCGCCTCTACCTTCCTCAACTTCAAGGGAGCGGCAGTCTCTGGCACCCCGATTGCCTCGACAACCTGCGCGTTTGCCGGCCTCGTGGAAGGCGTAAACTGCCGTACCATCGCGGGTCAGGGCTTGAACATTGGTTCGCCGCTGACCACCGGCCTGGGCAAGCAGGACCTCACCTGGGTGAACGCCAGCAACCCCGGCGTCGGCAGTGGACTCTCAAACACGCCGGATATCACCCAGTACGCCATATCCAATCCAACGACCGACGATTTCAAACAGTACAACGGACGCCTCGATGCCGATATAACCGGGAAGGATCATGCCAGCTTCGCGATTTATTGGGTTCCATCGAGCACGACCATGCTTCGGGGCGGACTGGGTTATCAGCTCTTCAATCACTCCCAGACGAACGACGCTTTTTCGGTCATCTGGAACCACGTCTTCTCGGCGACCTTCCTGAATGAAGCCCGCGCCAACGCGGCGGGCTGGCGCTACAACGAGATTGCGAGTAACCCTCAGGCCCCCTTCGGCCTGCCCCAGGACCAGATACAGGCGATTGGCAGTATCACCCTGGGCAACCTCGGCGCGTCGGGGCCCAATCATCTGGACCAATGGACCTACGGCTACAAGGACGTTGCCACCTGGGTACATCACTCGCAAACGATGAAATTCGGATTCGATTTTACCCGGCTCTACTATCTGAATGATCCGATCGGGGTGCCGAATTACAGCTTCTACAATATCTGGGACTTCCTGAATGATGCCCCGGAGGCGGAAGGCGGTCCGTTCCAGGCAACCACCGGTTTTCCCGGCGGCTTCCGCAACGATAACCGTCAGAACTTGTTCGGCGTCTTCTTTCAGGACGACTGGAAGGCCCGTCCCAACCTTACTTTGAGCGCCGGCCTCCGCTATTCCTACTTCGGGCCGCTCACGGATAACGACAACCACATGGGCGTACTCACGTTTGGCACTGGATCAAGCCTCTTAACCGGCATCACAATCCGTACGGGAATCGGCGCGTGGAACGCGCAAAAGCTCAACTTTGGCCCGCAGGTCGGCTTCAACTGGAGTCCGACTGCAGCCGAAGGCAGAGTGGTCTTCCGCGGCGGTTTCGGCCTGAACTATAACCAGGGGCAGATCGCAAACACCAACGCGAATGACGGCAACCCGCCGGGAACCAGCTCTGTTCCGGGCAGCAGTCAAAGTCCCACCCAGATCAATCCGAATATCCTCTACGCGGTCTCGAGCAGTCCAACCAATATCAATGGCTTTCCGTCGAACCCACACACGATTACCACATTTAACTCCGCCGGCCTGCCGACCGCCGGCAGCGCAAACCTCAGCGCGCTGCCCGGCCCCGCTAACTTGCCCACTGAGTACCAGTATCATTACTCACTCGACATGCAGGTGGATTTAGGTCATCAGTTGGTTATGACTCTAGGCTACACAGGCAGTTCCGGTCATCACTCCTTGTACAACTACAACGCAAACGCTCTCGGAGTCATTGTGGGGGCGCCGCTGAACCCTCTAATAAATAGCGTCGGCACCTTCGGCAGCTTTGGTAAATCCAACAACAATATGTTGCTCGCTGGAATGAAGCATCAGTTCTCGCACACCTTCTCCGCGGAGGCGCAGTATGCATGGGGCCACAGCATGGATACCGACTCCGGCCCGTATTCTTTCGACCCTTACCTGTACAACACCCGCTACTCCTATGGGCGGTCGGATTTCGACATCAATCAGTCTTTCAAAATCTTCGGCCTCTGGCAGCCGGTTTTCTTTCACGGCAGCCATAACTGGGTAGAGAAGATCGTCGGTGGATGGTCGCTCAGCGGTATATTCAGCGTTCACTCAGGCTATGGGTGGACTCCGGTCTATAACGCGCCACACCAGATCTACTGCTTTACCTGTAACTACGGATTCCAGAACCTGCGTCCCTACCCCCTTGTAGCAGCTCGCAACAGCACCAGCAACAATGCCTTCAAAACAGGAAGCAGTTTTTCCAACCCGGGAACCGCCAATACAGGTACGAACAATGATCAATTCAGCAACAACTACTTTATGTTTCCGAACTATGCGAATGCGATTACCGACCTTCCTGGGCAGACCTCAACCAACTTCATCCCTCCGCCGGGACTCATTCGCAACTCCTTTGGTGGCCCCGACTATCGTGATCTCGATCTAAATATTGCCAAGGCATTCGGTTTGCCCAAGATGCGAGTGCTCGGTGAGGGCGCCCAGATCGAAATCAAGGCCAACATGCTTAACGCCCTCAATTTATTGAATATCAACCCGAGCACCCTCTCGACCAATATCGCAAACTCCAACCTCAGTCAGGCATCAGCCGCACTTGGATCAAGAACTATCGATTTTCAGATCCGCTTCAGCTTCTAATAAGTACTGCGGGGTGCGTCTATAAGTCGCACCCTGTAGTTTGCTTCGACACGTTTCGCAATAGTAAACAGCGGCACCCGCTAGATCGCGACGCGTCGATGAAATACATGAATCTTCACACTCTGCAAAAAATGCCAGGAGTACTTCATGTCGCGGGCTAATCCAGTACTGTCCTTGCTTTTGGGATTAGCAACGATACTCGCGACCGGCCTTGCGTCAAGCCGCCAATCGCTTGCACAGGAACACATAGAAATTAACGCAACCGCGCAGACAACCCCCTTCCCACATTTTTGGGAGCAGATGTTTGGATCGGGGCGCGCTATTCTGACGCTGCGAGAAAGCTACCGAAGCGATCTGCGCGCAGTGAAGCAAGTAGCTGATTTTCGCTACGTTCGCTTCCACGCCATTATGGATGACCAGGTAGGCGCCTACAACGAAGATGAACATGGCAATCCCGTCTACAACTTTGCGTACGTGGATGAGATTTACGACGGCCTTCTAAAAAACGGTGTACGCCCTGTTGTCGAAATCAGTTTTATGCCAAAGAAGCTCGCATTCAACCCAGACGCGTTGCATCCATTCTGGTACAAGCCAAATGTGTCACCCCCCAAAAGCATGGAGAAGTGGGACGGCCTGATGACGCACTTCGCGCAACATCTCGTCGACCGATACGGCATCGATGAAGTTTCGCAATGGTACTTCGAAGTCTGGAACGAACCAAATATCGATTTTTGGGGTGGCGTCCCAAGACAGAAGAGCTACTTCGAGCTGTACGACCACACAGCTGGCGATCTGAAGAGTGTCAGTCCGAGGCTGCGCGTCGGCGGCCCAGCAACCGCCGCCGCAGCATGGATCAGTGACTTCCTCAAACACACATCTGAGCATCATGTGCCGGTGGATTTTGTTTCCACGCACGGATACGCAGACGATACAGTCGAAAACCTCTTTGGAACCGACGAAGAGATCTCTATGGATGAGAGAATGGGCCGCGCAGTTTCGAAAGTGAGAGCAGAGATTAAATCGTCTGCCACCCCTGACCTGCCATTGCTGTGGACGGAATGGAACGTCCAGGGAATGAACGAATCACGCGACACCATCTTTGTCGGTCCGGCGCTGGCAAACACGATTCGCGAATGCGATGGCTTGGTAGACATGCTCTCATTCTGGACCTTCTCCGACGTCTTTGAAGAAGGCGGCCCAATCTCTAGACCATTCATCGGCGAATTTGGATTACGCGCCAAGGGTGGAATCAATAAGCCTAGCTACTACAGCTTTGGCCTATTGCATCAGCTGGGTAGTCGACGAATAGCAAACGCATCGAAGAACATAATTGCGACGAAGACCGCAGATGGAGATATCGCTGTCGCCGCATGGAACCTGGTCGATCCAGACCAACAAGGAACGACCCGCACGATGGAAATAACGTTTCGTGACGTCCCGCCGAATGCGAAGGTCACTCTTCAGCGCGTCGATAGTGATCACGGCAACGTATTGAAACAGTATGCTGCAATGAATAAGCCAGTTGATCCGACACCCGCTCAAGTGGAACAACTCAATCGCGAAACGGCGCTCCCCGCGCCAAGCCAATCTACCCTGAAAAATGGCACACTTGAGTTGCAACTTACTCCAAATGCGCTGGTCTTAGTGAAGATTGAAGCGAAACCCAATAGGTGACGATAACGGTAAACGAAGTGGATCCGAAGCTGCAATCGCAAGCCAGTTGAATCATCTCTGGATGCTGTCTTGCAATCATAGGTAATTGATAGAGGAAACGGGTATGCGTGTCTTGCGTAGTGCGATTCAATCGGCAGCAGCAATTGCAATCTTTGCATTGACAACCGCGGGCCCAGCGCAGATGTCGGCGCCAGTGAACCTGAATATTGATGCAAAGGCAGAGACCACACCTTTCCCTCATTTCTGGGAGCAGATCTTCGGCTCCGGTCGGGCCGTCCTCTCGTTGCGCGACAGCTATCGCGAAGACCTGCGCACAGTAAAGGGCATCACCGACCTCGACTCCGTGCGCTTTCACGGCATCTTTATGGACGAGGTAGGCCTCTACGACCCGAACGCCCAAACGCAGAACCCCGGCCAGGCCGCCCAGGCCGCGCAACCAGGCCAGTCTCCCTACAACTTCTCCTACGTCGACCAGATCTACGATGGCCTGCTCGCCAACCATGTCCGCCCCTTCGTCGAGCTGAGCTTCATGCCGAAGAAGATGGCCTCCGATCCCGCCGCGCTCCACGCCTTCTGGTACAAGCAGAACGTCTCTCCTCCAAAGGACTACGCGCTCTGGGACGCCATGATCACTGCCTTCACTCAACACCTTATCGACCACTACGGCATCGAGGAGGTCTCCCAATGGCGCTTCGAAGTCTGGAACGAACCTAACCTCGACTTCTGGGCCGGCAAACCCGCGCAGCCGACCTACTTTGAGCTCTACGACCACACCGTTCGCGCCATCAAAAAAGTAAGCGCCAGGATCCCCGTCGGCGGCCCATCCACCGCGCAAGCCGCCTGGGTCGCCGCCTTCCTCCAGCACTGCAAGCAAAATAATGTCCCGGTCGACTTCGTCACCACCCACGTCTACGCCAACGACACCGCCAAAGACGTCTTCGGCACGAACGAACAGGTCCCCCGCGACCGCATGGTCTGCCGCTCTGTCGAAAAGGTCCACGGCGAGATCGCCGCCTCTCCGTTACCCAAAGTGCCGCTCATCTTCAGCGAATATAACGCCAGCTACGCCAACGAACCCGACGTCACCGATAGCGTCTACATGGGGCCGTGGCTCGCCGGCACCATCAGTCAGTGCGACGGCCTCACCGAGGCGATGAGCTACTGGACCTTCTCCGACGTCTTCGAAGAGCAGGGCGTCGTCAAGACCCCGTTCTACGGTGGCTTTGGCCTGGTCGCCGAAGACGGAATCCCCAAGCCCGCCTTCAACGCCTTCGCCATGCTGCATCAGCTGGGCAATCGCCGCCTCAAATTAGACTCCGACTCCGCACTCGCCACACTCCGCGCCGACGGCTCCGTCGCAATCGCCCTCTGGAACTACGCTCCGCCCTTCGGCACAGGCGCGACCTACACGCCGCCACCTGCAAGCATCGGTCCGGCAAAGACATTTACTGTGACCCTGAAAGGCGTCTCCCCAAGCGCCCCGATCCAAATCTGGCGTCTGGACGCAGACCACGGCAACGTCATCAAAACATACGATGCAATGGGTCGTCCCGCCTTCCCCACCCGCGATCAGATCATGCAGCTTCGCGCCGCCGGCAAACCTTCCCCTCCAGAGGACCTCGCACTCAAAAACGGGGCCTTCACCATTAGCGTTCCTCCGCAAGGACTTGTGCTGATCACGCTCTCCGCCCACACGGCCGATCACTGAAACCTTCTCCCGATCCAGCGAGTCTGATGAATCAGTAGCACGAAAAACGTACGATATAGCCTAATGAGTGTCAGCTCCTCGACCCCACCTCATCTAACGCGACGCAGTGCGACAAAGTTGCTGGGCGGAGCTCTCCTCTCGACCCTCGCACCCTCTCCGCTCTCCCATGCACAGCAGACTGAAGCGCCGCACCCCGCTTCGACCCGGCTGCTCAGCGACGAGGACCTGGCCTTCCTCGAAGAGATGGAGCACAGCGCCTGTCTCTTCTTCACCGAGCAGGCCGACCCATCCACAGGCCAGGTACTCGACCGCGCAGTCAACAAGACCTCCACCGGCGAATTCGATTCGCACTTCGCCTCCAGCATTGCCGCCACCGGCTTCGGCCTCACCGCACTTTGCATCTCCGACAGGCGGAGCTACTTCCCAGCCGACCGCATAAAAAAACAGGCCCTCACCACTCTGGATTTTCACCTCAACAAAATGCCGAACGAGCACGGCTTCTTCTACCACTTCGCCGATGTCAAGACCGGCAAGCCGCTCATCAACAGTGAAGTCTCGTCGATCGACACGGCCATCTTCCTATGCGGCGTCCTCACTTGCCGCGCCTACTTCGACGACCCCAAGATCACCGGCCTCGCCACCGAACTCTACAACCGCGTCGACTGGCCGTGGATGCTCAACGGCGGCAAAACCTTCTCCATGGGCTGGAGACCGGAGACCGGATTCATCTCGACCCGCTGGGACCACTACTGCGAGCTGATGATGCTCTATCTTCTCGCCATCGGATCGCCGACCCACCCCGTCTCCGCCGAGTCCTGGAATGCCTTCACGCGCCCACCCATGACCTTCGGCCCGTACACCTACATCAGCGGAAGAGATCCGCTCTTCGTCCACCAGTACTCCCACGCCTGGTTCGACTTCGCCCGCCAGCGTGACGCCTACGCGGACTACTTCACCAACTCCATCGCCGCCACCCGCGCCCACAAGGCCTTCTGCCTTAGTCTCAACCGCGGCTACTCTGACGACTACTGGGGCATCTCCTCCTCAGATTGGCAACACGGTTACACCGCCTGGGGTGGCCCTCCGCTCCTGGGCCCCGTCGACGGGTCCGTCGTTCCCTGCGCTGCCGCCGGATCGCTCCCCTTCCTTCCTCGCGACTGCGTGCACGTCCTCCGCGCGCTCCGCGATAACTTCGGCAGAGACGCCTGGGGCCGCTACGGATTCTGCGACGCCTTTCATCCCGAGCAACACTGGTACGACCCAGACGTCCTCGGCATCGATCTCGGCATAGGTCTGCTCATGGCGGAAAATCTCCGCACCGCCTTCGTCTGGGAGACCTTCATGCAAAACCCGGAGCCCGTCGCAGCCATGAAGGCCTGTGGCTTCCACAGCGACAGACGACCCACGCCAGCCGAACCCAAAACCAACTCCCCTAAGCCCTAACCGGCCCCCGCTCCAGCAACTCAAGCAATCCAGCTTCATCCAGCACCGTCACCCCCAGCGACGTTGCCTTATCCAGCTTCGACCCGGCCTCTTCTCCCGCGACAACATAGCTTGTCTTCTTACTGACGCTCCCCGAAACCCGCCCACCCGCCGATTCGATCTTCTCCTTCGCCAACTCGCGAGTAAGGTTCGGCAGCGTCCCCGTGAGCACAAATGTAAGCCCCTCCAGCGTCGAAGTCGTCACCCTCTTCTCCGCTGTCATCGTCAATCCCAACGACGCGAGATCTCTCACTAGCTCCTTGTTCTTCTCTACTGCGAAGAACTCCACTATCGCCTGGGCCACCTTGGGACCCACCTCAGTCACCGCCTCCAGCGCCTCGCTTGCCTTCTCCGGGCCCTGGCTCGCCGCCCTGTCCAACTCCTCCATCGAGCCGAAGTGCGCCGCAAGCAACTGCGCTGTTCTCTCACCGACAAACCGAATCCCAAGCCCCAGCAACACACGCGCCAGCCCCGCCTCTTTCGACCGCTTGATCTGCGCGAGCAGCGCATCCGCAGTCTTCTCTCCCACGCGTTCAAGATTCAATAGCTGGTCGCGCCGCAAACGATAGAGGTCGCCAATCGTATGGATCAACGGCTTGCGCGTTACGACCGGCGCTCCCTCCTCAGTCACCGCCTCCTCTGCATCGCCAGCTAACTCAGCACTCTGCCCCAACAACTGCGCCACCATCGCGTCGCCAAGGCCTTCGATGTTCATCACTCCCCGCGCTGCCCAATGCAGCAGCTCCTCCCGCACCCGCGCCGGACAGGAATTGTTCACGCAGCGCCAATCCACCTCGCCTTCAATGCGCTGCAACTCGCTAGCACAGACCGGGCAGTTTCTCGGAAAAACAATCTTCTTCGTACCCCGAGGATGTGCCTTGTCCTCCACCACCTCGACAATCTTCGGAATCACATCGCCGCCACGCTCCACCGACACAAAATCGCCAATACGAACTCCCAGACGTTCAATCTCATCCGCATTGTGCAAAGTCGCCCGCGTCACCGTAGTGCCCCCAATCGCCACAGGAGCCAACGCAGCCACCGGGGTAAGCTTCCCCGTCCTTCCCACCTGAAACAACACGTCCTCCAGTTTGGTGGTCCCCGCGCGCGCAGCAAACTTATAAGCAATCGCCCACCGCGGCGCCTTCCCCGTAAACCCGAGCCTCCGCTGCTGCGCCGTCGCATCGACCTTGATCACGACCCCATCGATCTCATACCCCAGCGTGTCGCGCAACGGCTCCGCGTCCGCAATAAATTTGACCACCTCATCGATATTCTTCACGGTCTTCGCATACTTGTTCACGCGAAACCCGGACGTCTGCAGAGCATCAAGAGTCGTCGACTGCAACGGGAGCAAATACTCTCCGTCCCGTAACAAAAAGTAAGCGTAAAAATCGAGCCGCCGCTGCGCCACGATATTGGGCTCCAACGTCCGAATCGTCCCCGCCGCAGCACTCCTTGGATTGGCCGCAGGCGTCATTCCTGCCGCCTCACGCTCCTCATTCATCTTCTCGAACGCAACCTGAGGCAACACCACCTCTCCGCGCACCTCAAAGCTCTGGGGCAACCCCGCGGCCTTCAGCTTCGCCGCAGAAACACTCAGTGGCACTGACCGGATCGTCCGCACATTACTCGTAACGTCCTCACCGATCGAGCCGTCCCCACGCGTCAACCCACGCTCAAGATGCGCGGCCCCATGCGCACCCGGCACGTAGTGCAGCGCCAGCGACAACCCATCCAGCTTCAACTCGCACACATACCGCACCGTCTCCGTACTCGGCAGCGCATCTCTCAACCGCTGGTTCCAGGCCCGCAGCTCCTCTTCGTTATAGGCGTTGTCCAGCGAAAGCATAGGCCGCGAATGCGGCATCTTTGTGAAACCCTCCTTCGGCTTCCCACCCACGCGCTGCGAAGGAGAGTCCGGCGTCACGAGCTCCGGATGGTCCGCCTCCAGCTTCTTCAGCTTGTTCATCAGCGCGTCGTACTGCGCGTCCGTCAGTTCAGGTGAGTCCTCGACGTAGTAAAGATGTTCATGATGACGCAGCGTATCGCGCAGCTCCTGCATCTGTTGTTCCGCCGTAAGTTTGGTCGCCATAGGCAGGATTATAAAGAGGTCTCGGTAAGGTCCTCTCTCGCATGCGGCCCGCGCTCTACGCATCCTCACCAGATTCTGCATCTCACATACATGCCCTTCCGTCTCCGCCGCTACCCCGTCCAACCCCCTGCCGTGCAGGAAGCGCAAAAGAACCTCGAGCGTCCCAGCGCCCAGGACATCTACGAGCAGGTCGCCAACAACGCCCGCCAGGAGTTAGGCCGCTCCAGCGTCTCCCTCGCCATCTCCGGCCTCGCCGGCGGCATCTTCATGGGCCTCTCCGCCCTCGGGAACGCCATTGCCATCGCGCTACTCACACCAGCTGGCGCGACTCCCACCAACACAGTCCTTTTCGTCGCAAAGATGTTTTACCCACTCGGCTTCATTGTCGTCATCCTCGGCCGTTCCCAGCTCTTCACCGAAAACACCCTCTACCCCGTCGCCCTCGTCCTCGCGGAAAAGAAGCATTTCTGGAAGACCCTCCGCCTCTGGGCCACCGTCCTCCCTGCCAATGTCCTGGGCGCCCTGGCCTTCGCCGCAATCGCGTCCCTGACGAGCGCGCTGCGACCCGACTTCGTTCGGGCCCTTGCTCAACTCGGACTCGACGCCATCCACAATGCACCCGCCACCATCTTCTGGAGCGGCGTCATGGGCGGCTGGATCATCGCCACCGTCGCCTGGCTCGTCTCCGGCTCGCACTCCATCACAGGCTCGGTCATGATCATCTGGATGCTGACCTTCGTAGTCGGCCTCGGCAACTTCGCCCACTGCATCGCCACCAGCGGCGAGGTCCTCACCGCCATCCTCATCGGCAAAGCAGCATGGAGCACCTACCCCGCCTGGCTCGTCCCCGCCGTTGCCGGCAACATCTGCGGTGGCGTCGGCATGGTCACGCTACTCGAATACGGCCAGGTCATCTACGGCAAGGACGCCGAAGCCGAAGCCATTGCCCCACTCGTGAAGGAAGAACCCAAGCCCGAAGAACTGGCCAAATCCTAGCCTCTGACGAATAAAAAGAAGAGGACTATGCGACAGCGCAGTCCCCTCCTACATCAACCGCATCGTCTATCTCGTTCCCGCGCCAACCACTGGCTGCTCCGGCTTCACATACGTATCCAGCCAGCGATCGATCTCCCACAGCACATGCTGTTTGGTCTCGAGCGCTCCATAAGCGTGCGGTTCCAGCGGCAGAAACACCAGCCGCACAGTCGCTCCCTGACCCTTGAGTGCCGCATAAAAGCGCTCGCTCTGGATCGGATACGTGCCGGTATTATCGTCCGCCTCGCCGTGAATCAGCAGGATCGGCGTCTTGATCTTGTCCGCATAGCTGAACGGCGACATATCGAAGTACAGCTTCGGGTCCTGCCAGTAAGTCCGTTCCTCGTTCTGAAACCCATAAGGAGTCAGCGAACGGTTATACGCGCCGCTCTCTGCGATGCCCGCGCGGAACAAGTCGGAATGCGCCAGCAGATTCGCCGTCATGAACGCGCCATAGCTGTGCCCCATCACCGCAACCCGCTTGGGATCGACCACGCCCAGCGACACGCCCTTGTCGATCGCAGCCTTCGCCGCAGCCACCAGCTGCTCCACATAGGTGTCGTTCGGCTCCTGCTTGCCTTCACCGATGATCGGGATCGTCGCGTTGTCGAGAATCGCATACCCCGCCTGGACCAGGTAGAGATGCGACCCCCCGCCAAACACAGGATAACGATTCGGCGATCCGCTCACCTGACTGGCCGAATCCCGCGTCTTGAACTCCGCC
>Ga0210391_10002239_pt1 | contig 16882 bp, 17 predicted proteins | sample IncBWC12OmetaG_FD_160573 | JGI IMG/M metagenome (GOLD analysis project Ga0210391, IMG submission 160573) | Forest soil microbial communities from Barre Woods Harvard Forest LTER site, Petersham, Massachusetts, United States - Inc-BW-C-12-O ... | reverse complement strand
TAGGGTTGATCCGTTCTGCTCGACGGTGCGCACGACTTCTCCGCGGCAGACGACTTCGGTGGCCGACAGTCCGGCAATTTCCTGCGGCAGCACTAGATTGATTTCCAGCTGTGCGTTGGGTTGCAGTGCTTCGTCGGCCTGGAAGAGCATGCCGGAGCGGCTGATGTTTTCGGTGGTGCCGACGTGCCAATCGTTTTCGCCGAGGCGGCGATAGCGCAAAGGCAAGTGCAGTTGAAATCGTTGGGCGCGCGTGGGCGGAATTTCCCGGCCGCGGGCGGTGCGGAGTGGTGCGGTGGATTGTGCGGACATAGCGACCTCCGGGGGAGTTGCATCGAGCACTTCGCGCACTATGCTTTTCAGGTCGCGAAGGTTGAAGGGCTTCTGGAGCAGGCGAATGCCGGCGTCCAGCATGCCGTTGTGTCCGATTACGTTTTCGGTGTAACCGGACATGTAGAGGATTTTCACGTTGGGGCGGATTTCTGCGATGCGCTGGGCCAGTTCGCGGCCATTCATGCCGGGCATGATGACGTCGGTAAGCAGCAGGTGAATCGTCTTCTCGTGCGCGACGGCAATCTGCATGGCGACCGCACCGTCGGCGGCTTCGATTACTTTGTAGCCTTGTTTTTCCAGGTACTGGCGAGCGAGGTAGCGCAAGTTGGCCTCATCCTCGACGAGCAGGATGGTTTCGGTGCCGGGTTCGACTTTCCGGAACTCGGGTGGGGCGGCGAACTGGGCAACGGCTTCGCCCGTTGAAGCGACGCGCGGCAGGTAGATCTTGAACGTAGTTCCCCGGCCCATCTCGCTGTAGACCCAGATGTAGCCGCCGCTCTGCTTGACGATGCCGTAGACCGTGGACAGGCCGAGACCGGTTCCTTTGGTTCCTTTCGTCGTGAAGAACGGCTCGAAGATGTGCGACTGAGTTTCGGTGTCCATGCCTGCGCCGGTATCGCTGACGGCGACCATGACGTAGTCGCCCGGCCGCACCGGCGAGTGAAGGCGGGCGTAGTCTTCGTCGAGCGTGACGTTGGAAGTCTCGATGGTCAGCTTGCCGCCCGAGGGCATGGCGTCGCGGGCGTTGACGGCGAGGTTCATGATGACTTGCTCGATCTGTCCGGCGTCGGCGCGGACGCTCCAGAGATCGGGGCTGGGAGCGATGACCAGGTCGATGTCTTCGCCGATCATGCGGGTCAGCATTTTCACGTTCTCGGTCGCTACATCGTTCAGGTTTACGACCCTGGGGGCAAGCATCTGCTTGCGGCTAAAGGCGAGCAGTTGGCGGGTGAGCGACGAGGCGCGTTCGGCGGCACTGGCAATTTCCTGGGCGGGACCGCGCAGTTGAGGCTCATTGCCGAGGCGTTCGAGCAGGAATTCCGAGTAGCCGGAAATGACCATCAGCAGATTGTTGAAGTCGTGGGCGATGCCGCCGGCGAGGCGGCCCACGGCTTCCATTTTCTGGGACTGGCGAAGCTGTTGCTCAAGCGCGCGGCGTTCGGTTACGTCTTCAGCGAAGAGTTCGAAGACTACGCCCTCGGGCCCGTTGGCCACCGAGCGGCCGGAAATGCGGACTCCGGTGGTCACGCCGTCTTTGCGTTTCCAGTCCGCGGTCAGGCCTTTGAACGGGACTGCCGAGCGCAGGAAGTCGGCGAGATCGAACCACTTGTCGTTCTCGGCGTAGAGTCCAAAAACGTGCTGCCCGATCAGCTCATCGGCGGACGCGTGGCCGAGGAGTTCGACGAATGCAGGGTTGGCGTCGAGAATCTTGCCGGTGGAATCGCAGCGGCAAATGCCGTAGGGAGCGTTGGTGACCAGCGAGCGAAAATTCTGTTCTGAGCGGCGCAGATTTTCCTGTGCGGCACGCAGGGCCGCGTTGAGCCAGCAGATCAACATAGCCACGAAGAAGAACAGCGAGAGGCGGATGATGGCGGTGCGCAGCTCGGCCGGGCTGTGCTCTGCGGCGAGTGTGAAGTAGGCGCCGACGGTGAGGGCGAACGCGGTGGCGACCACTCCAGGCTTCCAGCCGCCATACCAGGCGCTGACCATCACGGCCACGCCGAACAGGGCGAGGCGGCTTTCCGAGACGTTGGTGAGCAGGATGGTGGGGATCAGCGCCAGGGCCGTACTGAGCACGGCTACGCCATACCGAAGAATCGGGGCTCGCGCGGGCGGAATGCGAAGTAGGGGGAGGGTTACTCGCATGTAACCTATCCTAGTTCCATAATGGGAAACAAGATAGTTACAGGAGTACATCCGTTTCTGCCGGAAAGGAAGTGCGGGGATGTCCGTTAGCCGGCGGGAGGATGTCCGCTTGGACAATGGCGCGCGGAGTGCGTTCGTGTGCCTTTTTCCTGTCATGTTGAGCGGAGTCTGGACGATCGCGAAGCGAATCGTCGTGGCGGAGTCGAAGCACCCCTATGCCAGCACGGACGGTTGCGGTGATGTTGTCTTGCAGGTGCAGGCGATATCGCTTGATCGCGGCCGGTGCCGCGGGTAGGGATGCTTCGACTGCGAGCGGCCTTCGCTTTGCGAATGCCGTTCTTCGCTCAGCATGACAGAGGCGTGCGTTTGGATCGACGTACCGACTTGCGTCGCACTTGCGTCGGAAGGCGTAAATCGTGACACTAGGCGGGGCGAATCCATTTCATGAATATTGGACTTTTTGGCGGGACGTTCGATCCGGTGCATCGCGGACATTTGGCGCTGGCGCGAGCGGCGCTGGAACAGTGCAAGCTGCATCGTGTTCACTTTGTGGCGGCGAACATTCCTCCGCACAAGCAGCGACAGCCGCTTTCGCCTTTTGTGCACCGCTTCGCCATGCTGGCTCTGGCGACGGCGGAGGAGAAGGTTTTTGTGCCTTCGTTGCTGGAGGCTCCGGAGCAGGCGGCGCCGGTTCGAATAGATTCTCGAGCGAAGAAAGACAGTCAGGAAAAGCCGAATTACACCATCGACACGGTACGCCGGCTGAAGCAGTCGTCGAAGGCCAGCGACAAACTGTTTCTGCTGATCGGCATGGATGCTTTCGCCGACATCGCGACGTGGCACCAAGCGGAAGCGTTGTTCCGCGAATGCGAGTTTGTGGTGGCCAGCCGGCCGGGATATTCGCTGGCCGATGTGGCAAACGCTCTGCCGGAGAGCTTGCGTCCGCGGCCGGAAGTGACGCGGCCGTTTCATAAGCAGCCGGCCACGGGGGATCTGATGCTGCCTGGAGTGAACATCCACTTGCTCGCTGATCTGCGTCAACCGGCTTCGGCGACGGCGATTCGGCAGGCTGCGGCGGCGGGCAAGCCGTTGGGCCGCTTTGTGGATGCGCCGGTCGCGGAGTACATCCGGAAGATGGGACTCTACAAATAGGCCGGGGCCGCGCCGGATCGCGGGAATAATTCAGTATGATGGAGTGAGGCGCCGGGACATTCGAGCCCGGTGAGATTCGCGAAATCAATCAGGGCTGGCGTCCTTTCAACCGCCGATGATGCAGGAGACCAATGGCTCAGAATCACTACACGACCAAGACCAAGCGCCGTCCTAAGAGCAGCAATCGCAAAGACCCGGCCGCGGCCACTATGGCGAAGCTGCGTGAACTGGCGGCAGCAGAGGCGAAGAAGTCGGGGAAGTAGTTCTAAGTGGATGAGTGGGAGATGCTTCGCTCCGCATGAAAAGCGGCTCCGCTCAGGATGACGCCGCAAGAAGCTGGGCGATCGAGGGTCGCTTATTGGGTCAGTTACAATTAGAGTCGCTTTCCAGCCTGAGAAGGATCAACGTACTACCGAATGAAGAAGAACGAACTCAAACAGCAAATCTCCGCAGCCATTCAAGCCTGCCTCGAGAAGAAGGCCGAAGAACTCAGCATCCTGGAAATGGAAAAAGGGTCGGGAGCGTTCACCGACTACTTTGTGCTGTGCAACGGGACCAATCCGCGGCAGGTGCAGGCCATTGCCGACGAAGTGGAACTGCGGCTGAAGGCGGCGAATTTGCGTCCGGCACACGTCGAGGGTTACAAGCAGGCGGAGTGGGTGCTGCTGGATTACGTAGACTTCGTGGTCCACGTGTTCTCAGAGAAGGCGCGGAAGTTCTATGACCTGGAGCGGCTGTGGAAGACGGCCAGGCGGCTGGAAGTTGCCGATTTAGAGGCCGCACCGAAGAAGAAAAAATCGGCTGCGCCCAAGCCAGCGGCCAGCAAGCCAGGCGCGCCGAAAAAGAAGAAGAAAAAGAAAGCCTGACCTGAGGGGCTAAGGCCCCATCCAACGGAAAGCTTGATCGTAGGGCTGAAAGCGCTGCGCCACCCAAAGGCAACGTCTCGCGTGAAAATCAAGATTGCGTGGATCGGGAAGACGAAAGAGCCGGCGATTCAGGCTTTGACGGACGAGTATCTCAAGCGGATTTCGCGTTATGCGCCGATCGAGGGAATGTCGCTGCGCGATGAGGCCGATCTGCTCGCGAAGTTCGGCGCAGGTGCGAAGGGCGGAAGCCCGGCGAAGTCTACGCTGGTGCTGATGGATTCGCGGGGCAAGGAATTTTCGTCGGAGCAGTTCGCGAAATTCCTGGGAGATTACCAGGATCGGAACCCGCTGCCGCTGGTATTTGCCGTCGGCCCGGCCGACGGATTCAGCAACGAGGCGAAGTCGGCCGCGCAGAGCTCCATCTCGCTGGGGAAGATGACGCTGGCACATGAGCTGGCGCGGGTCGTCTTGCTGGAGCAGGTTTATCGCGGGTTCACGATTCTGAAGGGGCATCCGTATCATTCGGGGCATTAGATCGCAGTTGAGAGTAGCCGAGGCCGCGAGGGTGGCAAGGTTTGGCTAAGAGATGGACGACGTAGCGGCCGCGGCGATGCACAGCCATTTTCCATTCTTGAATGCCCATGTATCCATGAAGCGAGCGCGCAGCGCGTAGGCTTGGCCGTCTTTCACACCCCGTTCACGGTAGATTCCAACCACAACCGCGGTAGTTCCGTGCGCGCGTACAGTCATTGATTCCGGATTGATCTCGGTTACGTTGATGTCAGGCTTGCGCAGCTTTGCGAGGTAGTCGGCTTTGGTGAGCTGCACGCCGTCTGGTTCGACCCACACGAGAGCATTGTCGAACATCGCATCCAGGGCGAGGTTGTCTTTTCGGTGTTGAGCGTCGAAACGAGCGTATTCCAGGTCTCGAACCTTGGCCGCAAGGCCAGAGCCGGCGTTGATCTGTTGCCCCGGGATCATGCCGGTAGTTGCCCAGACGAAGGCCACGACGATTGCGATCATTTTCAGGGGGGAACCCATTTTCATGGAACCCAGGAAACGCTGGAGGGGCAGACGAACTTTTCGTTCGTTCATGGTTGCATGGCCGTGGTCATGCTGGCCACGCAGAGCCAATGGCCCTCCTCATACACCCAGGTGTCGATGAAACGGCCGTGGCGCAGGTAGGGCTTCCCGCGTTCGACTCCCTTTAATTGCATAACGCCGCTGACGATCACCGTGTTTCCGTGAGCTTGCGCGAGTGAAGACTGCACCACAATATCGACGGCGTCGGCCGCTTTGGTATCGGCCAAAACCTGCGCCTTCGTCATCAATCTGCCGTCAATGTGTACATACACCAGAGAGTCGTCGAAGATCGATTCCAGGGCCTTCACGTCGCGGAGTTGCGCAGCTTCGCCCCAGAGATGCTCCAGCGTTCCCACCTTCGATTCGGCATCGACCATGTCTTGCGCGTGGGCAAGCCCTGTGACGAGCCCTGTTGCGAGGTAAACCAGCGCGATCGACCACTTCGAAGGTTTCATGACAAGGGTTGTTCCTTGTTGCGTTATCGGCAGTCGGAGGGGATTTCTTGAGGGGGAGTCGGGTGGTCGAGGCCATGAGTTTGCGAGCTGCCGTCTCGATCGGCATGCGGTTCGTTGAGAGGAAAGCTACCGCCGGGGCTAAAGCCCAGGTTTGTTTCGAGTTCTTGACGCGGCCCTGAAGGGCCGCTCTTCCACGGGACTCCGCGAGGCCTGTTCGCGGCTCGTTGCGAGGCCTGTTCACGGGGCCCGTTGGCGAGGCTTTCTTCGCGGGGCTTGTTCGCGAGACTTGTCCACGAGGCTCATCCACGAGGCTCGTAAACAAAGCTTCTTTTCAAGGCTTGTGCGCAAGATGTTCCCGGGCCACGATCCCATTCATCGTTGCTATTGCTGCCGGTTTGTTATTGGGTGACGGTGGCCTGGTAGCTCACGGCTTGCCAGTGGCCGGTGCGGCGGACCCAGACGCGGGTGTAACGATAGGGGCCGCTGAAGTCTTCGCCGAGCTGGTGGCCTTTTACGTCGGCGCGGGCGGTGACGACTGCCGTGTCTCCGTAGACCCGGACTACCATGTCACTCACGTCGATGGTGTCATAGCGGAGCTGACCATTCTTGCGGGCCGAGAGCGTGTCCTGCTTGGTGGTCACTGTGCCCAGAGGAGAAATAGCGACGTAATCTTCGGCCAGGGTGCGCTGGGAGAAGTCGGCGTCGCGGTGGATGCTGGCGTCACGCGACTGGCGTTCCATGTCGACGATTTCCCGAATCGTCGCCTGGTCGGCGGGATCGAGCGAGGTCCGTGGATGCACGGCTATGTGCTGGCCCGCGAAGGCCGGAAGTGCGACGAAGAGAGACAACGATAACAACACACTCTTGTTGATTACAACCCAGTTGATCACGATGAGACCTCCGCAGTTTGCGAGGGGACAGAGATCCGCCTGACCGAGCTACGCAACCTTGGATGCGGCAGTTCCGTGGAAAAGTTAGCTACCACCGATTTTTGTACCAATATCCACATCAACCATTCTGAGTGTCGCGGCCGGGCAATTCTACCTTGGAGCACTTCTCGTACGCTCTCTCTGAACATACAGACGGTACAAACGGACTGTTATTTCAGTTTATTCCTGGAAAAAAAGCGAGTCTGACGGTTAGCGCCCCACGGCGCTGATGCACATGAGTGCAACTCCCCTTCCACCCAGCGTTGCGGCCAAATGCTTGAAACACGGGGATAACAATTATCGAGATTCGATTCTGTTGTCCACTCCGGGACCGGACTGTCCGGTATTGGACACGACTTGAGCGACCCCCTGACTCGCCTCGACCAAGCGGAATCGATGGACGAGGCGTACTGGCGAGGAGCGGCATCTAGTAGAATCAATCGTTCGATTGATGTGTGGCTGAGGCGGCCAAATTCTTCCTATGGCTTGGTTTAAACGCGAATCCGGCGAGCTGGACACTTCGGGGGAGAAGCGCGTGAAGACCGAAGGCTTGTGGGTAAAGTGTGAGGGCTGCCGGCAGATTATCTGGAAAAAGGATCTGGAAGAGAATCTGAATGTTTGTCCGAAGTGCGATAAGCACTTCCGCATTGATGCGCGGACGCGACTGGCGCAGTTGCTCGACGATAACCAGTACGAGACCTTCGACGGGAATATTTCGTCGACCGATCCGCTGAAGTTTGTGGATTTGAAACCTTATTCGTCGCGGCTGAAGCAGGCGCAGGAAGATACGGGGCTGAACGACGCGATCATCAATGCCCACGGCAAACTGCAGGGGCGGCCGGTGGTGGCCAGCGTGATGGAGTATGCCTTCATTGGCGGGAGCATGGGCGCGGTGGTGGGTGAGGCGATTACGCGGGCGGTGGAACGTGCGGTCGATACGCACACGCCGTTGATTATTGTGTCCGCGTCGGGCGGGGCGCGCATGATGGAGGGCGTGATCAGCCTGATGCAGCTGGCGAAGATTTCCGCGGCGCTGGCGCGGCTGGACAAGGCCAAGGTGCCTTACATTTCGCTGCTGACCGATCCGACCACCGGGGGCGTGACGGCATCGTTCGCGATGTTGGGCGATTTGAATATCGCGGAACCGGGCGCGCTGATTGGCTTCGCGGGGCCACGGGTGATCGAGCAGACCATCCGGCAGAAGTTGCCGGCCGGTTTTCAGCGCAGCGAGTTCCTGCTGGAACACGGCATGCTGGATGCCGTGGTTCCGCGCAAACAGCTGAAACCTTATATTGCGCGGGCGTTGGAGTTTATGGTGGCGTAAGGCGCTCCTGACCTTTAGCTCCTGGCTGTTGGCTTAAATCCCCTCTGGCCAAGCCCCGTTTTTTTCCTCACACCCGCAGGCTCGAATCTTCCGAGAAGGACTTGGTAAGCTAGAAGCCAAGAGCTTCTTCATGTCCTACGAAAACGCAGTGGCGAGCATGTTTGCGCTGGGGCACGAGTTGGCCCAGACGCCGTCGAACAAGTTCGACCTGGCGCACATGCGAGTGTTGCTGGGGGCGATGGAGCATCCGGAGCGGGCGTTTCCCAGCGTACTGATTGCGGGGACGAATGGGAAAGGCTCGACGGCGGCTACGCTTGCGTCGATCCTGCGAGCATCCGGGTTGAAGACCGGGCTCTATACTTCGCCGCATTTGGTGCGGATTAACGAACGCATTCGCGTTGACGGAGAAGCCATCGGCGACGATGATTTCGCCCGGCTGCATGCGCAAGTGGATCGCATTGCCGAGCGGCTGGTCGAGCAAGGCGAGTTGCCCTGGCATCCCAGCTTTTTCGAGATGATGACGGCGATTGCGTTTGCGCACTTTGCGCGCGAGCGGGTGGAGATTGCGGTGCTCGAAGTCGGTATGGGCGGGCGGTTGGATGCGACCAACGTTGTGGAGCCGCTGGTCAGCGTGATTGCCGATATTTCGCTGGATCATCAGAAGTTTCTGGGTGACACAGTTGGGGAGATCGCACGGGAGAAGGTGGGGATTATCCGGCCGGGAGGAGTGGTGGTGACTTTGCCGCAACAGCCGGAGGCGAACGATGTGATCGGGAATACGATTCTTGAGTTGGGAGCGCGCGGGGTGAGTGCGGTGCAGTATGTGCCGCCGGTGTCGCCGGGGAGTGGCGAGTATCTGGTGCCGAGTCGCGAGTCGCGAGTCGGGAGCGCCGAGAAGTCTTCTTATCGCTATCCGCTGCAGGTAATGGGCGAGCAGATTCTGGTGGAGTCGGCGCTGGTGGGACGGCATCAGCTGCGCAACGTGGCGCTGGCGGTCGCGGCGGCGGAGGAGTTGTCGAAGCAGGGAGTGGCTGGCGTCACGGCTGAATCGATTGAGCGCGGGATTCGGGAGACGCGCTGGCCGGGGCGCTTTCAGGTTATTCCTGCGCGGGTGGGTTGGCCAGAGATTGTGCTTGATGTGGCGCATAATCCGGCGGGAGCGTGGGCCCTGCGGTCTGCCCTTTCGGAGCGCTATGACGACCGTCCGCTGATTTTTGTTTTCGGCGCGATGCGCGACAAGGCAATCTCAGAGATGACGGAGATTCTGTTCCCGCTGGCCGAACGGGTGATTGCCACGCGCGCGGAGAATCCGCGGTCGGCGTCGCCGGAAGAAATTCAGCAGGCCGGGAGTCGGACCGGGACTGAGATCGAAGCGGTAACCGAAGTAGAAGCGGCTCTGGAGCGAGCGCGGGACGCCTCGTCGCCTGCGGCCGTCGTAGTGGTGACGGGTTCGATTTATCTGGTTGGGGAAGCGATGCGACTGCTCGGAGTGCGAGTTTGAGGTATGTGCTCCGAGAAACGCATAGTTCGTGGCATGCGGGGTTGATTCGTATCGGGGTGTCGCTTTAGCGATGCCGTACGGATGTGCAGTTATTAGCCACCTTTTGGCAGTGCGGGAAGCTTGAGGAGGGCCAGCGCCTGAAGACGCGATTCAAATTGGGTCCTCTGCGGTATGCCTGAAGGCATGCCCTGATACGAACCACGACGGTTCGAATCGCAACGGTTTGAATCGCGACGGATTGTGGCGTTGGCGAAAACGACGGGTGGCGGATTTTTGTCAGTCGTTCGCCTAGAATGGAAGTGTGCAGGACGTGAAGTCATCTCTTGATCAGGTGGAAAGCCGACCGGTGGACGGCGACGTGGAAAGGGCGCCTGTCCAGGTTCCGGTGGCTGCGCTCACGGCATCGAAGCGGGGGAGGGCGCATGCCGCTCCAGAGCTGAAGCATGGCTGGCTGAGCCTGCTGCGCTCGATCTTCATTCTCGATCCGCTGATCTGGCTTTACACGCTGGTGATGGGGCTGCTGGCGGTGCCCGGCGGTTTCTTCGACCCCGATGGGCGGCGGCTGCACTGGTTTTCCTACGCCTGGTCGTGGCTGATCATGAAGACGATCTTTTCGCCGGTGAAGGTGACCGGGCTCGACAGGATCGACACGACGAAGCCGCATGTTTATGCGGTCAATCATGCCTCAGCGCTCGATATTCCGGTGCTCTACACTTATCTGCCGTTTCATTTCCGCATTGTGTTCAAGAAGGAATTGCTGTCGTATCCCATCATCGGCTGGCAGCTGAAGCGATCGGGGCAGGTCTGCATTGATCAGCAGAATCCGGGGCGATCGATCAGCAGCATTCGCGCGGCTATGAAGGGATTGAAGGCGGGGCTGCCGCTGGTGATTTATCCCGAGGGCGGGCGCACGCCGGATGGCGACATTAAACCGTTTCTGCCGGGAGCGTTCTTTCTGGCCATCAAGGCGCAGGTGGATATTGTTCCTGTGGCTTTGGTCGGAACCTATGAACTGCTACCGATGAACACGTATCACATAAAGTGCCGCCCGCTGGAGATGCGGGTGGGCGAGCCGATCTCAACCGCGGGGCTGACAGGGAAGGATTTGGAAACGCTGTCGGCGCGAGTGCAGAAGGCAGTCGAGGACCTCTACTACGCACCGCAGTGAGTAATGGCCTCGCGGGTGTATCGTTTCAGCCTCGTCAGGCGGCCTTCGAGGTCTCATCGCAGATTCGCTGATAGTATTCCCGGCCGCGCTGGTAGCCGCGGGTGAAGGGTTCTTCGACGTCTCCACCCGGGTGCTCGCGCTGCACTTCCTCAAGAGCGGCATCCATTGCGGCGGAAACCTGGTCGAATTCCATGCAGCGGGTTCGCGCATGCAATGCGGCTTGGAAGCCGCGGCGGAAATACTCTTCATCCTCGGCGAAGTTTCTGTGAGGCTTTGCGTAGTGGCTCTCTTCGGCGCTGCGCAGGCCGATCCACCATTGCTCGCGGGCCGCATCGATCGACTCGGCTCCCTGCATTTTGAGGAGTTCGCGGAGGAGCGATGCCTGCTGCTTATCCTCGGCCATTAGGAGGACTACACTTCGTCCCTGGCGCAGGGCGTCTTCATAGACGAAGATCTCGTCTTCGGGAAGTCCGTCAGTTGTGGAAATCTCCATATCCTTCCCCAGGGTTCCGCCCAGCGCGGCGCCGGCAGCTCCCAGGACCGCGGCTCCCAACATCCCGAGCGCAGTGATGGGGCCGACTCCGGGCACCAGGGCCATAAGGAGTGCCCCGCCCGTCAACCCGACACCTCCGCCCGCCAGAGCGCCCAAGGCCTCTCCCATCCCTGGCTGCTCGGTCGCATCGGTGGGGGCTGCCTGGATTTCTTGGTTCAGATGATCGGCGCTACCAGGAGTCAGAAGCGTGACTCTAGTGGATGGAATGCCCGCCTTGAGCGCTTCCCGTAATGCGTTGTCCGCACGCGTCCGCGTTTTGAATACTCCACTGATTGGTTCCATGGTCATCCTCCTTGGTCAGTCGGGTTTCACTCGAGTTGCGATGGTCGCCCAGAGGTGTCGATAGTTGAGATGCTTAGTTCGGCGACGCGGCCACATTGAAAATTGTAAAGATCATTTTTTCGCTGCCCTTGTCTCTTTGATCGGAGGGTGCGCGGAGCGATTCCGCCTGCTTGACTGACTTTTACGAAGTCCAATCGGGCAGGTGAAGGCCTATGGCGTGTGGAATTAGAAGCGCTTTCGGCGAGAGTGCAGAAGGCGGTCGAGGATCGGTACGATCGAGCGTGACTGCTGCACTTGAGCGAACCGCGATGCGTCAGGAGCCGCCGGCCAGCGAGAAATCGACCTGAATTTGCGTTTCGACCCCGACTGGCTGACCCATCAGCGAAAACGGTTTGTAGCGCCGCTGTTTCACCGCGTCGATGGCTGCCTGCACCAGTTGCTTGGGGCCGGAGACGGGCTGCAAATCGGCGACCTTGCCGTCCTTGTCGATTGTGGCCTGGAGTATGACGCTGCCCTCCACTCGCAGTGCCACGGCCCCTTGCGGGTACACAGCCGGAACGCTGTGCAGCAACGCGCCCTTGGCAACCGCCTTTGGGAGTTGGACTCGCTCGGGAAACACTGATGCCGTGCCGATGGTTTGTGCCGCGTCTTTAGCATCGCCATCGCCGCCGAGGACGAAGTTGAAGATGGCGCTGGAAATCACTGCGACCGGTTTTCCATCTTTGATAACGGGTTTGAACTTCCATTTCACGATGGCTTCTTGAGCGGCGACATCGAGGAGCGGCTGATCCTTGGGAACGTCGACGTATTCCACATCGCCGGATTCGGACAAAAGAAATTTGGCAGTGACCTTGCCCTGGACTTTTTGTGCCAGGGCTTGCGGCGGGTACGTCGCCGGAGGAGTCTCGATCGACTCCAGATTGAATTCGGTTGATTTTGGATCGGGGGAGTTTTGGCGGGAGGCAAGACTGGGTGTCGCAGTGGCCACAGCGACGGACACCGGCGGGCCGTTAGGCGGCGCTTGAGCCAGGGCGGACGGCGATCGAGCCAGGCTGCAGGCCAGCGCGAACAGAGTAAACTTCCACAGTTTCGGCATAGGAAATAAGTGTACGCCAAGAAAACAACGAGTACTGTTCAGAACTGCTCTAAGAAGACCAGTCCTACCGGATGCGAGGACGGCTGTGATTGCGCCTCGCTCTGATCTAGTAGCGGAGCTGGAAGTTCACCTGGATTTGCGTATCGACTTCTACGGGCAGGCCCTGCAGAAGGTAGGGTTTGTATCGCCATTGCTGAACCGCGCCGATGGCAGCCGGGGCTAGCTCGGGTGGACCGGAAATCAGGCTCAGATTGACGATCTTGCCCTCTTTGCTGATCTGCGCCTGCAGAATGATTGTGCCCTGAATGCGCGCCTGCCTCGCCTCCATCGGGTACACGGGGTTCACCTTATGAATCAGTAGACCGCTGCTGACCCCCGCCGAGACACGGACCCGCTGCGGTGTTCGGGTTGAGTCCGATACGTTGCCCGAGAATGCGAAGTCGAAAGGAACTTTGGTGAAGACCTGGACGGGCTTGCCGTTCTTGATGAAAGGCTTGAACTTCCATTTTGCCGCCGCTTCGACCGCGGCTTTGGCCAGGATGGGGTCTCCGCTGAGGACCTCAACACTGTCTACGTCGCCTGTTTCCGAGACCAGCATCTTGACCATGACCTGGCCTTGCAACTGCTTCTCGCGGGCCTCGTCGGGATAGGCCGCCTTCTGGCTCTTAATCAGCTCTAGCTTGGTGGAGTCTCCGGGCCCGGGGACCGGGGGTTGGTCTGGCGATGTTTTCCTTTCGGAATCGGATGAGGGCGGAGGCGGTTGGGCTGGCTGCGCTGGGGCCGAGCTCGACTGGGCCCAGGCTGGAGCGCAGACGAGAAGGGCTAGCGTCAGCAATTTGCGCAGGCGGGACATGGTCGGAGTGGGATTTTATCGCAAGATACTGACTTTGTTAACCGCACATTCAACCGCACATTCAACCGACGTCAACCGAACTTGCCGAACTGTCACGAACCTTGAATTCTTATCGAAATATTCCGTAACCTTTGTGGCTGTCTGCCGTTAACCTGATGTAAGGCCAGACCGCGGAGAACTTGTTGAAGGCTCTGAAGAAAGAAGCGGACGAGCGGCTTCTGATCGAAGCTGCGCAGCGGGATCCCGCCTGCTTCGCGGAACTGTATGAGATCAACTTTGAGCGTGTGTATGCCTACGTCATGCGCAAAGTGGGAAACCGGGCGGAATCGGAAGATCTGACGTCGGAGGTGTTTCATCAGGCGCTGGCCAATTTGAAACGGTTTGAGTGGCGCGGGATTCCGTTTGCGGCGTGGTTATTTCGGATTGCGGCGAACTTGATTACCGATCGCTGGCAGCGCTCCGGGCGGGAAGTGGCGGACGACTCGCAGATTGAATCGGCGCAAGCGAGTCCGGCGGAGATTGAGGAAGTCGAGTGGCGGGCTACTTTGTTCCGCCTGGTCGAGACGTTGCCGGCCGAACAGAAGCGCGTTGTCGTGCTGCGGTTTGTCGAAGAAAAAAGTATCAAGGACGTGGCGCGGGAGATTCGCAAGACTGAAGGCGCGGTGAAGCAGCTGCAGTTCCGCGCGCTCAGCAGCTTGCGGGCGCGTATGGAGGGTGCAGATGCCTAAGCGCTCTCTTTCAGGAAGCAGGAATCCGGGCAACGAATCGAAGAAGGTTGAACAGCTGAATAAAGCTGTCGAGGCGATGCTGGCCCGCGTGGACGGCAAGCCGCCGAAGGTTGAGGCCGGCATTGAGCCACTGGTGCGCATCGCGGCGGACTTGCGCAATCTGCCGAGTGCGAGTTTCAAGGCACGATTGAAATCCGAATTAGGAGGTAAGAAGAGTATGTCTACCCTTGCCGAGCCCGTGGCCAAGCCCCTTGCAGCCGTTCGCGTGACTGCATCCCCAAGGATCGCGTTCCGCGATCCTGCCAAAGCGATTGAGTTCTACAAGCAAGCGTTGGGTGCGAAAGAAGTATTCCGTTTCCAGGTGGGAGACAGCATCCCGCACGCCGAGCTGATGATCGGGGATTCGGCCATCGACATAACCGGCGAATGGCCCGAGGGAGGCCGCTTCAGTGCGGAAACGCTGGGAGGCTCGCCGATTTCGATTTCCATCCAGGTCCCGGATGTAGATGCATTTGCGGAACATGCTGTGGCGGCCGGGATGAAGCTGGTGCGTGCGCCGAAGGATCAGTTCTACGGGCACCGCGATGCGACGCTGGAAGATCCGTTTGGCTATTCGTGGGGTGTATTTACCGTCAAAGAGGAGATGTCGGGCGACGAGATGCATCGTCGCATGCAGGGGATGACGAAAGGACCCGAGGGCGGCTCCACGGCTGAAAAGAAGAAGGGCGTGGACCCCGTTCCGGCGGGCTACCATACGGTCACGCCTTATTTGGTGGCGCAGGACGCTATCGGCGTGGTCGATTTCGTGAAGCAGACATTTGGGGGCGAGGAGTTATTCCGCGTCGTCGGGTCAGCGGGCGGCTACCACTGCGAGGTTCGGGTGGAAGACTCGATGCTGATGATTGGGGGCGGCGGTGCCGGAGTGGCCTGGAAGGGTGAATCGATGCTGGGCGCGTTTCACGTTTATGTTCGCGACTGCGATGCAGCGTACGCGCGTGCGCTCAAGGCAGGTGCGAAGTCGCTCACTGAGCCCGCCGATCAGTTTTATGGGGAACGCTCGGCCCATGTGATTGATGCCGCCGGCAATTACTGGTACATCGCGACCGCTAAGGCGAGCGGCTACAAGTCGGAGGGCGCGCCGGCGATTCAGCCGTATCTGCATCCGCTGCGAGTGGAGCCGGTGATGAACTTCCTGAAGCGCGCGTTCGGGGCAGCGGACCTAGGGCGGTTCACCTCGCCGGACGGTGTGGTCCACCATATGACGATTGCGATTGGCGACTCGCACCTCGAGATGGGCGAGGCCCAGGGGCCGTATCAGCCGATGAAGTCGATGTTCTACTTGTACGTGCCGGATGTGGATGGGGTGTACAAGAGGGCGTTGGCCGCGGGCGCGAAGGCGATGAACGAACCTGCCGACCAGCCTTATGGCGATCGCGTGGGCGCAGTGACCGATGCATTCGGCAATCAGTGGTGGATCGCTACGCGTGTGAAGGATCTCGCGCACTGAGCCCGCTGTCAAGACGGAGTTAAGTTTTACCTCAGGCGTTTGAGGTGTTGGGCGGGAACGTGATTCCCCAAAACGATTCCGCCTTTTCATCCTGGTCGACAAACTCAATCGCATACGTGGCAACGCCGTGCAGGCCGGCCAACTGGGCCACGATGCGAGCCGAGATCTGAGTGCCGCTCTTGTTTCTTACGGTGACCACCGAGCCCACTGAAAGCTCACGACCGAGTTCCACGGCGGCGCCGTGCTTATTCAGTTTCGTTGCCTTGGCCGGCATGGTGAAGGAGCATTTCTGGCGATCTTCTCCAGAAAGCCCCACGGATGCGTGCAGAGCCATGCGATTGCTGCGGCGCTTGGCCAGCATGCTGCGGCCGACGGTTGCGTGAGTGGATGGGTGCGGATGGTGCGATTTTTGGTGGGGGTGTGCAGGTTTCAAATTCATTGTGATCGCGAGATTAGAGCGTGCTCGTGCTCGCTGCAATGTGCCATTCGTCACCCTCGCCAGGTTACCGCGCAGAAGTGCTTGATTCTTCGTAGTAAGGTCGGCACTGTGTCGGGGCACGAAATAGGACATGTACCTGACGGCGACAATTTGAGGATGACTCACCTCCCGATGTCATCCCGTAGGAGCGCGCCAAGCGCTCCGGAGGGACCTTACGAAGCCCATATATCGGTTGTACTGGTGCGAGGAGCGTCTGGCGGCAGCTAGGACGAACACTCCCATCCACGGCATCCGAAGTGTTGGCGGGCGTAAGGTTCCTCGCCCGGCTGTCGCCGCGCTCAGAATGACAATGGGCTCAAACATAATTTGAAATTAAGGCGAGACCGTGGTTCGGCTCCCGTTTGACCCTCCTCAGTCCCTTCTTTAGACTGAAGGATTCAGGATTCCAGCAGGTCTCAAACTATGGCTGACATGATTCATGTGAAGCTCCCGGACGGGAGCGTGAAGGAAGTTCCGAAGGGCAGGACTGCGCTCGAGATTGCGAAGGAGATCGGTCCGCGGCTGGCGGATGCGGCGCTGGCGGCCAAAACCAATGGCGATCTTATCGACCTGGCGCGGCCGCTGGAAAAAGATACTGATCTTCGTTTCTTGACCGAGAAAGATCCTGAGTCGCTGGAGATCCTCCGGCATTCGTCGGCGCATTTGCTGGCGGCGGCGGTGCTCGAACTTTTCCCAGAGACCAAGCTCGGC
>Ga0210391_10002237_pt1 | contig 16884 bp, 9 predicted proteins | sample IncBWC12OmetaG_FD_160573 | JGI IMG/M metagenome (GOLD analysis project Ga0210391, IMG submission 160573) | Forest soil microbial communities from Barre Woods Harvard Forest LTER site, Petersham, Massachusetts, United States - Inc-BW-C-12-O ... | reverse complement strand
AAAACGGACTCTTCTCAGGTGCTCTCACTGGGGATGGTGAAGAAAGCGGAAGAAATTGAAAAGCTCGCTCACGTGATTAAGACGCGGGCAAAGGGTTGAAGTAGAGAATTTTCGCGCGCGCATGAGTCATGGATGATGACGCAGAGCGCTCTGGCGCGGGATGGGCGCACGCGCTAAAATAGGTAGTGAAGCAGCGATTTTAGCGTATGCACGTTTCCGTTGCTGTCTTCTGTATCGTCACAGTGCGCCCGTAGCTCAGATGGATAGAGCGACAGCCTCCGAAGCTGTAGGTCGTGAGTTCGACCCTCACCGGGCGCGCCATTTTTTCCGGGCTTTCCATGCAGGTAAATAGGCAGATGCGCTTCCAGCAGTTTGGAACCCTCGCCGCCTGGCGCGCCGATCAAAGCCTACTTTACAATTTGCGACCAAGAAAAATGGTGTGGTGGGGACCGCCGCTTTTCAGGCGACCGCGTACGCTCTGCATCTCGGCGTGGAACCCGCCATCGCGCAATCGCTGCACGAATTTTCGATCCTCTCGCGTCGCCCACACAGCGAGCACCCCATTCGTGTTGAGACCAGCATGCGCGGCGGCTATACCGTGCTCATCATAAAGTCTGGCGTTGTTCGAGGAGGCAAATGAAGCGGGGCCGTTATCCACGTCGAGTAGCACGGCATCAAATGGCCCAAGGCGTGAACTGAGTATGACTGCGACATCACCGATTTCGACCCGTGCCCGTTTATCTTTCAGCGGGTGTCCCGCCAGCGGCCCGAGCGGGCCGCGATTCCACTCCACCACAGCGGGAACTAGTTCGGCGACGAACACCGTCGCATGTCCTGGGAGAAGGTCGAGCGTCGCGCGTAGAGTGAAACCCATTCCGAGGCCCCCGATGAGCACGCTGGGTCGCTGCAGACTCCGCAAGCGTTGGCAGGCGAGACTGGCCAAGGCCTCCTCCGAGCCATGCATGCGGCTGGTCATTAGAACGGCGCCGTCGGCAAGGATGAGGAACTCGTCGCCGCGACGAGTCAGCTTCATTAAAGTACCATCTGCAGAAATCGTCTGGCCGAGCAACTCGAAAGGCTTCACGCGTGCGATGTTACAGGAACGGAAATCTTAAGTAAAAATGGACCGCCCTAAAATTGACCTCGAGGCGTCACACTTCCCCAGATACATGCTGGGAATCCGCCATCACTCGAGCGGCAAAACGCGCTTCTCATCGACGCTGCAAGCACCTCGATATCTGCCGCAGGGGTGCGAACGTGCTTTTGCCGATTCAGGCGCTAATCAATATCGTCGCCATCGTCCGATTCTGGCGGCTGCGTTTCCAAATGAATTTCTGGAAGACTCGCTTCGTGGAGCAGCTTGTTCAACGTGGGTAGATCAACCGTTTTCAGTTGATTCCACTGCTTCGACACTTCAGCAAGAGCTTTCTCGGTTGCGGCCGTGGCGTTCAATTGCGCGACGGTCGGAGTCGCGTCAGCGCGTCCTATTTCTGCGTAGAGCGTGCTAGCCTCGCCGTTGACTCGTCCGAGCGTTGGGTTTGGCGAGGGAGGAGCGAAGAAACCGCCTCCACCAAGAAGCGCGGTGAGTTTCTTGTCGAAAGCGGAAACCGCATCCGCCATCGGACTGCTTGCCTGCTTGCTGAGTTTCTCTAACTGTTCATGCGCGGAGCGCGCTCCCATAAGGTCTTCCGAGCTTTCTGACATCAGCTTTGCCAGCTGTGACTGGAGCTGGAACATCTGCACCAGCCCTTCGTGAGCGGTTTTCACGCGAGGATCCATTTTTACGGTCAACGGTTCCGTGAATGTGTGGCCACCCGCGGTGAGGCGCACGGTGTACTGACCGGGAAGAGCGGTCGGCCCCTGCGGCTGCCGCGGAGTGTCTCCGGGTACCGCGGCGATCGGATAGTCATAGCGCGTGGAAACGGGCGTCGTGTAGTGCAAGTCCCACACCCATCGGTGCATGCCCGCGGTGGTCGCAAGAATTTTCGGCATGCGAACCCAGTACGGCGGAATCAACTGCTTGGCGAGATCTTCCTCGGTGAGATCCGGCTTGTCCGTGCTGGCGTATCGCCGCACCACTTTGGATTGCGCGTCGAGAATCTCGATCTTGACGGGACCGTCCGCCGGCTGTGCGAGAAAATAATCCACGATGGCGCCATCGGGAGGATTTTTCGCCGTCGGTTCATCCGGCGGAATTGGCGTATCCGTATTGGTATCGCGCATGACGCGATAGGCCGCGCCTGGCTTGAAGAGAAACGCTGGCGATTTCTGTACCGATTCTGTGATCTGGCGCAGTGGAGTGATGTCGTCCAAAATCCAGAACGAGCGACCGTGCGTGGCTACGATCAGGTCGTCGTCATGAATCCAGAGATCGCGCATGGAAGAGTGCGGCAAGTTGAGTTCGAGGCTTTGCCAATGGTCGCCGTCATCAAAAGAGACCCACACGCTTGTTTCCGTGCCCGCGAACAACAGGCCCTTTCGAACGGAATCTTCGCGCACGGTGTCCACGGGGGAATTGTCAGGGAGCCCCGCGACGATTAGCTTCCAGGTTTTTCCGCCGTCGTGCGTGCGATAGATGTACGGATGCTGGTCATCAATTCGAAAACGGCTGACAGAAGCGTAGGCACTCACGTCATCGAAATGTGAGGCGACGAGTTGCGACACCTTACTCCAAGGCGTTAGTTCAGGCGGAGTGATGTTTTTCCAATTGGCTCCCGCGTCGTGCGTGTTCCAAATCTGGCCGTCGTCTGTTCCTGCCCAAATCGTGTTCAGAGATTTAAACGAAGGCGCCAACGAATAGATGACGCCGCGTTGTTTATCGGCGTTGGGATCTTTGCTGGCGGCGTTGCCAACGCTTGGGGGAATTCCGGAATGTTCTCGCGAGAGATCCGGGCTAATGATCTTCCAGGTATTCCCACCGTCCAAAGTCTTAAAGAGAAAATTCGTTGCGTAGTACAGAAGGTGTGGATCGATCGGCGAAAATATGATCGGCTGTGTGCGATCAGCGCGATATTTGGGATCAGCCACGGGAATCGGCGCGACATTTTGTACCTGGCCGGTTTTCAAAGAGTATTTCGTAACCTCGCGCCTGCCGGCTCCATAAATAATGTCCGGGTTGAGTGGATCGGGCGCAGCGTAGCCGTATTCGATGACGCCGACAGGATGCCAGTCGCGATAGGTGATTTCGCCGTCATTGCCTCGGCTCGAAACGCAGACAGAGCCGCTCTCCTGTTGTCCGCCACAAACCAGATAGGGAAACGAACTGCTGGTCGCTACGTGATACAGCTGCGCCGTTGGCTGGTTGTACCAGGTGCTCCACGTTTTCCCGCCATTCACGGTTACAAGCGCCCCTTGATCGCTAACCAGCAAAATAGTGTTCGGATCGTTCGGGTTGATCCACATATTTTGATAATCATCGCCGCCCGGAGCACCGCGGAAACTCATCCACGTTTTTCCGCCATCCGTCGATTTCATCGTCACAGTGCTGGTGCTATAGACGATATCCGGATTCTTGGTGTCAACTTTTGGCATCGGCAAATCGCCGCCGCCGATGCGGCCAGCAGGCCGTGGGTCGGTAGTTATGTGCTGCCAATTCTCTCCCGCATCGTCGGAACGATAAATCCCAACTTCGTTTCCGGGAGCATTTGCATCGCGCGAGCCGGCCACGCTGGCGTAAAGCCTGCTCGTCTGGCTGGGCGCAATCGTTAGATTGACTTGAATAACGACTTTCGGAAGCCCGTTCGTCAACGGATGCCAGGTCTTGCCGCCGTCAGTTGACTTGAAGAGTCCGCCGCCCGGTCCGTTATATTGATTTCCGTCCTCCCAAGGGCCTAGCCGCAACTCCCATAGCCCCGCGTATACGACATCAGGGTTCGACGGATCGATCTCCACGTCCGAGCCGCCTACGTTTTCGTTATCGGAAAGAACCTTCTGCCAATTTTGGCCGCCGTCGGTCGAGAGATAAATTCCACGTTCTTCGTTTGGACCGTAAGGATGGCCGAGCGCAGCAGCAAAAACGCGATTCGGATCGCGCGGATCGACGGCCAGAGACGGTATGCCCTGGCTGTTGCGCAGGCCGAGATGGGTCCATGTTTTGCCCGCATCGGTCGATTTATAAACTCCGTCGCCTACGGCGAGATCGGGACGAGCCAGGCCTTCGCCGCTGGAAACATAGATGATGTTTGGATCGGAGGGAGCCACCGCGATGGCACCGACCGCCTGCGAAGGCTGGTCGTCGAAGATCGGCGTCCACGTTCGGCCAAAGTCGTCGGTTTTCCAAACGCCGCCATTCACCGCGCCGACATAGAAAACATTTGGCTGACCCGGCACACCGCACGAAGCGCGGGTCCGGCCGCCGCGAGTCGGACCGATCATCCGCCATCGAAGTTCCTGGTACGTACTCTCGGGATACTGCTGTGCTTTGCTCGCTTTCGCGCCAGGGAATAAGCAGAGAGAGACAAGCACAACTATCGAGAGTAGTTTCATTCGACGCACGTAGCACCTCAGAGAAAAATTTGAATGGCGCAGCAAAAACGAACCGCATGCGGCTCCGATTTGCCGAAGGCGGTGTTCCGTTCTCAACGAGAACTAATTTATGAAAGCAAACGCCGGCCAGAACTATGAACCCAATCGCGACAAAACTCAATGCGCCTCCGCAATGTGTGGGAGCGAGCGCGCACGCGCTACGAGGTGCGCTGGTCAACGGAGACCGAGAATTCATCTCCCGCGCGCTCGGCGCACCTTTGACCCCGTAATCCTTGTGAGGTTTGCTGCCGCAAGGTAGACTTTCGCCAGCATTTCTTGCATGAAGCTCGTGGGGAGGTACTCATGGCCCGTGTTGTCCGCTGCGGCCTGATCCAGGCCAGTTGTAAATGGTCGCCGGAGAAGTTTTCTCTCGCGCAAATCAAACAAAAAATGATGGCGAAGCATGACGACCTCATCGCCGCCGCGGCGAAGAAAAAAGTTCAGGTCCTTGGCCTGCAGGAACTTTTCTACGGCCCCTATTTTTGCGCGGAGCAGCAAACGCGCTGGTACGAATTGACCGAGTCCGTGCCCAATGGCCCCACTATCGCGCACATGCAAAAGCTCGCGAAAAAACATCAGATGGTCCTCGTCGTTCCTATCTATGAAGTCGAAATGACCGGACTTTATTTCAACACGGCCGCTGTGATCGACGCCGACGGCCGCTACTTGGGAAAATATCGCAAGCATCACATTCCTCATTGCCATCCCGGCTTTTGGGAAAAGTTTTATTTCACACCGGGTAATGCTGGTTACCCGGTCTTCCAAACCCGCTACGCCCGCGTCGGCGTTTACATCTGCTACGACCGCCATTTCCCCGAAGGCGCGAGAGTCCTCGGCTTGAACGGCGCCGAAATTGTCTACAATCCCTCCGCCACCGTCGCAGGCCTTTCCGAATATCTCTGGGAACTCGAGCAACCTGCCCACGCCGTCGCCAACCAATACTTCGTCGCCGCCATCAATCGCGTCGGCACAGAAGCTCCCTGGAAAATCGGTGAATTCTACGGCAAGAGCTATTTCTGCGATCCGCGTGGGAAGATCATCGCGCAAGCCAGTCGCGACAAAGACGAACTCCTCGTTGCCGAACTCAATCTCGACGACATCCAAAAAGTCCGCGACACCTGGCAGTTTTATCGCGACCGCCGCCCCGAATCCTACGGCGAGATTACGCGTACGCGCGCTGCCTCCACCTCCGAAGCAGCCGACTGAATCTTCTATGCCACCCAGCAAAACAGCGCTCGTCACCCCGGCGCAAAATACAAAAAATGTCATTTCGAGCGTAACGAGGAATCTGCTTTTCGTTCCGTCAATGCACTTCCAGCCGAGCGCACTCAATGACTGAAGCGCCCTCCAGTTCCCTGGCCACGGAAACCATTCGCAGCAGTTCGCTCTACAACGAAGATTTGGCTCCCGTGTCGCCGGAGCGCCGCACCTGGGGTACCTACAATTACGCCGCCCTCTGGATCTCCATGAGCGTCAACATTCCCACGTATTTGCTGGCTAGCGGGATGATTGCCGGCGGCATGAGCTGGAAGCAGGCCCTCTTCACCGTTTTTGTAGGCAACGTGCTCGTGCTGATTCCGATGTTGTTGAACGCGCATGCAGGGACGCGTTACGGCATTCCCTTCCCTGTTTTCGCACGCGCGTCGTTTGGCGTCTTGGGCGCGAACGTGCCGGCCATCCTGCGCGCACTTGTTGCCTGTGGCTGGTTCGGGATTCAGACGTGGATTGGCGGTCAAGCGATTAACGCCATGCTTATCGCACTCGCGCCGGGCTGGCAGCATTTTCCATACGGTCCGGCGATTTGTTTCGGTTTCTTCTGGCTGCTGAATGTTCTGGTCATTCTGCGAGGAATTGACACGATCCGCTTCTTACAAGGTATTTCTGCACCGTTCCTGCTACTCATCGGGCTTGCGCTTCTGCTCTGGGCGAAAGGGAAAGCAGGCGGTTTCGGTCCCATGCTGGCTACGCCCTCGAAGTTTCAGAGCTTCGGAGAATTTTTCCGCTTCTTTATTCCTTCGCTGACCGGCGTGGTGGGTTTCTGGGCCACCGTCTCCCTCAACATCCCCGATTTCACCCGTTACGCCCGGAGCCAGCGCGATCAAATGCTTGGCCAGGCCATGGGACTTCCCGCGACGATGACCTTTTATTCTTTCATCGGCATTGCGGTGACTTCGGCCACTCTCATTATTTTCGGCCAAGCACTCTGGAATCCCGTCGATGTTCTCTCCCGCCTCGGCAATCCGCTGGCCGTCGTCATCGCCATGATCGCTCTCCTCATGGCCACGCTAAACGTCAATGTCGCCGCGAACGTCGTCTCGCCCGCCAACGACTTCTCCAATCTTTCGCCGCGCCGCATTAGCTTTCGCACCGGCGGCCTGATCACCTGCGTCATGGGCATAGTCATGCAACCCTGGAAGCTGATGTCCAGCTACGGCAGCTATATTTTCGGGTGGCTCGTTGGCTATTCCGGTTTTCTAGGCCCCATCGCCGGCGTCCTCATCTGCGATTACTTCGTTATCCGCAAAAAGAATCTCTCCACTCAGGATCTCTACCAGCGCGGCGGCCTCTACGAATACTCCCGCGGCGTGAATTGGCAAGCCATTGTCGCTCTCGCCGCTGGAGCCGGAGTCGCCTTCATAGGTCTTTTCGTTCCCGCGCTCAAAGTGCTCTACAATTACGCATGGTTTGTCGGCTTCGCCGTAAGCTTCATGGCCTATCTCGCGCTAACGCCCAAACCCGCACACGTTGTGCAGGCCGCAGAATGAGAGCAGGAGATGAAAAGTCCGCATCCGGGCGAAGACGCGATGATAAACGCGATGTCATTCCGAGCGAAGCGAGGAATCCGCTTTTTCTTCTCTGTGCCCTTCGTGTCTCCGTGTCCTCTGTGTAAAATCTTTTTCTTTCTTTTTCTTTCGTGAGGCTCCCATGGACTTCGGCATAACCATCAAACCCGACATTCACATCGACCGCATCGTTAGCCTCACACAACAAGCCGAAGCGAGCGGCTTTTCCTACGGCTGGATTTTCGACTCCCATGTGATCTGGAAAGAACCATTCCCGCTGCTCACGCTCATGGCCGCGAGCACCCAAACCATGCGCCTCGGAACCTGCGTCACGAATCCTGCCGTACGCGACGTAACCGTGTCCGCCAGCCTCTTCGCCACCCTCAACCTCGCCTCGCGCGGCCGCATGCAGCTAGGCATCGGTCGCGGCGACAGTTCCCGTCGCGTCCTCGGTAAAAAACCGACCACGCTCGAAAATCTTGAATCCTTCGTCCACGTCTTCCGCGATCTAAATGCCGGAAAAACCGTCGATCTCGATGGAGTCCCCACAAGCTTCCCGTGGGCCAGTGGCGAAATTCCTCATGTTTGGGTCGCCGGATACGGCCCGAAAGCGTTGCGCACCGCTGGCCGCATCGGCGACGGCGTCATCCTCCAATTCGCCGATCCCGATCTGATCGACTGGTGCCTCGGCTTCGTCCGCGAGGGCGCCAAAGAAGCCGGCCGCGATTTCAGTAAGTTTCAGGTCATGGCCGCCGCCCCGGTCTGGCCCTCGGCCGATCTCAAAACCGCCCGCGACCGTGTCCGCTGGTTCCCCGCCCTCGTCTCCAACCATGTCATGGACCTCATCTCCAAATACAAGCCCGAAGAGCTGCCCCCCTCCCTCACCTCCTTCGTCAAAAACCGCGGCGGCTATGACTACCATCACCATTGCGAAGTAGGCAGCGACAACGCCGACTTCGTCAGCGACGAAGTCATCGACCGCTTTTGCATCATCGGCCCCGTCGAAGCCCATCTCAAGAAGCTCGAAGCTCTGCGCAAGGTAGGCGTCACGCAATTCAATATTTATCTGATGTGCGGCGAGGAAGAAAAAACATTGGATGTGTACTCGCGTGAGATCCTGCCTGTTTATGCGAAGTGACTACGGCGCGCTAATTTTCTAGGAAAGGCTGGAGGGCCAGAGATGCGTTTTGACACCATCATCCGGAACGGTACGATCGTAACGGCGTCGGACACATACGTCGCCGACATTGGCATCAATCCCGACAAGATTTCTGCGATCGCTGCTCAGCTGCCCATTGAAAATGCAGGGCGCGTGATCGACGCTGCGGGACTGCTCGTCATCCCAGGCGGCATCGACGTTCACACCCATCTGGACATGCCCTTTGGCGGCACCACTAGCGCCGACGACTTCCAGACCGGCACGATTGCCGCCGCCTTCGGTGGCACCACCACCCTCATCGATTTCGCGATCCAATATAAAGGCCAAACTCTCCGTCAGGCCTTCGATACCTGGATGAAGAAAGCGCACGACAAAGCCGTCACGGACTACGCCTTCCACTGCATCATTACCGACCTCGGCGCCGCACAGCTAGAAGAGATGGGCGAACTCGTACGCGAAGGCGTCACCAGCTTCAAGCTGTTCATGGCCTATCCCGGCGTGTTTATGCTCGACGACGCCACTATTTTCCGTGCCATGCGCCAGGCCGCCAAGTACGACGGACTGATCTGCATGCACGCTGAAAACGGTGGCGCGATTGATGTAATCGTTCAGCAGGCACTTGCGGAAGGCAAACGCGCGCCGAAGTATCACGCGCTGACACGCCCAACGACTGCCGAGGCGGAAGCCACCTCGCGCGCCATTGCGCTGGCCGAAATGGCCGGAACTCCCGTTTACATCGTTCATCTTTCGTGCAACGAAGCTCTCGAAAAAGTACGCGAGGCGCGTGACCGCGGCCTGCCCGCTTATGCCGAAACTTGTCCTCAATACCTGTATCTTTCTCTTGAAAACATGGACGCTCCCGGCTTCGAGGGTGCCAAATATGTCTTCACGCCGCCGCTGCGCGAGAAATGGCACCAGGAAAAACTCTGGCAAGGGCTTGCGAAAGATACTCTGCAGGTAGTCTCCACCGACCACTGCCCGTTTTGCTTCAAGGAACAAAAAGAAATGGGCAAAGACGACTTCACGAAAATTCCGAATGGCGGCCCGGGCATCGAGCACCGCCTCAGCCTCATCTACACAGGCGGCGTTCACGGAAAGCGATTCTCCGCCAACCGCTTTGTCGAACTTGTCGCCAGCGCGCCTGCAAAACTTTTCGGCCTCTATCCCCGCAAAGGAACCATTGCCGTAGGATCGGACGCCGACCTTGTGATTTTCGATCCCAACGAAGAACAAGTCATCAGCGCAAAGACCCACCACATGCGCGTGGACTATTCCATGTTTGAGGGAATTCAAATTAAGGGGGCACCGAAGACTGTCTTTTCACGCGGACGCACCGTGATTGACGCCGGAAAGTTTGTCGGCCGCCCTGGTGCAGGCCAATTCCTCCGCCGCCAGACGCACAATACCGTCAAGTGAGTTGATTCCTGCGGATGAGCTGGCGTCCAGCGCTCTGTTTGAGCGCCATACGAAAAAGGAAGGCCTGTTATGGTTTTTGCTTCACTGCGTCGCCTGGAACACTGTCCGTGGAGGTTTCGTCAACCTTGGGCACTGATATTTTCTGTTTGTCATCCACGGCGAAGAGCAGGTAATTGCTAAAGCTGTGGCGCCGATGAATACGCCGCCCTTTCCAATCGTAATACACGTCAGCGCTCTGCGGCAGCCACATCTTCACATCGCTCTTGGCGAATTTCACTGGACCATACTCGATGTCCGAATGATCGGCGACCAACCGGATTTGCGGCACGGGAGCGACCAAATCCGTTTCGAGCCGCACGATCTGATAATTGTCCGCTGAAATCCAGGCGCGGCCCTTCAACGCAACTGGATAGGATGGTCCGTCTGCGCCGACCCTGTACCTTTTAACTGTGTTCGGCTTGTCAGTCCTCTGCTTAAAGTGGACTTGCCAGGCCAGCCCGCCGTTCCATCGCGCCAACCCTTCACATGTCATCTCGAAGTTTACGGCGTTATATGGATGGAAAATCAACACGAGAGCGGGAAGTCCATTGGTCGCCACACCGTCAGGAAAATCGGCCGAGGATCCGCCGTGGCCGTTCCGATACTCTTCCACGTTCAAGTAGCCCCGCTGCACTTCCTGAATGGAAACCACGTAATCGAACTTGCGCTTTTCAGGATAGGAGGCGAGCCCATTCTTCCCTATCGATTCATGTGTGAGCGACTCCGTCGCAGCAAATCGATCAACATCCTTTACAAGCACCATGAGCTGTTTTCCGGCTTTGCTCACGACGTCATCTACAGAACAAGAAGCGCCCGCTTCCACAGGCGGGATCTTCTCGTCCACGTCGGGCGGCAGCCAGTTCGAGATGGCCGGCAAAGCCGTGGCGTCTTTCGCCAGCGCCGCCATCTCGCTTCCTGCAGACGCAGAGTTTCCGGAAGCGATCTCTGCCTGCGGATTTTTCAGAATCCCAAGGTCTTTGTTCGCAGCAGAGTCCGTAGGATGTGCCTGAACATAGGCTTGCAATACTTTTATGGCTTCATCCCGATCGCCGTTCTCTCCACGCGCGGCCAAAGCCCGCGCCAATAGCGGCTGGACAGCCGCAGCTCGCTCGTGCCCCAATTGGATCGCCCGCTCGGCCTCTTTGATCGCTTCGTCGTTCTGGCGTTGCAATACCAATGCTTCCGCGAGGAGCGCGTGGGCGCGCCACGCCGATGGTTCGGCTTCTACCGCCCGGTTCAAATACGGCATCGCTTCGGTTGGTTTGTTTTCCTGCAGCAAACCCTGACCAACAGCCAGCAGCGCGCTCAAGTGCTTAGGATTGAGTTCCAGAGTCTTCATCCAATAGGCTTTGGCCTGGACGGGTTCGTTCACCTGCGACGAATAAACACCAAAGAGGTATTCAATCTCCGCGCTTGTCGGAGCCATTTTTTGTGCAGTTTCGAGATGTTTGCGAGCATCGCTTGGCTTGTTCGCACGCAACTCCTCCAGTGCCTTCCCCACCTCCCTTTGCGTTTTGGGAGCAAGGGCGTAGATGCCGACGGAAGATGCGGCATCTTCCGCAGACAACGGAGTCAATTCGATGGTGATCTTGGCTAGCGAACGTGCCGAAACTTCGAGTTGCTTTGTCGTTCCTTCATATTTGGGAGCCACAACCTGAATTTTGTACTCTGTCGGAGGCACGTCGTTAAACCTGACATAGCCATTTTTGGCGGTTTTCTGGTCATAGAACTCGCCATTAAGTCTCGTCAACGTCACCACTGCCGTCCCCTCAAGTGTGGCCGCATTTGGTCCCTTCACATAGACGTCAATGTCTCCCGGCACGTAGGTGCTTAGCGTGGATGGTGTAGCGGTCTGCCCCAGGGGTTCTGGAGAAGGTTTACCTGCCGACGCGCCTATTGCTAGCAATAACGAACAGGAGACAAATAGAGTGACCCGGAAATACTTCAAGACACACGCAAACATAACCCGCCCGTGGATCGCCTGGTTAGGGGACCGGAAATCTCGCCTCATGATACTCCTAGTCCACGTGCATGGGCTAGCGATAACCAGACATCGCGCAACTCCAAGACTGCAAAGGATTTCTGTGAAAACGAATCGGCAGTCTGGCGACGATGCTTTTGTCGCACAAAGGATCGAACGACTTCAATAGTAAATAATACCGTTCCCCTGCAGGCGGCAGGCTCTCGTGGTCCAATTTTGTGGCCGGAGGCTGCGGTTGTAGAGTACGCCCCATTGCGAATGGCTTAGAAGAGCAGTCTCGCGCCATGAAGCACAAGTCAGACTCGATGACAGTGATCGAAAACCCGAGCAAACCAACTGAACAAGGAGGTGGACTGGCCCGGCGCAGGCCAGTTTCTCCGCCGACAAACGCATACCACCGTCAAGTGAAAAGACTGCGCCAAAGGGCCCGCTGAAAAAGACATCGGACAGAATGTTTGATGAAGAAACGTTTTCTTGTTTTATTTTGTGAAGCGAATCGCTCTGTTACGGCTTTTGTTTCGCTGGATCGCTCGGGTCGGCGCCTGGCCCTGGCGCCGCAGCGGCTGGTGCTTCATCGACTTTCGGCACAGTGATTTTCTGCTTGTCGTCCACAGCGAAGAGCATGTAGTTGCTGAAGCTGTGGCGCCTGTGGATCCGCCGCCCTCGCCAGTCATAATAGACGTCCGCGGTTTTTGGCAGCCACATGCTCACATTGCCTTTGGCGAACTTCACGGGCCCATATTCAATGTCAGCCCTGTCCGCAGCCAGTCGGATCTCTTTAACCGGAGCAACAAGGTCTGTTTCCAATCGGACGATCTGGTAGGTGTCTGAAGAAATCCACGCACGCCCCTTCAGGGCGACAGGATAGGACGGGCCGTCGGCCCCAATTCGGTATCTCTTGATCACGTTTGGTTTGTCCGGCCGTTGCTTGAAATGGATTTGCCATGCGAGTCCCGTGCTCAAGCGCGCCACGCCTTCGCAGCTCATCGTGAAGTTTGGCGCATTGAAGGGGTGGAAGATCAGCACAAGAGCAGGCAAACCGTTTGTCGCCACGCCGCTCGGAAATTCCGCCTGTCCGCCATCTTTATCGAGCCGGTATTCTTCGACGTTTAGAAAATGGTGGTTCACTTCTTGAATCGAGGCCACGTAACTGAAGGTGCGTTTTTCGGGAGACGATGGCATTCCATATTTGTCGAAAGACTCGTGCACTAACGTCTCCGTGGCCGTGAACCTGTCCACGTCTTTGGCGAGCTCCAGGAGCTGCGCTCCAGCCTTGCGCACCACATCATCCACATTGCAGGAGACACCGGGTTCTACCGCCGGCACAGAAGCATCCACATCTGGCGGCAGCCAATTCGACGGGACCGGCAGCGCTTCTTCCGCGTTCGAAACTACGGACATTTCTCTTGCAGCAACCGAGCCGCTCGCCGCCGGATTCTTTAGTTTTTCAAGGTAACTTGCAGATTCTTTATCCGAAGAATGGGCCTTGACGTATTCCTCGAGCTTGGAAATGGCTTGATCCACCTCGCCTTTTTGGACCAGCACGCGGACGAGGACCAGCTGAGCAGCCGAAGCGCTATCGTGACCCAGGTCAATGGCACGCTGTGCATGCTGGGCGGCTTCGTCATTCATCTTTTCCATTACCAAAGCTTCCGAGTAGAGCAATTGAGCGCGCCAGGAATTTGGCTCAACCTGAATGGCTCGCTTAAGGTACGGAAGGGCTTCGGCAGATTTGTTCGACTGAAGATCGTCCTGCCCGACCGCAAGGAGAGCGCTCAGGTGCCGCGGATCCAATTCCAGGGTCTTCATCCAGTAGGAACGCGCTCGAACGGGATCTTTCGTCTCCGTAGAATAAACAGAAAAGAGATATTCAACCTCGGCGCTTTTCGGAGCGTCGCGCTGCGCAGCTTCGAGATGTTTAAGCGCATTAGCCGGCTTGTCGGCGTGCAACGACTCCAGGGCTTTCCCGACTTCCTTTTGGACCTTAAGGGGTAACGCGAGGAGGCCGACCGAGGAGGCAGCCGCTTCGGCGTCGGCCATGGGCTGGAGCTCAGCGGTGAATTTGGCGGGGACAGCGCTGTTCACTTCAATGGTCTTCGAGAAGCTCTGATACCGGGGAGCGATCACCGAGATCGTGTATTCATTTTGCGGCACTTCGCCGAACGTGACGGAGGCGTTTGAGGATGTTTTTTGGTCGACGACGAAGCCGCCAATTTTCATGAGGGTCACGACGATTTGTCCCTGCACGGGCACGCCGTCGGGGCCCGTGACACGGACGTCCACACTGGTGCTCACCATCGCTCCACCGACCATAGCTCCGGCAGCGGTCATGCTGCCCGTCGGTAGGCCCGGCTCAGGGAATTGACCCTGGGAAGGAGTCTGTCGGCCCGCAAGAGCAGGGGACGAGGAGACAATAACCGCGAACAGAATCAAGGCGAAAGAGAGCCAATAGTAAGCGAGACGAACACACATAGGCCACCATGCATCCAGCGAGAACCTGAATCTAGGGCGATTTTACTACGAATTGTGCTGGTAGGGATACAACGCAAGCTATCGAGAAGGGGCTGGAGCAAGTGTGTTTTGCCGCGCGGCTGGAGCCAGTGGTGGTAAAGTACGCGCGCGATTGAAGATGGAGTGAAGCGCGTGACCGCCGACTACGATTCTCTTTCGACAAAGGAGCACTCCAACGGAGGTGAGCGGCGGCAACAGGGCGGCGGGCTGGCGCGGCAACTCGGCCTGTTTGGAACGACGATGGCCGTGATGGGCGGGATCATCGGCGCGGGGATTTTCATAAACCCCTACATAGTTGCAGATAGGGTGCACACCTCCACGCTGATCCTCAGCGCGTGGATCGCTGGCGGCCTCATTGCGCTGCTCGGCGGATTCATTTACGCGGAGTTGGCCGCGAGGTTGCCGGTCGTTGGCGGCCAATATGCCTATTTGCGCGAGGCGCTTCATCCCGCAGTGGCATTTCTGTACGGTTGGGTACTTCTCTTGGTCATCCAGACTGGCGGGATGGCCGCAGTTGCTGTCACCTTTGCCCGATACTTCCTCGAGCTAACCCACTGGCAGGTCAATGCCTCGCTCATCGCGGCTTCCGCTCTCGCCCTACTCACCGTAATTAACTGTCTGGGTGTTCGTGCCGGCAGCAGAGTGCAATCGGCGATGACCCTAGCTGCGATTGGCGCGATCGGGGTGCTCGAGTTATTCAGCTTGCTTCGCGGCGGACCGTCCCAAATTTCCTGGCGCCCAGTTCTGGACCAACCGGTGTCTATGAGCCTCATTTTCACTTTTGGGGCGGCCATGACACCGGTATTGTTCGCTTATGGAGGCTGGCAGACTTCCAGTTTTCTTGCCGGCGAGGTGCGCGACCCGCGTAAGACTCTCCCGCGCGGCCTCGTTCTAGGTGTTCTGGGTGTGATTGCGGTGTACACGTCGGTGAATTTCGTTTATGTGCGCGTCCTCGGACCCGCTGGACTGGCCGCCACCATGACGCCAGCATCTACCGTGATGCGCGCCCTTCTCGGCCCGCGGGGAGGTTCACTGATCGCCGCGGGAATTGCATTTTCCGCGTTCGGGTTTCTTGGGCAATCGATGTTGACGGCCCCGCGCGTTTATTTCGCGATGGCCGAGGACCGCGTCTTTTTCCGCGGCGTTGCGTGGATCGATCCACGGACCCACGTTCCGGTTGTCGCCATCCTGCTGCAGGGCGTATGGGCCATCGTTATTGCGCTAACAGGGACTTACGCGCAGGTCGTCAACTACGTTGTGGCAATGGACTGCATATTCTTTGGGCTCACAGCGGTCTGCTTACTTGTTTTGCGGCGCCGCGCAGCAATTCAGGGATCGCCCGCGATTGAGTTTCAAGTGCCAGGACACCCCTGGACCACGCTGCTGTTCATTGCTGCGGAATGGATCGTCGTCGTGAGCACGTTCGCGCACGATCCCAAACGCTCTTTTATTGGGCTGGCCATCGCTATCGCCGGTTTGCCCGCATACTATTTGTGGCGCGCGAAAAACAAGGGAGAAACGGGAACATGAGCGGTTCGGGACCTTCAAAGCGTTCGGTGTACATGGAATGGGCGAAAACGCATTCGCATGCCCGCTTTAATTTAGCGACGAGCGGCCTGATCAGCGTGCCTTTGTCCGAGTTCCCAGTGCGCCTCGAAGATTTGGAAATCACCGAACCCGGCGGTTATGGTTACGAGCCGCTGCAGCAGCGGCTGGCACGTCACAACGGAGTGCCCGAAGAGTGTGTTGTCGCGGCAACGGGCACGTCGATGGCGAATCACCTGGGGATGGCCGCCGTGCTTGATCCAGGCGACGAAGTGCTGATCGAGCAGCCGGTCTATGGGCCGTTGCTGGACGTCGCGGAATATCTCCATGCACGAGTGAAGCGAATCCCTCGCCGCTTCGAGACAGGATTCGCACTGGAGCCGGAGGAGCTCGAGAGAGCCATCACAAACGAAACGCGCCTGATTGTCCTGAGCAATCTCCACAATCCAAGCGGCGCGCTGATGCCAGCGGCAACGCTGCGAACCATTGGCGAAATAGCACACCGAGTTGGCGCCTATGTGTTGGTCGATGAAGTTTATCTCGATATGTTATTCGATAGCGGCGCGCCATTTTGTTTTCCCATCGGCCACTCCATCGCGCCCTCAGGCGACAACCCGTTTATCACCACCAGCAGCCTGACGAAAGTTTACGGCCTGAGCGGGCTGCGCTGCGGCTGGGTGCTCGCCTCGCCGCCGCTGGCAAAGCGCATGTGGCTCCTGAATGATTTGTATGGAGCCGTCGCGGCGCACACGGCCGAGCGTATGTCCGTGATCGCGTTCGATCATCTCGAACAATTTCGCAAGCGGGCATATTCGCTCCTAGCCGCCAATCGCGTCGTAATAGATGCCTTTCTCGATTCGCGCAACGATCTCGAATGCTTTCGCCCGGCCGCTGGGACGGTGTTTTTCCCTCGACTCACCCACGGC